>Ga0209022_1000830_pt1 | contig 36319 bp, 31 predicted proteins | sample PinacodermPK_FD_187300 | JGI IMG/M metagenome (GOLD analysis project Ga0209022, IMG submission 187300) | Host-associated microbial community of the marine sponge Aplysina aerophoba from Gulf of Piran - sponge pinacoderm, lysed by proteinase... | ecosystem: Host-associated > Porifera > Sponge >...
GGAAAAAACAGGTGTCGCGGACAGAAGAAAACGGAGGTTGTTTTTAAGGAAAAAAGAACAGGTTTTTTACTCGTTGTTTGACAGGAAAATTCCTGACGTGTTAAAGTCTGTTTTGAAGAAAGAAAAAAGAGAGATTCGGGTGTCCGAATTCAATGAGAATCGGTGTCCGAAAAAATGAGAATACGCATTCTTTACGTGTTTTGTTTGGATGTCAAATTTCGTTTCTCTGGTATTTGCCTCTCCGTGTCTTTTATCTCTTCTTCCTGATCGTTTGAACACTTTTAAGAATCCCGTTTGCTTATGTAGTCGGGCGTGTGAAGCTTGTTAGTCTTGTGAGTTGCCGGTATCTGCTTTGTTGTCGGCGTTCTGGCTGGTTTGTCGCCCGGGTTTCCTCGGTGAAACTCTTTCAGTCTGGCAAGTCATAAAGTAACAAATTCACATGCCAAACTCTTTCTCGATGCTTCGATTATGGAAGGTCTTTTTATCTGTTTTCTCTATTTCTCTCAACTCGGCCGTCCCTTCTTGTTTCCATAGAGTTAACATCGGAAAGATTTAGGTTGAAGTGTGTTTTTGGCCTTTATTTTCAGGTGTTTGGTGTTTTTTAGTGGTTGTTTTGCTGGTTATAATATGTCAAACAGTTTTGTTGCTGTTTTCTCTTTTCCAGTCTTCTGGATTTCCCCTCTTGCTTTATATAAATTTAAAACAGATAAAGTCAGCTCTGGATTACGGGATTTGAACCCGTAGCTCCGCGTTCCCTCGGCGGATCTGCCATTTCTCCTAAATCTGGATCCGGTTTATAGGCGTTTTTTCTATGGTCTAATCTTTGTCATCTGGTCAAGACAAGCGTCTGACAGGCTTAATTCCTCTACCATCTGGTCAAGACAAGCGTCTGATAGGCGTCCCTCCTCTCTGATCCGGTCAAGACAAGCAAAATACCTGGATTCGTTTTCCTGCTGGAACTCCATGCATTTCACTCCTTGTTGAAAAATCTTTTGTATTTTGGGATTCATATTTTGTTTTGGTCCCTTTGAAATGACATCTAAATCTCTAAAGTTTGCAAAACATTGAATCGTAGTATGTAGTGCTCTGTCACTGCAAGTTGTTTTAGTGTTAGGGCCTGTTAAAAAATCTTTTACAACTTGGGATTTGTATTCGGACATATCAAAATCCGCGTTTATTTCAGAAATTGAAGACATACAGCTGTCGCCCATAAAGGACATGAATCTAACAAAAATCCAAAAAAGCATTAGGATCATCAAAATGGAAAAAATTCTGTCTAGTGGCCGCTTTTTCCTTTTGTGGCTTTTCATTGGTGTTATTTAAACTGGCTCGCCCGGTCTCTTCAATCAGAAACGGGAGCTCCTTTTTGAATTTCGGTTTTTCACCGATAAACCGGGCGTTTCCAGTCGTATTTTTCGATTTTAATTTTTTGGCGGCGAAAAATGCTTTTGCCGCCTTTCTTTCTCCGTTCTGTCTTTTTTCAAGGTGTTTTCTTACGCTTTCCCGTGTTCTGATTCTCTCGCTCCGGTTAATCGAAGACTGCTTTATATATAAGCTCTCAATATTTTGTTTCAGAAGGTGGCTCCGTCTCAATCTGGGAAACACTTGAGCCGGAGCGTAGCAAGCCCTTCCCGGCTTTCCGCTCCGATTCAGTGCTTCTAACACCTCTCTTCTGGGGCGGAACGCTCATGAAGTCAGAACTCCACAAGAGCTTCAGAAATATCAGATAACACTTCGGTTTCAGTGAATTAACTCTTTTATTTTATTGAAGTATTTCTCGATCAGAGGTTCTTTCTTTCCGTTGTAGCTTCCGGCAAATTCCATTAAAGCTTCCCTCTGCTTCTTGGTGAGTTTTTGCGGTATCACCACCTTCACCACAACGTACTGGTCGCCGAGGCTTCCAGACTCCACATTCACAAGTCCCTTTCCTCTAAGCCTGAAGGTCTGTCCCGGCTGCGTTCCGGCGGGAATTCTCATTTTGTTGGTGCCCTTTAGAATCGGAACGTCAACCTCATCCCCAAGAGCCGCCTGAGTAAAACTTATCGGAAACTCGCACACTATGTCGTTTCCGTCTCGTCTGAAAATAGGGTGTTCCTTCACGCCCACCTGTATATACAGATCTCCCGGAGGGCCTCCCTGGGCTCCAGGTTCCCCCTCCCCCCTTATCACAAGCCTCATTCCGTCTGAAATACCGGCAGGTATGTTGACCTTTACCGCCTTCTCGATGTGTAAAAGCCCGGAACCTCTGCAGCTCTTACAGGGATTCGTTATGATCTTTCCGCTTCCTCCGCAGGAAGGACAGCCCTGGCTTATCGAAAACGGTCCCTGCGAAAAAGCAACCGATCCTCTGCCTCCGCAACGGTCACAGATCGACTCTCCTCCCACCTCGGCTCCGGAACCGGAACAATCATCGCAGAGTTTTCTTTTTCTGACTTTTATTTCTTTCTGAGTGCCAAACGCAGCTTCATCAAAATCCACTTCAAGGTTATATTGCAGATTCTGCCCTTGCCGGGCTCTGCTCCTGCCCATTCCTCCCGTGAAAACATCATCGAAAAGATCGCCGAAAATATCACCGAACCCCGAGAAACCGCCCATGCCGTCGCCTGACATATGGCCGAAACTGTCATAACGGGCCCTTTTGTCCGTGTCGTTGAGGACTTGGTAGGCTTCGTTTATTTCCTTAAATTTCTCCTCAGCGTTATCATCGCCGGGGTTTCGGTCCGGATGATACTTGAAGGCAAGATCCTTGTAGGAACTTTTTATATCTTCGGGCGAAGCGTTTCTCTCAACACCAAGTATTTCGTAGTAGTCTTTAGCCATTTGGGAATTGGGGGACGGGCTTTTGCTTTTCGTCAGTCTTTTTCTTCAGAATCTTCCTCAGGGGTTTTTTCGGGGCCTTGAGACACGGATACCATTGAGGGTCTCAGCAATCTTCCGTTGAGAAGATAGCCCTTCTGGGCTTCTGAGATTATAGTCCCGCTTTCATAAGTTTCCGAATGTTCCTTGAAAACAGCTTGGTGGTAGTTGGGGTCAAAGCTGGTTCCCTTGCTTGAGTCTATCGCGGTAACACCGAAATTCTCAAGACCCGCAAGAAATTGCGCGTGAACAAGTTTTATCCCGTCAAGAAAAGCCACGAAATCCGTTTTTTCACCGTGTGAATCTTCAGAAAGTTCAATGGCTCTTTCAATGTTGTCAAGAACGAAAAGTAGTTCCTTGAGCTTCTGCGCGTTTCCGAAATCACGTATTTCCTGCTTTTCCCTCGCAAGCCTTTTTTTATAATTATCGAAATCCGCCGCAAGCCTTAAATATTTCTCCTTTAAAGCTCCAAGCTCCGCGGAGACATCTTCTTCGGTTTCTTCTTGTCCTTCAGCTTCGTGAAGTTCAGGCTCTTGTGAATTTTCCACATCGTCTTCTTTGTTTTCTTCAATGTCCGCGATTGTGTTCTCACTCATTCCGTAGTTTCTCCGTTAACCCTTTTTGTGACCATTTTCGCCGTGTAGTTCACAAGCGGGATGATTTTTGAATAGTTCATTCGCGTGGGACCGAATACACCCAGGCTTCCATAGCTGCTTCCCTTGTAGTAAGGTGCCGCAACGAGGCTGAAGCCGCGAGGCATTCCTTTTTCTGATCCTATAAAGACCTTTGAGCGGCCATCTTTTACAACCGACTTCAGAAGACTGGAGAGAAATTCCTGATCCTCAAGTATCTCGATTATAGTTTTATAGAGACCAGAGTCTCCAAGACTCAAAGACTCGATAACTGAGGCCTTTCCCTCCACGAATATCCCCACTTTTCTTTCCCTCTCAAATAGTTCGCTGCTTATCCTGAGCACTTTCTCCAGGATTTCGTTGTATTCGGTAGTGGTTCTCTTTATTTTCTCGAGCACCACCTTGCGTACCTGCTCAATCGTAAGACCCAGAATCAGTCGATTGAGGTAACCCCCTATCCTCTCGACCTGAGAATCCCGAATGGGTTTGGCAAGTCTGATATAGGTTTTTTCCGTAAGTCCGCCCTCAAACACCAGAAACATGAGACATTCCTTCTCCCCCATCTTAAGCAGCTTCGCGGACTTAACCCTGAGTGTGTTTCTCTGGGGAAGCATCGCCAGACCCGCAAGCTTCGTAAAGTCGGAAAGTATTGAATTCGTGGCGCTTACCACGTGATCAAGCGTGCCGTCAATCCCCTCATACTTGTTCTCAAGGAATTTTAGGCCGGAATCCTGTGAGCTCTCCACATGGAGAATGTTCTCCACGTAATAATTTATTCCTTTCTCCGTCGGGAACCTGCCCGAAGAAATATGACTCTGGGCGAGAAAACCCGATTCCATGAGTGAATTGAGTTCCTGGCGGACGGTGGCCGGGGACCATTTTATACCGTATTTAGATATAAGGGTCGAAGAACCGATGGGGTTTCCGGTTTCAATGAAATGATCCACCACACAGGCCAGAAAAGCCTTGTTTCTTGGAGAGATTGGCTGCGTCATATATTCCTGAAATATAATTTCCGCCTGCTGCATTGTCAACGGAACTAAAGGCAAACTTACACCACTTCACCCATAGTAATATCTCAGGTCACAAAATCAAGATAATTATCTGGGGTTATGACTTCGTATGTAGCGTTGGTATACGTTTTAAGCCATTCTCGGGGCGGTTTTTTTCGATTCTCTCTCCATTTGAACTCGTAACCAGAGAGGTTCCCGCCGGTTTCTTCTATTAAGTCAATCTCTTTCTGATCATAAGTACGCCAGAAATAATAGTTTGCCGAAACGTTTCTGTACGCGTTTCTCTTCATTCTCTCAATGATCATGAAGTTCTCCCAGAGCTGTCCAACATCGTTTCTTGTGTCAAGACGATTAAAATTGGCGATCAGCGCGTTTCGGATACCAAGATCGTAGAAATAGTACTTGCTCATCTTGCTGATTTCCTTGCGAAGATTGCGGGAGAATCCGTCAAGCCTGAAAAGGACGAAAGACTTCTCAAGCAGATCCAGATAACGCCTTACAGTTTTCTCGTTTAATCCGAGTTTCTCTCCAAGTTCCGTGCAGGAGACCTCGCTTCCAACCTGAAACGCGAGGAGTTTCAAGAGGTCAATTATGGGACGGGAGCTTTTTACTTTCTGAAAAGCCAGTATGTCTTTAATAAGAGCTGAATCCTTGATTTCCATGATTCTTTTTTCTTTCTGTCCATAGCTTTCGTACGTGACAACCTCAGGATACATGCCGTAAATAAGATGCTCGCCAAGCTTTTTTTCAAATTCATACAGCGTCTGCTGTCCTAGCAGTTCACTTATGGCGATAGGATATAACCTTAGAAGATTCTTTCTTCCTGTAAGTGGTTCCTCGGTCGTGTTAGCGAGGTCGAAAGAAGAAGATCCCGTTGCGATAACGCGGATATCAGGCAGGTGGTCCACGATAAGCTTAAGCGCCCTTCCAATGTTCTGGATCTTTTGCGCTTCATCGATAAACAGAATATCGCTGTCTCCGATAATCCCTTTTATAAGTTCCAGACTGCATCCGGCAAGATCCTCGGCGAATTCGAGATCATCACCACTGTAAGACGCATACTTAAGCCGGGTTTCCGATAAAAACTTTTCGACCGAGGTGGTCTTGCCCACCTGACGCGGTCCGTAGATAATAAGAACTTTATTTTTCTCAAGGTTTTTTTCTATGTCTATTGCTCTTGGTATCATGGTGCTAGGTTAGTTAATTCCGGCAATTAAGTCAAATAACCGGAATTAGACTCCGGCAATTAGTATTAATAACCGGAATACAACTCTGAAATTCACTCAAAACGTTGCAGGACTTCCAGAAGCTGTTCTCGATCTTTGACGATACGCCGATTATAAATATAATTACCCGAAATGGAAAAATTTGATCTCACAGTCATAGGGTCAGGCCCCGGGGGATACATATCGGCAATAAGAGCCGCTCAGATGGGGATGAAAGTTGCCGTCGTGGAGCGCGACAAACCGGGCGGAGTATGCCTTAACTGGGGATGCATACCCTCAAAGGCAATTCTCAAGTGCGCCGAGATGTACTCGCATTTTCTTCACTCAGAGAGTTATGGAATTACCCACAAAGGGCTATCCTTTGACTACTCGGAAGTAATAAAAAAAAGCAGGAAAGCTTCGACTTCTCTGAACAGAGGCGTAGAGGGGCTTTTCAAGAAAAACAAGATCACCCTTATAAGCGGCACAGGAAGACTCACTTCAAAGCACGGAATTTCCGTTATCGGAAAGGAATCACAGGATATAGAGAGCGAACGGATACTCCTCGCCACGGGCTCTGTCCCCAGGACGCTCCCCGGCCTCAAGATCGACGGAAAAATTGTAATGACAAGCGATGAGGCGATAATGCACCCCGAGGTTCCGCGCTCAGTCGTGATAATAGGCGGGGGATACATAGGAATGGAGTTTGCCTATGTATATAACTCCTTCGGCAGCAAGGTGACCATAGTGGAAATGGAAAAACAGATCCTTCCGGGAGCTGACGAGGAAATAGCAAAAGAGGCAAAGAAAATATTCACGAAGCAGGGAATGACCATTCTCAACGAGACAGTGTACAAATCCCTCAAGAAGACCTCAGGTTCTGCGACAGTAACGGTGGAGAGCACGGTTTCGGGTGAACAGAGCACCCTGAAGGCGGACATGGTGCTTGTGTCGGTTGGAAGAAGGGCCATCGCAAATGCGGCGCCGACTTCTTTTGCCTTCTACGAGACGGGCGACAGCATGGGCCTTGAAGACGTGGGCGTTGAACTTGATGAAAGAGGGTTTATAAAGACAGACGAGGACTACATGACCACATGCGCCAACATTTACGCTATCGGAGACGTGATCGGAGGTCCCATGCTCGCGCACAAGGCTTCTGAGGAAGGAGTCGTCGCGGTTGAACGGATGAAGGGAATGAACTCCAAAGTCCATTACGACTCTATTCCCGGCTGCGTTTACTGTCAGCCGGAAGTTGCAATGATCGGCCTTACGGAAAAACAGGCGAAAGACCGGGGTCATGATGTAGATATAGGGAAATTTCCTTTCAGGGCCGCTGGAAAGGCGGTCGCGGTCGGAGAAACAGACGGCTTTGTGAAAATGGTTTTTGACTCGAAAACAAAAGAGCTTCTCGGAAGCCACATAATAGGCCACGGAGCGACCGAAATGATCGCGGAAATCGGAGTGGCAAAGACCCTAGAGACAACTCCTTATGAAATAGCCACTACCCAGCACGCCCACCCCACTCTCTCTGAAGCCGTAATGGAAGCAGCGCTTGACGCGCTTGGAAGGGTGAGGAACTTCTGAGGCACAAAAGGTTTTGTCACTGCCCCAATGAGTACCCTGGATATATACGAACTCGGAACGGTTCCCTACGAAAAGGCGCTTGAGTACCAAGAAAATCTTCTCGCCAAAAGGATCGCAGAAGAAATACAGGATTCTCTTATTCTGCTTGAGCACCCGCCGACGATCACCACTGGAAGAAAGGGGAACACTGAGAACCTGCTTGTAAGAGAGGAATATCTTAAAAAACACGGAATCTCCTTGATACACGCATCGAGGGGAGGAGACATAACCTTTCACGGTCCCGGACAGATCGTAGGCTATCCGATACTGAACCTCAAAAATCACGGAATGGATATTCGCAAGCACCTGAGAATGATTGAAGAAATGATCATCCGGACGCTTCGTGATTTTGACATCGAGGGCAGAAGAATAGACGGGGTCACCGGAGTCTGGGTAAAAAGAAGCAAGATAGCCTCCATAGGGATAGCCATCAGAAAATGGGTGACCTATCATGGTTTTGCCCTTAACGTTAGTACTAATCTCGATTATTTCGACCTGATACTCTCCTGCGGAATAACGGACGTCAGAATAACTTCTATCGGAAGCTGGCTTGGAAAAGAAGAGGATGTTAGAATGGATGACGTCACACGGTCCGTAATAAAGAATTTCATGGGTGTTTTCGGCTTCGAAGAATTCACCCTGAAAGATGAAAAAGAGATGAACTAAAGATTCTCAGAATCAAGATCAGCAGTTAGAAAATGTCAGAAGAAAGAGTTCAGAGGTTTAAGAAATTACTTAAGAAAAGCCCCTCAAACCCCCTTGTTTACTACAGTCTTGCGAATGAATATTTCAAGCTTAACCGTTACGAGGAGACCATAAAAACAATTCAAGATTACCTCAAACTTAAAGACGACGAAGGGGCCGCTTACAGAATACTCGGCCATTGCTATACTGAACTTGGGATGTCGGACAGTGCAAAAGATGCCTACGAAAAAGGCATCCAGGCAGCCTCAAGACACGGGCATCCAGACATGGCCGAGGAATTCCGCGATTACCTGGAATCCCTGGACATTTAGACGCGTTATTTCGCAAGCAGGTTCCATTCGATCAGCATTGAACCGACAACGATAAAGGCGATTCCCGTAATCCTCATGGGCCCTGGGGCCTCTCCCAGAAAAAGGAAAGCATAGATGGCCGTAAACATGGGAAAGGTGGCCACTATAGCGACAATTTTTGATGTATCGGCCATCTGAAGAGCCGTAAAATAGAGAAAAAGACCTATCAATCCTCCGATCAGTCCCGACAGGAGTATCCAGAAAAGCGTCCGGCCGTCGACATCAACGACCTGAGCAAACCTGCCCGTAGCCAGCACTAAACACACGAGACACAACGAAGTGAAAACAAACCTTATTGTTATTACCGAAAGTGGAGAAGCATCCTTCAGACTTAGTTTTTCAAAAATCGGGTTAATCCCGAATATCATAGCCACAAGAAAAGCAATCAAGGTAGCTTTCATTTTATTCTCCTTACGGTTTTTTAATTCTTTTATTATACCCCACGCCAGATGTATTCAGATTCATTCGGGGTTCGTAAAATTAATAACATCTATAAAAAATTGCAAAAGCTGTTAAAATTCACTATATTCAGTTGCAGGGGGTAATTGATATGGCCAAGGAAATTGAATCCGATAGTCGCAATACGGTCAGCATATCAGCGCAAATTCCCACGGAGCTCGGTGAAATGCTAAGCAGAATTTCAAGAGCGGAGGAAAGGTCAAAGAGCTATTATATAAAAAAGGGCCTGGAACTGTTTTTGATGAGCAAGCTTGAAGACATCGAAGACTATGAGGAAGCCGACAGATCTTACAGGGAATTCATCGCTTCTGGAGAAAAGTTAATTCCTTTCTCCGAAATAGAGAAGAAACACGACCTCTAGACCTATGTGGGAAGTGAAGTTTACGGGTAAAGCCGAAAAACAGTTCTCTAAGTTGCCGAGAAATATCAAGGAAAACATCGCCAAGGCGATAAGGGAAAAGCTGTCGGTTGATCCCGATTCCCATCTTTCCCGTCTATCAGGCCCCATGAAGAACTACTACAAGTTTAGGGTTAATGATTACAGACTTCTTTGCTTCAAGCTGGACAAGGAGTTTGTTATAGCTGTCATTGCCGTCGGACACAGAAAAAATGTTTACAGGACTAAAATTGGCCGGAGCTGATAGCTCGTCGCTCTCCGCGGGATTATTTTCCATGGTTTTGCGCAAGGGCAATCACTGCCATAGCTAACTTGCCACGAAGCCGGATTGGAATCCGCCAATCTTTATTTCACGCAATGAGAATCTCGCGAAAAACAATCTGTGTAGTTGCTGACGACATGTTCTTTTTCTCAAAGATTGAAAACACAGCCAAACACCTTGATATTGCTATGATAAAGGTAAAGAATCATGACGAATTTCGAGACAAAATAGAAGGAAAAACAGTTGATCTCGTAATTATTGATCTCGCTTCAAGGAGAATTGACACTGAAGATGTCTTCACCAAGCTTAAAAGCTCTCCGGAACATCAACAAACCTTTTGTATAGGATATCTGCCGCACGTGGAACGGGAGCTTGCCAGCAAATTCAGGGAAAAGGGAGTGGATCTCGTCATTCCAAGATCAAAATTTTCTCGGGAAATGAGCAAAATAATTGAAGAACATCTAGAGCCAAAGTAGAAATACCAATTTTCAGTCCTGAAAATATTCTTCTAATGTGGGTGGTAACAACCCATGCTCACCCAAAAGTCCGCGGAAATTCATATTAGGTCTGTAACCACACCTCAATCACCGACCTAGCTTGACAATGAAAGGGGGAATAATAATAATGTTCCCAAAGTTTTCTCCCCGCGCCGTGGTAACAACTTATGTCAGCCGACCAATCCAAAATATGGTTTAACGGAAAAACAGTGCCTTGGGATGAGGCAAACGTGCACGTACTTACCCACACTCTGCACTACGGCCTAGGTGCCTTTGAAGGCATAAGAGCTTATAAATGCTCCAACGGAAAATCAGCCGTCTTAAAGCTTACCGAACATATGGAAAGACTTTATGCCTCAGCACATGTGGCCGGCATAGAGATTCCATATGATATTAAAACCCTTTGTGACGCGGTGACGGCCCTTCTGCGTGAAAACGAACTTGATGAAGCTTACATCAGACCAATAGCTTTCATCGGACCGGGGAAAAAAGGGATACTTCCTGGCGATAACGCCGTAAACGTGGCAATAGCCGTATGGCCATGGGGAACATATCTGGGCGATGACGCGATTGCCAACGGAATCAGGGTAAAGATATCCTCTTATACGAGAATGAACGTTAACTCCTTTATGACCAAGGCCAAGATATGCGGGAATTACGTAAATTCAGTAATGGCCAGGCAAGAGGCCGCCGACCTCGGTTTTGATGAGGCAATACTGCTCGACTCCGAAGGTTACGTGGCCGAAGGAAGCGGGGAGAACATCTTCATCGTAAGAAACGGGATTCTCAAAACTCCTCCTCTAACTTCTATACTGGAGGGAATAACCAGGAAATGCGTTCTGGATCTCGCCGACGGCGAAGGTGTTCCGGTAAAGGAGGAACGTTTTACAAGAGATGAACTTTATATTGCAGACGAGGCCTTTTTCACAGGCACCGCCGCCGAAGTGACACCTATCAGGGAAGTTGACGGCAAGAAAATAGGTTCTGGAAAACCCGGGGAAATAACAAAAAGACTCCAGAAAAGATATTTCGCCGTAATAAAAGGAGAGGATGAGAAATTCAAGCACTGGCTTGACTACATCCCTTGAACCGGTTTCTCAAGCTGAAACTATGTTTTAACCTAGCCGTCTATTTCGGCAATTTCCAAGCAATCTATCGCCTAAATCGGCTCTTCCTCAGAGGAATTGTCCGCCTCGTTCATGGCTATGAATCCAGGAATATCTTCAACTCGCTTAATCCAAGCCCGGATTGCAAGATATCCGTCTAGAGCAAATCCGCTTTCCTCAGCCACATGAGTGTATGCGTAGAGCGCAATATCAGCAATTGAGAAGTTCTCGGCAACTAGAAAGATATGAGAAGTCAGATGCTTTTCCATAAGCGCCAGCGCGGCTTCACCGGGCGCCTTTTTGGCTTCTAAAGCAGCCAGCACGTCATCTGTCAACTCACGATGCTGGCGCAGAAAACGTGAGGTAGCGATGTTTGGCTCATGGCTGTATTGCTCCCAGAATAACCATTGCAGAACCTGGGCTCGCTTGAAGGGCTCGGACGGTAAATAGTCGGATCCTTCGGCACAGTGGAACAAGATTGCGTTTGATTCCGAGAGTGCACGACCATCCTCAAACACCAAGGTTGGGATCTTTCCATTCGGGTTGATCGCCAGAAATTCTGGAGTTCGGGTCTCCCCTTTCAATATGTCTAGATTGACTACTCGAAAAGCCTTACCGGTGAGGCGAAGAATCAATCGGACTTTATAGCCATTGCCGGAAATTGGGTCATCGTAAAGGGTCAACATAGCTTTTCTCCAGCACATTCAGGATTGAAGGGCATATGCTAGCACAACGAGTTGTTGGGTACAAGAAAAAGCCAATAACTCCCAAACAACAATTACAGCGGATGACGCATTAACAGTCAGACAAGACTTAGTTCCAGAATCTGTGGAAAAATTGCGAGTAATGTGGAACCAAAAAGCGGTATAGAAAAACTATCTCACCGGTTCACTAAGTAGTTGACTATGGTTCTCACACCAAACCCACTCGCCCCGTATTGATACCAATCCGAAGATTTCTCCACGTATGAAGGGCCAGCTATATCTATATGGACCCACGGAACCTCTGAAACGAAATTCTCAAGGAAAAGTGCCGCGGTTATCGCCCCACCCCATCTGCTCCCTACATTTTTAACGTCGGCCACGCGACTTCTTATTTCCTCTTTTAATTCCGCATCAAGAGGAAGTTCCCACATCTTCTCGCCGACATCGCGCGCGGAACCCAAAACCAACTTCACAAGGTTCGCGTTATTACCCATAACCCCGGCGTTATGAAGGCCGAGCCCGACTATGCAGGCGCCGGTAAGGGTTGCGAGGTCCACTATCTCGGAAACTCCAAGGCGGACCGCGTAACTCAGCGCATCAGAAAGCGCCACCCTGCCCTCCGCGTCGGTGTTTATAATTTCTATTGTCTTGCCGTTAAGAGCCGTTACCACATCATCCGGCTTGTAGGCAGAAGCACCAGTCATATTTTCGGTGGCCGGGATAATGCCGTGAACGTTAACGTTCGGAGTCAGTTCTCCAAGCGCTTTCATGGTACCCAGTACGACCGCCGCACCCGACATATCCATTTTCATCGTTCTCATGCCGTCCGCAGGTTTAAGACACAGTCCTCCCGAATCAAAAGTTATGCCCTTGCCGACAATAGCAATTTTTTTACGGGATCTTGCGGGAGACGAATAGGAAAGGTGGATGAATCTTGGGGGCTCACTGCTTCCAAAAGAAACCGCGGAGAGTCCTCCCATCCCCATTTCCCTTATCTCTTCTCTGCCAAGAATCTTGCAGCTGATGTGTTCCGATCCTTCGGAAATCGAAAGCGCATGTTCTGCGAGAATCGAGGGAGTAAGGATATTCGGAGGATCGTTAACAAGATCTCTTGAAAAAGCCACGCTTCTTGAAACAGCGCCGGCATGTGCGGATTCCTTACTAAAATAATCAGCCGAAATTCTCCTTGACGCTATACACACTCTCTCTATTCGATTCTTTTTTCTTCCCGAGGACTTAAACTTTCCGTATTCATAGGCACCGCAGGCCATGCCCTCGAGAAAAGCCTTAAGAAACCCCCTGTCCACGCTGGAAAAATCAACGGAAACGGTGCGGGAATGCTGGCCGGTTCTTGCAGTCGCAATGTTTGCTGCGCGAAAAGCCTCAAGCGACCCGAAATTTTCTTTTCTCCCGAGCCCAAGAAGAACGACTGTTTTCGCATTGAAATCGCCTGGGGTATCAACGAGAACCGTTTTTCCGAAAGCACCCTTAAAATCAGACAACTTTACTTTGTCCGAAAGAAAACCTCCGAGCCTACTGTCGATTTTTCTAGCGGCAGCTGGAAGTTTCTGTTCTTCATAACAGAGAAAAACAACCGAATCCGACTCAAAGTCGGCAACATTATCCTTAATTAGAAAAAACTCCATTTTTTCACCATTCAATCCAGATTTAAAAATACGGCCAAGATACAGATATTTAACAAAGAAATAATTCTACACTACCAGCACCCGGTAAAACAAAAAGAATCTTTTAATATGGGGGTTTTTCAAATATGATTTAATCGTCTAATCCAACTAAAAAGAGAAAATCACCCATGATTCAAGAAGAAAGAATGACCCATCATCTGATGGATATCATACAGATAGACAGTCCATCGAGAAAGGAAAAGAATGTCGCCACAAAGCTTGAAAGAGAGATGAAAGACCTCGGTGCTGAGTGTTTCTACGACGACGCAGATGAGAAAATCGGCGCAAACGTAGGCAACTTGATAGTCAAGCTTCCTGGAACGAAGAAAAATGTTCCGCCCTTTTTTCTCTGTTCTCACATGGACACTGTAAGCCCCGGAGAGGGAATAAAACCAAGCGTAGAAGACGGCGTAATGAGAAGCGACGGTACGACGATACTGGGAAGCGACGATAAAAGTGGAGTATCCATAATAGTCGAGGTGCTTAGGACTCTTAAAGAGAACAATATTCCCCACGGAGACATAGAAGTCGCGTTTACCATCTGCGAGGAAATTGGCCTTCTCGGAGCGAAATTCCTTGATGCTTCGCACTTTAAGAGTACTTACGGAATAGTTCTTGACAGCAGCACCCCGCAGAGACTTGTCCTCAGGTGTCCTTGCTCCGACATCATGGATATAAAAATACACGGCGTCGAGGCACATTCGGGACTTTGCCCTGAAAACGGAATAAGCGCGGTAGAGGTCCTAAGCGACGCTGTCTCGAAAATGAAGCTCGGAAGAATAGACTATGAGACAACCGCGAACATAGGAAAAGTAAAGGGAGGGTCCGCGACAAATATAGTTCCCGGCCTGGTCGAAATAAGTGCCGAGGCGCGAAGCCACGATGAAGGAAAACTTGACGCACAGATACAGCACATGCGCGACTGCTTTTTAGAAGCGGCAAAAAGCAGGGAGCTTCTCCTAGAAGGAGAACAGCTCGGCGCACGTGCGGAGATCGAGATAGAACGCGTGTATCCGGTAATGAACGTCTCCCCGCAGGCAACCGTAACTAAGCTTGTACTTGAAGCCGCTACAAACCTGGACCACGATATAGAACTTCACACAAGCGGCGGAGGATGCGACGCAAACTTCATAAACGAAAAGGGAATCGAGTGCGTAAACCTTGGAACGGGAATGTACGAGCTCCACACCGTAAACGAATATCTTCTGCTCGATGAATTCCGCAGATCAGCGGAGATAGTTCTTGAAACAATAAAGCTCCATTCGGAAAGAAACTGAGCGATGAAAGCTCTAATTCTAGTTGATCACGGAAGCACGGTAGAGGAGGCAAACGCCCTTCTCGAAGATGTAGCCGAGAAGGCAAGAACCTATCAAGACTCGCCGTTTGATATGGTTGAGCACTGCCATATGGAACTTTGTGAACCGTCAATAAAAGATGCTTTTCGCAAATGCGTCGCGGCTGGCGCGAACGACATAACGGTCCACCCGTACTTTCTTGTACCGGGAAGACATTCAAAATCCGACATACCCAAGATGGTAGCCGAGGCAGCGCGAGATTTTCCGCAAGTAATCTACAGGGTAACAGAACCACTGGGACTTCATGAAAAGATAATAGAAGTCATATTTGAAAGATCGCTTGGGTAACACGAAATCCGATGAAAAAATATTCAGCGGTACTTTTTGATCTTTTTGATACGCTTGTCATGTTTGAGCCATCCCTTCTGCCGAAGGTAACTCTTAATGGAAAAACCTGGAACTCCACCGCGCAGCACGTTTTCACACGAATGCGAAGCAGTCTCGGTGAAATGGAATTTACGGATTTCTACGAACCTTTTGTTGAAAGCCACAGAGAACTTCTGGAACTCAAGAAAAAGGATTTAAGAGAGTATCCGAACAGAAAAAGGTTTGAGATATTCATGGAGAAAATGGGTTTAAAAGGAGACGACGGCTTACTTGAGAAGTTCGTATCCTCACACATGGAAAGCCTCTGCGGAGCCATGGTATACCCGGAGCATCACACGGAAGTTCTTTTGTACCTTAAGGAGAAGGGATACAGGCTTTCGGTAGTATCAAACTTCGATCACGCCCCCACGGCACGAGAACTGCTTGGAAAATTCGGAATTACGGATTTCTTTGAACATATAGTGATATCGGAAGAAGTAGGCTGGAGAAAACCTCACAGGGAAATATTCGAATTTGCTCTCGCCAGCCTCGGCGAGAGTCCATCAGACGTTATTTTCATAGGAGATAATCCTGAAGCTGACATAATGGGATCTTCAGACTGCGGGATTGACTCTGTATGGGTAAAAAGAACAGAACAGTTCACCCAGGCGAAACCGAAATTCATCATAAAAAATCTGAAAGGTCTAAGGGAAATAATCTAGAGAGACTCTGCCTTAATGAAAAGATTCACCAGCACGGAAAAAAGACTTCCCACCATAAGAAGCAAAAACCAAATAGCCACAATACAGGAGATGCTTGAGAGAAAATCCTCTCTTTACGCGGACAAGACCGCGTATTCCATAAGGAAAAATGATCTATCCGTAAGTTCCCTCACCTTCAGCGAAGTTTTCACTCTTTTCACCGAGTTCTCAGCTCATCTCATGTCTCTAGGTCTTAAGAGAAGGGAACATGTGGCAATAGTGGGGGAGAACAGCCCCCAATGGGCGATTTCCTACTTTGCGATAATCTGGGCGGGCGCCATAGCCATCCCACTTGACGCAAGGGCAAGAACAGAGCACACGAAAAAAGTGCTCGCCCTCTCAGATTCAAGGTTTCTCATCGCCTCGGCGGGATTCACAGAAGCTTTAAGTAACACAGGAACGGTCGAGCACATAATACCAATGGACGAGGCTCTTGAGGTTCGGACACACACCGAAAAAACCGTGCCCGCGGAAAAATCAGAGCCCGAAGACATAGCCGATATAGTTTTTACCTCGGGAACCACGGGTAATCCCAAAGGCGTAATGCTCTCCCACGCAACCATAATGTCAAACCTGAGGACACTTTACAGCGCTTTTCCCATAACAGAGGAAGATACAGCTTTTTCCATACTGCCCATCCACCACGTATATGAAAGAATAGTTGGAATACTGCTGTCTTTTTACTGTGGGCAGAGAGTCTTCTTCTCAAGAAGCATAAAACCAAGGGAAATGCTCTCTGACCTCAAGGTTGCAAGACCAACCGTGTGGCTTAACACCCCCTTGATACTCGAGAGACTGCTTCAGAGAATCGAGCAGAGCAAGGCAAAGAATTTTCTCACAAGAGCCCTGCCCTCCAGACTTTTCGGGAAAATGGCGAAAAAACGCCTGGGTCTTGACCGCCTCAAACTTATAGTAAGCGGCGGGGCCGCTCTTTCGGAAGTAGCTTCCAAGGGACTTGAAAAATACGAATTCCCCCTCATACAGGGATACGGAATGAGTGAAACGGCTGCGGTTATAGCCGCAAATCCCTTTTTGAAACCGAAGAACGCAAGCGGTGGCATGGTGCTTGAGAACAGCGAGGTCGAAATAAGAGATGTAGACTCCGAGGGAATCGGGGAGATATGCGTTAGGGGTCCAAACGTAATGAACGGCTACTACGAGAACCTCTCTGCGACAAAAGAAATCCTCTCGGATGACGGCTGGCTCAGAACCGGCGACCTCGGTTATTTTGATCACGAAGGCTACCTCTACATAACCGGAAGAAAAAAATCGGTTATTGTAACTAAGGGAGGAAAAAACATTTCCCCCGAGGAAATCGAGGAAAAGCTCACCCCGCTTGAAACGGTTGAAGAAGCGGTTGTATTCAGCCCGGATGATGAAAGAATACAGGCCGTGATATTTCCACAGGCGGAGGGAATCTCCAAGAAACTCGGTCAGCCCCCGCGACACGGAGACGATGAAAGAGTTTGGGACGTTCTTAAAAGCCAGGTAACTGAACTCAACCGCCGACTCGAACCTCACAAAAGAATCAGCCATTTCGCGGTTGCCAGAGAAGAATTGCCGAAAACAACTACGAGAAAAGTAAAAAGATTTCTTTTCAGGGATATGGACATACCCAAGACAACAAAATTCATCCATTCCCCGGAAGACAAATGAAAGACAAAGCATCTCTCCAGTTCGCTATGGATCACGGCCTCACCGAGAGCGAATACGAAAAGATAGTCGAGACCTTGGGCAGGGAACCGAATTCAACTGAAATCGGAGTCCTTGGAGCCATGTGGTCTGAACACTGCTCCTACAAAAGTTCCAAGGTGCACCTTCGGAAATTTCCCACAACGGGAGAGCAGGTGATACAGGGTCCAGGAGAAAACGCCGGAGTGGTGGACATCGGAGATGGCTACTGTGTTGTTTTTAAGATGGAAAGTCACAACCATCCCTCCTTCATAGAACCTTACCAAGGCGCCGCGACTGGAGTCGGAGGGATACTCCGAGACATATTCACCATGGGAGCAAGACCCGTGGCACTTTTAAACTCTCTGCGATTCGGAAATCCCCATCTCCAGAAAACGAAATTCCTCGTAGAAGGAGTCGTATCGGGAATAGCCGGTTATGGAAACTGCATGGGTATTCCCACGGTAGGAGGAGAGATATATTTTGACGATTGCTACAATGGAAATCCTCTGGTAAACGCCTTCGCCCTCGGGGTCACCAAAAAAGATAATGTCTTCCGCGGATACGCATCGGGCGAGGGAAATCCCGTAATATACGTCGGATCAAAGACCGGAAGAGACGGAATACAGGGAGCTATCATGGCATCGGACACCTTTACTGAAGAAACCGAAGAAAAAAGGCCCGCGGTGCAGGTCGGAGATCCGTTTACGGAAAAACTTCTTCTTGAAGCCTGCTTGGAACTGTTCAAAACGGACTGTGTTGTCGGGATACAGGACATGGGAGCCGCAGGACTTACATCTTCTTCAACAGAGATGGCCGACCGCGCGGGAACCGGACTTGAGATTGAAATTGAGAGAGTTCCCAGGCGAGAAGAAAACATGACCCCCTATGAAGTCTTGCTTTCCGAGTCGCAGGAAAGGATGCTCGTGGTTTTAGAAAAAGGCAAAGAGGATACGGCCCGGAAGATCTTCAGGAAATGGAACCTTGATTTTTCGGTCATCGGCAAGGTAACCGATTCGGGGAAACTGACCGTTGTTGAAGAAGGGACAACAGTTGCGGACCTGCCCGTGAGTCTTATAACTTCAGCCGCACCGATTTACAAAAGACCGATAAAAAAGCCCGCTTACCTAAAAGAAACAAAGAAACTGAATCCGGAGAATCTTCCCGCACCCAACGACCTTCAGAGAGTTTTTCTTGAGATTCTGTCTTCTCCGACTGTCTCGAGCAAGAAATGGGTTTACGAGCAGTATGACCACATGGTAAGAACCGACACCGTTTTGGGGCCAGGGGCGGATTCCGCGATAATAAGGCTCAAGGGAACTCAAAAAGGAATCGCAATGACATCTAATGTGAATTCTAGATACTGTTATTTAAATCCCCGTGAAGGAAGCAAAATAGCTGTTGCGGAAAGTGTCAGAAATCTGGCCTGCTGCGGCGCTTCTCCCCTTGCAATCACCGATTGTCTTAATTTTGGAAACCCGGAAAACCCCGAGATAATGTGGCAGTTCTCAGAAAGTGTTGAAGGTATGTCGGAAGCCGCAAAAGTGTTTAACACACCGGTGGTAAGCGGCAACGTCAGTCTCTATAACGAGACTGAAGGTGTTGCCATATTCCCTACCCCGACTGTGGCGATGGTAGGTCTCATAAAGGATACGGACAAAATCGTCACTCCCTGGTTTCAGGATCCCGGAGACTTGGTGATACTGCTTGGGGGAGCTATAGAAGAGGATATAGGAGGAAGCGAGTACCTTAAGACTGAACATGGCTTGATCGATGGAGAGCCGCCTTCAATCCATCTTGATAAGGAAAAAAGACTTGCCGAGATGTTGATTGCGTGTGCTTCTCAAAGTATAATTAAGTCGGCGCATGATATATCTGAGGGCGGCTTTGCAGTGGCGCTCGCAGAATGTTGCTTTAGTCCAGACGGCACGAGGGGGGTCTTGGTAAAAGCGCCCGACATAAATGAAAACTCTCTTAGAAGCGATCTGTTTCTTTTCTCCGAGACACAATCAAGAGTAATAGCAAGTATTAACGAGGATAGTTGGGAAGAAGTAAAAGAAATGGCAAGCGATTACGATGTTCCCGCACTGCGTGCCGGAGTTGTTATTGATGACAACAGGTTCTGTGTCGAAGATTCAATTGACATGAAAATCTCTGCAGTTCATGACGCATGGTCTATGGGCTTTGAGGGAAACCTTTCAGCCACAGAGGGGTAAAAATGCCGAAGCTACGCGAAGAGTGTGGAGTCTTTGGAATATATGATCATCCAGAGGCTGCCAACTTTACCTACCTCGGTCTCTATTCTCTTCAGCACAGAGGGCAGGAAAGTGCCGGCATAGTGTCAACCGACGGCGAAAAGCTTTACTCTCACCGAGAAATGGGACTTGTAACCGAAGTTTTCGACGGAGAGTCCATATCAAGCCTGCAAGGTACTACCGCAATCGGCCACGTAAGATACTCCACAACTGGTTCAAGCAACAATAAAAATACCCAGCCCCTGATAATGAACTACGAGAAGGGTGAACTCGCGGTCGGGCATAACGGCAACCTCACAAACGCTAAAACACTAAGACACAAACTTGAAAAAGAAGGTTCGATATTCCAGTCAACAACGGACACCGAGGTAATCGTACATCTCATAGCAAGATCAAAGGAAAAGACCTTCCTCAAAAGAATCATAGAAGCCCTTACCCAGTGCAAGGGAGCGTATTCTCTTGTGTTTCTAACACCTAAAGGCCTTGTAGCCGCACGTGACCCCCATGGATTCAGGCCTCTTGTTCTCGGAAAGATTGACAATTCTTACGTTGTGGCTTCTGAAACATGTGCCTTTGAACTCATAGGAGCCAATTATATAAGGGAAATAGAACCCGGGGAAATAGTATTTATAAATGAGAGCGGAATCAGGTCATTCAAGTCACTTCCTAAAAAACAACACAAGTACTGCGTGTTTGAGAACATCTATTTTTCTAGACCCGATTCATTCGTCCAAGGAAGGAACATTTATCAGATGAGAAAGAGCATGGGTAAGCAGCTCGCAATCGAGTCTCCGGCCAACGCAGACATCGTCGTAGCCGTACCCGATTCGGGGACGCCAGCGGCCATGGGTTATGCTGAGCAACTTGGAATTCCCTTTGAAACAGGATTTCTTAGAAGTCACTATATAGGAAGAACCTTTATAGAACCTCAGCAGTCAATAAGAAACTTCGGAGTGAAACTTAAACTCAGCGTGATAAAGGAAGTTATAGACGGCAAAAAAGTAGTGGTAGTCGATGATTCCATAGTAAGGGGCACAACCAGCAGAAAAATTGTCAAGATGATACGCGATGCCGGTGCCAAGGAAGTTCACATGAGGATAAGTTCTCCTCCAATGAAATTTTCATGCTACTACGGTATAGATACTCCTCTCAAAGAAGAGCTCATAGCGCATTCTCTGGAGGTAGAAAAAATAAAAGACTACATAACTTCCGATACTCTGGGATACCTAAGCAAAGAGGGAATAACAAAAGCAGTCACCAACGGTGACAAATCCTTTAACGAAAGATCAAACTACTGTTTTGCGTGTTTTGACGGAAATTATCCGGTGGAAATAACAGACGAGAAAGTGTCGCATCAGCAAATGGACCTTTTTTAGTCCCATCGGACCGTACTGAAATCAAGAATTCTAGCTATACAGCCGAAAGTTTCCCGAGAATCTCCTCAAGTTTTTTCTTGTGGCTTTGAAATTCATCCAGTTTTCCCCTTTCTTTTTCCACAACATCTTCGGGAGCACGTTTGATGAAATCCTTGTTTGCAAGTTTACCCTCGGTTTTTTTAAGTTCCTGTGAAACTTTTGCCAAGTCCTTGTTCAATCTGGAAATTTCCTTCTCAAGATCGAGCAGGTTCTCAACCGGCATAATTATTTCTACTCCTGAGACAACTTCCGAGACTGCTTTGCCCTGAAGATCCTCTCCGCAAACAATGCAATCCCCAAGAGAAGCCATACCTAGGATAATCTCAAGGTTTTCCCTTAAAGCATTCCCTACCTCACTACTTTCGGAATTAAGATGAATTGATACTTTCTCCGAAGGATGAACCCCCACAATGGCCCGCAGGTTTCTTATTCCGGTTACAACACTTTTTATAAGCTCAATCTGCTCGGACTCTTCTTTAAATATCTCGCTTTCGTTCGGCTTCGGATACTTGGCTTCAAGAATGCTCTTTGAACCAAGACCTTCTTTTTTAGGAAGATTGGCTCCCTTCTCTCTGAATATTCGGAAGATTTCCTCCGTAATATAGGGCGTAAAAGGATGGAGCGCTCGCAGGGAGCGGACCAGAACCCGCACGAGTACGTTAAGAGTGGTTTTTTTAGACTCGTTATCGTCTCCATAAAGAGAAAACTTGGATATTTCAAGATACCAATCGCAGTAATCATCCCACATAAAGTGATAAAGCGCCTGGGAAGCCTTGTCGAATTCGTAGTTTTCAATAAATTCTTCAACTTCGCCGAGGGTAAAGTTGAGCCTGCTGAGAATCCATCGGTCAGGAACACTTAGACAAGAGTTGTCGAGTTCAGAGTCGTGAATCATCTCCGGTTCCAGGTTCATAAACACAAATCTGGTAGCATTCCATATTTTGTTCATGAAGTTTCTGTATCCCTCGATAACAGGAAAGGTAAGCTTTATATCTCTTCCCTGGGCGGCAAGCGCCGCGAGCGAGAAACGAAGCGCGTCGGCACCGTATTTTTCGATCACATCAATAGGATCAATTACGTTGCCCGTCGTCTTGCTCATTTTGCGTCCTTTTGCGTCCCTTATGAGGCCATGCACATAAACATCCCTGAAAGGCACATCTTTCATGAACTTAAGTCCCAGCATTATCATTCTTGCGACCCAGAAGAAAATGATGTCAAATCCGGTAACCAGACATGATGTCGGATAGTAATGCCTGAGCGCTTCGGTCTCAACTGGCCATCCAAGGGTGGAAAAAGGCCAGAGCCCAGAAGAAAACCACGTATCCAGTACATCTGGGTCCCTAACAAGTTTGACCTCTTCACCATAATGCTTCTTCGCGGAAGCGGCAGCTTCGTGCTCATTCATGGCAACGAAAACTTCCCCGTCAGGTCCGTACCATGCGGGTATCTGGTGACCCCACCAAAGCTGCCTCGAGATACACCAAGGCTCTATATTTCTCATCCACTCAAAATAAGTGCTTTTCCAGAACTCTGGATAAAAACGTATTTCACCTTGTTCCACGTATGAAATGGCTTCAGCGGCAAGTTCTTCCGTGTTTACGTACCACTGGTCGGTCAACCAAGGTTCTACAACCACCCCGGAGCGGTCGCCGTATGGAACCGTATGGGTGGTCTGCTCAACCTTTACCAGAAAACCCCCTTCCTCAAGATCCTGAATTATGGCTTTTCTAGCCTCAAATCTTTCAAGTCCCACGTATTTTTCGGGAACATCACCTCTTATATGTGCCCGTTCGTCAAGAATGTTTAATATATCAAGACCGTTACGCTTTCCGACTTCAAAATCGTTAAAATCATGTCCTGGAGTTATCTTTACGGCTCCCGTACCCTTCTCTGGATCGCTGTACTCATCAGCTATTACATGGATCTTTCTTCCCACAAGAGGCAAAACAGCATTTCTGCCCACTAAACCGATGTATCTCGGATCTTCAGGATGAACTGCAACCGCGGTATCTCCAAGCATTGTCTCAGGACGTGTTGTGGCTACTGTAACAAACAGTCCATCGTCTCCCTCTATCGGATATCTTATATACCAGTAGTTTCCTTGAGTCTCTCTCTGCTCCACTTCCAGATCCGATATGGCTGTACGAAGCTTGGGGTCCCAGTTTACAAGTCTTTTATCCTTGTAAATAAGCCCTTGAGAGTAAAGATCGACAAAAACTTTTCTCACCGCTTCTGAAAGACCTTCATCAAGGGTGAACCGCTCCATTTCCCAGTCGGGAAGCGCTCCGAGTCTTTTTAACTGTTCCGTTATTCGGCTGCCGGAGTTTTCCTTCCATTCCCAGATTCGTTCAAGGAATTTTTCCCTGCCTAAATCGTTCTTCGTGAGTCCTTCGGAGGCGAGATCTTTTTCAACCATCATTTGGGTAGCAATACCCGCGTGGTCGGTGCCCGGAACCCAGAGAACGTCGAAATTATTCATTCTCTTGTACCTGACGAGAATGTCCTGAATGGTGTTGTTAAGAGCGTGGCCTATATGCAACGATCCCGTTACGTTGGGTGGGGGGATGACAATCGAGAAAACTTCAGCCGAGTTTTTTATTTCGGATTTGTGAAGTCCCGATGAGATCCAGAAATCATAAACTCTCCGTTCAACCTCGGCAGGGTTGTAGCTTTTCTCCATGGCTACTGATCAAAAGAAAGAATAGACCGCAGGGGGAATATTAGCTTTCCAGCAATACGTCTTCGCTCTTCTCTTCGACTTCCGGTACGGGTACAGGTATTTCCGGTGCCTCGGCCTCTATGCTTATGTCCCTGTACATGGGAAGGCCGGTGCCAGCCGGAATCAGCCTGCCCACGATAACGTTTTCCTTGAGTCCTCTGAGATCGTCTTCCCTGCCCTCGCAGGAGGCCTCGGTAAGAACCCTGGTGGTTTCCTGAAAAGACGCGGCGGAAAGCCAGCTGCGCGTGCTAAGCGAGGCGCGGGTTATACCCAGAAGAAGCGGCTCGGCCGCTGCCGGAGTTCCAGTTTCTTCGACGATTTTCTCGTTTTCCTCAAAGAAAATATTTTTCTCTATAGCTTCGCCGACAAGCATCGTAGTGTCACCCGGGTCTTTTATCTTCACCCTTTTTAGCATCTGCTTAACTATAACCTCGATATGCTTGTCGTTAATCTTCACACCCTGAAGTCTGTAGACTTCCTGAATTTCGTTAACCATATAGTTGGCAAGAGCTTTTTCTCCCATGATATTCAGAATGTCGTGAGGATTAACCGCACCGTCGACAAGCTGGTCACCGGAAGAAACGAATTCCCCTTCCCTGACCAAGATATGTTTTCCCCTGGGAACCGTATATTCTTTAGGTTCTCCCATCTCCGGAGTTACCACAACCCTCTTCTTCCCCTTTATATCTTTTCCGTAAGATATAATTCCGTCGATTTCGCTTACAACGGCCGGATCTTTAGGCACTCTGGCTTCAAAAAGCTCAGCAACTCTGGGGAGGCCTCCGGTAATGTCTTTTGTCTTCGAGGTAGCTCTCGGAATCTTGGCAAGTACGTCTCCCGCCTCTATATTATCTTTGTCGCCAACTTCTATTATTGCGCCTACGGGAAGCGAGTAAGGTACTTTCCTATCCTTCGGTAAAGAGTCGATTTGTAGAGATTCTAAATCCTCTGTCCTCACCTCGACATCCAGAGTGGGATGCATTTCCAGGTCCTTGGTCTCAACCACTACCCTCATGAGAACGCCCGTGACTTCATCCACCTGTTCCTTGTACGTAACTCCGGTTTCAAGGTGCTTGAACTTTACAACACCCGGAACCTCCGAAATTATGGGGTTTGTGTAAGGGTCCCACTCAGCAAGCATTTTCCCCTTCTTCACCTTTTCCCCTTCCTTTACGTTAAGCCTGGCTCCAAGTACAACAGGACATTTTTCCCTTTCATACCCCTTGCTATCCTCAATTGAGAGCACGCCGCTTCTGCTGATAACAACCAATTTGTTATCACGTCCCTTGACGGCCTTTATGTTCTTGAGTCTGACTATTCCCTCGTGCTGACTCTCAAGGGTGCTCTCGGCAGCTCTCTGGCTCGCAGCACCACCTATATGAAACGTTCTCATGGTAAGCTGAGTTCCGGGTTCCCCGATTGACTGGGCCGCGACAATACCTATAGCTTCACCCATGTTCACAAGTTTTCCAGTCGAGAGATTCCTTCCGTAGCAGAGTCTGCAGACACCGCTTCTAGTTTCACAGGTAAGAACGGAGCGGATACTCACCTCGCTTATGCCCGCTTCATCCATCTTAATAACTGCGGCCTCGTCAACTTCCTCGTTTGTGTGAACAATTACCTCTCCGGTTTGGGGATCCTCTATATCTTCAAGCACCACCCTTCCAAGCACCCTCTCGCCCACTTTTTCGATTATTTCTCCACCTTCCACCAGGTCGCTGACTTTAATTCCCTCTATGGTGCCACAGTCAAGTTCGGTAATCATTACGTCCTGAGCGGCATCAATCAGCCTTCGCGTCAGGTAACCGGCATTTGCCGTTTTTAGGGCCGTATCCGCAAGCCCTTTCCTCGCGCCGTGGGTAGAAATAAAATACTGGAGCACTGATAGTCCCTCACGGAAATTGGACGTGATAGGAGTTTCTATTATTTCTCCCGAAGGTTTTGCCATGAGCCCTCTCATGCCCGCAAGCTGCCTTACCTGCGTCTGGCTCCCTCTCGCCCCAGAATCAATCATCATGTATATTGGGTTTGAACTCGGTCTCGAAACTTTAGTGTTTTTACCCGTCTGGACTTGCTCTGAAGAAATCTTGTCCATCATTGCTTGAGCAACTTCATCACTTGTTTTTGCCCAGATATCTATTACCTTGTTGTATCTCTCTCCATCGGTTATCAGCCCCTGAGAATACTGGCCCTGCACTTTCATAACTTCCTCTTGGGCATTTTCCAATAGATCTTTCTTTGATTCAGGAATAATCATATCCGTGATTGAAATGGAAGCTCCAGACTTTGTCGAATACTTAAATCCGAGAGTCCGCAGGCTGTCAGCAAGCAAAACAGTGCTTTTACCACCGGTTTTCCTGAAACACTCATCCACAAGGGCCTCTATGGCTCTTTTAGTCATTGGCTTGTTGATAAGTTCAAAGGGAACACCTTCGGGAACAACTTCGTACATCAATACTCTTCCGACGGTCGTCAGATAGTTCTGCCCGTCAATCCTTGCGGTTACGCTATCATGCAAACTGATTTTTCCCAGTTCATACGCAAAAACTATCTCGCGTACTGAGAAAACACGGCCCGGCTCAGAACTTTTGTCTGAAGCTGTATCCCTTGTGAGATAGTAAAGCCCCAGGACTATATCCTGAGTGGGGAGTATTACCGGCTTTCCGTGCGCGGGAGAAAGAATATTGTTCGTCGACATAACGAGCGAGCGGCATTCGGTCTGAGCCTCAATTGAAAGCGGAACGTGAACCGCCATCTGGTCGCCGTCAAAATCCGCGTTGTAGGCAGGGCATACAAGAGGATGAAGCTGAATGGCTTTATCTTCAATAAGCACCGGTTCGAAAGCCTGTATGCTCAGACGATGAAGAGTCGGGGCTCTGTTAAGAAGCACCGGATGCTCCTTTATCACTTCGTCAAGAGCGTCCCACACCACCGGAGCTTCGCTGTCAAGCAGCTTCTTAGCTATCTTTATCGTTGCCGCCTCTCCCCATTTTTCAAGCCTCTGGTAGATAAAGGGCCTGAAAAGTTCAAGCGCCATCTGCTTGGGGATTCCGCATTGGTGAAGACGGAGATCGGGACCCACGGTAATCACCGACCGACCTGAGTAATCAACTCTTTTCCCAAGAAGGTTTTGCCTGAATCTGCCTTGTTTACCTTTTATTATGTCACTCAGACTCTTAAGCGGTCTGTGGTTGTGACCCAAAACGGGTCTTCCTCTTCTCCCGTTCTCCAAGAGCGCGTCGACGGACTCCTGCAGCATCCTTTTTTCATTTCTGACTATTATGTCTGGAGCGCCGAGCTCAAGGAGTTTTCTCAGCCTGTTGTTTCTGTTAATCACTCTTCTGTAGAGATCGTTAAGATCAGAGGCGGCAAACCGTCCTCCATCAAGAGGAACAAGGGGTCTGAGATCAGGCGGCAGAACAGGAATAGTGGTCAGAATCATCCATTCCGGACGGTTTTTGGACTTGCGAAACGCTTCACATATTCTTAGCCTTTTTGCAATGCGGGCTTTCTTGATCGGAGACTTGGTCTCTTTCATGCTTATCCTGAGCTCCTGAGAAAGCTCGTTTAAGTCTATGGTTTTCAGCATTTCCCGCACCGACTCGGCCCCCATACCAATGACAAACTCAGAACCGAAGCGATCGCGCTCGTCTCTGTACTCATCTTCGGTTATTACTTGGGCAAACTTGAGGTCGGAGATTCCCGGATCCATAACTATGTAAGCCTCGAAGTAAAGCACTCTTTCCAAGTCCTTCAAAGTCATGTCAAGGAGCATTCCTATTCTGCTGGGAATACTGCGAAGAAGCCATATGTGTGCGACGGGAGAAGCGAGTTCTATATGACCCATTCTTTCCCTTCTCACTTTAGAGGAAATTACTTCCACGCCGCATTTCTCACACGTGACTCCTCTGTGCTTAAGTCTCTTGTATTTTCCGCAAGTGCATTCGTAATCTTTCACGGGCCCGAATATCTTGGCACAGAAAAGGCCGTTTCTCTCGGGTTTGAAGGTCCTGTAGTTTATAGTTTCAGGTTTCTTTATTTCTCCGTTTGACCATGACCTGATTTTTTCCGGGGAAGCTATGGAAATTTTTATGGCCGAGTAATCAGAAGGGTTTTTCGGCTTTTCAAAAAGCGTGTCTATATCCATGGTATGATTCCCTCCAAATTAATATTTCGGAAGCGTCTCAATTTCCGCTTCCCGCTCAATAAGATCCACATCAAGTCCCAACGCCTGCAGTTCCTTGCGTAACACTTTGAAAGATTCAGGGAGACCTGGTTCAAAATTCATATCACCTCTTACAATCGAGTCGAATATTCTCGTTCGTCCCGCTACGTCGTCTGATTTTATGGTGACAAATTCCTGAAGAGTGTAAGCGGCCCCGTAGGCTTCAAGCGCCCAGACCTCCATTTCTCCAAGTCTCTGTCCACCAAAGTGGGCCTTTCCACCAAGGGGTTGCTGCGTTACTAGAGAATAAGGTCCGATTGCCCTGGCATGAATTTTCTCTTCAACAAGGTGATGGAGCTTTAACATGTACATTATCCCAACGCACACTTTCTGATCAAAAGGTTCGCCAGTCTGACCATCAAAAAGAATAGTCTTTCCATCTTCGTCTATGCCAGCAAGCTCTTGAATCCGAGCGATTTCAGTCTCGTGGGCACCGTCGAAGACCGGGGATTTCACCGGCACTCCGTCTTTAAGTTCTCTTACCAACCCAACAAGACCCTCTCTGTCCAGCGACTCAATAACCTTGCGCGTCTGCGAAGAACCCGAGTATATTTCCAGAAGGTTCTTTCTCAAGGCTTCGTCGTTAAATTCCTGTTCAATATATTCATTAAGCTGTCTTCCCAATTCTCTGCCGCCCCATCCCAGATGGGTCTCCAGTATCTGGCCAACGTTCATCCTTGAAGGCACGCCGAGTGGGTTAAGTACCATATCAACCGGCCTCCCGTCGGAAAGATAAGGCATATCTTCCTGCGGAAGTATTTTCGATACGACACCCTTGTTGCCATGCCGTCCCGCCATTTTGTCACCGACCTGAAGCTTTCTTTTAACCGCAATGCGGACCTTAACCACTCTTAAAACCCCGGGAGGCAACTCATCGGGCTTTTTCAGTTTTTCTATGCGTTGTTCATAGGCAGCGGACACGTAATCAATGCGTTTGAGAACTCTGCCAATTATTCCAGTCAGTTCTTCACCCGCTTCAGGAAAGTCCTTTATCCTGACATCAACAAGCTTTTCTAAGGGAATAGCATCAAGAATCTCTTCGGTAATTTCCTGTCCGCTTTTAAGAATCGTCTTTCTGTTAACCGTTATTTTGGAAAGCGAAGTTTTGCCGAGAACAATATGCTTTACTCTGTCAACCGCATCCCGCCTGAGAATATTTACCTCGTTTTCTCTCTCTTCCATCAATTTTGAGATTTCTTGGTTCTCAATGTCCTGACTCCTCTCGTCCTTATCTACGGAGCGGGACACCAGAGTTTCAACATCTATCACGGTACCGTATACCCCGGAAGAAACCTTGAGGGAGGAGTCCTTGACATCCCCGGCCTTATCTCCGAAAATCGCCCTTAAGAGCCTCTCTTCCGGAGAAAGCTGAGTTTCGGCTTTTGGAGAAATTTTTCCAACCAGTATATCCCCAGGCTCGACCTCGGCACCTATCATTATTATTCCGCTTTCATCCAGGTTCCTAAGTGACTCTTCGGACACATTAGGTATATCCCGGGTTATATCTTCTCTCCCGAGTTTTGTCTCCCTTGCAGTACACTCAAACTCCTCAATATGGATTGAAGTAAATGCGTCGTCCTTTACAACCCTCTCGGATATCAAGATTGCGTCTTCAAAGTTGTATCCTCCCCATGGCATGAAAGCGACAACCATATTCTGTCCGAGCGCGAGTTCGCCACGGTCCGTCGAACATCCATCAGCTATTACCTGCCCTTTCTTCACCTGCTGCCCCTGGCGAACTATAGGATTCTGATTCCAGCAGGAGCTCTGGTTTGAGCGGTGGAACTTTATCAGGGGGTAGATATCCACCCCGCCTTCGCGGCTTCTTTCCGTAGACTTAACCACAATCCTAACCGCATCTACAGACTCCACTACGCCATCCCTGCGTGCGACAACCGTAACCCCGGAGTCCTTGGCCACCTTGCTTTCAAAACCCGTCCCCACAAGCGGCGAGACACTCTTTATCAGCGGCACGGCCTGGCGCTGCATATTGGAACCCATAAGGGCCCTGTTCGCGTCATCATGCTCAAGAAAGGGGATAAGAGAAGCCGAAACTGAGACAAGCTGCGAAGGGGACACGTCCATAAACTCAACCTTCTCCCTCTCAACCATCATAAATTCGCCATTCCCCCTGGCGGAGACAAAAGGCAGTTTGAAAGACCCGTCCTCTTCAAGAGGGGCGTTTGCCTGGGCTACAATGTAATCCTCTTCCATAAGCGCGTTCATATAAACTATTTCGTCCGTAACACGCCCGTCCTTCACTTTCCTGTAAGGAGTCCGGATAAATCCGGATTCATCTATCTTCGCATAAGTGCTCAAGCTGGATATAAGTCCGATATTAGGACCTTCCGGAGTTTCTATAGGGCATATTCTTCCATAATGGGAAGAGTGAACATCCCTTACCTCAAACCCCGCCCTCTCTCTGGTAAGACCACCCGGACCAAGTGCGCTCAGCCTTCTTTTATGGGTTATTTCCGACAGGGGATTGGTCTGATCCATGAACTGGGAAAGCTGACCCGTGGTGAAAAACTCCTTGAGAACCGATGTAACGGTTTTCGGGACGAGTACTTCATTAGGCATGAGGTTCTCTATAGTCTGGTACCCCATTTTTTCCTTTACGAACCGGGCAAGCCTCTCAAGACCATGATAAAAACGGTCCTCTATCAGTTCCCCGACAGTTCTGACCCTTCGGTTGCCAAGATGGTCTATGTCGTCAGTAGACCCCCTTCCACCTTTCAAATCAAGCAGGTATTTCACGGTCAGAAGGATGTCTTCCCTGTCCAAAGTAAGATGATCATCCCTCACGCCCTTCCTCTTGAGCTTGTAGTTGATCTTGATCCGACCTACCTTCGAGAGTCTGTATGCATCTTGGGTGAAGAACATGTTTTCAAAGAAAGTCCGCGCGACTTCATCAGAAGGAGGATCCGTAGGCCTGAATTTCTTGTATATCTCCGTTATGGCTTCCTCACATGAATCCACCTTATCGGAAAGAAGTGTGGTCCGAAGAGAAGTCACGAACAAGGTCTTGTCTATGTAGTAGACTCTGAGGGTTTTTTTACCGACTCTGCGCAGTTCCTCAAGTTTTTCTTCTGTTATTTCCTCGTTAAAATCTAGTATTACTTCCCCTGTTTCGGGGTCGGAAACCACTTCGGCCGAGGGTTTTTCCATTATCTCTTCATTTGAAACGGGTATGGAAGTCATGTCGGCTTCTTTCAATCTTGGAAGGAGATTTTTCAGCCTTCTTCCCTTTCTACCTACAAGTTCGCCCGTTTCCGGGTGGTTTATATCCACAGTCACCTTCTGATAGGAGATTATTTCGGTGGTCGCTTCCTTTTTAAAACCCTCCTTCCCCACGTCGAAAACTTCCGCGGTTATTTCTTTTCGAAGTTCTTGTGGTTCTATATGGAAAATCTCCACGGGATAGAAAAAATCCATTATCTGCTGCTCATCATAACCCATGGCCTTGAGAAGAACGGTGACGTGGAATTTTTTCTTTCTGTCTATCCGAACATGGAGCATGTCTTTCAGATCATATTCAAAATCAAGCCAGCGACCGTTCTGAGGAACGATTCTCGCTATAAAAGATCCTTCCTTTCCGGACAACTGGCTCTTGCTTTTGTCCCGATCAAAAAATACTCCGGGAGATCTGTGGAGCTGGTTTACTATTACTCTTTCGGTTCCGTTTACTATAAAAGAACCGCTTGGGGTCATAAGCTGTACTTCCCCAAAGTATATCTCTTGCTCCTTAATGTCGCGGAACTGTCTTTCGGTATCTTTCTGTCTTTTTTCACCTTCAGGAATGTCCCAAATTATAAGACGGAAAGTTACATAAAGAGGAGCAGTGTAGGTATAGCCCTTAAGTCTGCATTCGGCAAAATTGTACTTAGGTTCATCCAGCCTGTAGCTGAGATATTCCAAAGAAGCCTTGCCATTATAATCCTCAAGAGGAAAAACAGCCTTGAAGGCTCCGTGAAGACCGGTGTCCGAACGCTCATCCGGAGGGACATCGGCCTGCAGAAAATCTTGGTACGATTTTATCTGTACATCAAGCAGGTGGGGGATATCCAGAACCTGGGGGATCTTCGAAAAATCTTTCCTTAATTCCTGAGACTCTATACTCTCTATGCTCAACACGCACCCCCTCGTTTTTTAATTTAAGTGAAAATAACCGAAGAAAATTATGGTCAGTTAACTTCAACGGTCGCCCCGGCGTCTTCAAGCTTTTTCTTGATATCTTCAGCCTCATCCTTGCTAACTCCCTCTTTTACGGGTTTGGGAGCTCCTTCAACAAGTTCTTTGGATTCCTTGAGCCCAAGACCCGCAATTTCCCTTACCGCCTTTATGACCTGTATTTTCTTGTCTCCGAAAGAACCGAGAATTACATTAAACTCAGTCTTCTCTTCGGCCGCAGGAGCGGCTTCGGCACCGGCAGCAGCGGCAACAGCGACTTGCGGCACAGCGGCCTGAACACCAAACTTTTCCTTTATTTCCTCTATCAGTTCGGATATCTCAAGCATGCTGGCTTGTTCAAGATAGGTGACAACGTCTGTTCTACTAATATCGGGCATTTTTATTCCTCCTTGATAAAACAGTTCTACAGCTTTTTATTTAGTCTTCTTTTCTTTTAAACCTTCTAGTACATTGACAATATTTGAGCGTGCCTGCTCCAAGACTCCCACAAGGTTGCCCATCGGAGCACTAAGCAGGCCCACAAACTCGGAGATAAGCTCCTGTCTTGACGGAAGCTTTGCTATCTGCTCTATTCTGGATATATCGACTACTTCTCCTTCAAATATCCCGCCCTTTATCCTGATTTCCGGGAAATCCTCGCTGTAATCAACAAAAACCTTCGCTACCGCGGAAGATTCCCCATCACAAATAGCAATCGCTGTGGGACCCGAAAAAAGATCTTTCATTTTTTCTATATCCGTTCCTAGTGAAGCTTTTTCCAGAAGGGTGTTCTTTACAACCCTAAACTCCGTATTGGTCTGCCTAAGTTTTTTCCTCAGGACGTCCATCTCGTTTACCTTAAGTCCTTGGTATTCGACAACGAACATCGAAGAAACGGATTGGAACCTGGATGCCAAGTCGTCAACTACTTTCTGCTTTTCGGCTTTACTGAGCATAGTCTCTCTCTTCTCGTATCTAGTTTCGCGTTACGTTCACGCGGCAATTCCCATACTTTTAAGTTCGTTTCTAATATCCGGCACACTCACTCCGATACCAGGACCCATGGTCGCCGACACCGAAACTCTCTTCAAGAAAACGCCTTTAGAAGCAACTGGTTTTTCTTTGATCAGAAAACTCATAAAGGCAAGGAAGTTCTCTTTCAGGTTCTGTTTTCCGAAAGAGACTTTTCCAACAGGAGCGTGTATAACTCCGCTTTTGTCATTTCTGATTTCAACACGACCGGCCTTCGATTCTTTGACCATGTTAGCAACGTCCGAAGTTACAGTACCTACCTTTGGACTCGGCATCAGTCCTCTTGGCCCCAGAACTTTTCCCAGTCTGCCAACTTTCGACATCACGTCAGGAGTTGCTATAGCGACGTCAAAATCAAGCCAGTTCTCCTTAGAAATTTTCTCCACTATATCTTCAAGACCCACATAATCGGCCCCGGCATCTTTTGCCTCGACTGCCTTGTCATCCGTTGCAAACACAAGGACCGTCATTTTTTTCCCGAGACCGTGAGGCAACACGAGTGCGGAACGAATCTGCTGGTTCGCATGTCTGGGGTCTATGCCGAGATTTACGGCTATATCCACCGTTTCATCAAATTTCGCGTAGTGGGCCTGCGCCACAAGCTCCATGGCCTCATCAACCGTGTACTCTTTGCGGGAATCCACTTTGCCACTTACGTCAATATATTTTTTTCCTCTGGTGGTCATGAAGTCTCTCCAAACTTTATCCTTCTATATCAATTCCCATGCTTCTCGCGGTACCACGCACAACCATCAAGGCCGCATCAATTTCATCAGTATTGAGATCCTCAAGCTTTCTTTGCGCTATCTCCCTTGCTTGTTCCTCCGTAATCTTGCCGGCTTTGGTCCTCGGAGTGGACCCTGAACCTTTCTCTACACCCGCAGCTTTTTTCAGCAGGTAAGAAGTAGGAGGAGTCTTTATCTGAAGATCAAAAGACCTGTCCGCATAAACGGTCACCGTAACCGGAAGAAGCCCTTCGGAAGAAGACGTCTGGGCATTAAAAGCCTTGCAGAATTCCATTATGTTCACGCCTCTTTGTCCGAGCGCGGGACCCACCGGAGGCGAAGGGGATGCTTTTCCCGCCTCAATCAGCAACTTTATGTAACCGCTTATTTTCTTCATCTAGATTTTCTCCACCTGATTAAAATCAAGCTCTATGGGTGTGGTTCTGCCAAAAATGCTGACCAGCACCTGCACCCTGGCTTTTTCGGGTTTTACATCTTCTATAATTCCAGAGAAATTGGCAAAAGGACCTTCTATAACTCTTATAGGTTCTCCCTTTTCAAAAGCGACACTCGGCTTGGGCTTGAGCGTGCCCTCTTTTGCCCTTGTCTTTATCTCATTAATTTTTTCTTCGTCAACTTCGGGAATGGAATCAATATTTATCTTTCCATCAACCGGGCGGCCTCCCACGAAACTTATGACTTTCGGTATCTCCCGTACAAAATCTAGGGTTTCCTTGTTAAGTTCCATTTTAAGCATTATATATCCGGGAAAGAATTTCCTAATAGACGTTCTCTTCCTCCCGCCTTTCTGTGTTTCAACTACTGTCTCAGTAGGAATAAAAACCTCGTCAATGGCAAGGTTTTCATTGTTCATGCTCTCTATCCCGTTTTCTATCTGGGTTTTAACCCTTTCCTCAAAACCGGTATTTACGTGTACTATGTACCACTTGCTCGGCATCCGAAAACTGCTCCCGATTCGTTCTTTAACTCAATATAAGACCAAACAGAAAAGAGAACACGTAATCGGCCAGCATAAAAAAGAGTGCAAAAAACGCGGTAATAATAACAACCACTAAGGTTGATTTAACCGTATCTTTACGCTCGGGCCAGGTTATTCTTTTCAGTTCTGTAGCAACACCGCTGAGATACCTGGTCGTATCAACTTTGATCCTGTCAAATTTTTCCATAACTTGGCTTTTCTGCAGGGCAGGAGGGTCTCGAACCCCCAACCTGCGGTTTTGGAGACCGCTGCTCTACCAATTGAGCTACTGCCCTGTAGAGTCTCTTATTATTCATCACTCAATGATCTCAGTTACTACGCCTGCCCCAACTGTTCTTCCACCCTCTCTTATCGCAAAACGCAACTGCTCTTCCATCGCCACAGGCGCTATCAACTCCACTTCCATACTCACATTGTCCCCTGGCATCACCATCTCTACCCCCTCAGGCAATATCACCGACCCCGTTACATCCGTCGTCCTTAAATAAAACTGCGGCCGATACCCCGGAAAAAACGGCGTGTGCCTTCCCCCCTCTTCCTTCTTTAACACATACACCTCAGCCTTGAACTTCCTGTGCGGCTTTATGCTCCCAGGCGCACTCAACACCTGCCCCCTCTCTACATCTTCCTTCCCCGTCCCCCTGAGCAACACTCCCACATTGTCCCCTGCCTGCGCATCATCCAGTATCTTGCGGAACATCTCCAAACTCGTCGCCACAGTCTTTGTCGTCTCTTTAAACCCTACTATCTCTATCTCGTTCCCCGCTACTATCCTTCCCCTCTCCACTCTCCCAGTTACCACCGTGCCCCTCCCAGATATCGTGAACACATCCTCTATCGCCATCAAAAACGGCTTGTCCATGTCCCTCTCAGGCTCCGGTATGTAACCGTCTATCTGATCCATTAACTCCACCACCTGCTCCCCTGCCCCTGCATCCCCCTCTATCGCCTTAAGCGCGCTTACCTTCACCACCGGTATGTCATCCCCCGGAAACCCATACTCGCTCAGCAACTCCCTTATCTCCAACTCAACCAACTCCAACAACTCCTCGTCATCCAGCATGTCTACCTTGTTCAGCGCCACCACTATGTACGGCACTCCCACCTGCCTCGCCAACAGTATGTGCTCCCTCGTCTGCGGCATCGGCCCATCCGGTGCACTCACTACCAACACTGCCCCGTCCATCTGCG
>Ga0209022_1000836_pt1 | contig 36203 bp, 34 predicted proteins | sample PinacodermPK_FD_187300 | JGI IMG/M metagenome (GOLD analysis project Ga0209022, IMG submission 187300) | Host-associated microbial community of the marine sponge Aplysina aerophoba from Gulf of Piran - sponge pinacoderm, lysed by proteinase... | ecosystem: Host-associated > Porifera > Sponge >...
GACGACAGCGACATGGACGACGACACTGACACGGCTGACGACAGCGACATGGACGACGACACTGACACGGCTGACGACAGCGACATGGACGACGACGGTGCCGCCGCGGAACTCGTGCCCGGTCCAGGCTTCGACGGGTCCACCATCAACGTCGGCGTGATCTCCGACCTCTCCGGTCCGGCTTCGATCATCGGCAACCCGCTCACCGCAGGCGGCCAAGTCTACTACGACTACATCAACAGCCAGGGCGGAGTAGCCGGCCGGTACCTGATCGAGACCGTCGAGAGGGACCATCAGTACAACCCGGCAACCGCGGTGCAGATCTACAACGAAGCAAAGGACGATGTCGTCATGTTCGGCCAACTCCTCGGCACGCCGATCACCAACGCCGTGCTCGAGTCCCTCAAAGAGGACGGCCTCGTGGCTGCTCCCGCCTCGCTCGACGCATTCTGGGTCCGTGAACAGAACCTGCTGCCGATCGGCGGCCCTTACCAGATTCAGGCGATCAACGGGTTTGACTGGTGGATCAATGAGGGCGGCGGCAACGCCGACCAGGTCTACTGCTCGTTCATCCAGGACGACCCCTACGGCGATGCGGGCCAAGAAGGCCTTGAGTTCGCCGCGGACAATCTCGGCTTCACGGTATCTGAGGTCGCCCGCTACGTCTCGGGCGACACCGACTTCTCCGCTCAGGTCCAGCAGCTGCAAGACGCCGGATGCGAGGTCGTGTTCCTGGTGACGCTGCCATCGGTCACCGGCACGGCGCTCGGCACCGCGGCCGCGAGCGAGTTCGCACCGCAGTGGATCGGCACCTCGCCAACCTGGATCAACGCCTTTGCCCAGATCGAACAACTGGCACCGTACCTGCAGGAGTACTTCGTTGTCGTGGGTGAGGGCTCAACCTGGGGCGACGAGAGCGTGCCGGGAATGGCCACAATGGTCGAGCGGCTCGAAGAGTTCGCCCCGGACCAGGATCCTGACTACTACTTCACGTTCGGCTACCTGCAGGCCCACGCGGTGGTGCAGGTGCTCGAGGCCGCGGTCGCCAACGGCGACCTGAGCCGCGAGGGCATCATCGCGGCCATGAATGGTCTGGGCTCGGTCTCCTTCGAGGGCCTCGGCGGCGACTATTTCTACGGCACGCCCGACGAGAGGATCCCGAGCACCGAGAACACGATCTTCATGGTGAACCCGGAGGTCCCCAACGGTGTGGAGGCCGTAACCACCGGTTATCGCGCCCCATTCGCCAGCGACTTCGTGTTCGAGTAGACGCGTGTTCGAGTAGACACCAGGTCGCGCAACCTGAACATCTGAACCGTCGCTGTCCCGTCCGTTGCACCCACGGCGGACGGGACAGCGCTCGGCCGCTCACGGGCCACTGAGCCGCGGGCGGGCCGCTCGGGCCACGGCCTCGCTTGGGCGTGGCCGTGTTGCGGGTCGTTCTGCTTGGCCTCGGGTAAGTTGACTGTCGCGATATTACCGGATAGCGTCGCACGGGCATGCTACGCGTACCCTTGGCGGCGCCGCTCCGCTCGACGTTGGACACGGACGATCCGCAGTTCGCGCAGAACGCCCGAGACATGCGCGAGCAACTCGATGCCATCTCCGAGTTGCTCGACGAAGCTGAGGCCGGAGGCGGACCCGAGCGCACGGCAAGGCTGCGCTCCCGCCAAAAGCTTCCCATACGCGAGCGGATCGCTAACGTAATCGATCCCGACAGCCCGTTCCTAGAGATCAGCCCTTTAGCCGCGTACCAGTCCGATTACGCCATGGGTGGGGGGATGGTCGTTGGGATCGGGGTGATCGCCGGCACCGAATGCGTGATCATGGGCAACGACCCGACCGTTCTGGCCGGCGCGCTCACCCCCTATTCATCCAAGAAATGGAGCCGCGCTCTCGAGATCTCGCGCGAGAACCGCATGCCCTATGTGAGCTTTGTGGAATCCGCCGGCGGTGACCTGCGGATCCAACCTGGTGACGGAGGCAACAGGCGCTTCCTGCAGACCGACCATTTCGCCGAGAGCGGACGTTTCTTCTACGAAATGATCGAACTCTCGAAGATGAGGATTCCGACCGTCTGCGTCGTGTTCGGGTCGTCGACCGCTGGCGGCGCCTACCAACCGGGACTCTCGGACTACACGATCATGGTCAAGGACCAGTCAAAGATGTTCCTCGGCGGTCCCCCGCTGGTCAAGATGGCGACCGGCGAGATCTCTGATGACGAGACGCTCGGCGGCGCCGAGATGCACACCACGGTCTCGGGAGGGGGCGACTACTTCGCAACCGACGAGATGGATGCGCTGCGAATGTGCAGAGAAGTCATCTCACACCTGAACATCCGCAAAGCCGGTCCCGAGCCCAGCTTCCCTGCGGACCCACCGGTCTACGACCCCGACGAACTGCTCGGCATTGTCAGCCGAGACCTCGTGAAGCCCGTCGATGTGCGCGACATCATCGCCCGGACCGTCGACGGTTCACGTTTCGAGGAGTTCAAGCCCCGCTGGGGCAGCACCCTGGTCTGTGGCTGGGCGTCGATCCACGGATACCCGCTCGGAATACTCGGCAACAACGGTGTCCTGTACCCCGACGCCGCCCAGAAGGCGGCGCACTTCATCCAACTCTGCAATCAGATCGACGTGCCCCTGTGGTTCCTTCAGAACATCACCGGATACATGGTCGGCAAAGACTTCGAAGCCGACGGGATCATCAAGAAGGGCTCCCAGATGCTCAACGCGGTCACCAACTCGACCGTGCCGCACATCACCGTGATCGTCGGCTCAAGCTACGGCGCGGGGACCTACGGCATGTCGGGCCGGGCATTCGGGAACCGTTTTACTTTCCTGTGGCCCACTGCGAAGATCGCGGTGATGGGCCCAAAGCAGATTGCGGGCGTGATGTCTGAGGTGCGCCGGGGTCAGGCCAGGCGACTGGGCCAGGAATTCGATGAAGAGGCCGACGCTGAGACGGTCGCCGCGGTCGAGGCCACCCAGGAACGGGGCTCACTCGCTCTGCGGGCCACCGGCGCCATCAGCGACGACGGGATAATCGACCCGCGAGACACCCGCCATGTCCTCGGCATGTGCCTCTCAGCAGCGAGCAACCGGGCGGTCGAGGGCGCAGACGGGTACGGGGTGTTCCGACTGTGAAGCGGTTCGACACACTGTTGGTCGCGAACCGGGGCGAGATCGCCTGCCGCGTGGTCCGGACAGCCTCGGCCATGGGACTCCGCACGGTGGCGGTGTTCGTCGAGTCCGACGCCGACGCCCTGCACGTCACCTGCGCCGATGAGGCAGTGAGAATCGACAGCTACCTCGACAGCGGGCAGATGCTGGCCGCAGCGCGGCTCACTGACGCTGAAGCAGTTCATCCCGGCTACGGATTCCTCGCCGAGAACGCCGTCTTTGCCAGAGCTGTGGTGGATCACGGCCTGGCCTGGGTCGGGCCTTCGCCAGAAGCGATCTCCCTGATGGGCGACAAGATCGCAGCAAAGAAGCTCGCGCAAGAGGCCGGAGTGCCCGTACTCGCCTCAAGCAACGAACCGAGTGAGTTCACCGCGTTGGGCTTCCCCATCCTGATCAAGGCTGCTGCGGGCGGTGGTGGCAAGGGAATGCGAGTTGTCCACTCGGAGGCCGAGCTTGCAGAGGCTGTGTTGGCAGCTCGCCGAGAGGCACTTTCCGGATTCGGCGATGATCGCATCTTCGCAGAACGCTATGTAGCGACTGCCCGTCACATCGAGATTCAAATCCTGGGCGACAAGCATGGGAACGTCGTTCACCTCGGTGAACGCGAGTGCAGCATTCAACGTCGCCACCAGAAGATCATTGAAGAGTCCCCGTCGCCATTCGTCACAGAAGAGATCCGCTCAGCCATGGGAGCCGCAGCGGTGGGTCTGGCGCACGCTCTGGGCTACGAATCGGCCGGAACGGTCGAGTTCCTCGTAGACGATGAATCCGGTGACTTCTTCTTCTTGGAGGTCAACACCCGCCTGCAAGTCGAACACCCGGTTACTGAGGAGGTGACCGGCATCGACTTGGTCAAGGAGCAGTTGCGCACAGCCCAGGGAGAGAAGTTGGGCTACCGGAGCGAAGACGTGTCGTTCGGTGGTCATGCGATCGAGGCACGCCTCTACTCCGAGGATCCAGCCAACGATTTCCTGCCCAGCACCGGAGTCCTGGAGATCTTTGAACCGGCACCGCACCCGGCAGTCCGCTACGACACGGGTGTGGCGACAGGCTCGACCATCACTGCTGATTTTGACCCGCTGATCGCCAAGGTCATCTCCCATGGCGCCACACGGACCGACGCAGCCAAACAATTGGCGCTGGCACTCGAACGCCTCGAGATCGGCGGGGTTGTGACCAACCGGGACTTTCTCGCAGCCACGCTCCGTTCTGATGCATTTCTCGCCGGCAGCACCACCACCGACTTCATCGAACGCTTCTCTCCCCCACGGGCCCGCTCCCACGACGAGTCAGAACAGCGTCTTGTCGCAACCGCCGCGGCCATGTGGCTGCAGCACGACAACCGGACCAAAGCGAGAGTTCTCACTTCACTGCCGTCCGGTTTCCGTATCGGGCGCCTGGCTCGTGAACGCGTTGAGTTGCGGATCGCCGGCACTGAGGTGACCGTCCACTACTCAGCCGACCGACACGGGGCGTTCGCCCTCGGATCAGCGGGCAAGGGGGGCACCGCGAGGGTGCGAAGCTGCTCGCAGCGCCATATCGATGTCGAGATCAATTCGCGTCGACGCCGCTACGCAGTGGCGCGTCACGGTTCCAACCTCCATCTGACCGGCGCAGGTGGCGGGGTCCAGGTCGAAGTGCTTCCGAGATTCTCAGTCCCTGCGCCGGAGATGGTCGGCGGCGCGGTCACAGCACCAATGCCCGGGAAGGTGATCGAACTTCGAGTCGGCGTGGGTGATGTCGTCGAAGCACAGCAGGTGGTCGCAGTGATCGAGGCAATGAAGATGGAGAACCACCTGCGAAGCGCCGAAGCAGGCACCGTCACCGAGATCTTCGTCTCAGAGGGCGACCAAATAGAAAAAGACGTACTGCTGATGGTCATCGAGGGGGCTGTGCTTACGCCGGGCGTAGCCGGAGCCGAGGAGTCTAGGGGCGAGGAATTGTCGCCGGGCGTGGCCGGAGCGCCCGGAGGCGGCGGGCAGACGGGAGGCGGGGATGGCTGAGCCGATTCGGATTGCGAACTGCAGTGGGTTCTACGGGGATCGGCTGAGCGCGGCTGCGGAGATGGTTGAAGGCGGGCCGATCGATGCGCTGACCGGCGACTGGCTGGCGGAACTGACCATGCTGATACTGGCCCGCACCCGAGCCAAACGACCCAACAGCGGCTATGCCCGCACCTTCATACGTCAAATGGAACAGGTGATGGGCAACTGCCTCGACTCGAGAATCAAGGTGGTCTCAAACGCAGGCGGACTCGATCCCAGCCATTGCGCTGAAGCGGTCGCCGAAGTGGCCGAGAAGCTGGGCCTGCACCCCACGATCGCCTATGTCGAGGGTGACAACCTTCTGCCTCGTCTTGAGGAACTGAAATCAGAGGGGATCGTGCTGGTAGACCATGAGACCAACAAGCCGGTGGCGGACATCAAATACATCTCCGCCAACGCCTACCTCGGATGCTGGGGAATCGTTGAGGCACTGAACCGCGGCGCCGACATTGTTGTAACGGGCCGTACCACCGATGCCGCCATCGTCTGCGGACCGGCCGCCTGGCACCACCAATGGTCACGCACCGACCTCGACGCGATGGCCGGAGCCGTCGTCGCCGGGCACGTCATCGAGTGCGGAACCCAGGCGACCGGTGGCAACTACTCGTTCTTCGAAGAGATAGACGGACTCGAGCATCCGGGATTTCCCTTCGCAGAAATAGCTTCCGACGGCTCCTCGATAATTGGCAAACACCCCCGAACCGGCGGCAACATCAACATCGGAACCGTGACCAGCCAACTGCTCTACGAGATCGACAGTCCCAGATATCTCGGCCCCGATGTCACCAGCCGTTTCGACACCGTTCAACTCAGCGAAGTCGGCAGGGACCGGGTTCGCATCTCAGGAGTGCGGGGAGAGACTCCGCCTGAGACCCTGAAGGTCTCAATGAACTCCTGGGGCGGCTTTCGCAGCGACCTGGCCGTCGCTCTGACCGGAATCGACATTGACGCCAAAGCGGACCTCGTAGAAAGGGCCTTCTGGCGCAACTGCGAGTACCAGCGCGAAGACTTCGCCGAAGTCGCCACCAGGGTTGTACGCACAGACAAGACGGATCCCGCCACCAACGAGGAGGCGGTGGCATCATGGCGGATCACGGTCAAGGATCCGGACCAACGCAAGACCGCCTCGATCGGCTCGGCGATGAACAATCTGGCGCTGGCCAGTATTCCAGGGTTCTTCGGGCTGAAAACCGGGGGGGTCGGCAAGCCGTTCGGGGTCCATACCTCAGGTCTCGTGGCCCGTGATCTGGTGCCGCAGCATGTGGTGCTGCTGGGTCGGGACCGCACAGTCGTTGACTCCGACGCCGTCACCGTCACTCCGGTTCCCGTCATCCCGGTCACCGTCACCCCGGCCGCCGTCGACCCGGATTCCGTCGCCCCGGCTGCCGTCGCCCCGGCAGCGGTCACCCCGGTCGCGGCCGATATTGTTGCGTCGCCGAGCGGCGAGGTCGTCCGGGCTCCTCTCGGAACGCTCGCGGGGACTCGTTCCGGCGACAAGGGTGGGAACGCCAATCTCGGGGTCTTCGTACGTTCCGCGGCGGCATACGGATGGCTCGAGGGCTTCCTCACCGTCGAGCGCCTGCGCCGGCTCATCCCCGAGGCTCGCGACGCCAGGATCGAGCGGTTCCCCCTGCCCAACATCTGGTCGATCAACTTCGTGATTCACGGCATCCTCGGTGAGGGGGTCGCCGCCTCGACCCGACAGGACGCGCAGGCCAAGGGACTGGGCGAATGGCTCCGGGCCCGCCATGTCGACATCCCTGAGTCGCTGCTGGGAGAGTCTGCAAAGCCGGAACGGGACGACGATGGACTTTGACCTCCCGCCCGAAGACGATCCCCGGCGCCTCGAGGTTCGAGAATGGCTTGAAGCCAACCACAACCCCTCACCTCGCCAACTCCTTGAGCGGGGGCTGATAGTCCCCCACTGGCCCGAGCCCTACGGACTCAGCGCAGACCCGATGCATCAGATCATCATTGACGAGGAGCTGCGACGTGCTCAGGTGAGGCGCCCGGACAACCCGATCGGCATCGGCTGGGCTGGGCCGACAATCCTCGCTGCGGGGACTGAGGAGCAGAAGGCCCGCTTCCTTCCGGGTCTGCTGACCGGAGAGGACATCTACTGCCAGATGTTCTCAGAACCCGACGCTGGCTCCGACTTGGCTTCCCTCGCCACGACCGCTGTGGTTGACGGCGACGAGTACATCGTCAACGGTTCCAAGACATGGACCAGCGGCGGGCACTACTCCAAGTATGGGATCCTCATCGCCCGCACCGATCCCCACGTCGCCAAGCACAAGGGCATCTCCTACTTCGTGTGCCCGACCAGTCTCGAGGGATTGACGATGATGCCAATCCTCGACATGACCACAGCGCACAGTTTCAACCAGACCTTCTTCAACAACGTACGGATCCCCGCAGAGAACCGCATAGGAGACGAGAACGACGGCTGGCGACTGGCCAAAGTCACCCTCGCCAATGAACGCGTGTCGCTCAGCTCCGCAGGTTCGCTGTGGGGTGCCGGACCGAGCGCCGAGATCTTGATCGAGCTGATCAGGCGCAACGGCGGGCTGACCGACCCGGTGCTGCGGCAGCGCGCCGCTGCGCTGCACGTCGAGGCCGAAGTCCTGCGGCTCAACCGCCTGCGCACGCTCAGCGTCCGACTCAACGCCAGAACCCCCGGACCGGAAGCCTCGATCCAGAAGATCATGGGTGACGAACACGGCCGCCATGTACTGGAGTTGGCCAAAGAGCTCGCCGGAACTGAAGGTCTGCTCCAGGGATCCGGCCCGAGCGGTGAGATACCCGCGAACATGCGCGGCGGCGCGACCGAGGTGAACTTCGAGCAGTGCCAGATTCCCGGAGTCGACCGAATCTGGCACTACGGCTTCCTCTTCTCGCCGGCGTTGACCCTCGGCGGAGGGACTTTCGCCGTGCAACGCAACATCGTCGCCGAGACGGCGCTCGGCCTCCCCCGCGAACCGAACCTGGAGAAGGGCATGACCTGGGCGGAGACGAGGCGGAGATGACCGCAGTCGAGACGCCGGTGAGCGACCTCGAGCGTCGGATCCGACGCGTCCGGGGACCCAGACCAAAGCTGTCCCGAGAGCGCAGCGAGTCGCTCACACCCCGCCAGCGTGAGATCCTCGACGATCTGACGGAACTGGTGCGTGACGGTTTCAGTCATCTCACCATGGCCGACCTTGCCATGCACCTGAACTGCTCGCTGCGCACCCTCTACGGCTTGGCCGAGAGCCGCAGCGAGTTGGTGTTGATGGCCACAGACCGCTATCTCTGGAACATCGGCAGAGCGGCCACCAAGGCGCTCACCCGCCAGTGCAAACACAGCACCGCCTGCCGCGGCTCCGGCTACGCCCGGCGCATGCAGTCGTATCGGCCCCTTGAAGCGATTCGCGTCTACCTGCTGGCAGCCAATGTGGCTGTGTCGCGCACCACACCGGCGTTCGCCCGCGACCTCAATGCGATAGTCGGCGGACCGGAACTGTTCGCTGCACACAACAACTATCTGGTCGATGTGACCCGGGAACTCCTCGACGTGGCTGTCGAACAGGGCGAGATAGCCGCGGTCGACACCTCCGTCGTGGCGCGGGCGCTGGCTGGCCTCGGCCGTCAGTTCAGCGAGCCCGAAGTGGTTGCGTCCTTGACCGTCTCACCCAAGGACGCCGCCGATGAGGTGCTGGACATAATCCTCAACGGTCTGCCTCGAGGTTCCGCGACCGGCCGGGACGCCTCAGGCGCAGAAACAAGACAGGAGAATCATGCACATCTCTGAGCTGCTCACTGATCTGCTCGCCGACCTGCTCGCCGAACAGGCCGCTATCGACGAGGTGCTCAGCGGACTCACCGAGTCGCAATGGGCCATCTCCACCGCGAGTCCCCGTTGGGACATCACCGATCAGGTCGCCCATCTCACCTACTTTGACCATGCCGCAGCAACCGCGATCCGTGACCCAGAGGGCTTCGCAGTGGTGGCTGAGGCGTTGTGGGACAGTGCCGCCGACGGTGATCTCGGCGTCGACGCCCACACCCTTGATCCGCTGCGGAACCTCCCGGTCGGCCAACGCCTGAACGCCTGGCGCGCGGGTCGGGCCGACCTGGAGTCTGCGGCAGCGCGCCTGCGCGACGATGCCAGGGTGCCGTGGTACGGACCCTCGATGGGCGCCAAGTCGTTCCTCACCGCACGCCTGATGGAATGCTGGGCGCACGGCCAAGACATCGTCGATGCTGTCGGCGCGTCGCGTGCCGCCAGCGACCGTCTGCGCCATATCGCGCAGCTTGGTTTCATCACCCGACCTTGGGCCTATGCGAATCGGCAACTTGAAATGCCCGAGACTGAGATCCGACTCGACCTTGAGGGCCCTTCGGGTGATCGGTGGACTTGGGGCCCCGCCGACAGCGAGTGCAGCATCGCCGGCTGCGCCGAAGACTTCTGTCTGGTCGTCACCCAGAGGCGCAGCCTGCAAGACACGGCGCTGTCGGTCAGCGGCGAAGCGGCACACGACTGGATGAAGATCGCACAGGCGTTCGCTGGCCCTCCGACCGCAGGACCAGAGCGTTAGGAGCGCGCCATGAGCACTGGCGAATCAAACCTTGGCGAAACGGGGGTCGCCGAATCAAACAATGGCGAAACAAGGATTGTCGAGTCGACCAAGAACCGGGGTGTGATGACGATCACCCTCGCAGACGAAGAGAACCGCAATGCCCTCAGCAGCGACCTCATCGCGCAACTGCTGTCTGCCATCGACGCTGCCGACGCCGACCGGGAGGTGCGCGTCATCGTGCTCACGAACCGGGGTCGGGTCTTCTGTGCGGGCGCGGATCTCAAGGCGCCTTCGACCCGACGCCGAGGTGTGCCCACTGCTGTCGACCTGTTCAGCCGTTTCGCCGAGTCGCCCAAACCGTTCGTCGGGCGGATCAACGGCCACTGCGTTGCGGGAGGCATGGGCATCGCCGCGGCGATGGACATCTCCGTGGCCGTCGACACCGCCAAGATGGGATTCACGGAGGTTCGCATCGGGGTCGCTCCAGCAATGATCTCAGTCCTCTGCCTGCCGAAGATGCGCTCGGCTGAGGCGAGCGAGGCCTTCCTGCGCGGCAACCGCTTCCTGGCCCCTGAGGCTGCCCGAATGGGGATCATCAACGCCGCGGTGCCGGCCGAGCGCCTCGACGGGGAGGTGGATGAGATCGTCTCTGACCTGATGCTCGGCGGACCTCAGGCTCTGGCCGCCTGCAAGGCACTCACCCAAAAAGTCCCCACAATGTCGCGCGAGGAAGCCTTCGAATGGACCTCGCAGTTGTCGGCTGAATTGTTTGCCAGCGACGAGGGCCGCGAGGGAATGAGCGCGTTCGTCGAGAAACGCCCTCCGTCGTGGGTTTCAGACCCGGGCACCAACGTCGGCATGCATTGATGGCGTGCATGGCAGCGTGAAGCAGGTTCAGCGTTGGGCGCGGGCGCGAATTTCTCCGTTCAAGGTGAGGTCTTCGCAGTGGTTGAGTCCTCGCTGCAGAGCGTCGTTGTCCCGCCAGCGGGCCCAGTTCAGCCAGAGCCCGTTGGAGCCAGCGATCAGGTCTTGCACGCGGTCCGCAACCACGGTCTCGGCCAGCTCCGGGCGAGCCGCGCCGACGAGTTCGCGAAAACGCGACGAGTAGCGCTCATAGAACTCCGCGTCGAGCGCCGCCACGCCGTCTTCGGTGAGTGCCAATGCCCACAGGGCGATGCGCAGCGCCAGGTAGCTGCCGTTGAGGAACTCGTCGGTGAAAGCGCCGCGCAGGAACGCCCGGAACTTCTCTGCGGGGTCCTGCTTTTCTTCAGCGGCACTGGCGCAGGCGTCGAACAGCCGGTCCGTGGCTCTTCGGAACACCGCCAAGATGAGCGTCTGCTTGTCGTCGAAGTGGTAACTGAGCAGACCGACCGACACGTCGGCCTCCTTGGCCACGGTTCGCATGCTGGCCCCGCCGATCCCCTCGCGCAGGATGACCGACCCGACCGCGTCGAGAATCTGTTCCTGCGTCTCAGACCGGTTCAGGCGCTCGTCCATGTTGCAGCATACTGGACGAACGTTCAGTCGGCTGCGCGCCGCGGACGGTCGGTCAGTTGAGGAATTCGGGCTCCTCGCGCATCAGTTCGTCTCGCCATGGTTGAAACTGGAACCACCCCGCCAAGTCCGAACCCTGCTGGCGGTAGCCCTCGACGCAGAGGTGCTCGGGGATCTCGATCGGATCACCTGCGGCCTGGGCGACCAGTTGGCTCTGACAACAGCGCTCGAGCGCAACGAACCACCACACTGCTGCGTCCACGCTGCCGCCACAGGTGATGAGGCCGTGGTTCTGATGGATGAGAGCCTTCTTGTCGCCGAGCGCCTCTGCCATCTGACGGCCCGTCTCGACGTCGAGCACCACCGCTCCGCTGCCCGCATCGCACAGGGCCACATCGTTGTAGAACATCGTGGAGTCCTGGCTGATCATCTTGAGGGGCTGACCGAGCGTCGAGAAGGTCTTGCCGTACATCGAGTGTGAGTGCGCTGCGGCGATCACGTCTGGTCGTGCCGCGTGGATCTGTGAGTGAATGGCGAAGGCCGCGGTGTTGACCGGGCGGTCGCCGTCGACCACCTGGCCTTGTTCGTCGACCAGGATCAGGTCTGAAACGGTCATGTACTTGAAGTTCTGCCCGAAGGGGTTGACCCAGAAGTGATCGAGGTGCTCAGGGTCCCGCACGGTCACATGACCGGCCACGCCCTCGGCGAGGTGCAATCGCCCCATCACCCTGAGGCCGGCGGCAAGAGACTCCTTGCGCTGTTGACGTTCGGTCTCGAAGTCCTCAGCGGTCGAGGGAAGGTCCAACGAGAACTCGATTTGCAACCGATCGAGATCCTCAAGGTCGCGCTCTTGTCGGGTGTCTGCCATGGTCGGCCCTCCAGTCTCAGCAGTCAGCGTAGCCGCAACTGTGCTTTCGCCGTGCGCCGTGTTGTCGCCGGGCGATGTGTTGTCGCCGGGCGCAACCGGAGCCGTGACAACAGCTTGGCGCACGCCATGGACTCCGCGCCGACATCGAGTGACAACAGCTTGGCGCACCTGGAGACCGCGGTGCGGGGTAGAGTGCCTCATGAAAAAACGCAGTGTTGCTCTATTGTTTCGCGTCGGGGTGTCGCTACTGGCTGTTGGGTTGCTCGCGGCGAGTTGCGGTGGTGACGATGACCAACAGGAGTCGACGCCGAACGAGCCGCCTGAAACCACCGCACCACAGACCACGGCGGCTCCGACCACGACTTCTGCTCCAACGACCACTGCAGCAACAACGACGACCGCTGCTGCTCCAACGACCAAAACGACAACGACGACCACAACGACAACGACGACCACAACGACAACGACTACGACAACGACCACTGTGGTGCCCGCGGGGCGCTGGGAACAGGTCGCCGGGGGCGATGAATGCATGTGCGCCGACGGCAGCGAATACAGCTTCTGGGTCCGGGAGGCCGACCCCGAACGTGTCGTGTTCTACCTTGAGGGAGGCGGTGCCTGCTTCAGTGCCGCGTCCTGTTCGTTCACCGGCGGCACCTACTCGGTGACCACCGGCGAGAGCGACGACCCGACCGGCGCGGGAGGCATCTTCGACTTCTCCAATCCCGCCAATCCCCTGGCCGGCAGTTCGTTCGTGGGCGCCCCGTACTGCACCGGCGATGTCCATATTGGCAACAACGTCCACCAGTACAGCGACGATCTGACCGTTCACCACAACGGATTCGTGAACGCCTCTCGAGCATTGGCCGAACTCCACGCACGATTCCCCGACGCAACCGAAGTCGTGGTGGCCGGGTCCAGCGCCGGTTCTGTTGCTGCCCCCTTCTTCGGCGGGTTGGTGTCGGACCTGTATCCCGACGCCAAGGTCTCTGTTGTGGCGGACGCCTCGGGCGCCTATCCGAGCAACCCGGTCATCAACGCCACGATCAGCTCACTGTGGGGTGCTTTCTCGGTCGTCCCCGACTGGCCGGTGAACGAGGGAATCACTCCGCAGGAATGGGGAGTTCCCGAGATGTTCATCCAGGCCGGCCTGCATGACCCCGACATACGCTTCGCCCGCTTCGACAACGCCTTCGACAGCACGCAGTTGAGTTTCGCACAGCTGGCCGGGTTCGACGCGAGCAACATGGACCAGCTGATCAGAGACAACGAAACGCGAATCGAGGCTGCCGGGGTGCAGGTGAGCAGTTATCTGGCACCGGGTGAGGATCACACGATTCTCGGGCGCGACGAGATGTATTCCCTGGGAGTCGAAGGGGTCGCGTTCGTCGACTGGTTGACCGAGTATCTCGCCGCGGACGCACCCATCGCAGACGTGTCCTGCGTCGACTGCGGCCCCCAGCTGTGACACCCCGCTTGATCGGCAGTCTCCGAGGTCTGCGAGTCGGGCATCGTTGCGGGGAGAGGTTGTCCACAACAAGATGCATACTGCACCCATGATTCACCGGACGAACGAAGAACTCGAAGCAGGCTTGACGCAGATCCGAGATGCGCCCAGTGAGCGGGGAACGCTTCGGCTCATCGTGGCGCGCACTGCGGTGGACGAGCGCGAGATCGTCGAGCAGGGCGAACTCACTCTGGAGACCGGTTTGGCTGGCGACAACTGGCTCGCCCGCGGCGACCGCCAAACCGAAGACGGCAGCGCTGATCCCCTCAGGCAGGTCACGATCATGAATTCGCGTGTCCTCGACTTGATCGCCGGACCCACCGAGCAGTGGCCGGCTGCTGGCGACCAGCTGTACGCCGACTTCGACATAAGTGAGGCCAACGCTCCGGCAGGCACCCGCCTGAGAATCGGCGACGCCACGCTCGAGGTCACCAACGCACCGCACCTGGGTTGCGACAAGTTCAGATCCCGCTACGGCCGAGACGCGCTGCGCTGGGTCAACTCCGAGACCGGCATGGCGCTCAAGCTCAGAGGCATCAACGCCCGAGTAGTCGACCCCGGCACCATCCACACAGGCGACCCGATCACCAAGCTCTGACCAGAACATCCCAGAACATCGTCGTGTCGCGGTTCAGATTATTGCGGTTTCGGTGAAGGGCTCTCGGCGGGCGATTCGGTCGTAGCCGAGGGGGGTCAGGTCCAGGGTGCGGTATTCGTTGTAGGTGATTAGTTCGGCTACGCCGCGGCCGATCGCAGGTGACTGTTGGAGGCCGTGGCCAGAGAAGCCATTGGCAAAAATGAAATTGGACACTTCGTTGTGGGGGCCGACGACGACGTTGTGGTCCAGGGTGTTGTAGGCGTAGTGGCCCGCCCACTGGGTCATGACCTTGGTGCGTTCGAACGCCGGTATTCGGTGGGCCAACGCGGGCCACACCTTCTCTTCCCAGATGTCGCGGTCCATTCGCAGATTGTTGTGGTCGACGGCGCGGTCATCATCGGGAGCGCAACCTGCCAGGTAGACGTCGCCGTCACTGCGAACATGCACTCCGCTGGGAGCGAGATACATGTAGCCGAAGTGATTGACTGCGAGTTCCGGTGCTTCAGGATCATTTCCCATGTAGTCCGCAAAGTTGCGCACGAACTCCGCTGCGAACTGGGAGATCTTGATGTTCAGTTCGTTGGAGAACTGTTGACGCATACAGCTGTTGGTTCGGCTGGTCGAGGAGTTCTCATAGGTCGGATCTCGTTCGACGACGAGCACCGAACCGTCGAATGCGGCGTTGTTGGAGTTGGGATCGCTCAGGAACCAGGCGATGGAAGAACCGATCATCGCTCCCCCGATAATCACCACGTCGTAGCTGTGCTTGCGCGGTGTCGAGGCGCCGGCAACCATGAACTAGAGGTCTTCGAGTTTGGGGAAGTCCGACGGGGGCATTATGTCGACGGTGGCGGAACGCTGCTGCGCGGTCATGCCGCCATCGATCTTGATCACGTCTCCAGTGATGTAGCCGGCTTCGTCGGACGCTAGGAACAGGGCGGCACCGGTCATGTCGTGGACCTCGCCGATCCGTCCCAACGGCACGTTCTCGCCTCGCAACCTGCGCTCTGACAGCCCGAGCCCGCTAGTGTCGATCGACCCTGGCATGAGTGCGTTGACACGAATGTTGTAGGGGCCGAGATCGAGCGCCATCGCCCGTGTCAATGCCTCGATTCCCCCCTTCGTGGCGTCGTACGCGGTGAAGGCCCGGTGTGCCTTGGTCGCGCCGCCTGAGCTCATGTTGATGATGCAGCCGCCCCCGTTGAGCGCCATGATCCGCGCGACCGGGTGCGAGACCAGAAAGTGACCGGTCAGGTTGACGTCGATGATGCGCCGCCACCATGCCTCGTCCGCCTCGAAGAAGTGCAGCATCGGACTCACGATCCCGGCGTTGTTGACCAGCACGTCAATGACGCCGTGGGCATCGATGATCTCGGCGATCATGGTGTTGACCCGAGCGGAGTCGGAGACGTCTGCCACGACACCCATGACCTCGCCTCCGCCGGCGCTGATCTCACCGACAGCGGAGTCGACTCGGTCGCTGTCCACATCGTTGAGCGCGACTCGGGCGCCGACCGCGGCGAAACGTTGTGCGATGGCCCGTCCGATCCCGGCTCCGGCACCAGTGACCAGAACTACCTTGCTGGCGATAGAGGGATAGGCGGATTCTTGGTCCATGCGGCACGCTCAGCGGTGTCGGTCGGCGGTCAAGGCTCGCCTACGTTACTTCCGCTCGGCCGTCGATGAACTTGCGTGGATCGACCTCCGACACCGCATGGCCGTCGATGAGCTTGCGTGGATCGACCTCCGACACCGCATGGCCGTCGATGAACTTGCGTGGATCGACCTCCGACACCGCATGGCCGTCGATGAACTTGAGCGGGTTGACCTCCAGCACTGCCCAGGCGCGATGGTCGCCCTGTTTGTCGGCAGCTAGGCCCTCCACCTGGGTGGAGGCCCAGGACAATTCGCCGTCGCAGTCGGTCGGCCAACTCAGTTCGCTGCTGGTGCGCCGATGCCAGTGGCCGTGGACCACCAGTTGGGGCCGTGTGGCCTTGACGGCCTGCAGGATTCGTCCGCGCACCAGCGAGCACAGCATCTCATCGCGAGGTCGAAGCTCGAATTGCCGTATCGGCGCGCCCTCGGGTGTGTCATGGCACAGCAGCACGTCGAGCGGCGCGTCACCGAGTTTCGCTACGTCGGCGTCGGTGGGCATCTCGTTGGGCCACCAGCTCACGCCTTCAACCCGATAGTGGTGATCTATCGAGAAGGCACCGCCGAGGGCACCGAAGTCGACCTGGCCCCAACGCCAGCGATGGCCCCGCGGTGCGTAGCGACAGCGGTTGCCGATGGTCACGAAACCGTCTCCGTCGGCCTTGAGCGCTGCCAGCATCTCGTGGTTCTCGTGGTTGCCGTCGATCCAGTAAAGACAGTTGATCCCGTTGCGTTGTGCGTGCCCGTCGACCTGCTCCAAGAAGCGCAGGCCCTCGTCGGTGTGGGGCCAGTACCCGAAATCCCCCAGTTGCAGGATCGTGTCGCAACCGTGGCGGCTCGCCAGCTTGCAGAGCGTGCCCACCCACTCGCCGTTGCGGTGCGTGTCGCCTGCGAGCAGTACACGCTGAGGCCCTCGGTGATCCATCCGTCCACAGTACCTGCCACCGCTGCGGCGCGCCCGCGATTCGCTTGATTCCGCGTCGAAGCTCGCCCGGTGGGATCTCTACCACATCGCCTGGCTACGTCGAGGGGTGTTCGACAACCCACCCGACACAACGTTCCAAACGCGCAATAGACCGGACATTTCTTGCTGTTCGGTCCCCGAGAATGGTAAAGTGAACACATGGGCTCCAATCCAAAGCTGGCAGATGTCAATGCTGCTCGCCGGATTGCCGATGTCAGGTGGCCCGACAAGATCATATGCCCACATTGCGGCAGCTTGCGCACAGCCGAGCGAGCGCGTCCAGGTCGCCGGTGGCCGCAATGGCGATGCCGCGACTGCCGTGGGGAGTTCACCGCTGTGACAGGCACATCTATGCACGGCACTAAAACGTCGCCGAGCATTGTTGAGCGCCGGCTATCTGAGACACGACAGACGCCGTACCTGCCGGCAACGGGCGACTCAGGATCAACGGATCAAGTTGAAGACCCGTCGATGGGGCTCAGCGCTGGGGCTAGGAGTGTGCTGAACGCGCTGCGCCAGCGGCCGGCTGGGGCCACCGTCGGGAAAATCTCCGTAATCGCTGGTATCTCCGAGAGGCAGACCCGCAGGGTTCTCCACAAACTCTCAACCGCTGGCATCGCTCTCGGCCAAGACGGCATCGTGCGCGACGGATACAAGTCTACCATCAAGAGACTCTGGGCACTGACATATACGCCTGAATGCGTGAGGCTGCTCGGGTATCTTCCACGTCGTCGGGCACCCATGTCCGAGCCGTCTGTCCCCGGCGCTGTTCCTCCCCAGTTTTGGCCGCTGTTCTGGTCGGGGGCAGAGGGTTCAGAACTCAGTCTCGAACGCGACGAACTGCATATCGCAGGCACACTTATTGGCAGCATGGACCTGTCTGCCGAGGCGTGGGCACTGCGTTCCGTATCTACAGAAACGCTGACAGCGCTGGCCGGGACACGCGGCTACGACACAGGTGATACAGCCAAAGTCATTCGCTCCGAATTGCGGAGACGGTCCCGTGTCGCTGATTGATGACTACGAGCATCTCCTAGCAAGAGAGTTGCGAGAACTCTGGCCGCTTGCCGCTGTGCTGGCGCGCAAGACTTCAGGTCGCCTCATGGGAGGAACTGCTCTCGCGTTGCATCTGCAGCACCGCGCCAGCGAGGACTTGGACATAATGACGCTAAAGGACTTCTCCGGCAGGTCGCTGCACCGCCAGATGCACAAGCACCTCGACAAGGCATTCCCCGCTGGGCACTCATACGAGCAAGAGGTTCTAGCCAGTGAGACCGGTAATTATTTCGCACTAATTGGAGGAATTAAGGTAGATGTCTTCCAGGCAAGACAATCAGGAGAACGACATCCCTTACAGATGAAATGGCTTGAGAAACCCATCTCCGTCGACAACGTTCCTGTCGGGTCTATACCCGACATCTTGGCGACCAAATTGGATGTGATCATGTATCGGCCAAAGCTGCGCGACTACATCGACGTCACCTCGATCGACCAGATGACCAACTACTCTCTGGAGGATGGGATTGAGTTCTACAAGCGCAAGTTCGACTATACAGACGACCCGAACCCCCATATCCTCAAGCGGATTGTCGGGTTGCTAGCCGATCCCGGGCAACTGCAAGCGGATCCACGTTTTGAAACTCGGCGAATTGACGTGCTTGCCCACCTTGAACGGCGGGCACCGCAAATCCTCGAATACATCGCTGACACTTCCGACAAGGAGTTTCGCAAGACCGTCGATGCCGCCAGCGACCTTGGAGCACCCCGCGTAGCGCCCGTCCCGAACAGCAAGTGCGGGGCATGGATGCCGAGAGCTCGCACCCACTGCGCGCTTCCTCCGCACAAGGAGGGCCCGCATAGAACCTGTCGCTGATGCGAGGGAGGCCGCCCAGTTGGCTGCCCGGTGAGCGGCCCGGGCGAATCCGGCGCCACGAGACCGCACCCTGCGCGCTGGAACTGCTCGGCCGCCAGCCTTTGGAACGGCTCGGGTGATTCCCGCGCGATGCTAACTAGAATTGAGCCTCGGTGAACTTAGCCTTGACCGCAACGGTGCTGTTGCCCGCGGACCGCCCGTCGGTGCCGGTGCCCGTTGAATGCCGAAATCCACAAGGACCTCCTCCCATGAATGCTCACGCCAAGCGATGCTTAGCGACAGCTGTTGCGGTGGTGCTGTTCTGCACGGCCTGCGGCAACAACTCCCAACCCGCCGCGCAAGAGACGACCGCGGCAGAGACCGCCCCCCCGACTACGGCGCAACAAACCCGAGAGGTCCCTGCCGACACGATGGCGCCGAGCGGCGAAGCTGCTGTCGCAGACGGGCACCAGCACGCTCACGGCGCTGCCACGACGCCGGCGGTGGAGCCCTACCCCTCGGTGTCGCTGCGCGTCCTCGAGGACCCCGCGGGGGGCTGGCTCCTGCACAGCGCGCCCAGCAACTTCCGCATCGCCCCCGAGAACGTGAGCACCGCCCATGTCGACGGCGAGGGTCACATGCACCTCTACATCGACGGCGTAAAGGTCATGCGCCTCTACGGGGAGTGGCATCAGATGCCCCCGCTGGCGGCCGGCACTCACGAGGTCCGCGTCGAGCTGTCCTCCAACGACCATTCGGCCATGGCGATCGACGGAGTCGTCGTTGACGACACCGTGACTCTGGAAGTCTCAGCTGACCAGGCGACCCTGGCGACCGACGGCTCCACGGGTGCCCAGGATCCGACCGGACAAGACATGTCCAGCATGGATTCAGCAGAGTCAGCGGGCACCGGCTCGGGCGAGGGGACGAACCCCGCCCAGACTGTCTCCATTGAGATCGTCGACGGCGAACCGGTCGGCGGTCACCAGCGGGTCGGGGTCGCTCTCAACTCCGAAGTCGCCGTGACCGTCACCTCCGATGTCACCGAGGAAGTGCATGTGCACGGCTACGACATCCTGCGCTCGGTCTCGCCGGGCCGACCGTTGAACTTCAGCTTCACCGCGGACATCCCAGGCGTGTTCGAAGTCGAGCTCGAGGGTTCTGGGCGGCTGCTGGCGCAGCTCACGGTCTCCTGATCCAGGCCGCAGACTTGCCGGCCCGATCACCACGCGAACGGATTGATCGCGCCTAGGCTGCGCCTGTTCGTCAGAGCGAAGCCGGTTCGAATCCGGCACTGTCCCGCAACGGTGAAGTCGACTCACTCCGGTGAGCAGGACAAGTCCGGACGCCTCGAAGCGAACGCAACGGACCGACCCTCGAGGAAGGGACGGCTCGTGTGACCGGATCCTCCTGTCGCTCGTGCCACGACCTCGAGCCGCGACCTCAATCCGAAAGGGAGGACCCGAATGAAGCGAATATCAACCGTGGTGCTAGCCCTGCTCCTGTTCGCCACGGCATGCGGCGACACCGGCAGCGCGAGCGAACAGACTGGCGACCGCACCCCCGCAACGTCTAACGACGACGGCACCACCGGCGAACAGGGCGGCGCGGAGACTGGCGCGGAGACTGGCGCGGAGACTGCCTCCGGCAGCGCGGAGACGGCCGAAGCCCCGCTGCGGATCGTCTCACTCTCACCGACGGCCACCGAGATGCTGTTCGCCGTCGGGGCCGGGGACCTGGTGGTAGCCGTCGACCAGTACTCGGACTACCCCGACGAGGCCCCGGTCACCGACCTCGACGGATTCAGCCCCAACGTGGAGGCGATCGCCGCCTATGAGCCCGACATCGTCGTCATGGTGTCGGGCGGTGACGTGCAGGCAGGCCTGGAGGCACTGGGCATCGAAGTGCTCGTTCAAGACGCGGCGACCTCACTGGACGACACCTTCGCGCAGATCCTCGAGATCGGCGAAGTGACCGGCCACTCAAGCGATGCCCGCACCGTCGTAAGTCGAATGCAGACCGAGATCGAGTCGCTGATCGCCGGCGCACCCGACGCAACGGGCCTCAGCTACTTCCACGAACTGGACCCGACTCTGTATTCGGTCACCAGCACAACTTTCGTCGGCGCAGTCTACGCCCTGTTCGGATTGGAGAACGTGGCCGATCCTGCCGATGCGGACGGGTCCGCCTTCGGCTATCCCCAGCTCAGCGACGAATACCTCATCGACACAGACCCCGACCTGATCTTCCTCGCTGACACGCTCTGCTGCGGACAGGACGCGTCCACCGTGGCCGAGCGCCCGGCTTGGGAGCAGTTGAGGGCAGTGCAGAACGGCAACGTCATCGAACTGAGCGACGACACAGCCAGCCGCTGGGGGCCGCGGATCGTCGAGTTCATAGCCGCGATCTCCGAAGCGGTCAGGAACCTGTAGGTGTTGAGACCCGACCGGTCGCCGTCGCCCGCGAGCACCCAGCAGGCGCTCGCGGGTTCGCGGCTCACCGTCGGGGCGACGGTGGCCGGGTTCGGTGCAACGATCGCCGCGGTCACGCTGGGGTTGACGGTAGGGCCCGTTGACCTGGCCTTCGGCAGCGTTGCCAAGGAGTTGCTCGACGGTGTTCCGGGATTGAGCATCGACTCCGGGTTGTCGGAGCCCCATCAGGCGATCATCGACAAGATCCGGCTGCCGCGTGTGGTTCTGGGCCTGCTGGTCGGGGCGACGCTCTCCCTCAGCGGCGCGGCATACCAGGGAGCGTTTCGGAACCCCCTGGCAGACCCCTACCTGCTCGGGATCGCCGCGGGCGCGGGGCTGGGCGCGACGATCGCCATCACCGAGGGACTCGGCGACGGCGCCGGGTTGACAGATCCGGTCCCGGCGGCTGCTTTCGCCGGAGCGCTGATCGCAGTCGGAGCGTCATATCTCGCGGGCCACCTGGGCGGGCACTCGACGGTCTCGCTGGTGCTTGCAGGGGTTGCGGTGGCAAGTTTCCTCACCGCCTGCCAGACCTACGTGCTGCAGTCGAACACCGACGTGATCAGAGAGGTCTACTCGTGGATCCTCGGCCACATCGCCACCTCAGGGTGGTCGGAACCGGCACTGATGACGCCGTATTTCCTGTTGACGGCGGTAGTCGTGCTGCGTTACCGCCGCGCACTCGACGTTCTCTCGGTGGGCGACGAGGAGGCTGCGTCGCTCGGCCTAAAACCCCGCCGGATCCGCGCCGTCGTGGTCATCGTCTCCTCACTCGGCGCAGCCGCCGCCGTGTCTGTCACGGGGCTGATCGGATTTGTCGGAATCATCGTGCCGCACACGGTCCGTCTGGTGTTCGGAGCGAGCCATCGCGTGCTGATCCCGCTGTCGATCCTCTTCGGCGGGGCGTTCATGGTCTTGGCCGATCTGACCGCCCGCACCATTCTGCAGCCGGCGGAACTTCCGATCGGCGTCGTGACCGCGTTCATCGGCGCGCCGTTCTTCGCCGTAGTGCTGCGCACCAGCCGACGAGAGGTGTGGTGACCGAAAAGTGTCGGTGGCCCCTGACCCCCGGCGGCGACACCGGACCGAGACCTCTGGACCTGGGTGTGGTGACCGGAAAGCGTCGGTGGCCCCCTGACCTTCGTGAGGTCGTGCTGTGCATCAGCCGACGAGAGGTGTGGTGACCGGAATGCATCCGCTGATCGACCGGACCTGCGACTCGACGACGGTTGAGCTTGGTTCCAGTTCCCGTCCGCCAGCCGGATACGGTGGGCGGACTTATGAGGATCGCGGTGCTCGTCAAGCAGGTGCCTGCCATTGCGGAGATGGCGTTGGGTGCAGACGGAAGGCTGATTCGCTCGGGCAGGGAATTGGAGATGAGCGCCTACTGTCGGCGGGCGGTGTCGAAGTCTGTCGAGATCGCCTCGCAGAGGCCCGACGGTTCGGTGACCGTGTTCACTCTGGGCCCGCCGAGTGCGCACGACGTGCTGCGCGAGGCGGTCGCCTGGGGGCTCGACCGTGGTGTGGAGACAGGTGCCGTGCTGATCACCGACCAGGCGTTCGCCGGCTCAGACACGCTTGCGACTGCCCGAGCGGTGGCGGCGGCACTCGACAATGCGGGCCCTTTCGACATGATTCTGTGCGGCAAGAGCTCCGTTGACGCCGACACCGGCCAAGTGCCGCCGCAGATCGCTGAGCTGCTCGACCTGCCGTTCGCCACAGCGGTCAAGTCCCTTGCGCTCGATGACGGTCGCCTGGTCCTGGGATGTGAGCTCGACGACCAGTGGGTCGACTGCGAGATATCGCTGCCGGCGGTGCTGTCGTGTGCTGAGCGGCTCTGCGAGCCCAGCAAGGTCCCTCCACCCCGAAGGTCTCTGGTGCCCGCCGAGCGTATTCGCTACGTGGACGCCGCAGCGTTGGGCGCGGGGCCCTGGGGCGGGGCCGGGAGTCCCACCTGGGTCGGCAAGACCAGAATGCTGGCAGTGGACCGAAAGCGCTACGTCGAAAGAGGGCTCCCACTGGCCGAACAGGTCCGCCGCGCCGTGCGCATCATCGCCGACAAGGGAGGCTTCGAGGCGTCCGACAAACCCACCGAACCGAGGCTCGTCCGCTCCCCGGGAGGTCCCGGCGGGGTGGTGGCGGTGCTCGCCGAACCAGGACGCACCAAGATGCTGTGCGAGTTGCTCGGTGCCGCGGGCCTGCTGGCAGGCGAGATCAACGGGTCGACCGCAGCGGTCCTGCCTGACGGCATGGGCAGCGCATCGGGCGCTCCGGCCATCGACTCCGAGTTCCTGGCGGCCTACGGAGCAGACCACATCGTCCGCCTCGCCGGAGCGGCGGTCGCAGAGGACATCGCCGCTGCTCTGGCAACGTGGGCCGGCGACCGGCGGCCTTGGGCGATATTGGTGCCCGGCACCTCCACCGGCAGGGAGGTTGCTTCACGGGCGGCCGCCCACCTCCAAGCGGGGCTGGTCGGTGACGCCGTGGAGTTCGACGTGGAGGACGGGCGCCTCGTGGCCTGGAAATCAGCTTTCGGCGGGCAACTTATTGTTGCGGTTCACACCCGTACACCGGTGCAGTTGGTGACGGTGCGCGCCGGTGTTCTGCCCGCGCCGCAAGGCCTTGCCCCCAGCGAGTTGAGTGTGCCCTCTCAAGAGGTCGTCGAGGTGGTCCCGAAGGGCCGGGTCAAGGTGACAGGCCGTCGGCGCGACGACGACATCGACATCCTGGCCGATGCTGCGTCAGTCATCGCAGTGGGACAGGGAGTCGACCCTGCGGACTATCCGAAACTTGACCCTCTGGTGAGGCTCCTCAACGCTGAACTGGGCTGCACCCGCAAGGTCACCGACAACGGCTGGATGCCCCATGCTCGCCAGATCGGCATAACCGGGCGCAGCATTGCACCACGGCTGTTCGTCATGGTCGGCGCCAGCGGCACGTTCAACCACACCGTGGGTGTCCGCGGTGCCTCCTGCGTGCTGGCGATCACCAACGATCCCGACGCGCCCGCTTGGGAGCATGCCGACGCCGGCATCGTCGGCGACTGGCAGGCAGTGCTTCCCCTGCTGGTCGCCGAGATCGAAAAGCTGAGAGCCTCGAGGTGACGACTACCAACGTTGGGCCCCCCGGCGGCCCGACCCCGCCCCCAGCGGCGCTTTCAGCCGCCGAGTTCCGCTGCTTCGAGATCGATACAGCGTTCGACTCGGAACCGCGCCCGCGGCCGTTTCTCCCGGCAGTAGGGCGTGCTGGCCCAGTTCAACTCCTGGCTGGTAGACCGCTACCAGTCCCACGCTGGCCAACGACCCGCACCCGGCTCGCCGGAGTGAGCGACGCTGGGCGCGTGCTACGCTTCGGGCATCGGCTCGGCGAAAAGAGGTTTCTATGCCCATGTGGGATTTCGACCGAAATCGCTGGGTTTGGCTGACCCTGCTCGCCGCGTTGGTGACCGGCGTGGTGCTCTCCCTGCTTCCGATCTCTTCGACGGCATCGTGTCAGGCATTCGCCGGTGGTACCGAGACGTGCACGACCGGCCGCGAGTCCCTGCTCCAGAGCCAGGGACTGGCTGCGCTCGCTGTGCTGGCAGTGCCGGTTTTCGTCGCGGCCGTCGGAATCGTCTTCCCGAGACGCGGAGCGGTCGTCACCTCGGCGGTACTGCTCACCGTGCTGACACTGCTCGGGGCCGCCTCGATTGGTGTCTTCTACCTGCCGACCACGGTGGTGGCCTGGATAGCGGTCGCAGCGAGTGCGAGCCGGCCGCGGGCAAGTTCAGGACACTATCTGTGATCGTGCATGGGCTGGGATTTGAGTGGGGCGATTTGGGTGGGGTGATCGACGTGTGATCAGCGGCGTTCGCAGAGCATGGCGTCGCCGAAACTCAGGAACCGGTAGTTCTGCGCCAGCGCCTCGGCATAGAGTTCTCGCCAGCGGGGGCCGACGAAGGCGTCGATCATGCACAGCAGCGTCGAGGCGGGGAGATGGAAGTTGGTCATCAACAAGTCGACCAGCGACCACTCGAAGGGGCGTCGAATGAACAGGCTGCTGCGGCCCTCGGGCGGGCCGCCGCGCCCCCAAGTCTCCAGCGCCCTGACCACGGTCGTGCCGATCGCCACGACCCGGTCCGCGCCGCGCACGAGCCGTTGCGTGGACTCTGGGATCGAGTACCACTCGCTGTGCATCCGATGGTCGTCGAGGCGCTCCGCGGTGATTGGCCTGAAGGTGTCGAGACCGACTGCCAACTCGACCGTTGCGACCTTGGCTCCTTTCGCTCTGAGGCCCGACAGCACAGACTCAGTCAGGTGCAGACCGGCGGTAGGCGCCGCGGCCGACACGGGACGTTGTCCATAGACGGTCTGATAGCGCTCCGGATCGGCGATCTGCCGCTCGATGTAGGGCGGCAACGGTGGCAGGCCGACATCGTCGAGGACGTCGAGGAGTCGGCGGTCACCGACCTCGGGGACAACGATGCGACGCCCCTCGCCGAGGTCCTCCCCGATCACCACAGACATGGCAGCGTTGGCCACGACCGACCCCGCCTCGAGCCTGCGGCTGGGTCGTACCAGCGCCTCCCAGCGCCGCTCGTCGAGCTGCTCCAAAAGGAGCACCTCGACCGCGCCGCCGCTGGACCGGCGAAGCCGAATACGTGCGGGGAGCACACGGGTGTTGTTGACGACGACAAGATCGCCTTCGGAGAGCAGTTCCGGCAGCTCATGGACGCGGCGGTGCAGGATCTCATTGTCGTGATCGACCAGCAGACGCGCCTCGTCGCGCCGCGCGAGCGGTGTCTGGGCGATCGCCGCGGCCGGCAGTTCATAGCCGACCTCAGCGAGGGTCTGCGGCGGGCGCTCCACTGCGCCCCTAACCGAGTGTGGGCGCGCCGGCCTCGGGCTCTTCGGGGCCGGGGGTGTCGAAGCCGGGCGCGTCGGGGACGGACTCGGACGCGCCAAAGCCGGGCACGTCGGGGACGGTCTCGGGGGTGTCGGGGGCGGGGTCGTCGAACAAACCCGGCGCCGCCGGCGGGCCGACGGGTGCCACAGCCAGCCGCATATGCTCGAAAGCGGCCGGGGTGGCGACGCGGCCCCGCGGAGTGCGCATCAGCAGACCCTGTTGGATCAGATAGGGCTCGTACACGTCCTCGACGGTCTCGGACGGTTCGCTGACTGCGATGGCGAGCGTTGACAGACCGACTGGTCCGCCGCCGAACCGTCTGCAGACCGCGTCGAGCACGGCTCGACTGGCCTTGTCTAGGCCGAGTTCGTCGACACCGAAGAACGCCAGACCGTCGGCTGCCACTTCCGCGTCGATACGGCCGTCGCGTTCGACCTCTGCGTAGTCGCGCACCTGGCGCAACAGCCGGTTGGCGATACGCGGCGTTCCCCTGGCCCGACGGGCGATCTCCCAGGCACCCGTCTCTGTGACGTCGACACCGAACACTTGGGCCGACCGCAAGGCGATGGACTTGAGATCGCCGATGTCGTAGAAGTCGAGGCGCGCGACCAGCCCGAACCGGTCCCGAAGCGGTCCGGTTATCAAGCCGGTACGGGTGGTGGCACCCACCAGCGTGAAGCGGGCCAACTCAAGGGGAATCGAACGGGCGGCCGGGCCCTTGCCCAAGACGATGTTGATCCTGAAGTCCTCCATAGCCGGGTAGAGGACTTCCTCGACCGGGCGCGGCAGGCGATGGATCTCGTCGATGAACAGGACATCGCCGTCTTCGAGCTTCGACAGGATCGAGGCGAGGTCGCCGGACCGTTCCAACGCCGGGCCCGAGGTGACCAGCAGATGCGAACCCATCTCGGCGGCGATGATGTGCGCCAGGGTGGTCTTGCCCAGCCCGGGCGGACCGGCGAACAACAGGTGGTCCACTGCATCGCGGCGTTTCGAGGCAGCGCCGAGAATCACCCGCATATGGCTCTTCAGTTCTGTCTGGCCGACGAACTCGGCGAGGGTCCGCGGGCGCAGTCCGGGCTCAGCGAGCAGTTCGGCATCGGTCTCCGTCTCGCCCGGCGAGAGCAGGTCAGGCGAGAGCAGGTCGCTCTCAGACTCGGGCTCGTTGAGCAGCTCCTCGCGCATCCGCTCAGTCCCCCGATGCCAGGCGACGCAGAGCGTCTCTCAACAGCGCGCCGGCATCACCGTGCGGGGGCGCATCCACGAGCACCGCATGTATCTCTTCAGGGCCGTATCCGAGGCTCTCCAACGCGGCGCGGACGTCGCCGTGGACCGCCTGGGGTGTCGACGCATCCGCTCCGTCTGCGACCACTGAGGCGTAGTCGCCGCTGGGAATGTCGAGTCTGCTCTTGAGTTCCATGACCAACCGGGCGGCTGTCTTGCGCCCCACCCCGGGCACGAGGCAGAGCGCGGCGAGGTCGTCGTGGGCCACCGCGACGCGCAGCGCGGCGGGCCCATGAACCGACAGGATGGCGAGCGCCAGCGCCGGGCCGACCCCGTGGGCGCTGATCAAAGACTCGAACACGCGGCGTTCGTCGATGGTCGTGAAGCCGTAGAGGGTGTCGCTGTCCTCGCGCACCGCATGATGGGTGTGGAGGAAGACCTCGCTGCCGACCGAGCCGACCGAGCCGACCGACGCCGCGGTCGAGGGAGTCACCTGCACCCGGTAGCCCAGGCCGCCGACCTCGATCAACAGTTCTGATTCCGAGTTGCGGTCGAGCAGCTGCCCCCTCACAGAACCGATCATCGCCGCGCTCCCGCGACACTGCGCGAACCCGTGTGGGCGACATGACACAGCGCCACCGCGACAGCATCGGCAACGTCTGCTGGTTTAAGGCGCTTCGGCAGACCCAACAGAGTCTGAACCATCTGAGAGACCTCTTCTTTGTCTGCGCCGCCCCAACCGGCCACAGCCTGCTTGACCTCGTTGGGCGAGTACTCGACCACCGAGCAGCCCGCTGACACCGCTTCGACCATGACTATCCCACTGACCATACCGACCGACATCGCGGTCAGGGCGTTCTGTTGAAACAGCACCCGCTCAACAGCCACCACGGCGGGGCTGAGTTCGCCGATCAGGGCCCGGACCTCCCGCTGAACCTCTGCCAATCGGGTGGGGCGCTCCAGGCTCGGGTCGGTTCGGATCACTCCAGCCGCGACCGCTCTGGGCTTGCGGCCGTGCTCGACGCAGCCGTAGCCGCAGCGTGAAAGACCTGGATCGATTCCGAGCACGAACATACGTACGACTCTAGTCGCCGAGGGCGCCGCGGGCGCGGCATACCGCGGCCAGCAGTTCCGCAGCGGCGCGACCGGCGGGATTCAGCCCGCTCTAACAGACTCCATGAGGCCAGCGGCAGCTTCGGAGTTGTCCTGCACATCCTGCACGTCATCGAGGTCGTCGAGCATGTCGATGAGGTTGAGCAGCTTCTTGAGCTCGCCGCCGTCTGTCAGCTCCACAGTCGATGTGGGCAGCATCGTGAGGTCCGCGAACTCGACGGGCACCTCGGCGCCGTCAAGCGCGTCACGCACCTCGTTGAGGTCGCCCGGCGCGGTGATTATCCGCCACACCTCCCCCTCGTCTTCGATGTCCTCCGCGCCCGCGTCCACGGTCAGGAGCATCAGCTCCTCCTCGTCGACCGACGCCGGCACCAGCACCACGCCCTTGCGCTCGAACTGCCAGGACACTGCCCCCGGTTCGGCCAGCGAACCGCCGTGCTTGGTCAGCGTGGAACGGACCTCGCTCGACGTGCGGTTGCGATTGTCGGTCAGGCACTCGATCAGCAGCGCGATCCCGCCCGGGGCGTACCCCTCATAGGTGACCTGTTCGTAGCTGACGCCCTCGAGTTCACCGGTTCCGCGCTTGACCGCCCGCTCGATCGTGTCGAGTGGCACGGAGTTGTCACGCGCCTTCTGGAACATCGTCCGCAGAGTCGGATTCGCGTCGAGGTCTCCGCCGCCGGTCCTGGCTGCCACCTCCACCTGCTTGATCAGCTTGGCGAAGAGCTTGCCGCGTTTGGCGTCGGCAGCCCCCTTGCGGTGTTTGATTGTCGCCCACTTGGAATGCCCGCTCATGGACGGAATCTACCCGCTGCGCTGTGACCGCGGCCAACGGGCATCGATGATGCCCGCCTTTGACAACCAGCGACGGTGCAGCCGGTCGTCGCCCGACAGCTCTGGATGGAAGGCCGCAACGGTGACCGGACCCCTGCGGCACAGGACCGGACTGCCGTCGAGGGTGGCGAGCGCCTCGACGTCGGGGCCGAGTCGGGTGACCAGCGGAGATCGGATGAACACCGCGTGGAACGGCGTGTCGAGGCCGGTGACGTCTATATCGGTCTCGAAACTGTCGATCTGGGTGCCGTAGCCGTTGCGTTCCACGGTCATGTCCAACACTCCCAACGCCACTTGATCGTCGCGTCCGTCGCAGACCTCTGAAGCCATCAGGATCAAGCCTGCGCAGGTCCCGAAGACTGGCAAGCCCGCGTGTGCCCGAAGCTGCAGCGGCTCGAGCATCTGCGACCGCTCGAGCAGCATCGACATTGTGGTCGACTCGCCGCCAGGGACCACCAGCGCATCGACCGCCTCCAACTGCTCGGCGGTGCGTATCTGGGGGGCCGCGCACCCGAGGGACTCAAGGATCGTCGCATGGGCCGCGAACGCACCCTGAAGGGCGAGAACTCCAACGGTCGGTGCTACCAACCCCGATCAGCCATCTTCACGTCGAGGGTTGAGGTCTCCTGGCCGACCATCGCATCGCCGAGACCAGTGGAGACCTTCACCAAGATTGCCGGATCCTGATAGTGGGTGGTCGCCTCCACAATGGCCGACGCCATCTTCTCAGGACTCTCGCTCTTGAAGATTCCTGAACCGACGAACACCGCCTGCGCTCCGAGCTGCATCACCAGCGATGCGTCCGCGGGCGTGGCGATGCCGCCAGCGCAGAAGACCGGCACCGGGAGCTGCCCCGTGCGGGCAACCTCTTGAATCAACGGGAGGGGCGCCTGGAGTCGTTTCGCCCACTCGAAAAGTTCCGCGGAGTCTGCTCTGGTCAGTTTGCCGACGTCGCCGGTGATCGAGCGCAGGTGGCGCACCGCCTCAACCACGTTGCCGGTCCCGGCCTCACCTTTGGAGCGAATCATGGCCGCCCCCTCGCTGATGCGCCGCAGAGCCTCACCCAAGTTGGTGGCACCGCAAACGAACGGAACCGTGAAAGACCACTTGTCGATGTGGTGGGCTTCATCAGCGGGTGAGAGCACCTCTGACTCGTCGATGTAATCGACACCGATGGCCTCGAGCATCTGCGCTTCCGCGAAATGGCCGATGCGGGCCTTGGCCATGACCGGTATTGAGACCGCTGCCCGAATGCCCTGGATCATCTCCGGATCAGACATGCGGGAAACCCCGCCGTCTCGGCGAATATCGGAGGGCACCCGTTCAAGGGCCATCACTGCGACTGCCCCGGCATCCTCGGCGATCTTCGCGTCGTCAGGGTTGACAACGTCCATGATGACGCCGCCCTTGAGCATCTCGGCCAAACCCCGCTTCACCAGAGTCGTCCCTCTCTCGCGCTGTTTGTTGTGTCCCATGCGGACCATCTTAGGACCGTTGCGGCGCGACGACGCAGTCTCGGTCGATCCCTGTCGTCTCGGCGCACCGGTCGGGGCAAATCCTCGAAGAGCAGAAGCAACTCATCGCGCCCTGTCGTCTCGGCGCGCAGGCCGGGGACTGCACACGGGTGCGAACCTGCCTCCATGGACGGGGCCACGTCGGGCGAGGGTTGGGATTCGCTTCTCCGGCGCTTGAGAGGGCGGAAGCCAGGCACTGGGCTGGAGGTGCGGGTCGTGGGCAAACTCCGAGAAGCACCGGTGCTTGACAAACCAATCTACGATCCCGACAATGCGGGATCGCGCATGTGGCAGAACGGAGCGTGATCGATGCCAACCACCGCAACCCCTCGATTCCGGCGGTACCGCGCCTACACCGGTTTCGTCACGACACCTCGCTACTTCGATGACAGTCCCCAACAGTTCCTCGATGTTGCACCGTCGGGAACGGGCATCCTGCAACGCGTCCTGCATGTCCCCGACTACCAGTTCAACCTCGAAGATCGAGCCGACAATTTCGGGCTGCTCGAAGAAGCGGCGGAGTGTCTAGCACAGTCCCACTGTCAGGTGATCGGCCAGGTCGGCTCCAACTGGGTCCACTGCCAGGGCACCACGGGGCCCGATGAGATCGTCGCCTTCTGCGACGAGTTGTCGTCGCGGGTCGGGGCTCGTTTCTTGATGGCTGGTCAGTGCCTCGTTGAGGGGCTTCGGGAGATCGGCGCCTCCACCATCGCTGTCGCCAACGGGTACTTCCGGCCCGACTGGTCCGCGGGGATCAACAACTATCTCGAAGCGGCCGGGTTCGAGATCTTGTGGGCAGGCGACCTGATTGATCAGGGTCTCGTCGCGGACCACGCCGAGAAGCTGGACATCGAAGCCGCTTCGCTGTGGGACTATCCCAACCACCTGATGGTGGCCGCGGCTGCCAGCGCCCACGAGAGCGCCCCGAGCGCGGACGCCATCGTCCAGACCGGTGCCGGTTTCCGAATGCTCGGCGTGATCGACACGGTCGAGGGGCTCACCGGCAAGCCGGTGGTGGCCTCAGACGCAGCGCTGTACTGGGCGATGCTCAAAGAGCTGGGGTTGCAGGCGAACCCCGGCTACGGCGTGCTCATGTCGGAGTGTCTGTGACAGAGAAGATCCTTGCGCTGTGGGCTGTGCCTCGCTCAACGTCAACAGCGTTCGAGTGGATGATGCGCATGCGCGGCGACATGACCTGCTTCCATGAGCCCTTCGGCGAGGTGTGGTATCAGGGTGAGTCGCCTGACTGGCCGAGGCTTCGAGCAGAAAGCGTGCGGACCCCGGGGCTGACTTACGAATCGGCATGGGCGCGGGTTCAGGCCGCGGCGCGCATCGGCCCGGTGTTCATCAAGGACTTCCCGCACTACCTCGACGCGTTGTGGGGCGATTCGTTCTTCGACTGCTTCACCCACAGCTTCTTGATCCGCGACCCCGCCAAGGCCATCACCTCGATGTACAAGCACTGGCCCGACTTCCACATCGCCGAGACCGGTTTCGCCGAACAGCGCGCGCTCTTCGACTATCTGACTGCCAGACACGGCCGGCCGCCACCGGTGATCGACAGCGACGACCTGTTGGAGGACCCGGCCGCGGTTGTGGAGGCCTGGTGCGAGGCTGTCGGGATCCCGTTCATCGCCGAGGCACTGCACTGGGCGCCCGGCGAACGTAAGGAGGTGAGCTGGTGGGACGGAGGCTCGTTCCATGAGAACCTGCGCAACTCCCGGGGGTTGGAGTCCCGGCCACGGACTACGATCGACATGTCCGACGCACCGAGCCGAGTCCGCGAGGTACATGGGCTGATGCGCCCCCACTACCAACACTTGTCGGCGCATCGGATCGGGGCGGCATGACCACAGTCGCCGAGATCGTCGCCAATGACCTGTGTGTCGGTTGCGGACTATGCGAAGCGGTCAGCGGGGGGCGGGCGACAATGGTGATGACCCCCGACGGTTCTCTGCGCCCGACTCCAGTGGACGCTTTCAGCGCAGCGGAGGAAGCAAGGATCATCGCCGCCTGCCCTGGTGTCGTGGCCGAAGCTCGATCTGCACCGCACCTGCCACTGGACCCCGTCTGGGGGCATCACGGCACCATGCGCTACGCTTGGGCCGCCAACCCTTCGGTGCGCTTCGAGGCCGCCACCGCTGGCGTGCTCACCACTCTCGGCCAGTATCTGCTGCACTCACACGCGGCGGCTTTCGTCTTGCACACCGGCGCCGACCCGGCCCGACCGATTAGGAGCCGCTGGGTGATCAGCGAGACGCCACAGGAGGTTCAGGCCAACACCGGGTCGAGGTACGGACCCACTGCCCCGCTGGCCGGAATCGAGCTCGCCCTTGCGCGCAACGAACCCTTCGCGGTGATCGCCAAGCCCTGTGATCTCGGAGCGCTGCACCGGCTGAGTTCGCTCGATCCCCGCATAGACCGCCTCGTGGTGGCGCGGTTGGCCATGGTGTGCGGTGGTCAGTCACGGCTGTCGAAGTCACGGCTGCTGCTGGAGGAGCTGGGCGTCGACGAGTCCGAGGTCTCGGTGTTCCGATATCGGGGCCACGGAAATCCCGGGCCGACCCGGGTGGAGACCAGCGGAGGTGACGTGTTCGAGATCGGCTATCTGCAGATGTGGGAGGACGAAGGGACCTGGGATGTCGAGACCCGCTGCAAGATCTGCCCCGACGCGCTCGGCGAAGCGTCCGACGTAGCTGTGGCCGACGTGTGGCCGGGCGGCGCCCCGACCGGTGAGGACGAGGGGTTCAGCGGCATCATCGTGCGCAGCGACTACGGCGAGTCGCTCGTTGAACGTGCCCATGGCGACGGTTGGCTGGTGCTTGGCGAGACGATCAGCCCGCGTGAGTTCGACGACCTCCAACCTCATCAGGTCCGCAAGAAGGTTGCTCTGGCGGCCCGCTATGAGGGTATGGCCGACGCTGGGGTTGCGCCCTTGACCACCCACGGGTTGCGGGTTGCCGAACTGGGCGACCGCTTGGGCCCAGCCGAGTCTGCGGCACAGCGCACCGGTGCCGCAACCCGGATGCGCCGGGCACGAGCATGAGGATTGAACGGATCAACGTCTGGGCTCGATTGGCGACGATCGTGCTCACTTCTCACACCGGTCACGAGCATGAGGATTGAACGGATCAACGTCTGGGCTCTGGAGTTGCCTCTGGCGCGCCCCTATTCGCTTTCGGGGGGCATCTGCACTTTGATCGTCTGGACTCCACCTTGGTGAGGCTCGACACCGACGAGGGTCTCAACGGTTGGGGTGAAGCCTGCCCGTGGGGCTCCACCTATCTGCTGGCCTTCGCCCGAGGGATCCGAGCAGGCATCGAGGAACTGGCACCGGTGATCCTGGGGCAGGACCCTCGCCGCACCGAGGTCGTCTATCAGGCCATGAACAGGGCGCTGCCCGGTCACCCCTACGTCAAGTCCGCAATCGATATGGCCTGCTGGGACTTGGCTGCACTCTCCGCCGGTCTCCCCCTGTGCGACCTGCTCGGTGGTCGTGCCGGCGGTGAGGTTCGCTTGCATTCGTCGATTCCGTAGCAAATCTTGATCGTTCACGATTTTCCGGGTTGGTGACGCGCCGGCCTGGTTGAACGGTGTCCGCCCGCGTGTCCGTGGGGAAGCACGCAGGTTGCTTTGGCGACAGGCATGTACTCACCGCAGACGCGTCTCCCTCGCCGGGCGGGAGCCGGCGTCTCAGCGGACGCGTCACTGAGGGCGCTCACCTTCTCGGTGGCGTGCTGTCTGAAGTATGCGCGATCCTCGGCGGCTTCGTTGAGCACAAAATCGCTCGGCATCGTTTCTGTCAATCGCAGCCGCCCGCCGCCGAGATCGTCTAGGTGGCAACAGTTCTGGAGACGCTGCGCAGCCCGTTTCAATGTCCTGTGATGAGCGTCGACCTTTTTGGCTACCCGTGCCTTGGTCGCGTTTTCACCGAGTTCAGCGACGGCGATCAGGAAATCCTGGTCGCCGTCGGACAAGTCCGACCATGCCGGAACGACCACGTTCTCAACGAAAGATGCCTCGGAAAAGGCGATTGCGTCTTCCACGGCTGCGGCGTCAATTGGGTATGACGGCGCTCCGGCGATCTTCCAAGCGTTGTCACCGATCAACTGCAGTTTGTACGGCAACGGTCCCGATGCGCCGACGGCCAGACGCAGTGCATCCCGGTCGAAAGTTCCGCCGGCATCGCGAACCGGTTGGTGCAGACCTTCCATGACATCAGCCTGGGAGAGGGCTGGCATGTCCTGTTTCGCGCACCGACGGAAGAACGTCAATTTCTTGTCCAACAACAACGTGTGTTTCATTTCCGAAAGCCCTGCTGAAACAACGGCCAACGGCAACTGTTCTCGCTTGGTGATGTATTGAAGGTCAGAAGAGAACCGCCGTAGTTCGTCGCGATCTCCACTTTGAAGTTCGTCCAAAGTCAAGAGAACCGATGTGTTCTCGCGTCCAGCGGCCTCCGCCAACGCGGTCAGCAAGTCTCTCACGTCCCAGTCCGGTCTCATCTCTTCAATGATCGCATGCCTGACAGAAACGGGACCGACCCCCAATCCCGACACGCGTGATGCCCTTCCGTGGTCCGGGTGCGCTTGTTTGACCGCTTCATGTGTGTCCCGGGCGCGCGCTAGAGCGTTCTTTATCCGATGCGGCAGCTCAGCTGTAGAAGCATCCAGTGCCACCACGACCCAGCCCTCGGCTGCACAAATGTGGAGCTTCGCGTTTTAGGTCGGGGTGAGGGTTTCGAGGAGCGCCCAGTTGGGTTTGCCAGCGTAGAGCAGGGTGCGGATCCGGTAGTTCGCAAAGTTGGTGAACCCGAAGGCGCCGCGTTTGACGCGTTTGGCTAGGTTGTTGGCGGCTTCAGTGGCTGCGTTTGTGACTTTGGCTTTGTGCCAGTTCGAGATTTGGGTGCGCCAGCTCCACAGGGTCCGGCCCAGCCGGTTGATCTCTTCGGGTAGCCAGGGGTCTTGGAAATCTTCGGCGAGTTGGTTGACGGTCTGCGCGCCGACCTTGGGGTCGGTGATGTCATAGATTTCTCGCAAGGTTTCTTTGGCTTGCCAGGCGTTGCGGACCTCGCCGTACCGATCACCAGCCTCGAGCAGTCCGCGTAGCCGGACTTGGCCGTTGTCGTTGATCCGCTCAGACGCTGACACCAACAGTTTGCGTGCCCGATACAGCGGGTCGTCTTTGCGGCCGCGGTGCCCCAACGTGTCGTTTTGGACCCGGCGACGCACGTCGTCTAATGCTTTGTTGGCGAGCTTCACGATGTGGAACGGGTCCGCGACCTGCTTGGCGTGTGGCAGCGCCGTGTTGAACGTGGCCCGGTACGGTCCCGAGAGACCCCGACGCCGCCCAACGGATCGCGCGGCGCCATCCGCGAGGCCGCGCGAGCAGCCACTTGGTGGGTGCTTTAGCTGTTTTACCTGGGACTATGTCCAAACAGG
>Ga0209022_1000843_pt1 | contig 35901 bp, 33 predicted proteins | sample PinacodermPK_FD_187300 | JGI IMG/M metagenome (GOLD analysis project Ga0209022, IMG submission 187300) | Host-associated microbial community of the marine sponge Aplysina aerophoba from Gulf of Piran - sponge pinacoderm, lysed by proteinase... | ecosystem: Host-associated > Porifera > Sponge >...
CGGGAAGAACAGCGCTCCGGGGCGACCGGCCGCGATCTCGGTGAGGACCGGGACCATGTCGGTGTCGTCCTTGTTGATTGCCGAGAAGCCGGTGATGGCGCCGCCGGCGGCCTCGAAGGCGTCGGCGAAGGCCTGGGCCAGACCCTGGGTGTAGGGGTCGCCGTCATGGATGGCAGCCGCAGTGGTCAGACCCAGCTCGCCCACCACGAACGCGGCCATGGCCGCACCCTGGTGCAGGTCGTTGGTGGTGGTGCGGTAGTAGCCGACGCTGTGGTCGGGGCCGGGGTTGCCGGCCAGATCCGAGGTGAGCGCAGGCGACGTGTTGCCGCCGGAGATCAGCACCATGCCGGCGTCGGTGATCAGCGGGGCCGCGGCCACCGCCGCGCCCGAACACGACGTGCCGATCACGCCGATGACGTCCTCGTCGGCGACGATGGTCTGGGCCGCGGCCTGGCCGCCGTCGTTGGAGCACAAGTCGTCGAGGCTGGCGCCGAGCTCCACATCGAAGCCGTGGATCGGCCCGTAGTCGTCCACCGCGATCCGCGCCGCCCGGTCGATCGGCAGACCGAAGAAGGCCACGTCGCCGGTGATGGTGTTGAGCGACCGGATCTGGATGGCGTCGCCCTCCTCCACTTCGACGATGCCGAGAGAACCGTCACCCAGCGCGCTGACGGAGCCGACGACGCCGGCGCCCTCATCGCCGCTGCAAGCTGCCGCGACGACAGCAAGCACAAGCATGGCGCCCAGCACCGCCGCCGACGGTCGCCGACTCGTCGCGGCGCGCCCAGCGGCGCGCTTCCGTCGACAGATGAGACGTTCCCGCCCGCGCCACGGTTCCCGGGATGCTCCCAGCCGGCCCAGCACCGCCGTCGGCTCGGGCGCGATCATGGCGTTCTCCGAGCGGGTCATATATTCCTTCGTCCTGAGAAGACCCAATCGATGCAGTCACAATAGCCTTGGCGCACAAGAGAGGTGCGACTCATGCCTGCTGTGTTCAAGGGTGGACCCGGAAACGGGATCGCGACAATGGGATCCGGCGCGCGGACGGTGCCGGGCCGCGTGCGGTGGTGCGCGGTCATGGCGGCGGTGCTGGTGGCGTCCTCGTGCGGGTCCGGATCCTCCGAGCCCGACGGTGCGCCGAGCGCGGCGAGCGAGCCGGCAGCCTCGGAGGCCCCTGCCCCGGACGACGGGTCTCCAGACGACGGGCCGGTCCCGGCGGATGACCCTCCCGTCGTAGAAACCGTCCCACCGACGGGCGACCGCGAGGCCGGCGGGGCTGACGACGGCTCCGCCGGGTCCGTGGACGCCGCCGGCGCTGACGGCGCCGGCGGGGCTGGCGAGGTCGTGTTCGAGCCGCCGATAGTCGGGGTGGACTGCCCGAGCGGAGTGCCCTTCGCCCGCGGCGCCCGCTGCGCGCTGGCCACCGTGCCCATCGACCGCGGCGACCCCGGCCGGGGCACCACCGAGATCAGCCTGCTGGTGTGGCCCGGCGTGGCCGAGGCCCGTGCCGGCGACGCGGGCCCGCCGCTGGCGGTGCTGCAGGGCGGCCCGGGCGGGCCGAGCAGCGACCTCGTCGAGTACTACCCCCGGCAGCCCTACACGCAGGTGTTCATCGACCAGCGCGGCACCGGGTTCGGAACGGCCGACTTCGACTGTCCCGAGATCGAGGCCTCACTGCCCGAGATCCTCCCCGCGACGCGGGACGAGGCCCGCTCGATCGAGCTCGCCGCCTACGGCGCCTGCTTCGGGCGGCTCGCAGGAGATCCGCTGCTGGCCCACACCGACACTGCCGCGCATGCCGCCGACGTGGTGGACGTGATGGAGGCGCTCGGCTTCGACCGGTGGTCCGTGTACGGGGTGAGCTACGGGACGACCATCGCGCTCGAGATCCTGCGGCACGCTCCCGCCGGCCTCGACGGCGCCGTGCTCGACGGCGTCTACCCGCCAGAACTCGAGGCCACTGCGTCGCTGGCGTTCTCCGCGCAGCGGGTGCTCGACGAGGTCGACAGCGCCTGCGCGGCCGACGCAGGCTGCTCGATACTGGTCGAGAGCTTCAGCGACACGCTGGAGGGCCTCATCGCCGAACTGAACGAGGAGCCGCTCACCGTGAGCCTCGGGAGCTTCGACTCGAGCCTCGGCGAGGCGGTGGACGTCCTCCTGGACGGCGACTCGCTCGCGGGGCTCGTGTTCCAGTTCCTGTATCTGGCCGAGCTGACCCAGTCGCTGCCGCTGGTCCTGTACGGGCTGGGCGAGGGCATGACCGAGTCGGCGGAGTACCTGGCCGTGCTGGCGGTGGAGTACAGCCTGCTGATCTACGAGGCCGAGCACGAGGCCACCTACTTCGCGGCCAACTGCGCCGACAGCGTCCCGTTCGACTCGGCGCCGCCCGAGGGCATGGGCGTCTTCGCCGCGGCGGTAGTGGGCGAGGGCATCGAGCACCTCTGCGACCTCATCGACGTTCCCGCCTCGCCGCCGGCGGCCGCTGAGGCGGTGTCCAGCGACAAGCCGGTGCTGATGCTGTCGGGGCGGTTCGACCCGATCACGCCGCCGGAGTTCGCGGCACAGGCTGCGCAGCATCTGCCCAACGCCACACTGGTGGTGCGCGACGGCGCCCACCACGGCGTGTGGGTGGGCGACGACTGCATCAACGACATCGTCGGCGACTTCCTGACCGATCCGGACCAGGTGCCCGACACCTCCTGCGCCGACGAGCCCCGACCGATCGCCTGGGCCCTGGGGTAGACGGGCCACCACGGGTCCCCGGCCGTGATCTTGGTGGCGCAGACGGCGCTGGCGGCAGGCACCGGCCCCGTACAGCAAATGCCAGGAGTTCGGTCCTGCCTCCCGGCCATACAAGCCGGGTTGGGCGGCACAGAATCTTGGTGCGAGTTCTGTGGACTCTCCACACGGAACGAACCCGAGATTCCCTGGAGCTAGCCCGCGGGTGGCCATCAGCCATGATTCCTGACTAATCCGGTCGGAATAGTCATCATGGGTGGCTAGCCTGTGGGCAGTCCGCCACGACCTGGAGGTAACCCCCATGGGCCTACGCATCAACGACACCGCTCCGGACTTCAACGCCGACACCACCGAGGGAGCGATCAACTTCCACGAGTGGATCGGCGACGGATGGGCGCTGCTGTTCTCGCACCCGAAGGACTTCACCCCGGTGTGCACCACCGAGTTGGGCGCGGTGGCCGGCCTGAAGTCGGAGTTCGCCGCCCGCAACTGCAAGATCATCGGCATCAGCGTCGACGGTGTGAGCGACCATCACGGCTGGTCCGCCGACATCGAGACCGCGACCGGCAACGCCGTCAACTACCCGCTGATCGGCGACCCCGGGCTCGACGTGGTGAAGCTCTACGACATGCTCCCGGCCGACGCCGGCGACACCTCCGAGGGGCGCACCGCGGCCGACAACGCCACCGCCCGCTCGGTGTTCATCATCGGCCCCGACAAGAAGATCAAGGCCTCCCTCACCTATCCGATGACCACGGGCCGCAACTTCGCCGAGATCCTGCGCCTGCTCGACTCGGTCCAGCTCACCGCCGCCGAGCAGGTGGCCACCCCGGCCAACTGGAAGCAGGGCGAGGACGTGATCATCGTTCCGGCCGTCTCCAACGAGGCCGCGGCCGAGAAGTACCCCGACGGCTGGGAGGCCCCCCTCCCCTACCTGCGGATCGTCCCGCAGCCCGGAGCCTGAGCCATGGACTGCCCGGCAGTCGATGGGCGGAGATGTTCGTGGGCTGCGGACCGGGCGAGTCGCTGATGGCCGCCTGGCGCTCCACCCCCGGCATGGCCCTGCCCACCGACGGCTGGCTAGTGCCGAGCGACGCACCCGGCTTCGGCATAGACCTGACCCGCGACCAGCTCGACGCCGCCATCGCCTAGGCCCACCTGCACATGCGGCCCGTAGCTCATCGCTGGCCTACCAGCGCGACCGGCTCGACGCCGCCATCGCCTAAGCGGGCCGCCCGCGAACTGGCAGCACAATGCACGCCATCCGTGCAAAACGCTGCCAATTCCAGCGGAGCCGGGGGCGGGTCAGTTGACGATGGTCACGCCCTCGGCGGCCATCTCATCGAGAGCGGCCGCCGAGGTGTCGGGGGCGACCCCGGCACAGTGCGCGACCAGCACGGACGTCGCGAACCCGGCCGCGGCCGCGTCGAGCGCAGTGGCCCGCACGCAGTGGTCGGTGGCTATGCCCACCACGTCCACGGCCTCCACGCCCCGCTCGGCGAGCCAGTCCCGCAGACCCACGCCCTCGCTGGACCCGGCGACTCCCTCGAAGCTGCTGTAGCCGTTGCTGTACTGGCCCTTGAGGAACACCTCGTCCAGAGCAACCTGCAGCTTCGGCGAGAACGCGGCGCCCTGGGTGCCGGCCGCGCAGTGGACCGGCCACGAAGTGACGAAGTCGGGGTTGGCGCCGGGCTCGGCGAAGTGCGGCCCGGGGTCGATGTGCCAGTCCTTGGACGCGACGACGTAGCTGTAACCGCCCCCAGCCCGGTCGAGGCCCACGAGGTCGGTGATGGAGGCGGCCACCGCATGCCCGCCCTCCACTGCCAGCGAACCGCCCTCGCAGAAGTCGTTCTGCACGTCGACGATGATCAGAGCCTTGGACATGTCAGCTCCTCCCTTCCCAGCCTGCCACGCGGACTCCGACCGCGCCGGCTGCCCGTCCGCTCCGTTGGCAGATTCTGTCGCGGCCGGCGACTCCATTCCCACCCATTCGGTGGGCACGGCCGGCGACCTGCGGGGATGGGGAACCCGGTCCTCGGGTCGCAGGCCGCGCCGGCGCTCCGCGCAGCGGCTGCGAGCCTCAGCCGGATCGTCCCGCCAGGCCCGTTCGCCGCCGTCCACCAGCACCACCTGGGGGTGGTGGGCGCCTGTGGCGGCAACCGCGGCGCCCACCGGCGAAAGCACCTCCGCGGACCAGAAGCCCGACGGGTCGATGGTGCGATGCACATCCTTGCGCCCGCCCACGGTGATCTTGCCCGGTGACAGCTTCCCGACGGCCCGCAGGGGCGCGCCGACGCCGGCGGAGTCGCCGATGGCGACCAGCTTGTAGACCACCGACGCGGTGGGGTGGCCCGAGCCGGTGACCATGCTGGTGCCCACGAGGTAGGCGTCGATGGGGGCGGCGGCCTCCTCCAACTCGGCGATCTTGAACTCGTCGAGGTCCCCGGAGGCCACAATGCGGCAGCCCTCCGCGCCGAGGGCGTCGAGCAGGGCCCGGGCCCGGATGCTGGCCGCGAGCAGGTTGCCGCTGTCGATGCGCACCGCGCCGATGTCCGGGCCCACCACGGCCACCGCCCGCCGGATGCCCTCGAGCACGTCGAAGGTGTCGACCAGGTACGTGGAGCCCGTGCCCAGCGCGTCGCGTTGCGCCGCGAACGCACCCTGCTCGTCGGGATGGGCGAGCACGAAGGCGTGCGCGGTGGTGCCCCCGGTGGGGATGCCGTAGCGCCGGCCCGCCTCCAGGTTGGAGGTGGTGTCGAACCCGCCGATGTGGGCGGCCCGGGCTGCGGCCACCGCGGCGTCGGGGTCGGCGCGGCGGCTTCCGCCCTCGATGAGCAGGCGGTCGTCGGCCACGTCGCGCACCCGGGCTGCGGCCGAGGCCACCGCGCAGTCGTAGTTGAGGATCGACAGCACGACCGTCTCGAGCACCACGCACTCGGCGAAGCCGCCCTCCACCGTCAGGACCGGCGAGTAGGGGAAGAAGAGCTCGCCGTCGGGGTAGCCGGTCACATCGCCGCCGAAGCGGTACGAGCGCAGCCAGTCGGCCACGGCCGGGTCGGCCACCACTCCCGCACGCATCAGGTGCTCGACGGTGTCCTCGTCGAAGCGGAAGCGCTCGATCGCGTCGATGACCCGGTCCACGCCGGCGACGACGCCGTAGGCCCGGCCCGCGGGCAGCCGCCGGGCGAACGCCTCGAACACCGCACGGTGCTCGGCAATCCCGGACTGGAGGGCCGAGGCCACCATGGTGATCTCGTAGTGGTCGGTCTTCAGGGCCACGGAGCCACTGCGATCCACGACTCGAACGCTACAAGCTGACACGGTCCGTAGGCTCGGCCGTGATGATGACTGCGTGGGGAGTCATGCATTCCATGGCGGCCGACCGCTCCGGTCTGGCGGGCAGGACGATCACCGCCGACACCCGCCGCCGGGTGTGGGGGTTCGCCCGCCCGTACCGTGCCGCGATCGCCGTGTTCATCGTGACCACCGTCGCCTCCACGTTCCTGGGGCTGGTGCCGCCGCTGGTGATCCGGGAGGTCTTCGACTCGGCCATCGCCGAGGGCGACGGCGGCTACCTGAACGTGCTGTTCGTCGTGCTGATCGCCACTGCGGCGGGCGAGGCGCTGCTGATGCTGGTGGGGCGACGGCTCAGCTCCGGCATCGGTGAGAGCCTGATCCTGGATCTGCGGCTGCGGCTGTTCGACCATGTGCAGCGCATGCCGCTGGCGTTCTTCACCCGCACCCAGACCGGCACCCTGGTGAGCCGGCTGAACAACGACGTCATCGGAGCTCAGCGGGCCTTCACCGGCACGCTGGGCACGGTGGTGGCCAACATCATCACGCTGGTGGCCACGCTCGTCACGATGGTCCTGCTGGAGTGGCGGCTCACCCTGCTGGCGGTGGCGATCCTGCCGGTGTTCGTGCTGCCGGCGAGGCGGGTGGGGCGGGGCCTGCAGGCCATCACCCGCGAGGGCATGAACCTCAACGCCTCAATGAACAACACCATGACCGAGCGGTTCAACGTGGCCGGTGCGCTGCTGGTGAAGCTGTTCGGCCGCCACGACGACGAGGCTGCCGACTTCTCCGACCGGGCCGGGCGGGTGCGCGACATCGGGGTCCGCAGCGCCATGTACTCGCAGGTGTTCCTGATCGCGCTGACCCTGGTCGGTGCGGTGGGAACCGCCATCGTCTACTGGCTGGGCGGCCATCTCGCCATCGACGGCTCGCTGAGCGCGGGCACACTGGTGGCACTGGGCCTGTACACGGTGCGCATCTACGTGCCCCTGACCAGCCTGTCGAACGCCCGGGTCGACGTGATGTCGGCCTTCGTGAGCTTCGAGCGGGTCTTCGAGGTGCTCGACACGCCCAATCCGATCACCGACGCGGCCGACGCCCGTGACCTGCCCCGACCCGAGGGGCGGGTCGAGTTCCGGGGCGTGCACTTCGCCTACCCGTCGGCCGACGGGACTCCCGAGTCGTTGGGCGTGGCCGCGGCCGACTCCGAGGCCGGGCCGGAAGACCCGGTCGAGGTGCTCTCGGGCATCGACCTGGCCGTGCCTGCGGGCTCGATGGTGGCGGTGGTCGGGCCGTCGGGCTCGGGCAAGACCACGCTGGTGTCGCTGGTGCCCCGGCTCTACGACGTGACCGCGGGTGAGGTGCTGGTCGACGGCCTCGATGTTCGCCGCCTGTCGCAGGCTTCGCTGCGAGCGGCCATCGGGACGGTCACCCAGGACCCGCACCTCTTCCACGACACCGTGGCCTCCAACCTGCGCTATGCCCGGCCCGACGCCGCCGACACGCTGCTGGTGGAAGCCTGCCGCGCCGCCCGCATCCACGACGTGATCGCGGCCCTGCCCGACGGCTACGACACGATGGTCGGAGAGAGGGGCTACCGGCTGTCGGGCGGGGAGAAGCAGCGTCTGGCCATCGCCAGGATGCTGCTCAAGGACCCGGCCATCGTCATCCTCGACGAGGCCACCTCCCATCTCGACACCGAGAACGAGGCCCTCGTGCAGGAGGCCCTCACGGAGGCTTTGCGGGGACGCACATCGCTGGTGGTGGCCCACCGCCTGTCAACCATCGTCGACGCCGATGTGATCGTCGTGCTCGACGAGGGCCGGATCGTCGAGATGGGCACCCACGACGAGCTGCGACCGGCCGGAGGCCTGTACGCCGAGCTCTACGAAGGCCTGCTGAGGGCCGAGGTCGCGAAGGCAGCCGCGCCGACAACCGAGGCCGTAGAGACAGCCGCGCCGACAACCGAGGCCCCAGAGACAGCCGGGCCGACAACCGAGACCGCGAAGACAACCGGGCCGACAACCGAGACGACAGAGACAACCGGACCGACAACCGAGACGACAGAGACAACCGGGCCGACAACCGAGACCGCGGAGGCAGCGGGCCGGTGAGCGGGCTGATCAGCGCGGACCAGACCCTGACGGTGGGCGAGTTGGCCCAGGTGCTTCGCTGGACCCTGGACGAGGCTTTCGGTAGCGGGGTATGGGTCGCCGGGGAGATCGAGACGGCGGCGACATGACCGGTCAGATCGGCGCGGACCAGACCCTGTCGGTAGGTGAACTAGCCCAGGCGCTCCGCTCGACCTTCTACGAGGCCTTCCCGATCGGAGTCTGGGTAGCCGGCGAGATCGACGGCCTCACGCGAGCCCGCAGCGGCCATGCGTACTTCAACCTGATCGAGCGGAATGGCGAAGACCAGGGAGCTGAACCTGCGGCAATCGTGTCGGTGGTGCTCTTTCAAGACGACCGGCAACGCGTCAACAAGATGGTCAAGCGCTACGGCAACAAGGTGACCATTGAGGACGGTGCGCAGATTCGCATTCAGGCGATGGTGGATTTCTATGCCCGTCAGGGCCGATTGCAATTGCGGATGACCTCGATTGATCCCGCCTACACGCTCGGCGCGATTGCCGCCGGACGCGCGGCTGTGCTGGCGAGACTCGATGATGAGGGCCTCATGAAGAAGAACTCCGAAACGGCACTTCCGCCGGTACCACTGAATGTGGGGTTGGTCACGTCCGTGGGGAGCGCAGCCCACGCCGACATGCGTCGTGTTCTTGAGGCGAGCGGGTTCGGGTTCACGATCACCGAGGTCGACACGGCTGTTCAGGGTCTCGACGCGCCTGAGGCGATTGCGGCTGCCATCGCTGCGGCTGCCGACCGGGCCGACGTTGTGGTGCTTGGCCGTGGCGGAGGCAGCAGCACTGACCTAGCCACGTTCGATCACGAGATGGTGGCCAGGGCAGTCGCCACGTGTGCCCGGCCGGTACTCACTGGAATCGGCCACGAGACCGACACGAGCGCGTCCGATCAGGTGGCCCACACGAGCTGCTCCACGCCCACCGCCGCAGCAACAGCGGTCGTGCAGCGAGTCGAGGACTGGCTGCAGCGCCTCGACAACACGGGCCGGTCGATTGCGATGCGAGGTCGCCGAGCCCTAGCTGCGGCTGAGCATCGCACCAACACGGTGACCGTCGCCACGTCTCGGGGCGCGACCGCCGCGGTCGGGCGGTCGGGGCGCAACCTCGACGCGGCCGCCCAGCACGTGGCCCACACGGGACGGGCGGCCACGGCCCGGGCCGGGCGCCGGGTGGCCGCTGTCACCTACCGGCTATCGCAGGCCGGGCCCGCGGCCGAGCGCAGGGCCGGCAGCCGCCTCGATCGGGCCTCGGCCCGGCTGTCGGTGGCCGGTCGTCACGAGATCCGGCACGCCCGGCGCCACCTGGACGCCGTCGCCACCAGGGTAAGAGCGCTCGACCCGGCCCTGATCCTGGGACGGGGCTGGTCGCTCACCCGCCGCGACGACGGCACGCTGCTGCGGTCGGTGCAGGACGTCTCGCCCGGCGACGGCATCGTCACCCACCTGGCCGACGGCACGCTGGACAGTACGATTCACGCCCGACACCACGCTGGCGGAGAGGACCGAGCCCGATGAACAGCCAGGCGCCCGCCAGCAAGGGGAGCAGTCCCACCCGCGACGGTGCCGCCGAGGCCGACGGTACGACCGCACCCGGTCCCGAAGGCAGCGAACCCACCCGCGACGGTGCCGCCGAGGCCGACGGTACGACAGAGATCGGCTACGCCGAGGCGATGGCCGAGCTTGAGGGCATCCTCGAGGAGCTCGAGGGCGAGGACCCGGACGTAGACGTCCTAGCCGATCGGGTGCAGCGGGCCGCGACGCTCATCGAAGTCTGCCGGCGCAGGATCGCCAACGCCGGCGTGCAGGTCGAGCGGGTCGTCGCCGCGCTGGAGTCGGACGGAGCGACGTGACGGCGCGCCACGCGGCGCACGCATGCCCGGGCGTTCGACGCCAACAGCACCACCCAATGCCGCCACCGGACGCCCGACCCCAACAGCACCACCCAATGCCGCCCCCGGACGTTCTCCCGCCTGCCGGATCCGGCTTCAGCGAGCCGACGTGACCGTTCCTGCCGGGGAGAGTCCGAGCCCTCCCGCCGAACTGGCCGCAATCGCGGCCCGGGTCGAGGCCCGTCTCGGCGAGATCCTGGCCGCCGAGCGCCGCGAGTGGGCCGGACTGGACCCGAGCCTCGACGAGCCTCTCGGCGATCTGGCCGACATGATCCTCGGCGGAGGCAAGCGCATCCGGCCCGCCTACTGCCACTGGGGCTGGCTGCTGGGCGGCGGCGAACCCGGCAGCGACGGGGCGCTGGACGGCGGATGCGCCCTGGAGATCCTGCACGCCTTCGCTCTGGCCCACGACGACGTGATGGACGGCTCCGACACCCGGCGGGGGGCGCCCACCGTGTGGCGCAAGTTCGTGCAGCGCCACCGCGACCGCGCCTGGCGGGGCGAGGACCGGCGCTTCGGCGAGGCGGCCGCGGTGCTGGCGGGAGACATGGCCATGGTCCTGGCCGACCGCACGCTGGGCCGGGTGCCCTCCGAAGCACGCGACGTGTGGGACGGGCTGCGCACCGAGCTCAACATGGGCCAGTACCTCGACGTGGTCGGCTCGGCACGGGGCAGCGCCACCGCGGACGAGGCCCGCAAGATCATCGAGCACAAGACGGCCCGCTACACCGTGGTGCGGCCGCTGCAGCTGGGCGCGGCGCTGGCCGGCCGGGCCGACCTGGCCGAGCCCCTGGCCCGCCACGGCCGCCCCGTCGGCATGGCCTTCCAGCTGCGCGACGACGTTCTCGGCGCCTTCGGGGATCCGGCCGCCACCGGCAAGCCCGTCGGCGACGACCTGCGGGAGGGCAAGCCCACCCTGCTCATGGCGCTGGCGAGGGCAGCCGCCACCCCGGCCCAGATCGGAGTGCTGGAGACGGTCGGCTCGGAGATGGACGACGAAGCCGTGTCGGAGGTCCAGCAGGTGATCGTCGACACCGGAGCGCTGGCCAGCCTGGAGGCGGAGATCGCCGCGATGCTCGACGAAGCCCTCCACGCGCTGGAAGCGCTGCCCGACGTGCCCGCCGCCCAGGAGGCCCTGGCCGCCACCGCCCGCTTCGTGGCCCTCCGCCAGGCCTGAATTCTCCCTCCCAGCCAGCGGTGGGGTAGAACCCGTCCAGGAGTAGGCGATGACGCTGTCAGTGGAGCTTGCCGGGATCGTCGGAGACGCCGGGATAGAGACCGACCCGGCCTCGATCGGGGCCCGGCTACGCGACAACTCGTGGCTGTCGCCGGTGCTGTCGGGCCACATCGACGCCATGGCCGGAGCGTCGGCGGGCGGCTCGCTCGGGGTGGAGGCCGTCGTCGGGCCGGCCGATCTCGACCAGCTCGCGGCTTGCGTAGCCGCGGCCTACCGCCATGACGCACCCATAACCATGCTCGGCGCGGGCACGTCCAACTTCGGCCAGTCCATTCCCATGCGGGGTGGGATCGTGATCGAGTTGAGCCGACTGTGCGAAATGGGCGATCCGGCCACCGCCGCCTCCGAGGGCCGCATCACCGTGGGAGCGGGCGCCCTGCTCGGCCGGGTCGACGCAGCGGTTCGGGCCCACGGCGCCGAAATGCCGGTGATGACGACGACCTATGCCGCCTCCCATGCGGCCGGGTGGGTGGCCGGCGGCCATGTGGGGCTGGGCAGCTCGTCGTGGGGAACGATCTGGGACGCCAACATCGTCGGAGCCACCGTCATGACCTGCGAGGCCGAGCCCCGGCTGCTGACCCTCGACGAGGACTCGGTCGAGCCGGTCCTGCATGCCTCCGGCACGACCGGGATCATCACCGACGTGACGTTCCGCCTGGTGCCGGCCCGATCCTGGGTGGAGATGGTGGTCGCCTTCCCGCGCTTCGACGGCGCAGCCCGCTTCGTGGTCGACCTCTCCGAGCAGACCGACGGCATCCGGGTGGCCGCAGCCCAGGAGCCGATGCTCACCCCGGCCTTCACCGCGCTCGCCGACGACGCGGGCACCAGCGAGGCGCTGGTGATGACCATCGTCGCGGCCGAGGAGGTCGACACGGTGAGCGCGCTGGTTGCGGCTCGCGGGGGCCGAGTCATCCCGTGGCACGGTCTGGGCGCCGACCGCCGGCCCACCCTGGCCTACATGGTGTACGGCCATCGAATGTTGTGGGTGAAGAAGCTCTTCGCGTCCGCCGCCTTCCTGCACTGCTACCTGTCGGAGACGCGGCCCGTCGATCAGCTCCTCGCTATCAAGGCGCGGTTCGGCGACCACTCGCTGGTGGAGTTGAAGTACATCCGGTCCCGCTGGCTGCGCGAGCGCTGGGGGCAGTCGGGCGACGGTGTGATCTTCGCGCCGCTGGTGGGGATGGTGAACGGGCGTGACGACCTGGAGGATCTGCTCGCCTTCTGCGACGACATCGGCGTGGCCTACCAGAATCCCCACACCTTCTTCCTTGACGAGCAGGGCCTGTTCGCCGATCCGCGCCTGCTTCGCCGGTTCAAGCGGGAGGTGGACCCCAAGGGGCTGCTAAACCCGGGCAAGCTGAGCGACGACCCGGCGGCGAGGATGGCAGTGTCGTGATCATCGACCACGTGGCCCTGGAAGTGGACGACATCGACGAGCGCGTCCGGGTGCTGGAGGCCGCGGGTCTCAGGGTGCTGCGCCGCGGCACCCGCTACAGCACCGGTCAGCAGATCGTGATGATGGGCGACGGCACCGGCAGCAAGCTGGAGCTGATCGAAGCTGGGCCGGGCACCGATGGCGCACCTGCCTTCGCCCATCTGGCCCTGCGCACCGACGACGCCGACGGCGCGCACCGCCGCCTGCAGGACGCGGGCTACGAGAGCCGCTCCGAACCCCACGATCTGACCGCGGCCCGGGCCCGGTCGGCACTGCTCGACAGCGGCGGCGGCTTCCGGGTGCAGGTCATCTCCTACGCCGATGACAGCCCGGACGCGGTCACCTGGGAACCGTCCGGGGAGGGATAGCTGCCGTGGATCTGGGATTGGCGGGCCGTGAGGCCCTGGTGGTGGGCGGCTCGGCCGGCATCGGTCTGGCCACCGCCCGCCTGCTCGCAGCCGAGGGTGCTTCGGTGACGATCGCGTCCCGGGACGCCGAAAGGCTCCAGGAAGCCGCGGCCGGCATCGGTCGCGACGTCTCGACCAGTCCCGGCGGCGGGCCGGCCGAGGTCGCATGGTTCCCGGTGGACGTGACCGAGGACGATGCCGAGGCCCGTCTGGCCGCGCAGTACGGCGACGGCAAGGGTCTCGACATCCTGATCGTCACCGTCGGCGGCAGCATCCGGGGCCGGTTCGACTCCTTCGGCGACGACGCCTGGCACGACAACTACAACATGAACGTCATCGGACCGGTCCGCACCGTGCGGGCCCTGCTGCCAAACCTCGAAGCGGGGCGCTCCCCGGCGATCGTGCTACTGGGCGCGGCCGGGGCCAAGATGCCGTACGTGAACCAGGTGGTGTCCAACGTGCACAAGGCCGGGCTGCTGGCCCTGGTGAAGACGCTGTCGCACGAACTGGCTAGCAAGGGCATCCGGGTCAACGCCATCAGCCCGGGCCGCACCCTCACCCGGCTGTGGCTGGACCGGGCCGAACGGATGGCAGCCGAGCAGGGCACCACTCCCGGCGAGATCATCGAGGAGTTCGCGGCGGAGGTCCCGCTGGGTCGCTTCGCCGAGCCCGACGAGATCGCCCAGGCGGTGGTGTTCGTGGCCTCGGACCGGGCCGGCTACATCACCGGTCAGTCCATCTCGGTGGACGGCGGCATCGGACGGGGCCTGCTGTGACCGGCAACACCCAAGGCCCACTATGACCGGCAACACCCGGAGGCCCACCGTGACCGGCAACACCCCAGGCCCACCGTGACCGGCAACACCCCAGGCCCGCTATGACCGGCAACACCGCAGAAGGCCCGCCGTGACCGGCCGCATCCTCACACGCTCTGGAGCCGATACTCGTGGCGACCACGCCGATGGCGGAGGCAAGCCACGATGAGCAGGCCGCTCATGACCCGCAGGCACGAGGCCGTGCAGTCCACGCTGGACGAGATCCGGCGGCTGCGGGACACCCTCGGGCCGTCTGAGGAGTTGCTCGACGCCGTCGGCCCGGTGCTGACCGGCCTGGCCCTGCAGGGAGAGCTGTTCGACACAGAGGCGTTCGCAGTGGACGCCGGGGCGTTGATGACCATCTACGAACTGAGCGTGGACATCGACGGGCGGCTCGGCCTCTACGCCTCGGCGGGCATGCCCGGCAAGCAACAGCCGCCGCACGACCATCGCACCTGGTCGGTCATCGCGGGGGTGCGGGGCGCCGAGCACAACCAGTACTTCGAGCGCACCGACGACGGCCGAGACCCTCAGCGGGGCCGGCTGGAGCCCAAGGGCGAGCGCACGCTGAGGCGGGGCGACGCCAACGGCATGATGGGCGACGGATTCCACACCATCAGGGTCCTGGACGAGGGCCCGGCCATGCATCTGCACCTCTACGGCCACCCGCTGGACCGGCTGGCCGGCCGCATCTACTTCGACGGCGTCGACGGCGGTGAGGAGCGTCCCTTCATGGGCCGGCCCGATCTGCGCACCGCCAGGGTGACCGCGGCCGAGTTGGCCGCCATGCGGGCCGACGGCGAGGAACTGGCTGTGCTCGACACCCGCGATGTGGCCGTCCACTCCAGCGGCCACGTGCCGGGCTCATGCCCGGTGCCAGCCGCGGAGTTTGAGTGGCGGCTGGCCGGGCTGCTGCCGCGGCGAGCCGTGCGGGTGGTGGTGATCGGCGAGGACGACATGGCTGCTCATGGGGCTGCTCACCAGATCCGTAGGAGCGGCTTCACCAACGTGGCCGTGCTGGCGGGCGGCGTCGAGGCGTGGTCAGCAGCCGGCTACGACGTCCACGACGGGATCCACACCATGTCGAAGGCCTTCGGCGAGCACGTCGCTCACCTCCGGCACACTCCGATGATCTCGGCGGAGGAGTTGAGAGGCCGGCGACACAACGGTGAGGCGGTAGCGCTGGTGGACTGCCGGCCCGAGCCCGAGTTCGAGGCCCTGCATGTGCCGGGCGCGGCCAACGCCCCCGGAACGGAGCTGCTGGCCCGGGTGCTGGGCATGGACCTCCAGCCGGGTACCCCGATAGCCGTCAGCTGCGCTGGACGGACCCGCTCGATCATCGGTGTGCAGACCCTCATCGACGCGGGCCTCGAGGCCCCGGTACTGGCCTTGGAGAACGGCACGATGGGTTGGAGGCTGGCCGGGGACGAACTCGACAACGGAGCCGACAGGACCGCGGCGGACCCGCCCTCGTCGAGCGCCTTGCGGGATGCGGCCGACCGGGCCCGCCGGTTGGCGGAGGAGCAGGGTGTGCCGGTCATCGGCGAGGCTGACCTGGCCGGCTGGCGGGCCGACGACTCTCGCAGCACGTACGTGTTCGACGTGAGTTCGCCCGCCGGTTACGAGGCCGGCCACCGCCCCGGGTTCGCCTCCGCCCCGGGGGGCCAGCTCATCCAGGAGCTCACCGCCCGGACCGCGGTGCCGTCGGCTCGCATCGTGGTGGCCGACTCAGACGGCGTGCAGTCGCTGTTGACGGCCTACTGGCTGCGGCTGATGGGCCGTGAGGCCTACGCGCTGCCCGACGCCAACCGGGGCCGCTGGCTGGAGTCCGGCACCGATGCCGTCGCCGAGCCGGCTCGGCCCACCAAGCCCTACGAACGCTCCGTGGACGCTCTTCAGGCGATGCGCGACTACATCGAGTGGGAACTCGACCTGCTCGACCGCGTGGACGCCGACAACTTCGGGCTGAAGCATGGGACGTGACCGCGCTGTCGCGGCGCCGGGCCGGGACGGTCACAGAATCTCGGTGCGACTTCTCTACCTACAGTCCACACAACCAACCCGAGATTCTGGCGGCGGGACGGTCACAGAATCTTGGTGCGACTTCTACGCGTACAGTCCACACAACCAACCCGAGATTCTGGCGGCGGGATCCAGGGTGGAACCGTGAGTCCGGCGGCGGGCTCCAGGGTGAAGCCGTGAACCCTGCGGTCGGGGTCTACGTCAACAACCGGGCTGCGGTGTTCGGCGGCGACCGCTTCGGGCTCGACGACCTGCTCGACTTGGCCCGGCGGGCCGAGGAGTGCGGGTTCGCGTTCGTGTCGGTGGGCGACAGCGTGCTGGCCAAGCCCCGCTGGTCGCCCGTCGTGACCCTGGCCGCGGTGGCCGAGGCCACCGAGACGATCGGGCTGGCTACCGGGATCCTGCAGCCGCACCTGCGCCATCCGGTGACGGTGGCCCAGGAGTGGGCCACCCTCGACGCGCTCAGCGGAGGGCGCACCGCGCTGGGCGTCGGCCTTGGCACGGGTCCGCCCGAACTGGTGGACGCCGAGTTGGCTCTGGTCGGCTTGGACCGCCGGCGCCGGGCCCGGGCCTTCACCGAGGCCATAGAGGTGATCAAGGCCCTGTGGGCCGGCGACGGGTTGGACTACGACGGCCGCATCTACCAGCTGCGGGACGCGTCCATCGGACTGCGACCTGTGCAGCGGCCGGGTCCCCCGGTGCTGATCGCCGGAGGGGTGTTCGTGGCGCCCGAGCGCGGTTTCGGTCCCAACGACGTGTTCGACGAGGCGCGGGCATCGACGTTCGTGGGCCGCTGGGACCGGGTCGGGCGCCTGGGAGACGGCTGGATCACCGGCATGGCCACCCCCGACGAGCTGCGAGCAGGCCAGGAGTCCATCGCGGCCGCCGCAGAGGCCGCCGGTCGGGCGCTGCCCGAACCGTTCGACGTGCGGGTCAACCTGTTCCTGCTGGTGGGCGACGACCCGGCCGCGGCCCGGTCCGAGGGAGCGGCGTTCATGGCCGACTACCACCGGCGCCCCATGGACGACGCCAGCATCGACCGCTGGCTGGTATGGGGCCCGCCCGAGGCCTGCGCCGAACGCTTCAGCGCCTACGTGGAAGCGGGCGCCACCTCGTTCCAGTGCGTGCTGGCCACAGTCGACCAGCGGCCGCAGATGGAGCGGGTCGCCTCGCAGTTGCTGCCGCTGCTGGGCTGAGTACACGGCCCCTTCCGTAGAGCCGGCGGATGCGCCCTCCTTGACGGGAGCGCCCATAGGAGGCCGCGCGGGCAGGCAAGCGATTCCGATACATACGGGCGCGGCCGTGGCCCGAGCGGCCCTCAGGTCGCAGCGAACAAGAGCGGGAAACACCACCCTGCACCGCGAGGCGGCTTCATCTACCCGCGCACGCTCCGAGTGGTTCCAACTTCGCGACCGTGAGCCTGGGTCGGTAGGTTGCGCGGCGACAGCAGGGCGGCGGGTCAGGCGGCGGTGCGCTGGTCGTACCGTGAGCCTGGGTCGGTAGGTTGCGCGGCGACAGGGGGAGAGCTGTGAGCACTGCGAGAGCGGCGACGCTGCTGGGGCCTGAGCGCCTGGAGATCCGGGAGTACCCGGTTCCGGAGGTGGCCGACGACGGGGCCTTGCTGCGTATCGGGCTGGGCGGGATGTGCGGCACCGACGTGAAGTACTTCCACGGCCGCATCGACATGCCCTACCCGGTGATCCTGGGCCATGAGATCTTCGGCCGGGTCGAGCGGCTGGGTCGGTCGGCGGCCGCCATCCACGGCGTGGCCGAGGGCGACCGGGTGATCCTCAAGGGCTCGCGGGGTTGCGGACACTGCCGGGACTGCCGAGACGGCGCCCCCCGGTTCTGCTCCCAGCGGACGTCCTACGGCAGCAACACCACCGCCGAACACCCACCGCACCTGTTCGGCGGGCTGGCCGACTACCTGTACGTGAATCCCGACGCCGAGCTGTTCAAGGTGGGCGACGCCATGAGCGACGAGGCCGCGGTGCTGTGCGGGTCGGTGATGGCCAACGGCTACGAGTGGGCCGTCCTCCACGGCGGCGTGACCTTCGGCGACACCGTGCTCATCCAGGGACCGGGCCAGCAGGGCCTGGCCTGCACGTGGGCGGCCCGGGCCGCGGGTGCGTCCCGCATCATCGTGACCGGCACCGCCGCTGACGCCGACCGCCTGGCGCTGGCCCGCCGGTGGGGCGCCGACCGCACCGTCGAGGCCGACAGCACCGACGTGGTGGAGGTCGTCGCCGACGAGACGGGCGGGGCCATGGCCGACGTGGTGGTGGACGTGAGCGGCAGCCCGGCCGCTCTGGAGTCGTCAGTCGCCTCGGTGCGCAAGCGGGGAACGCTGGTATTGGCGGGGCTAAGCGGGGGCCGGCAGGTTCCGCTGGATATTGACGCCCTGGTGTGGAAGGAGATCCGGGTACAGGGGGCGTTCACCGCTAGCAGCCCCGCCTTGACGGCCACCATGGAACTGATCTCCTCGACCGGCTTCAAGCCCGAGGAGATGATCAGCCACTCGTTCGGCCTGGACGAAACCGAGCTGTGCATCCGGGCCATCGGCAACGAGATCGACGGCATGTACCCCACGAAGGCGGTGATCCGACCGTGAGACGATCCAGGGTGCTGCGCGGCATCGTCGATCCCGTCCGACGGCTGTGCGAAGCGGACATGTCCGAACCCGAGCGCTGGAGCCGCGTCAGCGACGTGCTGGAGGCGGCCCTGGCCGACCCGGATCTACAGGCCGCCGCCCGGACCTGGCCCAAGAGCCACGACAAGGAGAACAACCGCTACACCAACCTGCTCTTCTACGAGGACCCCGAATTCGGCTTCGTGGTCAACGGCTTGGTCAAGGACGAGACCGGCCGCACCCCGGTCCACGACCACGGCCACGCATGGGTGGCCTACGGCCTGCTGGAGGGCGCCGAGACGGTCCTGCGCTACCAGGAGCCGCCCGCTGAGGGAGCCCCCTCCGGCCTGAAACCCGACGAACTCATCTCACTGGCAGCCGGCGAGGTCGACAAGGACCTGTACTCGCCGCGGGGGCGTCGTGCGCCATCCAGAGCCCGGTTGATTGGCAGGGCCGATGACGCCTCGGGCCCCTCGCAATCCTGGTGCCCATCGGCTGCTTAGTCACCCAGACCGCTGTCGTAGCTGCGGCGATGAGTTTCACTCCGTTCGAGTTGCTGTACGAGCACCGCTAGGTCCTCGCGGTCCTTGAACCGATCCGCGGTCTCTTTGGAGCGCACGATGTCGGCCAGGTCCGCGCAACGCACCGGCACCGTCTCTTCGTCTACTTCTATGGCCACGGTGTGCGCCGCGTGGGCCAACTCGCCGTAGCCGCCTTCGATGCCGGAGGGCTCAAAGCACACGTCGAAGTCGCCGTGACGGCACGACAGGTTCCACACTGCGGCGCGGGCCAACGACTCAGCGTCGTGAGAACGCCAGGGTCTCATCTCCAAAGCGAACCTCCGCCCCCAGATCGTCGAGCGCCTCTGACAGCCGCTGGAGGTTCTCGCGGCTGCGTTCGGGGGTCACGTCCACGTCGTAGGTGACCCGTCCGAGGTCATATCGTTGCGCCCGCACCGCCCAGCCTCCGATGGCTATGAAGTCCACCCCGTGACGCGCCAACGCCACAACGAGGGGGTCTTGCTCTGCGCCAGAGGGCGGTGCTGATATCACGCCGGCCGGGCGCTGGCGAAGATCTCCTCCGCTCGTGCCTTGATCCGGCGATACCGCTCGGGGTCTGCCACAGCGCTGAGGTGCAGGCCGTCGTCGTGCTCGTCATAGACCTCCAGGCGCACCCTCAACCCGGTGCCGGCCCGCTCCAGCAACCCCGCCAGCTCGGCCACTGTCGGGCGGTGGACGCCCGCACAGATGCGACCCAGCGCCTCGGCGTCAACACCCGCAGCCACAGCGAACGCCTCCGCGCCGCCAGGTGTCTCAGCTATGGCCGAGCGCACCAGCACCGACGCCCAGCCTCCGGCGTCATGGCGGCCCTCGGCTGCCCCGATGTGTCGGGCCGGGGCCGGGTCCTCACCCCCCCAGTGAGGCTGCGCCCCTGCCGGTGGCCCTGCCGGCGGCGCTCCCAAGTCCTCGCGAAGCGCTCGCTCCGCTTCGATCGCGGCCCGCACGCGGGCAACCTCGCCGGGGTCCGGCACAGCGCCGCTGTAGCGGCCGCCGGGAGGTGCCGGACCGGCGCGGACCTCCAGGCCCGAGGCGTTCAATATCCGCTCAACCGTGTCCAGCGTCGGGTCCAGGTCGCCCGACTCGATACGCCGCACCAGATCTTCCGCGCACCCGGCCGCCTCGGCCAACTCCCCCACCGCACAACCCAGCGCCTCACGGGCCGTGCGCAACAAAACCCCGGCCAGAATCGCACCGGCACCCGGAGTCGGCGTGGGGTCAAGCCGCACACGTCAACGCTACCGGGCCCGGCCCCCCGCTCGCTGAGAACGGTCCCGCCAGTCCCAACCTGTTGCCTCGACCAACATGCACAAAGTGGTAACAACCTCGAACCGATCACGTATAATCCCATGTCAAAGCCTGTTTCTGGCGCAAGGAAAAGTGCCCGGCGAGGCACTCGGCGGGCCGTGGCCCGAGCGGCTCTGGAGCGAGACGAACAAGACAGGGCTCGGCACGGCGCCAACGCGGCGGCTCTCGCCCATCGGCGCGGTCCTAGGGACCCAGCGCCGTGACCGGGACGACCGACACGCCGTCAGGCCGCTCGAAGGCGAACCCGCCAGTCGTGATCACAACCGTCGCCACTATATGCCTACAAAGTGGCGGTTTACATGCCAATATACTGGCTGTCATCCTCCGGGTCGATCCGGTAGACGCGCCGCGCGGTCCCGGCCAGGATCGCTTGCCGGTCGGCGGGGTCAAGCGCCGACAGAACGTCGCGATAGGCGTCGATGAGCTTGCGGTAGGAGCCGTAGCGCCGATCGACGGGCCAGTTCGAGCCGAGCATGCAGCGATCGGGTCCGAAGGCCTCCACCGCGGCCAGGATCCAGGGCCGGATGCTCCCGGTGGTCCAGTCGGGATCGCCGCGGCCGGCCACCGCCGAGAGCTTGCACACCACGGACTCGGTCCCTCCCGCCAGCCTGCCCAGGGCAGCCGACCACGAGGCCAGGCTCCGAGCGTCCCGTGCGGGCGGCAAGCAGGCGTGGCTCAACACGACCGGGACGCCGGGCCAGCGGTGGGCGATCTCGGCCACGACACCGAGTTGATCGTGGGAGCGTCTCACCTCGACGGAGATGCCCAGCGCGGCGGCCGTCTCCAAGGCCGTCGCGGCGCCGTCCGCCGTAAGGCGCTCATAGGCGGTCAGGTCCCTCACCCCCCGCAACCGCGCGTGGCGAGAATGGCGTTCCAGCAAGCCGGCGATGTCGGGCTGGTCCAGTTCGCAGCGGCCCACGGTGACATCGGGAAGGCCGTGGCCGTCGCCGACACGCTCGAGCCAGGCGGTCTCCACTTCCGGGTCGGGGATCGGCTCGGCGCAGTGCACGCCCACGACGCCGCCCAGGCCGGTGCCTTCGGCTTCCACCATCAGATCCGGCGGCAGGTACCTCGCATTGCTGTAGCCGTCGCCGCTGTCGAACCGGTAGCCCGAGAACCCCGCGTCGAGCCACGCCCACCGCAACCCGGACACTGATCGATCCCAGAGGTGCACATGGGTGTCGACGAACGGCTCATCCGTCATCGCCACTCCATTCCGGCGACGGGCGACGGCTCATTGTTCATGAAGCTCCGCTTCGTCGTCGTCGCTCGGGCGGCGGTTCGTCAAGCCCAGCGACATCACCACTCCGGCCACCATGATCGCAGTGGCCGCCAAGAACCCGTTGTTGTAGGCATCCTGAGCCCTGGCCAGCACCTCCGGCGTGGTGCCCATCTCCGTGAGGCTCCCGACATCGCTCACGATGACCGTGGCAATCACCGCAGTTCCCAGTGCGCCTGCGACCCGGCCGGTGAGGTTCCTCACCGCCGAGGCCTGGGTTCGCAGCCGGCGGGCCACCGCGCTGAGGCTGAGCAGTGTGCTCGGCATGGCCACCATGGCCACCCCGACGCCGGATCCGGCGATGAAGACCACGACCAGCCAGAGAGGGGTCGAGGGGTCTGTCGTCGCCAGCAGACCGGTGGCGACCGCGGCCAGCGACATCCCGGTGACGATGGGCGGCTTGGCGCCGAAGCGGTCAGTGACTCGTCCAGTCAGGGGCATGGTGGCCGCGGCGAGAAGCGCGCTGGGAGTCAGCACCGCGCCCGCACCGACAGGGCTGAGGCCGCGCACGGCCTGCATTTCCAAGGGGACGAAGACCTGCCGGGCGAACTGGGCCATGGCCAGAGTCCCCACGACCACCATGCACAGCGAGAAGTCCCGGGAACTGTAGAGCTTTGGATCGATGACCGGGTGGGGCGTGCGCGACGCCCGCAGCCAGAAGCCGGCGGAGATCATCACCGACAGGACCATGGTGACGATGAAGAGGGGCGACGACAGTCCCCAATCGGAGACGTAGGAGGAGGCCGTCAGGAACCCGACCAGCGACAGGGTGAGGAGCAGGGTGCCGTTCCAGTCCATCGGACGTCGCTCACCTGGCGACTTGGCGGGAACGAAGCGCACAGCTGCCAGGAGCAGCAGCACGCAGACGGGGGCGAAGCCGAGGAACAGCCACCGCCAACTGGTGACGGTGACGACCCAGCCGCCGAGCAGCGGGCCCAGCGCCGGAGCGATCATGAAGAGTCCGCCGGTATAGCCGATGACGCGTCCCCGGGTCTCGGGCGGCGTCATCTCGTAGATCAGCAACGTCCCGACGACGAGCGTGGCCCCGCTGCAGAGGCCTTGCCCGATGCGGGCAACCACCAGAGTCACCAGGTTGGGAGAGGCCGCAGCCAGGACTGCGAACGCCGCGAACCCGCCGACCGCCGCCAAGAAGACCGGACGCAGCCCCCACCTGTCAGCCAGCCACCCGCTCGGTGCCTGGGTGACACCGAGCGCCAGCAGGTGAGCGGTGACGACCCACTCGATCCCGGTGTCGGCGTCGAGACCAACGGCGATCGACGGGAGGGCGACATTGACGACGTTGGAGTCGAGGAATCCGACGAGCGTTCCGGCGAGGACCAGGGCCAGGCTCAGGCGCCTCCGTTGCTCGGGGGCGAGCCCTTCCCGCAGACGACGGGACGGCCGGCTGGGTCGCAGTGTCAAGGCGAACCACCGGAGGGCACGGCAACACGGGTCGCCACGATCCGGCCGACCGGCGGGCCGGCAGGATCGGCGGACGCGGCCTCCGAGTACGTGCACACGAACAACGCCCGGCCGTCGTCGCCTCCCAGCACGCACGCGAACGCACCCTCGTCGCCGGTCGAGATCCTGTCGAGGACACGGCCGCCGTCGGCGATCCGAACCACCTCGCAACCGAGCGGGTCGGCATACCAGACCGCTCCTTCGGCGTCGAGACAGATGCCGTCGGCGACGCCGCCGGCCAGATCGGCGAACACGCGGCGGCTGTGGAGGCTGCCGTCGTCGCCGATGGCGAAGGCGGTGAGCCGGCCGGCGGAGGACTCCGCCACTATCAGCTCCCGGTCATCGGCGGTGACCACTGATCCGTTGGGGAATCCCAGGTCGTCGGCCACGACCCGGGCCACGCCAGAACCATCCACCAACACGATGTGTCCGGCGGCGGGCTGCTCCCCTCGGGCGAGGTCGTAACCGAAGTCGCCCACATAGGCTCTTCCCCGGCCATCGACGACCATGTCGTTGCATTTGCCCCGGGTGAGAGAGGCCAGATCCGCCACCTCACTCACCTGGCCGCGACCGACTCGCAGAAGGCGGCGGTCCCCCATCGAGACTACGAGCAGGTCGCCGCTCGGCGACCAGCCCAGGCCTCCCGGATCGGCCAACACCTCCGCCACCGGAGTCGGGCCCTCGGGGTCGAGGCGTACCACCCGCCCGGCTCGCTTCTCGGAGAACCAGAGGCGGCCCTCGTGCCACCGGGGACTCTCCGGGAACCGCAACCCGCCCTGCACCTCGTCAAAGCTCACGAACCGGCTCCTGCCGAGCAGCCCAACACCTCGTCAAGACTCACGAACACGGCCCTGGGCACAGGTCACCCATAGGCGGCCCTCCTGACCGTCCCGTGGCGAACGGCTGCGCTGTTGGAGGCGGCGTACAGGGGGAGGGTCTGGCCGCCCGGAACACCGAAGAGCGCCCCCTGGGACCCAGCTATCAAGCCCAGCAGGCGCTCACCGACGGTCATGTCAGCCACAACGAGTTTAGTATACTGTTTGTGGTTTTGGGATGCGCGAGCTCGCGGGCCTGGACGATGGGCGAAGACAATGCTGGTGACACCGGCCACAACTGAGCGCATCTCGTCGCTGACGCCGACGCTCACCCCGCGTCCCAAGTTCCATGTCACCCGCAAGCTGGTGGGCGTCGCCAAGTGGCCGCTGGTGCTGCTGACGGCCGTCTACACGATCAACGTGAGCGACCAGTTCCTGCTGTCGTCCATGTTCCCCCTGCTCAAGCGGGAGTTCGGCCTGTCCGACACCGCGCTGGGAATCCTCAGCGGCTCCTACCTGATCAGCGTCACCCTGGGCACCGTGCCCTTCGGCGCGCTGGCCGACCGCTACAGCCGCACCAGGATCATCGCCTGGGGAACGGCCGCCTGGGGCGTCACGATGATCTTCACCGGCCTGGCCAGCGGGTTCGTCATGCTGCTGCTTGGTCGGATGGTGCTTGGCCTCTGGGATCCCTGCGACAACCCGACCTCGCAGTCGCTGCTGGCCGACTACTACCCGGTGAACCAGCGCTCCAAGGTGATGGGCATCTACCAGATGGGTCAGCTCACCGGGTTCTTCCTGCTGCCCATCGGGGGGCTGATGGGCGAGGCCTGGGGCTGGCGGGCGACGTTCTTCTTCTTCGCGCTGCCTGCCTTCGTGGTGGCCTTGCTGAGCTGGCGACTGCCCGAGCCCGTGCGGGGCGTGCAGGAGCGCCGGCACCAGCGCCTCGAATCCGACGAGAGTGCCGTGATCCCGTCCCGGTACCAGAGCATCCCGGTCACGGAGGCCTACAGAGTCATCCTGCGGTGTCGCTCCTACACCGCCAGCCTGGTGTCGTCCGCCGTCGGGAGCCTGTTCTTCGGTGGCATAGGCGTGTGGACACCCACGTTCCTGATCCGGTACCACGATCTGGACATCGCCGAGGCCACCACCGCGCTGAGCGTGGTCGCGGTGGGCGGCCTGGTGGGTGTGCTGACCGCGGGCAACCTCGCCGACTTCCTCACCCATTCGGGATACACGTCGGCTCGCATCGGCGTGGCCGGCGTGGCCCGCCTGATCTCTGCTCCCCTGTTCATCGCCGCTTTCCTGGTGGGCTACACGCCCCTGATGCTGGTCCTGCTGTCCTTCGGGGCCCTCTTCCTGGTGGCTGCGATCCCCCCTCTCAACGCGGCCCGGGTCGATGTGCTGCATCCGGATCTGCGCGGCCGCGGCACTTCGTTGGATGCGGTCACCCAGAGCCTGGCCTCGGCCGCTTCGCCGGTGATCTACGGCATGATCGCGGATGCCAGCGACCTGCGGACCGCGTACATGGTGCTCATCCCGCTGGCTGCGGTGGCCGGGCTGATCCTGATGACCTTCGCGCTGGCCGGCTACCGGCGAGACGAGCAGGCCGTGCAGGAGATGGTGCGCCGTGAGCACGCCCTGCACCTCGCCGGCCTGACCGCGGCCACGCAAGTCGCCGGGAACACTGGATCACTGCCGGCGGAGGGCCGGCGACCCGACCCGACTGCGGACGACGCCGGCAAGCCCGAAGCTGGGATCGAGGCCGCCGAGGATGACGAACCCCTGCTCCACATCGAAGAGCTGGACTTCTCCTACGGGCCGATCCAGGTCCTCTTCGGCGTCGACATGGCGCTCCCGCAAGGCGGCTGCCACGCCCTGGTGGGCCGCAACGGGGTGGGCAAGACCACCCTGTTGGCCAACATCGGCGGACTCCTGCACGCTCAGTCGGGCCGGATGTTCTTCCGGGACCAGGACCTGGTCGGCATACCTCCCGAACAGCGGGCCAAGTTGGGCATCACGCTGATGGCCGCGGGGCAGTCGATGTTCGGTTCGCTGAGCGTGCGCGACAACCTCTGGTTCGGCGCCTACCCGTTCGCGGGCAGCCAGGACCTGGTGAAGGAGCGCCTTGAGGAAGTGCTCGACGTGTTCCCCGCGCTCGGCCGCCGGCTGGAACAGCGGGCCGGGACACTGTCGGGCGGTGAGCAGCAGATGGTGGCCCTCGGTCGCGCCCTGGTGGCCGGACCGGAACTGCTGCTGATCGACGAGCTCAGCCTGGGCCTCGCCCCCACCGTCACCGCGGAACTCCTCAAGGTGGTGGAGGACATTGCCGGCCTGGGCACGACGATCCTTCTGGTCGAGCAGTCGATCGGAGTGGCGCTCTCGGTGGCCGACACCGTGTTCTTCATGGATCGGGGCCAGTTGAGCGCGCTGGGCCCGGCCGCGGCTCTCGATGCCGACGAGTTGGCGCACCGGCTGTTGGAGAGCCACGAATGAACAGCCCCGGTCCAGCCTCGGGACCACCCGTCGAACGCGGTGCCGCTGACACCCTGCAGCCGGTCGCGCCCACCCCGTCACCGCCCGATCTGCTGGAGGCGAGCGCCCGGCTCGCAGCGCGACTGCTGGGGCCATGGTGGAACTACCGGACCCGGCGACTGCTGTTCGGAGCGGTGATCACCGCCGGCTTCGTGGTCGGACTGGTGCTGGGCCTCATCCAGGTGTACGACCGACCCGTCCTCGACGTCGGCGAGCCGCGAGTCCGGGTCGAGGGACTCACTGCGACGGTGCAGGTGACGGTGCGCAATACGTCCGAGGATGTCGCCTATTGCCCTGCCGTGGGGGTCGCCGCCCTCGACCGCGACGGTCTCGACCTGGCCAAAGCGCCCGCGTTCGTCGATCTCGGCGACGCCCGGCTGGCACCCAAGGCCAGCGCCAACTTCGTGGGTGTTCTCGCCGGGATCAGCCAGCAGGACTTCGATGAGCAGCTCAGCGAGTACTCGGCATTCGTCGAGCAGGAGAACCCCTGCCCATGACGCTGCCTCTAGTCGGCCTCGAGGTTCCCCAGAACGTAGTGATCCTCGGGGTGATCACCGGACTCACCTATTCGCTGCTCGGGCTGGGCATCACCCTCGTGTACCGGTCGTCGCGGGTCATCAACTTCGCCCACGGCGAGATGGGCGCGCTGGCCTCGTTGATGATCCCGATATTCGCGCTGAACCTGGGATGGCCCTACGCCCTCGCGCTGACCATCGCCCTGCTGGTCGCCGCAGCTGTGGGCGGCCTGTTCGAGTTCCTTGTCATCCGGCCCCTGCGATCGGCGTCGCGCCTCACCGTGCTGGTGGCCACCATCGGTGCCTCGCAACTGCTGTTCTTCGGTGGTGCGCTCCTGCCGAAGGGCGGCGACATCGTGGGCAAGATCTATCCGACGCCCTTCGACTGGCGGATCACCATCGGCAAGCTCCTTCTGGGCCCGGGCCAGTTGACCATCCTCGTGGCCGTCCCCATCCTCACGATCGCCCTGGCGCTGTTCCTCGGTCGCAGCCGGCTCGGCAAGGCCAGCCGGGCCGCCGCGGAGAACACGGATGCGGCTCGCCTTGCCGGGGTCCCCATCGACAAGGTGTCGTTCGCGGTCTGGACGGCGGCCGGGTTGCTGGCCGGAGTGTCCGCCATCCTCATCGGGCCGACCAGACCCCTCGCGTTGTCGCAGGCGCTCGGACCGCAGCTGATGCTGAAGGCGCTGGCGGCAGCCATGCTCGGAGGGCTCAACCGCCTTTCGTCGGTGTTCGCCGCCGGCATCGCCATCGGGGTGCTGGAAGCGCTCGTGCTGTGGAACTACCCGATCGGCGGTGCGCTCGAGCTGGTGCTGCTGGTGGCCATCGGGGGCAGCTTCCTGATGAAGAAGGGCCTCGGCTCGGTGGTGCGCGGCTCCGAGCAGAGCTCCTGGACGCTGGCCGCGGCCATCGTCCCGCTCAAGCCCGCGCTGGCCGGCAACATCAGGATCCGGGCCGCCAAGGTCACCCTGCTGTCGGTCGCGCTGGTGCTGGCCGCCTACCTGCCCGCCCGGATGACCTCGTCGGAGCAGTTCTTCCTGGGCGCGGTCGCGCTGTTCGCGGTGCTGGGCCTGTCGCTGGTGGTGCTGACCGGTTTCGCGGGCCAGGTGTCGCTGGGACAGTTCGCGTTCGTGGCCGTCGGGGCCGCTCTCGGCGGCCGCCTCTACCAGATGGGCCTTCCCCACGGACCCGCCATCGTGGCCACCACGCTCGCGGGCGGGGCGGTTGCGCTGCTGATCGGGCTGCCGGCGCTGCGAATCAGGGGCCTGTTCCTGGCCGTGATCACCCTTGCCTTCTCGGTGGCTGCCAGTGGCTGGTTGCTCGAACAGGATTGGCTCAACCATCGGGGCAGCGACGGCGGCACCTCGATGGCGATCCCCCGTCCAACCTTCGCCGGGATCAGCTTCGACAATGAGATCCGCTACTACTGGGCGTGCCTGGGCGCGCTGGCGCTCGCCATGTCCGTGGTCCACCGGCTGAGGCACAGCGGCCTCGGCCGCAGGATGGTCGCCGTGCGGGACAACGAGCCGTCGGCGTCGAGCGTGGCTGTGTCACCCCGGACGACCAAGCTGGCCGCCTTCGTGATCTCCGGAATGATCGCCTCCTTCGGCGGCTTCCTCTACGGCGGACTGCTGGTCACGTTCTCGGGCGACATCGGCGGCACGTTCGGCCCGGGCGAGTCGCTGTCGTTGGTTGTGATGACCATCTTCGGCGGGGTGACCACCATCACCGGAGCGTTGCTGGGAGCCTTCTGGGTCCAGGGCATCCCCCGGATACTGGGGGAGGACTGGGGCCTGCTGTCGTCGGGGATGGGTGTGCTGGCGGTGCTGCTGCTGCTGCCGGGCGGACTTGCCTCATTGGTGTTCGCCGCTCGCGACAAGCTCGTTGCCGCGGCCGTCGACCGTGGGCTGCTGCCCTCGACCGAGCCGGCCAAGCCCCTGGCCCCGGACAGCGCTGAGCCCAGGCCCGGGGACGCCGCGCCCCGCTCCACGGGAGTGCAGGAGACCGCGCCGCGGGGAGCCGGGCCGGACGGGTCTTTCAGCGAGGCGTCCGAGGTGCTGGTGGCCTCGGGTGTCTCGGTGTCCTATGGAGGCGTCCACGCCGTGCACGACGTCTCCATCAGCGTGCATCGCCACGAGATCGTCGGGGTGATGGGGCCCAACGGCGCGGGCAAGACCACGCTGTTCGATGCCTTGTCGGGCCATCAGCGACCCGAGGCGGGAAAGGTGCTGCTGGACGGGCGCGACATCAGTTCGCTGCCGGCGCACCGCCGGGCGCGGTTAGGGCTGGGCCGGTCGTTCCAGCAGGCCCGGCTGTTCGGCGACATGATGCTGGTGGATGCGGTGAGCCTCGCGCTTGAGCGCCAGCACCCGACGCGTGTGGCTCCAGCGCTGTTGGGAACGCCGAAGGCCCGGCGCCAGGAGCGGGAGCGCAAACAGATGGCGCTGGCGGCTCTCGCCGACCTGGGTCTCGGAGAGCACGCCCACCAGCAGATCGCCAACCTGGCCACCGGCACCCGCCGCCTGGCCGAGCTGGCCTGCGCCTCGGCGCTCGGGGCCCATCTGGTGCTGCTCGACGAGCCCACCGCGGGTCTGAGCCACCGGGAGGTCAGCGACTTCGTGCGGGTCATCTCGAACCTGCGGTCCCAGCTTGGCATGACCTTCGTGGTGATCGACCACGACGTGGCCGTGATGCGATCGCTGGTCGACCGCCTCTACGTTCTGGAGGCCGGCGACCTGATCGCTTCCGGCCCGCCCTCGATCCTCGACACCGACAGCAGAGTCATCGAGGCCTACATGGGCACCCAAGAGGACGCGAGCGCCGCCAGTGCCGGCACAGCCGACACCGCCCTTCACCCCGGCAGCGGGCAGTGAGCGCGGCACACGGTCCAGGTCCGGCTCCGGCCTCCGGGCCGGGGGGCCGTGAGGTGCCGGAGTTCGTCGACACCCATGTGCACTTCTGGGACCACAGGATCGAGGGCCTCCACTGGCGGTATCTCGATCCGGCATTCGACCATCCCCGCCTCAAGGGCATGCACCGCCTCGACGCGCCAAAGTTCACCGCCGTCGAGCTGCGATCGCAGGCCGGCGGCTGCCCACCGGGCAGGATCGTGCACATCCAGTCCTGCGTGGAGAGGCTGCCTGGACTGGAGACGGCCTGGCTGCAGTCGATGGCCGACGAGCACGGGTACCCCGACGCCATCGTGGCGCAGGCCCACCCCGCCGACGCCGGCATCGCTTCGGTGATCGAGGCCAACGCCGGCCACCGGCTGCTGCGCGGCTTCAGGGACATGCTCTCTCCGGGCACCATCGAGACCAGCGCCTTCGCCGCGGGCTTCGACCTGATCGCCGACGCCGGTCTGAGCCTCGAGGTGCTGGTGCCCCACTCCAAGTTCGACGCGGTCTGCGCCCTGGCCGACCGGCGGCCCGACGCCACTTTGATTCTCGGCCACGCCGGCCAGCCCGTGCAGCGCGACCGCGAGTACTTCGAGGAATGGTCACGCGGCATCACCCGGGTGGCGTCTCGTCCCAACGTGGTGGTGAAGATCTCGGCCCTGGCCAGCGGCGCCGACCCCGACTGGAGTATCGACAGCATCAGACGTTGGGCCCAGCATTGCATCGACAGTTTCGGCCCCGAGCGGGCCATGTTCGGAACCAACTGGCCCATCGACCGCCTCTTCGGGAGCTACGCCGCCCTGGTGGAGGCCTACCTCGAGATCACCGCCCCGCTCACAGCCAAAGAGCGCCAGGCTCTGTTCTCGACCACGGCCGCCCGGGTCTACGGCCTCGAAGCTCGATCCGGTGCTTGATACCCTCGACTCCCGCCGATGACCGAGAAGACGATCCGCCTGCAGCCGCTCACGGGTTCCGTTGGCGTGAGCCTCAGCGGCATCGACCTGACCGCCGGCCTCGGGCCATCCGAGGAGGAGGCTCTGAGGTCGGCGCTGTTCAACAACTGCGTCCTCGTGCTGCGCGACCAGCCCCTGTCCCCGGACGACCACATGCGCCTGGCCCAGGTGTTCGGCGAGCCGTTCCTGCCCTGGTACTACGCCAAGAACTCGCTCGAGGGCTACCCGAAGATCGCCATCGTGCCGAACTTCGGAAAGGCCAAGGCCCCGGCCGAGGCGTGGCACACCGACTGGTCGCACATGTCGACCCCGCCGACGGTGTCGGTCGCTCGGGCCCACGTCCTGCCCGACACCGGTGGCGACACGATGTTCTCGAACCAGTACATCGCCTACGACCGCCTGTCGGAGGGCATGAAGCAGCTCATCGCCGGGCGGCGGGGCAAGTTCGTGGGATCCCGGCCCAAGCGCGTCCAGAAGATGGACGGGACATCGGACACGCTTCCCTCCACTGAACGCGAACCGGTGGTCAACTACCACCCGATCGCCCGGGTCCATCCGGGCACCGGCCGGACCGCCCTCTACCTCAACCGGCCCGGCGAGGCCATGGTTGCCATCGAGGGCCTCACCGAGGGCGAGAGCCTGCCCATCCTCAGATTCCTGTACGACCTGTCCTCGACCCCCGACAACGTCTACCGCCATCAGTGGCGCCCCGGCGATGTGGTCTGCTGGGACAACCGGTGCGCCATGCACTACGGAGTCCACGACTACGGCGACGCCGAACGCACCCTCCACCGGATAACGGTGGGCGGGTCCGAGTGACGGCCGCGGCCACGAGTAGCGCGATCCTCGCGGCCACCTCCGGCACCGTCGCCTGAGCCGACCACCCGAGCTGCAATTGAGTATCCTGATATGTTGTCGGCGTCGAAGTACCGTCCGAGCGAGCCTGAGGCATCGGGGAGGCACCCGAAGTGAGCCGCATCGAGAATGACACCGTGAGCGCCGAGGTCGACTTCGACCACCACTCGAAGGAGTTCGTGGCTGATCCGTGGTCTCAGCTGGCCCGTCTGCGCTCGGAGTGTCCGGTGGCTCGCACGGCCAGCCACGGCGGCTTCTGGGTGCTGACCGGGTACGAGGAGATCCGCCAGGTGGCCACCGACGACGAGACGTTCTCCTCCGCGGAGACCCTGGTGATCCCGCCCAAAAAGAACGTAGGGCAGAAGTCCATTCCCGCCGAGATGGACCCGCCCGAGTTCCTGGCCTTCCGCAAGGTCCTGCACCCGATGCTGTCGCCCGCGGCCGTCGACCGCATCACCCCGGTGATCGAGCGGTTCGTGCACGCCGCCATCGACGACTTCATCGAGACCGGCTCGTGCGACTTCGTGCACGACTTCGCCGACCCGGTCCCGGCCATGACCACGCTCTACAAGCTCGGGCTGCCCGTGGAGCTGTGGAAGGAGTTCTCCGTCCCGCTGCACCAGGTGGTGTTCCTGCGCCAGGACAGCCCCCGGCGGGTCAACGTGCGTGAGGGGCTCCAGTTCGTGGCCCAGACCATCCGCGACACCATCACGGCCCGGCGCAAGTCACCCCGCGACGACATGATCTCCTACATGCTCAACACCACCGTCGACGGCCGGCCGGTGACCGACCACGAGGTCAAGGAGATGGCGACCCTCATCGTCCAGGGAGGCTTCGACACCACTGGTTCGGCCATCTCCAACGCTCTCATCCAGATGGACAACGACCGCGACCTGAGGCGACGCCTCATAGAGGAGCCCTCCTTGATGACCTCCGCCGTCGAGGAGTTCCTGCGCTTCGAGGCTCCCCAGATGGCGATGGCTCGAACGGCCAAGAAGGACGTGGTCATCGGGGATCGCCATGTCAGGAAGGGCGACCTGGTGCTGATGGTGTGGGCCTCGGCCAACCGCGACGAATCGGTGTTCGACGATCCCGACCGCATCGTTCTCGACCGGTTCCCGAACCGTCACGTGACCTTCGGCCTCGGCGCCCACCGGTGCCTGGGTTCCAACCTGGCCCGGCGCCAGATCCAGGTCGCGCTGCAGGGCGTGCTGCGCCGGCTGCCCGACTACACCCTCGACCACGAGAACGCTGTGCGAGCCGAGACCGTCGGCATCGTCTACGGCATGTTCTCGCTGCCGGCGCACTTCCCGCCCGGCGAGCGCTGGTTCCCGCAAGCCACATCCGAACCGTCAGGAGCGGCCACACCATGAGAGAAGGCTTCGAGTTCATCGACACCGACCACCACGTCGGCCCGAACATGGAGACCCTGAACAAGTACGCGAGCCCGGCGCTGCTCGACCGCTGGGACGAGCTGCTCCCCTACTACATGAAGGTGACCGAGGGGCACCACCTCAGCGTGGCCCCGATCCCCTACCGGCGCGACCTCTACACCGGCACCGACGAGCAGCAGACCGCGGTGGGCGACCGCGGCGCCCAGGGGCCCCTGGGCAGCGCGGTCAAGCTCAACTTCGACATCAAGCCCGTCCCGGAGGTCAACAACGAGAACAACAGTGGCCGCCTCGACGACATGGACACCGAGGGAGTCGACATCGCACTGATCTTCCCGTCGACGTTCTCCACCGCCTCCACCGCGCTCGACCCCGACATCCAGACCGAGCTGTACGCCGCCTACCACCGGTACCTCGACGACTACTGCGTGCTCGACACCGACCGGCTCAAGGCCGCTCTGGTGCTCAACGCCCGTGACCCCGAGTGGTCGGTGGCCGAATTGGAGGCGCTGGCCGACCGGCCGTGGGTGGCCGCCGTATCGGTGATGCTGCCCGAGGGCCTGCCCGTGGACGACCCCACGCTGGACGGGATCTGGGCGGCCATGAACCACCACGACCTGCCGCTGGTGCACCACTCGTTCTTCTACGAGCCGCCCTACTTCCCCGGCTACCGGGACATCTGGGGCAACCTCGCCATCGCCCGGATGGCCGCGCACCCCTGGGGCGCCCAGCGGCTCGTGGCGTACGTGACCCTCAGCGGGATGTTCGACCGCTACCCCAACCTGCGGATCGGCTTCGCCGAGTGCTCGGGCGGCTGGGTCGGCGCCTGGCTCATCCGGATGACCTACCAGGCCGACTACCTGGCCTCGAAACTGCCTCGTATCAACAAGACGCCGATCGAGTACGCGCTGGACGGGCACATCTACTGCGGCATCGAGCTCGACGAGGGCCCCGACGCGGTCAAGGCGGTCTCCGCGGTGGTCGGCGACGGGATACTCATGTACTCGTCGGACTATCCCCACGGCGGCTGCCGGTTCCCGAACTCCGTGGACGTGGCGCTGAAGTGGCGCGACGAACTCGGCGACGAGACGTTCCGCAAGATCGCCAGCGAGAACGCCCGCCGCTTCATGAGAATGTGAGCGTGATGCTGTGGCGGCCATGAGTGCCGGCTCGGTCCCGCGGGCGGTCACCCGCCCGGCCCCTTGGCGGCCATGAGTGCCGGCTCGGCCCCTGGGCGGACATGAACATCGGCTCGGCCCCGTGGGCGGTCACCCGCATCGCCAACGCCTGCGTGCTGCTGGAGATCGCCGACGCGGTCGTGCTCACCGACCCCTGGTTCGTCAAGAGCCGGGCGTTCAACGAGCACGCCACCGTGGCGGTGGAGGACCTGCCGCGGCTGACCGCCATCATCGGCAGCCACTGGGTGCGCGACCACTGGGGGATGGCCGAGTTGGCGCAATACCCCCACCGCGCCGAGACCCCGGTCTTCGTGGCCGGCGAGAACATGGTGGAGCGGGCCACGGAGGCCGGATTCACCAACACCGAAGTGCTGGCCTGGGGCCAGCAGCGCCAGCTCACCGACCTGGTGAGGATCGAAGCCGTCGAGGACCACGACCGCGGCGGGCTCATCACCACCAACTACGCCCTCACCTCGCCCGACGCTCGGATCTTCTACGGCGGCGAGACCCTCGAGCTCGCCGCGCTGGAGCGCTACCGCGAGTCCGGCGACGCCTTCGATGCAGCTGTCGGCCCGATCAACGGCATGAGACTGCTGGGCCGTCAGCTGGTGGTCACCGCCGGCCAGATGATGGAGGCCACCCGGATCCTGGAAGCGCCGGTGCTTGTCCCCATCCACTACGCGCACCGGTCCATCTGGCCGTTCGTCAAGGTGAGAAGCTCGATGACGGACCTGAGGGCTGTCCAGCATGACGACATCCGCATCGTCGAACTGCGGCCCGGAGAGCGCTACGCCGCAACCCCCTGACGCCGCCCCGACCGATCCCATTCGCCCAACCCCACAGCAAGAGGAGACCCAAGTGCAGCTCATCTACTTCGAGACGGCTCGCGATTCGCACGACAACGACGACCTGCACGCCACCGCGGTGGCGGACATGCGCGTCCTGGCCGAGGAGACCGACGGGTTCGTCATGTGGCGCGACCGCGACGAGGATCTCACCTACTGGGGCGTGGCGGTCTTCGAGAACGAGGAGGCCGCGGTGAAGTGGTCCACCCATCCGGACCACGCCAGGATCCACAACCTCGCCGAGGGCGGCCTCTACGCCTCCATCAGGACGATCGCATTCGACAGCGTCCGCGACAAGAGCTACCGCGACCAAACCTGACAGGCCGAGCCGGCAGGTGCCACATCGTAAGGGGGGCGAAGGCATACATGTTCGGTGTGCGCACGGGTCGCTGGGCGGGCCGCACCTATGGCGACTTCGATGTGGTCGACTACATTTTCGAGCGCCACTGGGAACCCCCTGACAGCCATTTCGTGTGCTGGGAGCCCCACAGCGCGGACTGTGAGTTGTCGAGCTGACCCCGCCCGACACAGCCCAAGCACCACAAACCCCAGAATTTCAGCATCCTGCTAGCCCAGATCTTTCAGTAGCGGGGTCTGTGTGGGGTGGCTGTGCCGCGGGAATGCCCTTCTGGTGTGGGAGAATCGGGTTTGCAACCAACGCCGAGACCACACCAAGAAGGGCACTCTCATGGTGAAGCATACAAGC
>Ga0209022_1000870_pt1 | contig 35304 bp, 25 predicted proteins | sample PinacodermPK_FD_187300 | JGI IMG/M metagenome (GOLD analysis project Ga0209022, IMG submission 187300) | Host-associated microbial community of the marine sponge Aplysina aerophoba from Gulf of Piran - sponge pinacoderm, lysed by proteinase... | ecosystem: Host-associated > Porifera > Sponge >...
GGTGTTGGCGAGCGCGGTGTTGGCGAGCGCGGTGGGCAAGTAGCGGCGGGTTTGGTGGTGACCTTGCCGCATCGCCAAACGATAAAGTTTCGGGTGGTGGTTGAGGGTGGGCTGCCGACGCGCTCAACTACTCCAGCGGAGATTGCTTCGGGATGGCAAGCAATCACCGCTGCTGCGCTTTGTGTTGAGGTAGCAGAAACCGCCGTGGCAACAAGATGGCAGCAGATGCTGACTGACCTGATTGTGCTTGTCGGCACCGTAGACCCCCACCAAGCAGCCGAAATCGCACCGCTACTTGATATCGCTGGCTTGAGTTCGGAAGCCGACCGAGCCCGCGCAACCGTGGTCGCTTTCAGCGAGACATCAAGACTCGGCGAGAACACGGCAGTGGCGGCCTTAAGGGCTTTGGCTTCGCGTGAACTGCGTTCCAGCCAAGATTCGGGGCTAGTTGAGTTCGCCGATCAGTTAGTGGCAGACGCAGCCGGTTCTTTAGGCAACGACACCATCAACGAGTTGGTGTGGGCGTTAGCCAAACGTTCCCCCAAATCCGCAGCAAGAGCCCGTCAACTAACACGGGGTGACACTAGGGGTGCGGTCTATCAATACATCGCTCCTCTAGCGCAAGAGGCCGCGCAACTTCTAGGGTGTTTCGTCGCTGATGACTCCGAGAACCGCATTGATTTGTTGCCCCAGATGCCCAGCGAATGGATTGGTCGATCCATTGATGTGCGCGGCTACGTCACACTTTGGGGGAGTATTTCCTTTAGTGTGCGTTGGCATGGCACGCGCCCCGCCTTGCTCTGGGAACGCAGTGGACCGGGTGCGGTAACAATAATCGCTTCAGCCATTGACCCCAGTTGGAGCACACAAAAAGATCAAGGCGAAGCGCTGCTCCAATGAATCGGCGAATAGCGAGTATGGTTCGTGCCAATCCGAACTTCGGGTTAGGTGCCCGCCAACCTGGCGATGACTTCAGGGAACCGCTTCATGCCCTGCCCTCCATCTTGTTGCACGACCACATAATTGAACCCCCAACGCTCGCGACGTTGTTGGAGGGTTTCCACGATCTGAGCCACTGACCCCACTAGCGCTGCTGGCGATTCGGCAATCTCAGCGGCCGGCACACCGAACATATCCGCAACGGCGTTAAGAGTTGCTTGGCGGGCGTTGGTAAATGCTGTCACGAGGGTGAGCGAACTGAGCTCCAGATCGTTGATGCGACTACCAGCGCATTCACGTATACGAGAGATTTTCTGGTCGTAAGCGGCCGCCATCGAGTCGGCAATCGCATCATCGCCGACCTCACCAGAACGCAAGTTGGCGGTGACACCCACAATGTCTGCGTGTTGGGCTGCCAAACCCAGCATACGCGGCCCCCCACCACCAATAATGATAGGAGGCCCCTTTTGCGTCCAGGGTTTCGGCTGACCTTCGTAACCGCTGACGTTGTAGTGCTCGCCGACAAAGTCAAACGCTTCCGACCCCCAACAACCCTTGATAATCTCCAAACTCTCTAACAACCTGTCAATACGAGTGCCGGGCGGGTCATAAGTCATCCCAGACTGTTCGTAGTCGTCGCGCAGCCAACCAGCGCCAATCCCGAACTCGCAACGCCCCTGCGATATTTGATCAAGTGTCGCCATCTCTTTGGCTAACGTCACCGGATGGCGGTAATCGTTACCGAAAACCAACGCCCCAATCTTCAATCTGGTAGTCACCGCGGCTGCCGCGCCAAGTGCGCTCAAAGGCCCGTATTGATGATGGAAATGATCTGGGATTAGCAGTGACGAAAAGCCTTGGGTTTCAGCGTAACGTGCCGAATCGAGCCAAGTCAAATCAGCGATGGGTGAATGGAGTTGCAAACCGAAGCGAAAAGGATGGGTCATACTCAATAGCCTAGAATGCAAGTTGGGGAATAGCACTGATACTGCACAATCTATCTTTCAAAGTCGCTAACGAGTGAGCATCACCGTGTTCGGTTGCCACCACCATCCATAAGTGTAGACCAAACAACTCGTAGCCTCGCGCTTCGAACCGCGTTTGTCGAGCGCGTTGCCACTCGGGCGGCCCAAACTTGCCGTTGTTCCGTGCGGTGACGGTCGTGAGTGTGCGACCATCCGCAAGTTGGATGTCAAGGAACGCCGTCCATCAACATACTTCGTCAATCTTGATGGGTGAGAAAAGCCTGAATCCCAGATTGACAAATGAATATTCACGCGGAGCGGACATCGATTCGATCCTTCGGAAAACCTCATTCAGTTCGTCCGTCTGGTCGCCACTGGTGCTATCGTTAGTCGCACAATACTCGGCTAGACGCACAGGACTTCAGTGACGAAGCGCACATCAAGTTCGTTGGTTCATGTTTTTGTTGCATGCACCAAGAGGAAAAGTCAACAACCTCGCGACGGCCTTCGTTTGAGCGAGTATCAAGGACGTTTTTCCGCGCGAGCAGACGCTTGGATCAACCGAGTAGCGGACGAAGCGGGCGATGTCCAAGCGCTTGATCTTTACACTGGCGAATCTTGGTTCGTAGCTAAGCAGATTTGCAGCAAGATGGAAGAACTTTGCTCGTTGTGGGCGATTTCAGCCGGTTTCGGCCTAGTTCATTCCGGTGACCTGCTTACTTCTTACAGTGCTACGCTTTCAGCAGGGCACGCAGATTCAATTTCTCGGTCTGGAGACCAAGTTACTCCCACAGAGGCGACCAAGATGTGGTGGGGAAAACTTTGCGAACGGCAAATACCATCGAACGGTGACAAACATAAATCAATCAATTCTGTGGCTAATGCTTACCCTGAGAGCGCTTTGGTAGTTTGCGGTGGACGAGACTACTTAATTGCGATCGTGGACGACGTGATTAAAGCAAAGTCGCAATTGTCAGACCCACGGCGTTTGGTTGTGTTTGGTGCCGGCAACTGTCCGGACCCGCGCATCGGAGACTCGTGGGTACAAGTTTCAGCGAAGGCGAGGCAGGCAGTCGGAGGTACGATGCGGTCCTTGTCCGTTCGAGTTGCACAACGTGTACTTGAAGCAACTGAACCGAACCTTTTCAATTCAGGCTCTGCTCAAACAGTGCTAAGCAGACTCACGGCATCACTTGACGAATTCCCCCAATACCGTGCTCGCAGGATGTCTGATCAAGAAATTGCTGCGTGGATTCTTGCGGAAAGCGATGAGCGCCCAAGCTTAACGCAAACATTTGCGCTGCGAAAGTTGCGTGATTCTGGCCGCGCCTGTGAACAAGGCAGGTTCGGGGCACTGTTCACGGAGACGATGGGGGCAACTAGGTGATGGTCTCGCAGGCGAGACCTTCTATCAAAAAGGTAGGCACGTACATCCACCCAATCCGCTTGCGCGAGTTTTCGGTTGGCCGTAAACAATGACTACCTTTTCCGCATTCGCTCAAGTTGGTGAGGATGCGTTGTGAGGTTCTATTTTCCCGATAGCCATGATCAGATTGATCCAAGTTTCGACTTTCTTTCAGAGAAACGATCTATGCACCGCGTAAAGCAGCGCGACGACAAATACGCTCACGAGATCTTTCGACCTCCTCCTTATTCGGGGCTATTGGTGTCCAAACCCATCGTGGACGGTCTACCAGGGGTCTCTGGGAAGTACACTATCGCTCAACGTAATCGACTCTACCGAGAAGGTGTCAGGCGGTTTTTTAGGCTAGACCAAACTGATGCCAATCTTGACATCATGGGCGATTGTGGTGCATTCGCATACGTGCGTGAGACGGAACCAGCGTACTCAGTGGATGAAGTCATCGATTTTTACGAGGGGTGCGGGTTTGACAGTGGCGTTTCTGTAGATCATGTGATTTTCGGGTTCGACGCTGAATTGGATAACTCAACATCGCAAGTCCCCATTGAATGGCAAGAACGGCAACGCTTGACATTAACGTTAGCCGAGTCGTTCCTTGATCGACGCGACAAGCGGCAATGTAGTTTCGAACCTCTAGGCGTAGCGCAGGCTTGGAGTCCGAGGTCATACGCAACCGCTGTCCAACATTTGCAAGAAATCGGTTTCAAACGCATCGCCATGGGTGGAATGGTGCCCCTCAAGACTCCCGAGATTCAGGCCACCCTGCGCACCACCAAAGAGTTCTTGAAGAAAGACACGCAACTGCACTTGCTGGGCGTAACTCGTACCGCGTACGCACATGAGTTTGCACAATACGGTGTAACTAGTTTCGACAGTACCTCCCCTTTTATGCAGGCATTCAAAGACGATCGCGACAACTACTATACGCTAGATCGGTCTTATGTTGCAGTCCGTGTCCCTCAAGTTGACGGGAATACCCGCCTGAGGAGACTAATATCCGCTGGAAAGGTTGATCAACAACGAGCGCGCAGACTCGAGAAGGCTTGCTTGCAGAAGATCCGCGGCCTTGCCGATGGCAACACTGAGACCACAGAAACATTGGACGCGATTCTGCAGTACTCCAAGTTGCTTGGCGACAAAAAAGATCGCACTATTCAGTATTCCGAGACATTGGATGCAAGACCATGGGAGGAATGCGCTTGTGTATTGTGCAAAAACATAGGCATTGATATAATCTTGTTTCGAGGTTCGGAACGCAATCGTCGAAGAGGTTTCCACAACCTGACCGTTTTCGCTCAACGACTGGAACGCGACCTCGTCATTTCGCGCTTGTCGAACGGGAAAAACATATAGCAATGGGGAAATCATCAAAGGTTTACGAATTGAGGCTTCCAACTATCGAAGTCCGGCAGGGACAAAGTCAACGTTTGTATATGTTCGCGATTGATGGCAAATTGTTGCCTTCGTTCACCACTGTGTCACGAGTCAAACGAATCGGGCGGGAATTAGATGGATATCAACGCCCTGAAGTGCTGGCACACGTTTCCGCGATCAAGAGTTATATCGAATCGGAGAGTCCACTTCTCCCAAACGCTATCGTTGTCGCCTTCGATGAGCGTGTACGGTTCGAACCTGATACGGAATCGCGGGAGCGTGGGTGGGTAACCCGGCCAGGCCACCTCATCGTCCCCGTAGACGAGTCTCTTCCTGACGAGGAGAAGCCTGGATGGATCGTCGATGGCCAACAACGCTGCGCCGCAGTTCGCGAGGCAGACGTACGAGCGTTCCCAATGTGTGTGACGGCGTTCATCGCAGCGTCCGAAAGCGAACAGCGCGCCCAGTTCATTTTGGTCAACTCGACTAAGCCATTACCCAAAGGTCTCATCTACGAATTGTTACCTTCCACGAGTGGCCCATTGCCTCCGGCGCTGATGCGGAAGCAATTCCCCTCGCTATTGCTAGAACGCCTTAACTACGACGAAGACTCCCCGTTCTTGCAACTCATCCAAACTCCTACCACACCGGGTGGGGTCGTCAAAGACAATTCGATCCTTCGGACGATTGAGAACAGCCTGACCGACGGGTGTCTTTACTACCTGCGAGATCCCGAAACCGGCGGCGGTGATATCGAAGGCATGCTTGATTTGTTGAAGGACTACTGGAACGCTGTCAAGACAGTGTTCCCCGAACCCTGGGGCCAACCCCCCCGACGATCGAGGCTGATGCATGGTGTCGGCATCGTGAGTATGGGGTTCGTGATGGATGCCATTACGGACAGACACGTAGCGAAACACCAATGGCCTGACCAATTCGACTACATGACGGAGATCAAACCACTTCTGGGCTACTGCAGTTGGACCACAGGCCACTGGCGATTCGGAGTTGACTCCACCCGACGATGGAACGAGTTACAAAATACTTCAAAGGATATCCGAATGCTCACGAACTTCCTGCTAGCGGCATACCAACGATCCGTTGGGGATAGACCACAATCTATAACGCAACCTAACCCTTGATTCTTCTAGGATGTCGGGAGCACAAATGGCCTTCTGCCGTTAGTCATCAACGTTCAGCAAGTTACGGATCTTAATCGATCTATTGTCTCCACGACGATCCTAACTCCTATGCGCCGGTATCAATAAGCGCTTCCCGAAGTATTGCGATGAAGCTTGAGATTCCTCCTCCGTTTGGAAACAACTGAAGTGATCTTGGGCGAACCGCATCAACCGTTGCCGTTGCTGCATGACTTGCATGCCGAGTGTCCACAATTAGGAAGTTCACACGTTTCGCCATCGTCTGCAGAGCATGGGTCGCGACCTTGTCGGCATTGTGCATGACCTCAACATCACGGCACAGATCGCGCAACCGCTTTTCGAACCGACCTCCCGCGCCTTCCAATAACGAGTATAGCCCTACTGATGAACCGGTTAGTTGATTCCAGATATCGTTCTGACTGGCCTCGGGCACGGTGTCTAGGGGAGGCAGAACAACGTTCGTACCGCACTCCGTTGCCAACGTTTCAATCGAGCGTCTCTCGTCAAGTGCCAGTCGGCTTGCGAAGGGCATGATCTTGTTTCCAACCGCAACCATAAACTCGCGGAGAACTCCAGGATCGGGACTCGGGGCAACGGCGAGTGCATCAGCGAGGTCAAGCGCCCAAACAACGGTTTCGCGGGCGCCTACTCGTTGCCATAGGTCTTGAGCAATTGCGACGAGGTCTTTGTATCTCGAAACAGTTGGCCCAGAGTGGAGGACATCGGTTGCTAGGCGAAAGAACGCATCTCTCACTGGTGCTGACGGGTTTTCGTCGAGCGCGAGAACGAGAAGAATTGCGTCGACAATGGGATCGGCGACTGGCCGGTCCACTATTTTTCCTACGAGACCGCACAACAGGTCCAATACGGCGCGCAGTTCCCGCCGATTGATCCCCTCACCCGCCGTGTGCAGTGCGTTTGCAGCTGTATCTGCTGCTACCTCAACCAGCAACTCATTGATGTCCCACTGAGGCGAACACTCGCGAGCCACATCCGACGCCCCAACCCAAAGCTCATCGGCTGCAATCCTGGACAACCAGTCTGACCAACCATTACACCTATTGGTCGCTAACCGCTCGACCTCGCCCAGGATGGTCTGGAACTGACGAGTCTTGGGCAGGGAAGACGAACTGACTCTGCCTACCGCTTCCATAGCCAGCGAGCAAGAGTTCGGATCGTTGAGTTCGTATGCCGCATGGACTGCGAGTGAAGCGAGGTTGGGGTCAGATTGAATCTCCGCAAGAGCGACCACTTCAACGAACTCCCCTCGGCCCAGATGTTCGCGTGCTCGTTCCTCAACGGACAGACCATCATCCACCTGTGCAGCGCCGTCCATAGAAACGGTGCCCAGGAGGCGCAATACCGGAAGTTCGCCGTCAGAAGCAGAGGCCAACAATCTCTTGACTCGAGCACTATTGCCAGCAATGTGGGCCGAGACACACACCAACCGCCGCCCCGAGACGGTCTGAGGAATGTCAACACTCTGGAGTAACCGCCCGTAAGTCTCCTCGAGACCTAGTTCGACAAATCCCTCAAATGCGACGTTTGGATCCGCACCAACGGCAGCCTCATCAAAATTTGCCCGCCATACACTCTCCAACATGTGTTCGGAGATACGTCGAGGCCGACGAGTGCGAGCAAGGTCTGCGAACCACGGCAGACCTGACAACTCTTGCCAATAGCCAAGTCGCCCAAGACGTTCTACCTGAAGGAATCGAAGGTTCTCGCTGCTAAATTGGCCCGTCGCCTCGATCCGGCTCAAGATCTCGTTTGAGGTGACTGAGTCGGTTCGGTCGAGAGCGAGATAGAAATCCCGAAGTAGTAGACTGATCGGATCCGAGATCTCTCTACGAAGGTCAGGTTCATCAGACCTCACACTGACCATTAACTCCAAGGTCTCGACAAACCTGCCGAGACCTCCAGATACTGCCAGGGGCACTTGGTGATAATATGCACCTCCTGTGGGGGAATCTTGTCCGCCGTCGTTGGGGACCGATGCGAATGGACCAAAGAAGGCCAATACAATCTCCCGTCCACGACGCTCAGATTCATTGTCCACTGCTACGAAGTCCCATCGCACACCTGCACCGTCGACAAACGGAATCACCGCCCAACGGAAAGTCGCTGTATCCCATAGTTGAGACTGACGATCAACCACCGCCTGGGTACGTTCACCGTAGGGTCCAAGCACACGGATAACTTCGTTGAAGTTGGAGGTCGAGACGATTAGGTCGCTCATAGTTTGCCACCGAACCTCTCAAATGAATCCATACGGGCCCGGGCCACAAATTCGCTATCCCTACGGAATTCAATAAATTCTTCACGAACAAAAACTCCATTATTCGTGATATTCATCGAACCGGTGATCACATAGTCGTCAGCTGTGATTGCTTTCTCATGGAGTTCGTTTGAAGCATCCACATTGATGTTCAGATACTCCCTGAGACCGCGGTCTGAAAATACAGCCTTAACTCGAGCCTTGAATAACTCGTTCGATTCGGCTCCAGTCGTCCCTACGACGACTGTAGTCCCCTCTCCGGCGAGTACAGCCAGCACTTCAGACAGGCGAATTTGTCGCCGACCAAATGCTTCAAGAGGTTGAAACAAACCAGCAGTATTATCGATAAGTGGAATATCGGATATCCATGGAGAGACAATCCAAAGACATTTACTAGGCGCTAACAACTCCGCCGAAAACACTGAAGATAATAGCGAGGCGGCCTCAACGCTGGCGCGCTGACGTGACTTTCGAATTACCCGGCTCACGGCACTTCCGCCATTGATATCGTGACGACAGTACTCATATTGTGAGTTCGTTCGATTCCGACAATGCTCGGGTAGGAAAACAATACTCCGATATCTGTCGGAACGTCCTGCAGGTCTAGTATAACGTCGCGCGCTAATCTGTTGTCCTTAGGCAAGAAACTAAGGCGTACATCGCCTGACTCTCGAAGGCTATCGTGAACACGATGGCGCTCGGTGTCGTTCCAGGTGTCGAGGAAAAGCGTCTTCGGGTCATTCCCAAGGAGTTCTCGTAGACCACTTCGGTCCAGTTCTGGAAGAACGCCGAATGGATCTGACTTGTCCGACCCTAGACTCGTAGCACTGCCACTTCGTGGCCAGAAGAAGTTGCTGACCGTCCTACTCCGAAGGATCCCATCAGCACCAGGAGGTAGGTGAAATGCAAGGTCCAGGGTGTCCTCGTCTGCACATAGAGCTCCAAAAGCTCTGACATCAATTTCAAGCCCGAGTCTCGACTTTAGATCGTCCCACCGTTGGAGTAAGTCCTGGGCGGTAGATAGCAGTTCGGGCCGCGAACCAGGTCGGAGGAGGCGGTTAACCACCGTCGTCCAGGCGGCCCGGTGTGGCTTGAAGCCCCGTTCCTCAGCAGCCGACCGCAACGCAACAAAAGCCCGGGACACTTCAGTGTGTCCGGCCACCCAAGACTCCTGTAGCCTCCGACAAGCATTCATCAACTCATTGTTCTGGACGACGAGCGCTAGAAATTCCCTTAGTTCCCCATCAAGCGACTCAATCTCACTCGGCTCTAGGCAGCGTTCCAGAACCCGCCCGAACTGCTGAGGGTCGTGCGCCATCGCCCGAAGCAATTCCTCCACCTGCCCATTGCCACCGGGTGCCAGTTCGGTGATCCAGACCTCAACCAAGCCAGTGAGTTCGTCTGTCTCACCAAGATCGATTACCAGTTCCTCCGCACTGATATCAGGACATACTCGACTCCCTGCCTCCACGACTGTTGCTGCCACGGTCGCAGCGATCCTTCGTCTGCGCCACTGCTCCCATTCTTGGTCGCGGGGGCCCAGAGCATTGTCTGCAGCTTCACGGATCGATTGCAGAACAGTTTCGTGGCGGCACCAGGCGATCATCCGATGGCGGCGACTCCCTTCGTTGTGCGATTCACCACCAGCGTCACCGGTTTGACCAGCGTCAAGCGCATGCGGGTCGCCTGCAGCGAGTAACCCAATGCGCTCGAGAGCGTCTATCAAGGCGTCAGACAGCGATGAGTCCGCAAGTTCATCAAGAATCTTCGCGGCGGGCTCACGATTGCACTCCTCGACCAGGACGACCACCAGGGCTGAAGCCAAAGCGAGCCTCTGAAACCAGTTGAGATTCACGGGCAGTGCCTCATCGCCCATGATCAAGCTTCGAAGTCGGTCGCTTCGTTCGACGGGTAGAGGTAAGGCACCGGAAGATGTCACCTGGACTTGGAGTTGGACGGCGTCAACTTCTATCTCGACCCCAAGACCTACACGATTCTCGTTCCGACTGGATGATTCGAAGGTAATCACGACCGGTTCTGGCTCCGCGCCACCGGCTACGACAGTGGATCCGTGTGCACCAAGGGCCATACGATGGACTCTGGCCCCGTCACCTAGGGCATGTGTGTGGAAGCAAACCGAGGAAAGAACTGGCTGCCACTGCTTAGAGTTGATCGCGATCTCGCGACCGGACCCGAGTGAGTCAATGATGCAACGCCACACCGGCAGCACCGAACTGGAGTCTCGCACGTGTTCTGGGGGCACCGAGAGCGTAACTTCCATTGGCCGGTATAGGTCAATCGGCGAAGGAGATTTTGGAGAGGCAGGCAGAGAAGTGACATAGTGCGCACGATACGCATCTACGACATTGAGCGTTATCTCGCCTGATTCCTGGGTTGAGAGCGGGACCCAGTGCCGCCTACTCCAGGATGACACACCGAAGTGGCGTGTCACATTCCCAGGCATCAACTCTCGGATGGTCCGAAGCACAGGTAGCGTTTCGGTCCCATAGTCGTCTGCGTCTGAGTTAATGTCAGACGGGACACGGATCTCCACCTCTGGGACCATGAGATCATCGAACAGATTGCCTGCAACGAATTCCCTCATCGGTGTGCGGGTCCGAACTGAATGGTCTTGTCTTGTTGGGACCTCTCCGGACCAGTTGCTTCGGAGTCTCCGCAAAGCTGTTGGAAGGACGGCTAGCATGAGTGGCCGCGGAGATCCCCAGAGAAGTTCATCGAGTTCAGCCCGTCCGCGATCGCCGTCGCCAAGTCCGAGAGCGCGCCGGAGATGAGCGCGGAGGTGGTCCCGGGCAGGTCCACCATCAAGCACTTCCTGTAGTAGGTACCCCAACTTCTCTTGGCGATCGCGACGTGCGCGTATTCTCTGGTCACTTGTTTCAAGCACTGACGCTGGGCCAGCCAGGTCCGACCATAGAGATCGGTCCCGGCCTTCAGCATCAAGGCGACCGCCTGCCCAATCGAGTGTTGCGTAGACAGTTTGCATGCGCAATACGTGGCGGTTCTTGATCGGCAGATACCGCGGACTGAGTACAGGATCGAAAAGTTGGTCATACAACTGCCACGTCACCCGGTCTCTTCCCCAATCGGCAAGTACCACAGCCGTCCAAGGTCGCATCGAGGGATCTCGGCCCGCCCTACCCTTCCTCTGGACAAAGCGAGCTAGATCATGAGGTGACTTATGCTGAATTACAGCACCGACGTCGGGGTCGTCGTACCCTACTTCCAAGCTCGCAGTTGTCACTATGACCTCTGCGTCCTGGTTCACACCGGAATCCGACGAGTAAGTACGGTCGACGACAAGTTGCTCATCGCCTCCAAGGTCTCGACCAAGTGCCTCAGCAAGCCACCACCACTGACCGGGGGAGTCTCGGTCCGTTGCTGCTTCTTGTTCGTCGGGCTTCCTACGGAGTTGCTCCTCCGCTCGAAGGTGGGCCAGAGTCAGAACCCGCCTGTTCTTGGGGCGACCTGGCTGCCACCAACCTTCAGCATCAAGAAGGTCCCAATAGAGCCGGTTCGTGACATCAAGTTTGTCGGTGAATACGAAGGTCTTTCGACCAAAAATCCCTTCGGAGGAAGGTGCTGGATTGTAGGGCGTTCCGCGAGCATCCAAAGCCCTTGTGATCGCCATTGCTGTTTGGATCGTCGTAGACAGGGGACTGGTCAGCGAAGAAGGGTCGTGGCGAAGAGCCACCATGTACTCCGCTCCTGTCTCTTCCAACTCATCTGGCAGAGGTTCAACATGCAATACCCGGTCATCGAAGACCCCGGTCAGACCTGCAAGAAATCGCGGTGCATCCTCCAAGGTTGCCGAAAGACCAGCCCAAACGACGGGAGCAGCGATTGTCTTGCGCAACCGTCGCAGCAACAAGGCGTTTTGTGCCCCCGACGTTCCCTCGTAGGTGTGGACTTCATCAAGCAGTACCATCCGCGCTCGCTTGCCGCGTAGCCCAAACGCGCGGTGTTGATCGGGAGCCGCCAGTTGCCTGTTGAGTGACTCCGTGGTCGTGAACATCAGGTCCGGTGGATCGCTCGCGGCTCGCTCGCGCGTCAGAGTAATGAATTCAGAGCCGATTACCTGTCCACAGTTCTCACTAATGCAATGGAGTTGCTCACGACTGGCCTCAACATCTGAGTAGTTCCATATCAGGGTCGAGTTGCACATCGGGCACGTTAGGAAAGGACAGTCCCAACCAAGGTCGACTCCGCGATCGCGTCGCAGTTTCCAATCCTTCACCCAACCCTCGCGGAGCCAGAATGCAGCCCGAGGAGTCGCGCCAAACCACGTCCCCACGCGGATCGGCCGATCCTGCACCTGGCCAATCCTCATAGATAGTTGGATTGCGGCACGCAACTGGTCTTTCAACAACTCACCTCGAGGGTAAAGCGCCAGAAGGCGAACACATGCCGCTGAGTTTTCACCAACACTTTCGGCGACTAACGACATCGCAGGTAGATAAAAGGCCATAGTCTTTCCTGCTCCCGTTCCCGCCGTGACCATGACCGCTGTATCGTGAGTTCGCGAATAGGCATCCAGCACCGCCTCGGCCGAGCGAAACTGGAACCCGGAGATGTGAGTCGGCACACAGCGCTCGGCTGCCAGTCTGCCATTGGCGCTGACGCGCTGAGCAAGATGCGTGATGAGTTCATTTCTTGGCCGATCGCGGCGCGGACGTCTACGTGGCCGATGGACAAACCGGTAGTCGAGCACCAGAGGAGTCCCTTCCCACCATTGCTGAGTGGGAAATGACTGGCGAAGACGTGACAGAGTGCGGAGCGTTTCCGCCATGCGAGTCCGGTATCCACCCGACGGAACCCGAGCAATAAGAACGCGATCGAGCAATTCCTCTTTCAATCCCTGGACCGAAGCTACGTCCGATGCGACCTCGGTGAGAATTGCCTCTAACTCTCCTTCAGTAAAGGCGGCGTCAACAATCCCCCAGGACAGAAGTTCGTTTTCTCGAAGTTCGAGCCGAGTTTGGGCCTCGATGAGAAGTTCTCTATCGACGGCCATCTAGTCCCCCACTGGATGTCCGGCAACAATCTTGAAGGAAGTCTCGAACCCCTTCGCCTGCAACCACTCCCGGACCGTGGGCGTAAGCCCATCGATTGGAGCTCCACCGCGCGCGACGAGACTGGCAAATGACCGGACAGCTTGATCCTCTCCGACAAGTTGCTCAAGCACTTCGGGTAGACGAGATGCGTACTGATCGAGTTGTTCGAGGGCTTCAATAGACGGACCTGAGCGGTTGAGTTTCCTAATGTTGTTTTCGATACGAGCGAGTTCGCTGACTAGATCGTTTGCCCCCCCAATGCTGTGAAAGGTTTCGACCAAATCCTTGAGCCCCTCCTGAGCGGGAACACGCCGTTCCACAAGTGCCTGCCACTCCATGGAGATCTCGTCCCTCAAATGAGTCATCTGAGTTCTTGCATCACTCTGAAACCTATCGATCTCATCCAAGTCCAATTCTGCTTTCCGTGTTGCGGACGCAAGTGAGACAGACAGCCGTGCTGTGCTCTCGAATCCTTCAGTCTGCAGAACAACATCTGTGGACCGAGCCGCCATCACGATCTTGAGTTGATCATTCAGTTCCGCTGCGAGTCGCTTAAGAGTGTTCTCTCTTCGAGATAACATATTCACTTGGTGAGTGACACTCTCCCTTTGGTTAAGAGATCTGATATCACTCCGGATCTGTTGTGCAATCTCTTTCAACGGTGAATTGGACATTCGCGACTAACCGGCAATTCCGTGGAGGGTCTCCGCTATATCATCAAGTTGATCCGCGATCCGTTCCGATATTGTATCAGGCCTCTCGCCGACTTCATCAGCAAGTTGGGCGATGACTTCGTCACGAGTTTCCTCTAGACATTCGAGCACAAGCCGGATATCAGTAGCTACCTGTCTCGCGTGACCCGCCCATTGCTGCGCTACTATCACTGTGGCAACCGAATTCTGCTCGTTTTCTAGTCGCTCGATCGCAGAAAGCCATGCGGCAATTTCCTCATCCGAAAATCGCGTTAGCCTATCGCACGCCAATGTGAAGTCGTTGTATTTGTGCTGAGGTCGAAAAATATTCTCCCCGGCTGCCACATTGCCTGTGCTCGCGACGGTTGCAACAACCTCTTGGACATCGGTATCCCCGAGAACTGATGAGATCTCATTGAGTTGACCAAGGAGATTATCTCTCTCTTGTTCCCAACACGAGTTTACCGAGGCGCGGAGTTCAACCCAATGTTCATTGAGTATTTGGAATGAGTTGTCGTCAAATAAAGGATCCTGGTCCAGAAAGGCAACTGGAACCGATTTAATGTGTTCGAGCCACGGGATGAGACGGCTCGCATCTACCACCTGTGGGTCGCCAGTGTCTCCCTGTCTGGCCGTGGCAAATGCCACAACCCAAGACTGATCTAGGGTGCTGAGAATGCGTTTTGCAACATTGGCTGCTGGCAACCACGCTGAAGAAACTTGAGTATTAGAACGAGTCGACTCGCATAGAGCATAATCGAGAACGGCTCCTGCATCGTCTGAAGGCGGACTCGCCCCTAGCACGGCTAGGGCGGTGTACCTGAGCACGACGCATGCGGCCGATGGATCGAGAAAACCTCGTTGTATCCTTGCAATAAGCACGGCCTCGACTGTTTGCGCACAGTCCGAAAGGAATTCTTCGAAGACGATTTGGGCTTCACGTGAATCACCTCCAAAATCCCATAGCCTGTCCGGATCGTCCATCTCCCAATGTCCATGGTCTGAGAACCATCGGACAGCACTCAAGAGTTTTATACCACGGCTATTTGGAAGAATCTCAAAGTGAAGTTGATCACGTCCGGCTTTCCGTCCAGGATCTTCACGAGTAAATTCAAAGGAGTTTCTCGCCAACAGTCGATCGCAGAGCAACGCAGCTGGCGAAGATCTCGGGTCGATGAGGAGTGAATCGTAGTCAATCCGTGCCGCTACGAGTCGGTACAGGTTCTCGCGGTAGAAGACCGCTTCCTTATTGGGAAGAGGTGTACCGGATTCCCAGTCGAAGAGCGTCTGAAGAGGGCGTCTCCCTAGCGGCTTCGGGTCTATTGAGTCCGAAGGGGCATGACGGTTATCCGGCACAACTGGAGCCTCGTGGTGTTCCACAGCATCTGCCGTGGGTAGCGAGAAGGCTTCGGTAATCCCAACTTCTTCGCGTTCACCATTCGCCCAAATGACCCTTGCCCGGTTGAGTCGATCCCGCTCTGATTCGGACAATCTGGTGTCTGGCACAACCTCGTCTTTGGATCGCGCCACGGAGACGTCGAACCTCTCGCGTGCTTGCTTACCTGGGAAGTACCCGCGCCCAATCTCACCATAAGCCTCCAGGAGGAACTCACGAATGAACCGATCAACGACCACGCGTGCAGTTACTCCATTATCCATGCCACGTCCCTCTCGACGTGCAGCTCGATCCAATGCCGCACGGTTGTACGGGTACAGGCCAATATCGAGGTTGCTGCCAAACGCTGTCCAGCAGTCCGAGCGATGCGGGCACTCACTACCGTTGGCTTGGTCGATACAGTGATTTGGAATCCAGGCTCCGCTCTCTCGATCGATATCAGGGGCTGCGTTCCAGGCAGTTACAAGACGATCCTTGCCAACTCGTGCGACATTCAAGTATCGGGCGGCGAGTTCAACAAGGGACTCGCCGTCGGTCGCGAGGTTGAGGGGGCCGATCTCGAACTGGTGCGCCAGACGCGTCGCCACGGTATCTGGCACGGATTCATTGAATTTGCCATCTGTAATTGCAAAGACAGATCGGATCGGAGCGAGGTCACCGCCCGGTTGGTGTACGAACTGATCGAAGAGTTCTCCGTCGAATAGGCCGAACTGAGCCAGATCTTCGAAAAGGAGCACGAGATCCTTGCCTTGGTCGCGTAGGTGCATCCGACTTGCGCGGAAAACTTCTCCTAGGTTCACACCCTGTCTCATGCCGAGTGACTCGGCGACAGCACGAGGAAGTACTTCATTCAATAGTCTTACGGCTGAATCTGGATCTCTTTGAATAGTTCCCCAGAGCCGTTTTAGTGTCTCATCCAGCGAACTGCGAATACCTGATCGCTTTGTGATCAGATCGCTCGGTGAGAACTCAGGAATAGTCTCGTCGCGTCCTGATCTGTTTCCGCGGAGAGATTCGACAATATGGGCGATGGCCCCGTCAGAACGGAGAAGGTGACTGCGAATCCCCGGGGCGAGCAGTAGATCTCCAAGGCCGCCAACTCGCCGTGAACCATCACTCTCAGACCGTGTTCCTAGCAACATCCGTCTTATCTCTGAGTCTTGGCCATCAAGCAAATCAGGCGTTTCGAAATTCAAGACCGACCGAATTCGATCGAGGAGTTCCTCAGAAATCTGATCCGCTGGCTTCTTGCCGACTGCCTTTTCCAGTTCCTTTCGAACATCATCGGATTCGCGGCTATGCGGGAGTCCATCAAGCACCCGTTCAATCAGAACGCGAAGTGTCGCCAACTCGCGAGGCACATAGATCAGGTGGTATCGAGAATCGTCCTCCGTTAGGTGCGTTCTGAGCCATCGAACGAGATGTGACTTTCCGGACCCGGATGGACCGGTGATGGCGATAGTCGTGTTCCGATTCGTATCACCAATCGAATTCATCAGAGACCGTAGTACTTCAACCTCTGGCGTCTCGGCTTCAACAGTTGCTCCACGGATACGCCTGATGTGCAAAGATGTATGAGCGGCCATGAAGATAGGGTCATCGTCGAGACCGAGCATCGCGATGTCTCCATAGACAGAACCTTGAACAATGTCGGGAGACCAACAACGGAATGCCGTAAACGAATCACTCATCGGTCAGGCTTTCAATCTCGACCCTGTCAAAGACTGAGGTCTGTCCTGCCCATCGATAACTCACACGATTTAGAGCGTCATCAGTCGTCTGGAGTGTGAGCACACCTCGACGGTGTAACCGCTCTAAGGCGAATCCAGTAGCAGGCCCGATCGTTGCTTCTGCTCTTGCAGTGAATTTGACACCAAGATCTTCAAGATACAAATGAAGCGCTCCGGTATCGATCACTGGAAGCTGTCCTGCGAGTTGTTCCAGAAAATCGCTTGCGGTCAAATTCTGCGACAACCCGTCTAGTGATTCGATGATCGCGCGAACGGGATCTGGGAGCAGTCTTTGCTGCCTGTGATTGTCGGCTCGGCTCTGAACCGCGAAACCTAGTTGCAGAGCCCATCGGCGGAGCACCCTCCACTGCTCCGGGTTCGAGATTACTTCTTTCATCTGCCCAGACGCCCGCAGCAACTGTTCTGGTTGGTCGTACGACCAATCCGGAGGCCTTGTAGGATCAAGGCTGAGAAGCCAGGCGAGACCGACTGCAACGTCGGACGGATTGTTGCCCGCCGCTAGTTCTGAAACCGCACGAGTAAGCAGAGCATTGCGCACAACCGTGCGAAAATTGTCATGACGGGTCAGGCAGCAGACATCGCACGATGGCCCAAGGGACCATGGCCCATCATCACTAGGAGAATCCAATACTCCAATATCTCGACCGACAAGGAGTGTCGCTCGCAGTGCGTTGTCGGCGCCCGTTGCAATCGTGGGCGGTCGCACAGCCTGTGAAAGTTCAGAAATGGTGGACACCTTGACCCGTGCCAGCCATCTCGTGACCACCCAAAGAATCGCCACGTTTGCTTGAGTGGCTGCTCCAGACAGGTAGTTCATCCAGCGTTCTCCGCAATGTACATGCGGGCTGTATGTGCGCTGAGCGATGGGTGCCGTTCTACAGGTAGACCCTGGACACCCACAAGCGAACCCGTCTGTACGAGGAGGACTGCGGGAACGACATGTCCCTTTACGTCTCTGGGACGAACAAGCGGTGTTAGCCACGCCTGATCCAGTCGCTCGCCTACAGGTGGCACCACAAATGCCGGGAGAGGTGGGAGATCTGTTGGATGCACTTGTTGTGAGTCTCTAAACCACCACTCCGACGGGTTACCGGATGGCTCTACGCCTGCAACTGTCTTCACTCCGACCCGAAGGAGGAGATCGGCTAGATCGCGGCCGTCAACCAGTGGGTCCTCCGAGTGCAGTAGCGCGAGAAACTCCGATGAAGGACAGGCATTAAGCAATGGTCGCAGCCTCTCGTCCCACGAGTAGGCAGTGGCCCACGAATATCTACCCCGCGGCGGCGGATCTACAACATCATGGACGCCTTGACTTCTGCACGCGGGACACCGTCCACAGCCTGGGTCCAACTCCATCCCGAATGCGCTGTCCCCAAAGGTTTTCAGCGTGGAGTCTTTGGGTCGATAGGCCGTCGCAAGCAGTTCACACACGGCAGCATCCTGAGCAAAGACCTCCCTCATGCTCGCCAACGCGTGTGAACTGTGCTCGATCAACTCCTGGCGCCACGGTTCCCAGACTTGATCGAAGAACCCATCGTCATGCACCCGCATGTCTCGTAGCGTGACCTTTTCCCACTCATGCGACTCCTTCATATTGCCCACGGGCAACTCGCAGTCTGCAGCTTCGTAGGGAGCCAGAGGCACGCGCTCAATCTGATCAAGTTCCTCCAAGCCCTTGAGAACCTGCGCATTCCACCGGCGATTGTACGACCCCTTCTCCGATCCTTGTGGCGATAAGTGCAAATCGACATACTCTTCGTCCCCGATTCGACGACGCGAACTCCACAGTGTCTTCCACCGTGTCTCGGCCGTATCCGGTTTGAGAACGGTGGTCCCTAGGCTTGCCGCCTCGCCGTGGTCTTCGGGACCGGGTAGGAGCACGGCCGCTGATGTGTTCCCATCCCGACCAGAGCGTCCGACTTCCTGGTACCACCGATCAAGTGTCTCAGGTAGGCATGCATGCACGACGGATCGGATCTGCTCGTTGTCGATTCCCAGGCCAAATGCGGATGTGGCGATGACTACGTCATAGCGAGAACTCGACCCTAATCCCGCACGAAGACCACCAAGGACATCTCGTCGAAAATCGCCTGCAGTGTGACCGGTCACGACCGCCACTCGACCAAAGCCTTCGTTCTTGAGGAAGCGCTCCCACTCGTCAGCCCTCGCAGGACGGGTTACATAAAGGATTAGGGGGCGAGGCAATCGTTTCAGTGCCTCTAGCACCCTCGCGCGTCGTAGATTCTCTTTGGCAGCACTAGCAATCCAGTACTCCGGTTCCGATCTGAGCGAATTTGCAGCGACCAGCGAAAGCGGGCCCGGTTTCGAAAAGAGGTCATGCAAGTCAGCCAATTCGACAGGGCCCAGAGTCGCAGAAAGGAGTATCGTCAAAAAGCCCGGATGGCCACCGCGGTCGCACCTTGATAGTAAGTCGCTTCGCAGATTTGCTAAATTCCGGAACTCCGGCCGAAAATCACGGCCCCACTGGGTAACCAGATGAGCTTCGTCGATTACGAGCGCTCGAATACGACCAGCTTCTGCGCCTACGCGAACCGAGTCTAGGAGCGCTCCGGTGAGAGATTCTGGAGATGTGACAAGAATTGGTATGCCACCGGTTGCCAACAGTTGTTTCATCTGTTCGCGTTGCTCGGAACTGGTCTCATATGTCCAGGCGAAAACAAGGTCACCCTTAGTGACCCGCTTATTGACCCGACCGAACTCATCTCGAAAGCGCCGCTCAAGATCGTACGCGAGAGCGACCGTAGGTACAACAATGATCGTCGTCTGGCGCCTCGAATGACAGGCAATCGTGAGTGCAATCTCGGTCTTCCCTGACCCGGTTGGAAGCATTGCAACTAGGGTCGAACTCCCTGGCATCGAAACCGCTGCCCGCACGGCAGCTCTTTGACCGGCTGTTCGAAAGGACTTATGACCAGTCGCTACCTCGAAGAAATCGTCGGCTGGGAGGTCGTCGAATCGAGCCCTTCGCCCGTGAATTGATCCAGCAAGAGACGATCTGTCAACTGCATAGCCGTCGCAGCCGAGCCATGTAGGCCTCCATGGCTCCGCCTCCAACATGAGTCTTCGATCCGATGCTTGAACAGCTGTTACCCCAACGGATGACCATTCTTCAGTGGAGTAGGGCAAATCAACGGTAAGCCGAAATTGTTTCTCGTCACGCTCAGATGCTCGTCTCAGCACTTGACGTATCAGCACCATGACGTCGATTGTTGTTCCATCTTGCGAATTCAGTGCGTCGTATACGCGAGCAAAGAGAGAGTCCTGAAATGGTTTCGGGGGAGGAGACTGAGGACTCTTGATAAAATCGCGAAATCGACTCGCTTCGATATCGCCAGGCAGTGGTGCTTGAGATTCAGTCAATTTGAAATCCTGCGACAACTGTGGCAACTGCTGCAACCATCGACACTTGAGGTGTCTTAAGGCCTGTTCGGATCAGCGAAACGAGTTCATCTTCCATCTGCAGTTCTGCTTCGGCCAGAGAGCGCTCGAGCGTTCCTTCAATACGCTCAGCACGCCATTGCAGAGTCTTGCGGCGGTCTTGCGCAAATCTGTCGGCACTATCCAAGGCTTCCGAAACCCGTTCTTTCACGGAGTCGCGCGCCTCCAAGCACTCGTGCACATGGGTACCTGCCGATCGGGCACGCAGTTCCCAGTCCGGAAAGTGCTCGAGGGCTTGATTCCACCGTGGACCTCTAAGAGGTCGATCATTCTTACCACGATGCGCGATGCATGGGTCCAGCAGATCTTCGACAATATTTCTGGGAGCCTCCTGCTGTGCGTTTGTCCACACGGTCTCCCATCCAGGTGGCAATAGGGTGTCGCCACGCCGACGAAGTCGTTCCCGGATTGAAGACGGATACGCAGACAGGACTCGGTCATCAAACTCGATTAGGAAGTGGAAGCCGAAGAAGAGCGTAGGTTGTTGGATACCAGGTATATAACGCCATATGGCAGACGCCCGGCCTCTCTCATCGAGACGGGTGTACCGATCGATCCAGTCCACTAAAGGATCGCCGAGCCTCATCAGCCTTGACCCAGGAGATCGTCGCGCCACGACTCGGTTGTAGGTCAACTTGCCGTGAAGTAGCGGGCCAAGTTCCTTCAAATAGTGCAAAGGTATGAGCGGTACCGTCCGCAACTGTTGGTCGAACTGTATGGAGAAGAGCCCAGGACAGTCTGGTACGTCGGCAACTGGAAGCCTGATGCCTCCATCTTCGGAGAAGAGTCGACCGAACGCTGCAGCGGTGTCACCCCATGTCTCTTCAAAGTCCTCAAGATCCTCCACGGCAACCGAGTCGAACACACTTGTGCCTGAGGTCGCCTCGATTTCCTCAAGTAGTTCGATTTGTTCTCTCTCTTCCTGCAGTTCCTCACGCAAGGTGTCAGCATCACGGATCAACCCCTCCGCGCCGATCGCAAGCGCGTCCTCCAGAAGCCGGCCGTGAACCGCGAGGAGTGGGCGTTGAAGACTCGCAGCCGAAGTGTCAAAGATCCCGACACCGTCACGCAGGAATTCTAAGTGGCTGCTTACCCATACTGAACCTGGCTCACATAGCACTAGTGAAGGAACTCGTTCCGACAACGCCTCATGGAACCGGTCAACACGTCCGATTCGCTGTTCAAGGCGATTTGCGGAGAGGGGGATGTCATGATGGACTAGCATCGTTGCTGTCTGAAGGTTTCGCCCTTCCTCCGAGGAAGAATCACACACCAGAATTCGGCATGCGCGATCTTCAAGAAATCTCTGTGCTGAAATCTGTTGTTCCTCTGTCGAGGAGGATCCCAGATGAGATGCAACGGCCCTTGCACCGAATTTGTCGCGTAGCAGAGTGGTTAACGCCTCAGCGACATCTGAAAAACACGAAAACACAACCACCTTCTGCTGACGCTTCGCTTGCGAGGGCCGGACTAAATCTAGAATGGCCTCGAATCGGGCATTCACGCCCGTCGTTCTCAGGTGTGACATCGTCTGATCGAGAAGAGCGACCTCCACGGGCCCAACAGCGTTCGCGGTCGCATCCTCGATCGCTGCCCGACGACGTTCAAGGTACAAGAACAGCGCCATAGGACCCGCGAGGCATCGTTCCAGCACCTCGTTGAATTGCGCATTCGAACGGCCTTCTTCTTTCAGGAGCACATTCCGCCATTCATCAAGGAACACATCTGTGATTGGCCGCGCTGGATCATCGATCACAATGTCCACAAATTGACGGCCAGCTACTCGAAATCCAGTCTCCGTTACGGCGCTTCTGCGGTTACGAATCACTCGGCGGCTGATTCGATAGGTTTCCCGGAGATGAGAGGAGAGCGCATCCAATGTCGACTCAGTCGGCCCCTCAGATTTGGCGATTTCTGATTCTAACTTGGCAACCAGATTTACGACTCGTGGATCATCGACGTGCTGTTCTCTAATGGCTCTGACAACTTCTTGCAGAACAGTTGTGGGCACCTGTGGATCTAGCAGTTCTATTGCTGAAGCTTGCTCCTCACGCATCTCAAGACGCCGCTCAAACCCGGATACGTCTTCTAGAGGGTACGCGTCGCCGTCGATGAGATGAAGCAATCCGAGGAATGTCCTCGCGTGTCCACGGAGTGGTGTTGCAGTGAGCAGCAGTAGCGACTCCGTTTCATGCGCGGCATCCCTCAGGATGGCCATTTCAACGGCATCCTGTAGCCCTCGCTCTACCATGCGATGAGCTTCGTCGATTACCAGCATCTTCGGACGCAACGTAGCCAGGAGAGGCAGGTCGTCGTATTCGACGACCTGGAGATTGCCTGACTCAATCATCCCGCCGAGGAGCAACTTCTGAGTCAACTCCTTGATCCACTGGACCCGAAGAGATCCGGGAACGCAGACCAACACGCGCGTACTGGGATCATCCAGGAACAGTTGCCTGATGATGAGACCGGCCTCAATGGTCTTTCCCAGACCAACCTCATCAGCGAGCACGTACCGCATCAATGGGTCCTCCAGGACTCGAGTCATGGTGTCAACCTGATGCAAATATGGGCGAACGGCCGCAGACAAGATTGACGTGTAACCCCGACAGGCAGCGCGCTGCGCGACTAGGTTCTGCATTAGCGGGAGCCGAGCCCTCATGTACGTGGGAGCGTCGGTCATACCTATGGCGACTGCGATATCTGGGTCTGTGACCGGCTGATCCCACCGGACCGTGATCGCGTCCCTCGGGACAGACACAGGTTGAGCGATGCCTGGGAACTGCAACAGGTATTCGCCCGAGGCCAGAACACTCTTCACGCGACCAGGCGACCAACCGAAGAACTTGTTCCGAAGCCAGACGCGCATTTCTTCCGGCAGATGCTGCGGAGCAAGTCGATCGATCGGAACGCGACACCGTTTGACCGCGACTTCCGGCAAATCCGTGTAGGCGATCTCGGCACTATCGGCATCAGACGCTTCACAGCGCGCAAACCCAAGGGGTAGTGCGGTGTCGACCACGAATGAACCGCGGAGGCCTACAACGCTCACCTCCTCTGGCCCCCGTCCAAGTGCAGGTAGGCCATGCCCGAGTCATGGCCGAATTGTAAGGTGTATACGTAGATCACTGGCGTTGGGTTTCTTGAAGAAATTGGCAGGCGAGCAAATGGTAACTGGGAAATTGGTCGCGTGACCACTTCGTCGCGCTCGCGTTACCGCATCCGACCTCCAATATTGCCAGGATTAGGTGCATTTAGATATTACTCCTTGGTTCCTCGGTATACGCAGCCCGATGTACATGTTTCTCGAACCACGACTTGGCTCAGTCCACGCAAGTGATCTTCAAGCCGTTCCCAAATCCAGCAGGCCAAGTTCTCGCTGGTGGGGTTCTCAAGTCCTTCAATGTCATTGAGGTAGTAGTGGTCGAGGCGGTGGAGGAGTGGTTTGAACGCGCATGTGATATCCGCAAAGTCAATGATCCAGCCAGCATCCTGGTCGACAGGGCCTTCGACGTGGATGGAAACTCGGTATGAGTGGCCATGGAGTCGAGAGCACTTGTGTCCCTCAGGTGTGTTCGGGAGGCGGTGTGCTGCCTCAAAGGTGAATTCTGTGAAAATCTCCATAGCTACGGAATCCCGAGAAACTTGTGCGTCTGAAGGCTCAATCGCCACTTTGGTTGACTCATGCAGTAGTCGACAGCGAGTCTCGTGTTCGCATCCCTGCACAGTCCGTCCATCGGCTGCAGAAAAAAGTGCTTGAAGTCAAGTTCCTCAAAGAGTTCTGGCTCAGCGCCTGGCTGGGGAAACACAAGTTTCAACTCGTCTCCGGATCTGAGTTCTAAGTCAGCACCCGCCTTCGGGCTCACACACACCCAGTCGACTCCGTCGGGGGGTTGACGCGTGCCATTCGTTTCGATAGCGATTTTGAAACCGTGAGAATGCAAAGCCTCAGTGAGGTCGCAATCAAGTTGCAGCAACGGTTCCCCGCCGGTGCAGACCACGAACCGCTCATCTGAGGTGTTGGGCTCCCACGTTCTGGTTATCGCCGCAGCAAGGGCGTCAGCGGAGGAAAACCTGCCTCCCCCTGGACCATCAACGCCTACAAAATCAGTGTCGCAGAACTGGCAGATTGCCGACGCTCGCTGAGCCTCCCTGCCAGTCCATAGGTTGCATCCGGCAAACCGGCAAAACACCGCAGGAGTCCCGGTATGGAAGCCCTCACCCTGGAGCGTGAAGAAGAGCTCCTTGACCGAGTAGGTCACGCTACTGTCACCGGTTTGAAGTACCGCGTGGGGTCTGAATGTCCGGCTTCTTCGAAACCCCTTTTCCTGAGGATGCAGGAGTCACAACGACCGCATGCCTCCCCCTTGCTATTCGCGTCATAACAACTGACTGTCAGTGAGTAGTCCACCCCGAGACCGATCCCCAGTGAGACGATCTCTGCTTTGGTCATGTCGATTAGCGGAGCGCGAACCGAGACAACGTCGCTTCCCTCGACGGCCGACTTGGTGGCGAGTCGCGCCATTTCTTCGTAAGCAGTGATATATTCTGGACGACAATCTGGGTATCCAGAGTAGTCGAGTGCGTTGACACCAATGAAGATGTCAACTGAACCCAAGACCTCTGCGTACGCCAGTCCGAACGAGAGGAAAATCGTATTCCGAGCAGGGACATAAGTCGTCGGGATACCCGAAGATATCGCATCCTTAGGCCGATCCTTGGGGACTGGGATGTCGTCCGTCAATGCTGATCCGCCGAACGCACGGAGATCCACATCGATAATCTTGTGCTCTGCCACATCCCATCGTTCAGCCACCAGTTTGGCAGCCTCCAATTCGGTGGAATGGCGTTGGCCATAAGAGAAACTCAGTGCATGCACATCAAATCCGTCACGAATGGCAATCGCAACGGTAGTTGCAGAGTCAAGACCGCCACTGAGCAGAACGACTGCAGGTTTATTCATATAGCATCCCATCCTAAATTGCATACAACAGTGTCTCAACGTACGCGGTTCGTTGCACTGTGCGGATCATTGAGCCCCTGTTGCCCTTGAGCGTTTCGGCTTGATGATAACTGTTCATCGTCCCCTTGCCACAACTTCGCTAAAACGGTGGACTTCGGGCGATGGCTCGCCAAGATTCTGTAGTCCGTCAGCAAAACGTTGCGGTAGGGTTTGAACCATGGGATGATCTCAACCGAAGAGTCTGCTTGACGTTGATTGATCTTATCCTTGAAGCGCATAGGAAACATAAGGTTAGGTAAGTTCTGTCAAACTAGGGTCTTGGATCCGTAACCAGCGCGGCATTCGGTAGAGTGCCGGTGGTGTCTTCTGTTGGTTTTCGACTTCGTCAGTCAATCAAACACAACGCTCCGGGGCTCAAGTTTGAACAGGAACTTTGGGCTCACGAAAAGTTCGTGGTGGCTGGGATTGACGAGGTGGGACGCGGTTCTTGGGCGGGCCCGTTAACGCTCGCGGCAGTAGTCATCCCTAAAGACAAAAGACTATATAAGGTGCGAGACTCGAAAATGCTCAAACCAAGCGAACGCGAAGTAATGTACGAAAGGATATTGTGTTGGGCTGATGCGGTGTCGTTAGGCCATGCCAGCCAACACGAATGCGACCAACTGGGGATGTCTGCGGCTCAGAAACTTGCCGCGCAACGCGCCCTCAAAGGCTTAGGCAAACCAGTAGACCATGTGCTAGTTGATGGCCACTGGGACTTCGTAGAAACCCTGCCCACCACCGCAATCGTTAAAGGAGATACGCTGAGCTTGTCTATCGCCGCTGCTTCGATAGTGGCAAAAGTCACCCGTGACCGAATCATGTGCGACTGGCACGAACATTATCCCGACTACGATTTTGCCAGCAACAAAGGCTATCCGTGCCCTCGCCACAAGGCTGCCCTCAGAATGCATGGACTCACCACGTTGCATCGCCGGAGTTGGGCGTTTATGGATAACCTAAGCAAGCAATGGGACAGCCAGTAACTTTCATCCGCTCCAACTCGCCCCGCCCCGGCGTGGTGCGTCTTGAACTCAACCGCAGCCTCACCGGCATGGGGCATGAGCACTATGTTGCGGGCCAAGACATTCATGCTGACCGCCCGCCCGATATACTCGCCAAGCGAATTTTTGAACTAGGCAATGTGGCATCTATTCATATCTACAGTTCAATGTTGACCATCACTTTAGCTACAACCGAACAACGTGACCTTGAACAGGTAGTAAGCGGTCTTTTTACCTACTATGTGCCCGGTGTGGAAATTCCCGACGACGAAGAACTGATGGCGATGGTCTAAGCCCAGCGGCGGATCCAAGTATGCATGGCAATGCCCGCGGCTACCGAGGCGTTTATTGAGCGAGTGGACCCATATTGCGTGATGGCACAAACCTGCTCAACAACTTCTTGAGCAGCAGTCGAGAGGCCCGGGCCTTCTTGGCCGAACAACAACATGCAACGGCGCGGCAGTTCAATGCGTTCAATCGGAGTTGAGCCAGCCACATTGTCGATACCGATAAGCGCTAGCCCCTCGGTCTTGGCCCACAACACAAGATCGTTGATCGTCTCATGGTGGGTGATGTGTTGGTAAACGTGCGTCATCATCGCCCCTCGGCGGTTCCATTTGCGGTTGCCGACGATATGAACTCGGGCAACCAAAAAAGCATTTGCGGTGCGCACCACCGTGCCGATGTTGTGATCATGCTCCCAGTTTTCAATAGCAACGTGAAAGTCGTGCCGCCGTTTGTCGAGGTCGGTGACGATTGCCTCGACTGACCAATAGCGGTACCGGTCGGCCACATTACGCCGGTCGCCGTTGGCCAACAATTCGGGGTCAAGGCGTTGGTCATCAGGCCAAGGTTCCGGGTAAGGACCAACACCGATAGCAGGGTCGCTCACGCCCATGACCCCAAGTCTCGCAAAGAACGCGAAGTGGTGTCAATCAAGGAAAGCATCGGAGCGCACACGTTGACGCTCGGCTAGTTCGTGTGCTGGCAAAACTCGCCCGAACAATTGCTTGGTGCGCGCCACCCGTCCAATCACTCCAGCGTGCTCGGCATCTGCAAAAGTGGCCGCATGGCGAGGCGGCGTGCTTTTGCTCAAACTCCGAAAGGAGTAGCCGTCCACACATCGGTGCATCCATCCCGCCTAGGCCAACAAGACGAAATTTTGGTAATTTTTCTGGTGAAGTAGACACCAATTCGTTGCTTTCTTTTGGGTTGGTGCCCTTACGGCTTAGGCCGGCGCGGGAAAAATGGGCTTGTGCGGCGAATGTATTCGCGGTATCCGGGGCGAGACTTGGTGAGGCTGCGTTCGAGCATGGGCACGCCCGAGATGCGCACCAAAAAGAAGGTAATCAAAGCTGGGCCAAGCAACCCTACAATCCCGATTGGGGTGGAAGCAGCGACCAAGCCAATACCCCACCACAGGACCGCATCACCGAAATAGTTCGGGTGACGGGTGAAACGCCAAAGACCTCGATCCATCACCGCGCTGGCGTTAGCGGGGTCGGCCCTAAAACTGGCTAGTTGCCAATCACCAACCGACTCGAACACGAAACCAACTACGAACACCAGTGTGCCGACAATCAACAACGCGGTGGCATCGCGGTTCGGTTGGCTAATGCCAATCTGCAAAGGCAGTGAAACAACCCACATAACCACACCCTGAACCGCATACACCGTCACCAAACTAATTATCCAAAAGTTCTCGCCACGGCGGCGGCGCATAGCTTGATAGCGAGGGTCTTCGCCTTTACCGATGTTGCGGATGGCAAGGTGGACACCGAGCCTCAACCCCCAGATTGTGGCCAAGCTGGTTAGCAAAACAGCACGAGCGTTGTCTCCATCTGTGGTCAGCAAAGTTACCCAAGCCACCACCACGAAACCAGGACCCCAAAGCAGATCCACGATGCTGGCATCTCCAATAGCCGCGCTGATCGCCCAAACAACCAGCATCATCACAGCTATCACCAGTGCAGCGACAAGAAGAACCATTAGCGCGCAATCCTACTGTCACGCGTAACAAACAACACCAGACCAAAATATTAAAATTCTCAAACGGTGTTTCTCAGCACCGCGGCGCGAGCCAGCACCGCGAGGTTGTCGTCCAACGGTGCAAGTTCGACCTTGGCGTTCGCGTGTTTGAGCGCCCAGTTCAGCAAGGTGTCTGCGAGCCAAGGGTTCTTCGGTAATAGCGGTCCATGCAAGTTAGTTCCCACGCAACGCCCCCAAGTCGCCCCCTCAAAACCATCTTCAGCGTTGTTCCCAAAACCAAATTGGACCGATCCAAATGGTTTACACAGCGGTCCGAGGCTGGTGCGGCCAGCGTGGTTTTCGTAACCCACCACGGTCTCTGTGTGGCCGTCGAGACAAACCTCAATGGCGACATCTCCACAAAGCCGCGTTGCCGTGCCGGTAGTTTCAACGTCGAACAAGCCCGCTCCTACTAACTTGGTGCCCTGCACGGTGAGATAGCTGTGCCCGAGTAGTTGAAAACCTCCGCCTATAGCTAGCACCACCGCACCAGAATCAACTGCACGCCTCAAGTTGGCCGCCTGCGACACCAAATGCTCAGACACGAGCGCTTGATCGCGATCTTGACCCCCACCAATGTAATACAAATCGCAGTCCTCGGGAAAAGACTCGCCAAGACCGACCTCAACCAACTCAAAGGTTAGACCCCGCCACTCTAAGCGGCGCTTGAACACTGTGATGTTGCCTCGGTCGGCATAAAAGTTCAAGTGTTTGGGGTAGAGGTAAGCCAAGCGGATTGCGGAACGGTTGTTGCTCACTTTTCCTCCCACATCTCGCCCACAAGCCCCTTATCCACTAAGACACTGCGAATAGCGCGCATCTGTTGGGAGTTGTAGGGCATCACGAAGAGGTGTCCGCCCCTGTCACATGCGCTCAAAGCTGTGCGGAAAGCTGCTGCGTTGTCTCGCACTATGGAAATTTTCTGGGGGTCGAAGCCGGCGTATTGAAACCGCAACGCCAAGTCATGCGCTCGAGCCCCACCCACAGTCAGGGATGCAACTCGACCGGTATCGATAAGAGCCTCGTAATCAACATCGTAAATCCAAGACACATCAACGCCAGATTGCCCCGCTTGGCTCGAATCGGTTAGCAAAATCAACAGCTGCAGCGGCACGGTTTCCCGAATTAACATGCGCAGATTCTCATTCGCGCTAACCGGGTTCTTGTTAAACAAAATCGTCACCCGCTTGCCATCAACGTCAACGGCGGAGCCACGCCCAAAAGCGGCTTGCCGGCACCCGACGGCTTCGCTGATCGCCTCTGAGCTAACGCCAGCCGTTACGGCGGTAGCTACCGCGGCTGCAACATTGTAAACGTTGGCCAGACCGCCCAAAGAGGTTTTCGCTTCAATCAGGCCGTTCGGTGTTGAGACCGTAATGCGAGAACCGCCTATCCCGCAAAACTCAACTTGAGTGACTTGCACCTCGGGGTCCACCCGGCTGAACCCGCATGCAGGGCACGCCCAATGCCCAAGATGGCCGATAGTACACAGGTGGTAGGCCAATGCGGCGTTACAACGGCGGCAAGCGGTGTTGTCGGCAACTTGCAGCAAATCTTCTTGCGCGACACTGCTGTCTTCGATCCCGTAAGCAACAGTTTTGGGATGGCTGACCGCCAATTCGGCGATAAGTGGATCGTCGGCGTTATAAACCAAGGTGGTTTCTGGTGCCAAACCCGCAACCATGTTGCGCCACTTTTGCGCCAGATTTTCCAGTTCACCGTGACGGTCAATTTGGTCGCGAGACAAGTTCATCAACACCACGATCCGTGGCTGCGCCTTGGCGACAACCGCGCCAAGTGCGGCTTCGTCCACCTCAAACAAAGCAATATCTGGTGAACGAACGCTGAGCAAAGCGGTGGCCACGCCGCGCTCAAGGTTGGAACCCGCAGGGTTGGCCACCACTTTCACACCGCAGGTGTCTAAAGCGGAACGAACCAAACGCGCCGTTGTGGTCTTGCCGTTCGTGCCAGACAACACGATCACTCCATCTCTGACCCCTTGCGCGAGTTCCGCTAAGGCGTTAGGACGCAAACGATGCAGCACCAATCCCGGAAATGTTGTGCCACCACCTCGGCCTAAACGCCTAGATAACGAACCAGACAATCGCGACAACCAACAAGCCACACCGAACGGTAAAGATGGACACCTCACGACCCAGAATCGTATATGGTGTGTGGTTGTAACCGTACCGTAGCTTGTCGGCGGAGTTTCCGCGTTTGGGGGTGACCATGCCCGTTGGGCGAACCGAGATGCTGAGCGACGCTTTGCCTTCGCCCTTCCCTGAAGGCTGGTATTTCGTGACCAGCAGAGCCGCATTGAAGAAGGCTAAGTTGCTCGAAAAGACCTGGCTGGGAGAGAAGATTGTGGCCTTTTGCGACGAGCATGGCAACGCGTGCGTGGCCGAAGCCTTCTGCCCGCATCTGGGTTCTCACCTCGGCCCCACAACCGGTGGATGCGTGCGTCAAGGCCGCCTCGTCTGTCCCTTCCACGGCTTTGAATACGACACCAACGGGTCATGCGTAGCCACGCCTTACGCGGCACCACCAGCCGATATGTCGCTGCGCGTGTTCCCCACTCACGAAATCGCTGGCCTGATTTTTGCCTGGTGGGGGATTGGTGGGCGTACACCGCAATGGCATCTACCAGCTAATCCTTCCGCCCCCGCACACGTTGATGAACTAACACCCGTTGACGAAGCGGCACACTCAGCCAACTTGCGCGAACCCGACAACAACCAAGATTGGTCCAATCTCTGTATCTGGACCACCCGCTTTCCTGGTCATCCACAAGAAACCACCGAAAATGCTGTGGATTTAGCGCATCTGCTCTATGTGCATGGTTACCACAGCGTCAGTCGAGTTGAGAAAATCGCCATAGATGGGCACCGATTCGATAGTAATTTCAACTTTGCAACTACCCGAAAGTTCGCTGGGGTGCCTTTCGCTAAACTTGATCTCACCGCACACACCGAAGTCCATGGTCTCGGCTATTCGTTCGTTCGAGTGCGTGAACACAGTATCGGTATGGACTTGAGACTCTGGGTTCTCGCCACGCCAGTTGACGGCACCAACATAGACCTCTCAATCGTCTCGTCCGTCAAAGAAATCAAAAACCCGAAACGTGTTGTTGTTGGTTTAGGGATTTTGCCTCGGCGAATCCGAGCACCACTTATGAACCGCATTGTGTTGTTTTTTCAACGCCATGATGTGTTGCAAGACGTGATCATCTGGAGCCATAAACAAGCTCGTTTGAAACCGTTGTTATCGAGATCAGATGGAGAAATAATGGCCTACCGTAAATATTGCTCGCAGTTCTACTCCGCAGAGCCGACATGATACGCGTGCTTGACCGCTTCAGTCGCTTGGTCACCGCCCGCCCCTACGTAACGGTGGGAGTGTTATTGTGCATGACCGTATTTCTTGGTTTCGGAGCCACGCTACGTGCCGAACCAACCGAAGGCACAAACATAGATTTCCTTCCTGAAGATAGCGATTACACCGCAGCGATAAACGAACTCAACCAATCCTTCGGTGATGCGAGCGACATCAACCTAGTGACCATAGTGTTTCGAGGCGATGCCTTCACCCCCTCCGGGGTCGCACAAATGGATCAACTGCTAACAGAAATCGTCAACAACGCGCAAGTAGCCGAACTGTTGGCACCCCCCAACCCTTTAATCGCACCTTCGCTGCTAATCGCTGCAACCGACCCAACGCTTGAGCTAAGCAACCTAACCACCGAACAGATCGCTGGTTTGCGCGCCGTGCCTGAACTCGCCGCCGCATTCAACGCGCTTAGCGGCACAGACCAAAACGGCACCGAAATTGCCATCGCAACCGTGCGCCTGCACAACACCACCGACGAACGCGTAGCGGAAGCTGAACGTACCATCAACCAACTCGCCCAAACCTCAAGCGGTACCCTTGAGGTCAGCAGTGTGTCGCCAGCCGTTATTCAAGACGAATACAAAGAAGCGACCGAATCTGGGATGGCGCCACTAATCGGGTTAGCTCTGCTCTTGATCGCGGCGTTGATCCTGCTTTTCTTGCGTACCCTCTCAGACCTGTTGATCACGCTTACCGGTCTGGTGTTTTCGCTTACCTGGATCGTAGGTGCCGAAGGTTGGCTGGGGCCCAACGGGCTCGGTTGGATCGGCCCACCAAGTTCAATATCGGCGATGGTACCGATCATTGTGATCAGCCTCACAGTTGACTACGCAATCCAAACCGTTTCGCATTATCGTGAACAACGCGCCCAAGGCCAAGCGGTGCGCCAAGCGGTGCGCCAAAGTCTAACGCATGTGACATTGCCGTTGCTCCTAGCGGCAGTCACCACCATCGCCAGTTTCCTGTCGACCTTATTCTCGCCGATCAGTGTGGTAGGCGACTTCGGTATCGTTGCCGGGTTGGGTGTGGGACTAAGCCTCATTGTGATGCTCACCTTGGTGCCAGCAGGCCGAAGCATAGTCGACCGCCGCCGTGAAGCAAAAGGCAAGTTAGCGCCGCCACGCTCCGTGTCAAGCGCCTTACCTGGAGTGGAACGAGGGGCGCAAAAACTTGGCGCGGCGGTAGCGCGCCGCCCCGCCCCAAGCCTGATTGTGGTGGCCGGGATAACGGTTTGGCTTGGTTTCGCAGCCACAGGGCTCACTTCGGAGTTTAGTATCCGTGACATCTTGCCCCAAAATGGCAAAGTCCTCGCCGACATGGAAAGCCTTGAAGCTTCGGTTGGTGGCTCCACTGAGTTGGCTAGTGTCTTGGTTAAAGCCGAAGCCACAGAAACACGCACACTATTGAACTTGCGCGAATTGGAAGCCGCATTTGCAGATCCGAATACACGCCCTGGCGCGGCAGCCGGCCCGTTGGCCCCAACCTATGCAACATTGATTGAGGACTGGATCGAAGACAACGGCGAACCAAACGACAAATACGACCCATTGCTGGCGGAGTTGTTCAATGAAGCCAGTGCGGATATTGCACTCGACTCGGAGCGAATGCAAGATTTCTTGGACCGACTTGCGACTCAAGAACCAATGCTCAACAGTTTATTGGTCAACAACAGCGCCGGCCAAGATGCTATTTTGTTGCAGTTCTCTACCTACTCGGATGACCCAGCAGCATCCACGGTCCTTCAACAAGAGATCGAAGAACTTTGGGCGGGTGACGATGAGGCCATCACCGCAACCTCAATGAGCGTTTTGGCGGTCACCATAACCGACCTAATCACCTCAGGCCAGTCGCAATCGATAAGCACCACGATCGCGGTGGCTTTAGGCGTTCTGATTTTGTTCTATTGGGTGACACTGCGCCGCCCGGTCCTCGGCTTAGTTGCTGTGGGGCCAATCGTTTTGGTGCTCATTTGGGTGCTTGGCACAATGGCTTTGTTAGGTATTCCCTACTCGTTGATCACATCCATTATTACTGCACTATCAATAGGTATTGGCGTGGACTACACAATCCATTTGATCCACCGTTATCAAGAAGAATTTACCCGAGTGCGCAACCCTGAGAAAGCGGCAGTGCGCACGCTGGCCACAACTGGTTCAGCATTGTTAGGTTCAGCACTCACCACTGCTTTAGGCTTCGGCGTGTTGGTGTTTTCGCCTCTTGAAGGCTCGCAACATTTCGGAATCACCGCAGCTATTACCATTTGGTATTCGTTGGTCGTGGCTATTTTTGTGGTGCCGCCGCTGATGACCGTGTGGGGAGCGTATGAAAACATGCGCTTGCGTTCGTCTGTGCAAAGCCTCTGGGAAAACTTAGATGTGGTAATTGAGGATGTGCATCAAAAACACCAACAGGACCCACCAACCGATTAACTATCGGCTAACTTGCGACCAAGGCGTTGCGTTGTTCGGTGACGACCAACTTTAGTTTCTTGCGAGGCGATTGCGAGGGGAACGGGTTAAAGGGGAACGGGTTAATTTTGAGTTTGGAATTCTTGGGCGATATCTCAAGGTTGAAATGATGCACCAGCAATAATAGGTCTATCGCCATGTGCAACTCCACCCAACGCGCGCCTAGGCAAGTGTGGGTGCCTAACCCATAAGGCGCATAGCTGGTGCCGAGGTGTTCCTTGCGCGGTGCGCGGTAACGGTCTATATCAAACTTGAACGGCTCAGGAAACACATCTTGCATATAATGGGTAGCGGTGGTAGCAACGGCGATTCGAGATCCGAGGGGTAGATCAAAACCTTCCACAATGCATGCATTCATGACATTGCGAATAGACATAGGCACCACCGGATAAAGCCGCAAACATTCCATAATAAATCGGCGTGTTACATCAGTTGCCGGCCCAGTCAGAGCCTTGGTATCGGGATTGCCGTTGGCGAACAAAGCATCTGCTTCGGCGCGTATCTCACGTTCCAATTCCGGTTGGCTCAACATCGCGTAGATCACGAAGCTGAGTTGGTCACCCATATACATTGCCGCAAGCAAAGGTGCCGAAAGGACGAAACTCAAGTTTGCTTCAGGCAGGAACTGCCGGTCTGCGGTATGCATAGCGAGTAGTTCGTCAGCGAGGTTGCGGGGGCATCCGACCCTTTGTGCCGGGGTATGAACACGCAACACACGTTCGGTCACTTCACCAATCAGTTTAGAACGGCGCTTCATTGAAGGGGTCTTGGCCATAAACATAGGAAGTGTTCTAGCCACATGCGTTTGCAAAGCGCGAGCCTTGTACTTACACAGGTCATCAATTATGTCTTGCGTTTCGAGGTTCACCGACAACGGTGACATCGCCGCATTTACCAAACGGCGGC
>Ga0209022_1000873_pt1 | contig 35054 bp, 25 predicted proteins | sample PinacodermPK_FD_187300 | JGI IMG/M metagenome (GOLD analysis project Ga0209022, IMG submission 187300) | Host-associated microbial community of the marine sponge Aplysina aerophoba from Gulf of Piran - sponge pinacoderm, lysed by proteinase... | ecosystem: Host-associated > Porifera > Sponge >...
GGGGTAAGTAAACGCAGAAAATCATGAAGGTTTTAGAGGAATTTTCCGGTTTCCGGCGGCCAACTCGTCATTCAGGGCGCCGATTCGGAATGGTCGACCTGATTCGCACCGTCCGGGAAAAGTTAAAAATAATTCTCTTTGCGAAAAAAAAGCTTTTATATCAACGACATAAAATCTCTAAGGCGAATAATTAGAATTGCTGGAATCGGCGGAAGTCCACGCCCGAATCGGGGAAGGACCGGCGAGAGCCGCGAACACCGCGGAAGCGGATTGGCGGCGGTGCCCGTTGGCGTGCATTCTGGCGGAGGAGGTGGGATTCGAACCCACGGTGGAGTTCCCCCCACGCCGGTTTTCAAGACCGGTGCATTCGACCACTCTGCCACTCCTCCGATAGCGAGCGAATTAATGTCGGATCGCGAAAAGTTAAAGCGCCATTCGCCCCCACGTTAATATTCCGATCGGTTGCTTGCAATTTGGCAACCGCCGCACTTTGAAATTCCGGTCCGGCTGGAATTGCTTTCGGCTAATTTTCGCGGTCCCAAATAGACGCTAGCGAAGTAGCAGGCTATCAAAGCCCGCGACCGTTGAAATTATACTGTTGCTTGCGAAACCTCGCCGAAAGGCGCAAACGGACTTCGGCTGCGGCGGAAAACTGCGATTTTCTTGCAGCAGCCTGGCAGTCAGCCTCGGCGACAAGGCGGAATCGTCATCGCTTGCAACTTGCCGAGTGTCCGAAATTCAGTATATTCCTCAGCGATGTCGGTTGGAACGCTCCCGTTCATTTCGATAGCAATGGGTCGAACTCTGTTAAAGGAGAATGCATCGAGTCTTGTTATCAAACATGGCTGAACCGATTCAAACTGTTGCCGCATTGCCCACGCGAGCGCCGTGTTTACAGGAATTTGATTAACGAAAACCTCGCGCCAACTTTTCGCCTTTTCGAATCGCCTTCCATTTGCAAGAGTGCGTTGTCACAATAAAATTTAGGAACACTGTGAGCAGGATAAAAAATTCATTTGCCGCGCTGGCGATTTTAATCTCTTCCGCGCTACCGGCGCTGGCATTTCAAACCGCCGCCGAGTCCGTCGTCGTGCTGGATGAATTGTCAAATATCGTCCTTATCGGAAAAAACGCGGATATGCCGCTGCCGCCGGCGTCCATGTCCAAGCTGATGACTCTGTATATGGTGTTCGAAGCCTTGGATAGCGGTCGGCTTTCGCTCCAGGATCAGTTGCCGGTATCCAAGGAAGCGGTCGCCTATCGCGGCTCGACCATGTATCTCCAAACGTCGGATCGAGTCTCGGTCGAAGATCTGATTCGCGGCGTCGTCGTCCTGTCCGGAAACGATGCCAGCGCAGTGCTTGCCGAGGCGCTATCCCCCGACGGTACGGAAGCGGGATTCGCCGCGCTGATGAACCAACGCGCCAAGGAGATCGGGCTAACGTCATCCAATTTCGCCAATTCAAATGGCTGGCCGCACCCTCTGCATAGAATGAGCGCGCGAGATTTGGCTGTTCTCGCCTCCAAAATCATCAACGAATTTCCCATATTTTACCGCTACTTTTCGGAAACGGAGTTCGACTTCAGATCCCGTGCGCCGGACAACCGCTTCAATAGAAATCCGCTGCTAAAGCTGGGCATCGGCGTCGACGGATTGAAAACGGGCTATACGCAGGCGGCGGGCTATGGATTGACCGGTTCCGCGGTACGGGACGACAGACGAGTGATTTTCGTAATTTCAGGCCTTTCAAGCGCCGAAGAAAGGGCGAGAGAATCCGAAAAGCTCGTCAATTGGTACTTCCTTCAATTCACCGGCAAAACGCTGTTCGAGCCGAACGAAACGATTCTGGAGGTGCCGGTGTTCATGGGCAGCAAGAGCAGAATTCCGGTTTCCTCTCCCGAAGGCGTTCGCGTTTCCGTTCCGCTGACCGCCAGAGGCGGCGTGAAAGCCGAAGCCGTCTATCCGAGAAGCGTAGAGGCGCCAATTTCCAAAGGCCAAATCGTCGGCGAATTGATTTTAGACATTCCGGGAGTCGAGGAATCGCCTCGATTCACGCTGCATGCAACCGAAGATGTGGAGCGCGGCGGGATCGGCACGAGAATAAAGACCGCCGCAATTCTGCTTTTCGAAAGATTCATCCTCAATGCGGTGAACTAGCAGCCATGAACGGCAATGGCCTGTTCATCACTTTTGAGGGAATCGACGGAACCGGCAAAACGACTCAGGCGGCAATGCTGGCCGATCGCCTGCATGCCGATGGTTACGACAGCATCAAGACGCGGGAGCCGGGCGGCACGGCAGGAGCCGAAAAAATACGCGAGCTTTTGATAAATGTCGCCGAATCGAAATGGTCGAACGAGGTCGAGATCCTATTGTTGACAGCCGCTCGGCACGAACACGTCGAAAAGAAAATCGTTCCCGCCCTCGAATCCGGAAAAATCGTAGTTTGCGACCGCTATGTTGATTCCACGCGAGTCTACCAAGGGCACTCGGATAGCGGCATGCGCGACTGCATAGATGCGCTTCACGAGCGAATTATCGGCAAATCGCCGGATTTGACCTTCATTCTTGACCTGCCGCCGCGGATTGCGCTTGAGCGAATCGGCAAAAGAGGCCCAGCCGATGCCTATCTGGATTCCTACGGAGACCGAATTGATTCGCTGCGGCAAGGATTCTTGGACCTGGCGCGAGAGTTCCCGAACCGATGCATCGTTGTCGACGCTTCGCTTCCCGCGAAAAAAATCGCCGAGCTAATCCGAGTTGAAGCCATGAAGCGAATGCAATGAGCGCCGACTCGCCGCCGGAAGCCGATCGACTCGCAAGCACGCCGCATCCTCGCTTTAACGACGTTCTTTACGGGCAGGGTCAGGCCGAAAGAGTATTCCTGGATTCCTTCCACTCAGGTCGAATGCATCATGCATGGCTGGTTACGGGGCCGCTCGGCATCGGGAAGGCTACGTTGGCATGGCGAATAGCGAAATTCCTGCTAACCGATCCGAGCCGGGAATCGTGGAGCTTGGCCACGACGCCGGACCATCCGGCTCTTTCGAGGATTCGCTCGCTGACGGATTCGTCGATTTGCCTGGTGCGCCGAACGCAGGACCAAAAGACCGGCCGCCTTCCAAAGGAAATTACTGTCGGCGAAATCCGGAATTTAATATCATTTTTCGGCTACGCATCGGCGGATGATCGGCATCGTGTCGCAATTATCGATTCCGCCGACGAGCTTAATGAGAGCGCCGCGAACGCGCTGCTCAAGCTGCTTGAAGAACCGCCGCCTAAAACCGTCTTTTTCCTGATCAGCCACGCTCCGTCGATGCTATTGCCGACGATCAGAAGCAGGTGCGCCACGCTGCTGTGCCGCCCCCTGGAAAAAAGAGAGTTTTCTTTAGCTCTGGAGAATCTCGATATCAAAGCGCACGAGCGGCATGCTGAATTGGCGGAGCTAGCCGAAGGATCGGTCGGCGAAGCGGTTCGCATCCTGGAAGGCGGCGGATTGGAAATCTATTCTCAGCTTGTCGCCCTTTTCGGCACGTCTCCGGGCTTTAAGAGAGGCGCGGCGTCAGCCATCGCTTCGCGGTGCGATTCACCCGCCGCTTGCAGGCTTACATCCAGATTGACAGCGATTCTACTGCGACGGCTCGCGCTCGAAGGGCTTGGCGGCCGACATGGAGTCGAAGCGGCGCCGAGCGAAGACAGCCTTCTCCGGAAGCTTTCTCCGGACCTGAAAGCTTCGAGGGAGTGGGCTTCAACCTTCTTTGAACTTTCGCGCCGCGCGGAGGCCGCCTCGCGGTTAAACGTTGAGCCTTACGCAACTGTGCTTGAAATACTTCTTTCGGTTGATCGAAAGGCCAGCGAAATTTGCGGTGGCGTCAAATGACCGCGCCCCGTATCGTCGATAGCCACTGCCATTTGGACTTCGACACGTTCGCGGATGAACTCGACGCGGTGGTGGAGCGCGCAGCATCGGCGGGAGTCGATCGAATGCTGACTATCTGCACCAAAGTTGAAAACATTGAAAAGTCCGCCGAGATCGCAGCAAGATTTAACAATGTCTGGTTCGCGGCGGGCATCCACCCGCACTACGCCGCCAGCCAAGCGTCAGTGTCGCCGGAACAGCTTGCGAAGTTCGCGAAACACCCGAAAATGATTGCAATCGGCGAAACCGGCCTTGACTACTACTACACCAAGGAATCCGAATCGGAACAGAAGCGAAGCCTCGAATCTCACATCGAGGCCGCCCGCCTAACGAAATTGCCGCTAATTATTCACTCGCGAAGCGCCGACAAGGATATGGGCGCAATTCTGGAGCGCGAATTCAAGGCCGGGCCTTTCGATTGCGTGATGCACTGCTACTCGTCCGGACCGGAACTCGCGGAACTTGCGCTAGACCTTGGATTCTTTCTTTCGATTTCCGGAATTGCTACGTTCAAAAACGCGGAGGACCTTCGCGAGATATTCCGGTCCGCGCCAAAGGCAAGAATCCTGGTCGAAACCGATGCCCCCTATCTTGCTCCGCAGCCCTATCGGGGCAAGCGGAATGAACCGGCGTACGCCGCGATAACCGCGCGCCTCAGCGCCGAGTTTCTTGACATGGGCTATGGCGAATTCGCAACGCAAACGAGCGCGAACTTCGACCGGCTGTTTTCGAAAGCGATCTAGGTTGGAGCGCCTTAAACTTACCATTCTCGGCTGCGGGTCGTCTGGAGGCGTGCCTCGCCTGGGCGGAATTTGGGGCAACTGCGACTCGTCGAATCCAAAGAATTACCGGCGGCGATGCTCGTTGCTAGTCGAAAGATTCTCCGAAGGCGGCGTAACCAGAGTGCTTATTGATTCCTCTCCCGATCTTCGCAGCCAATTGTTGGACGCCGGCGTGGGACACTTGGACGCGGCCGCCTACACGCATGCCCACGCCGACCATGTAAACGGCCTTGACGATCTCCGGATGGTCTTCCACATTCGCGGTTCCCGCCTTCCGGTCTGGGCCGACGAACCAACTCGCGAATCTCTCCTTAAACGATTTTCGTACGCTTTCATTCAATCGGAGGGCAGCCAGTATCCGCCGATTCTGGAACTCAACGAGCTCGAGGGCCCCTTCGTTGTCGAAGGCGGCGGAGGTTCGCTCGAACTTTCGCCATTCCAGGTCGTTCACGGTTCGATTTCGAGCAAGGGCTTTAGATTCGGCAACATCGCCTACCTTCCCGATGTTTCGGAAATGCTGCCGGAATCCTGGCGAGCCGTCGACGGGTTGGATTGCTGGATCGTCGACGCTCTTCAAAGGAATCCCCATCCGAGCCACGCGCATTTGGACATGACGCTGAATTGGATCAGTCGCGCGAATCCGAGACGCGCCATCCTAACGAACATGCATATAGACCTGGATTACGAAACCGTACGCAGAGAAACGCCGACCAATGTCGAACCGGCGTACGACGGCATGACTGTGGAATCGGCAGCCTAGCCGATGCAGGCTCTTCTTGAAGTAACCCTTCCGGTATTCATAATAATCGGCGCCGGCTACGCTTCCGTCTGGCGGAAATTGTTTTCGTCCTCCGATGTCAACAGCTTGATGGCGTTTACTCAGAAATTCGCCATTCCATGCCTTTTGTTCAATGCAATTTCGACGCTGGAGCTTGGCGAAAACCTTGATTCCGGATTTATCGCGTCATTCTATATTTCATCGACGATTTGCTTTGTTCTGGGCATGATCGCCGCGATCTTCGCTTTCGGACGTTCGACAGAGGATGCGGTCTGCATCGGATTCACCGCGTTGTTCGGCAACACGGTCTTGCTCGGCCTGTCCATAGTCGACCGAGCCTACGGCCAGTCCTCCCTCGACGCCGCATTCGTAATCGCGGCTATTCACACGCCCTATTGCTACATTCTCGGCATTACGACCATGGAGATCGTCCGCAGAAAAGGGAAATCGTTCGCCGAAAACATGCGGTCGATACTGGCCTCGGTTTTTCGCAACGCCTTGATGATCGGGATTCTTCTTGGATTCTTGTTCAATGCGGCGAACATCGAATTGCCGCAAGTGCTCGCGAGCTCGCTCGACATGATATCCGTCGCCGCGCTCCCTGCGGCGCTGTTCGCACTTGGCGGCATACTCGTGGAATACAGGCCGGAAGGAGATCTAAAAATTATCGCTACGGTTTGCTTTCTTTCCTTGATTCTGCATCCTGCATTGGCTTTTCTGATATCCCACCAAGTATTGGGAGTTGATCACAAATTGGCTCGAACGGCGACCTTGATGTCCGCGATGGCGCCAGGGGTCAATGCCTACGTCTTCGCGAACATGTACAATCGCTCGAAGCGCGTAGCGGCGAGTTCGGTCTTGATCGGAACGGTGCTCTCGATCGCAACTGCATCCATGTGGCTGATTCTGGCGGGCTGAGTTGCGCATATGGCGGTTACTCGAATTCCGGAACCGCCGTTTCCATTCGGTATTTGACTGGTGCGGTCGAGAAGACTCGAACTTCCACGGGTATTACCCCACAGCGACCTCAACGCTGCGCGTCTACCAATTCCGCCACGACCGCAAATCGCACCCGTCTACTAAAATCGAATTCGTCCTTTGTAAAGCCATTTCGCCCGTCGAAGCCGAATCATTCCGAAGTTCTTTCCTGGATTGTCGATTCCCCAAACTTGTCGATCTTGCGCAATCGGTTGGTCTAGGCCAAATTCGTATTCCAGTAGCGCGGTCGGACACGAATCGAATGGTAGAATTTAGAATCTCCGAAGGCCTGGTCGAATATTCGGAATCCGTTCGCTTGATGGAAAAAAGGGTGGAGGAAATTCGAACCGGGAGCGCCGACGAGGCCGTATGGCTTCTCGAGCATCCGCCGCTTTATACGGCCGGCACAAGTGCAAAGCCGTCCGATCTGCTCAACCCGCATCTGCTGCCCGTTTTCAAGGCGAGTCGCGGCGGGCAATTCACATATCATGGTCCGGGCCAGCGAATTGCGTACACCATGCTAGATCTAAACCGGCGAGGGAGAAATGTCCGCGAATTCGTCCGTTCAATCGAACGCTGGGCGATTGCCGCTTTATCCGAGTTCGGCATTGAAGGGCGTTGTAGAAACGATAGGGTTGGCGTTTGGGTCGTTCGAAACGACCTTCCCGCCCTGCAAGGCGGCGCCCATAGGGAAGACAAGGTCGCCGCTGTCGGAATCCGTCTGAGAAGGTGGATCTCGTTTCATGGACTGTCGATCAATGTTTCGCCGGAACTTGGCCACTACGAAGGAATCGTTCCCTGCGGCATCCGGGAGCACGGAATTACTAGCTTCAAGGACATGGGCGTCGACGCTACGATGTCTGAACTCGATCAAGCGCTGATACACCACTTCGACAACGACCTTGCCGAATGCTAGCTCCCGAATGGACTCTTAATGTCCAACAGCCCGTTCGGGTCGCGTCGAAGCGCGCGGCAGTCGACGGAGCGCGGAACCGGGAATGTTCCGCGCCGGCCACCGATGCCCCGCGTTCCGAATGTCCAGCGATTTGGATAGCCGCATAGCCGACCGTGGAACATCGGCGCGCATCCCGCCCGAGCTCCTTCACCGCCCGGCGCGCAGATTATCGCAACTGCCAACTCTTGCTGCAAATATACGGGAAAAGCGCGAAATTACGAATGACGGAAGCGCTCCACCGGTTGGATTTGACTATTCGCGGTCTACTACATCCTGCGGCCTACGACATTCGCGTTCCGAAAATTCCGATCTTGCAAGCGAATCGGTTCTATTTGCGCGATACGCGCGCCCATGAGAAATTTCGGCCCGACCCGCTCGATTCACGCCTGAGATTGTTGGAATTCGGGTCGACTTTACAGCCATTTTGACCGAAATCGGATTTGCGCCATTCGCAAATGCGGCAGTTGTCTAATTTAGACCGTTCGTATATTTGGGAGCAAGAAACGGTCGGGGATTCATGCGCCTCGGCTACGTGCAGGAAGCTAGATGAGGTTGAAATGGCGGACATCGCCACGCATCCGCAGGAAGAGCAGCATCACGACGATCACTACGATCATCAGAAAAGTTTCTTTACGCGCTGGTTCATGTCAACGAATCACAAGGATATCGGAATCCTTTATATCGTAACGGCTGCGGTCGTCGGTTTCATTTCGGTGGCATTCACTGTTTTCATGCGCATGGAACTCATGGAGCCAGGCGTTCAGTACATGTGCCTCGAGGGAACGAGCCTGCTGGCGGCAGCTGTCGAAGACTGTACGCCGAACGGGCATTTATGGAACGTGCTAATTACGGGCCACGGCATTCTTATGATGTTCTTTGTCGTCATTCCGGCTTTATTCGGCGGATTCGGCAACTATTTCATGCCGCTCATGATCGGTGCGCCGGATATGGCATTCCCCAGGCTGAACAACCTCAGCTACTGGATGTACGTAGCGGGGACGTCTCTCGCGGTCTGCTCGATGCTGGCGCCCGGCGGCAACGGCCTGTCCGGCTCCGGCGTGGGCTGGGTTCTCTACGCTCCCCTCTCCACGCGCGAAACCGGCATGTCGATGGATCTGGCGATTTTCGCCGTTCACGTGTCGGGCGCCTCGTCCATTCTCGGCGCCATCAACATGATCACGACATTTCTCAACATGCGCGCGCCCGGCATGACGCTTCACAAAACGCCGCTTTTCGCATGGTCGATATTCCTAACCGGATGGTTGATACTTCTTTCGCTTCCGGTTCTCGCCGGCGCCATCACGATGCTGCTCACGGACAGAAACTTCGGCACGACATTCTTCGACCCCGCCGGAGGCGGCGACCCGATTCTGTATCAGCACCTTCTATGGTTTTTCGGGCATCCGGAAGTCTACATTATCGTCGTTCCGGGTTTCGGAATAATGTCGCACGTAATCTCGACATTTTCTAAAAAGCCCATATTCGGCTATCTTCCGATGGTTTACGCCATGGTCGCCATCGGCGCGCTTGGGTTCGTCGTCTGGGCCCATCACATGTACACCGTCGGCATGAGCCTAACCCAGCAATCGTACTTCATGCTTGCGACGATGGTGATCGCGGTGCCAACAGGAATAAAAATCTTCTCCTGGATCGCGACCATGTGGGGAGGATCCGTAGAATTCAAAACGCCTATGCTTTGGGCATTCGGATTTCTGTTCCTATTTACGCTAGGCGGCGTAACCGGAATCGTTCTAAGCCAAGCGGGCGTCGACCGGGCCTATCACGACACCTACTACGTCGTCGCTCACTTCCACTATGTCATGTCGCTCGGGGCCGTGTTCAGCATTTTCGCGGCCGTATATTACTGGATGGGCAAAATGACCGGCCGGCAGTATCCCGAATGGGCCGGCAAGCTTCACTTCTGGACAATGTTCATCGGCTCCAACCTGACATTTTTTCCGCAGCATTTTCTCGGTCGCCAGGGTATGCCGCGCCGATATATCGACTACCCCGAAGCATTCGCCTATTGGAACCAGATCTCGTCCTACGGCGCATTTCTTTCCTTTGCATCATTCCTGTTTTTCATCGGCATCGTCTTCTACACGATATTCGCCGGAAAGCGCGTAACCGAAAACGCATACTGGGGCGAGCATGCCGACACTTTGGAATGGACGCTTCCCAACCCGCCGCCGGAACACACGTTCGAAACGCTGCCGACGGCTGAAGTGCACCAGCGCGCAGCCCACCACTGAGCGCGCCGGCAAATTTACGGGCTTTGCCTCCGGGAGGGTTCTGCCGGAGGCAAGGGCGTCAGCGGCATTGAGCCGAGCACGCGATTCGATCTCGCACTTCCGAAGTCTCTCCGATCCGGCACTTGCCGAATTTGGAGCCGGACAACGGATATGCCGCAAGAAAATCGCCGCGAGTCGAGCTCGGCGGCATGCGTTCAGACCGGTAAATTCAAGAATTCAGCAGATGCGCTCGGCGACCAGCCTGTCGGCCTCCTTGAAATCCAGCTGCCCTGGATATTTCTTTTTCATGGTTCCTAGAACGCGCCCCTTGTCTCGAACGCTGGCCGCGCCGGTTTCCCGGATTACCCTTTCAACGGCTTCTTCCAATTCGCGTCCGCACAGCTGCTTCGGAAGCAACGACTTGATTACGGTTATCTCGTGCCTTTCGCCTTCAGCCGAATCCAATCGCCCCAGTTCGACAAACCCCTGCGCGCTTTCCTCTCTTTGCTGAATCATTCTTTCGAGAGTGGAAAGTATTGTCTGGTCCGAAACGAACTCGCCCCTCCCCGTGGATCGAGCAAGATTGTCCTTGTCCTGAATCGCTGTTCTGATTAGCCGAAGAATGCTCAGACGTTCCTGATTGTCGGACGATTTGGCTTCCTGAAACGCCTCGGCAATTCGAGCGCGTACGAAAGATTTTTGCACTTCGCCTCCAACGGTCGTAGCAACCGCGCCAAGCATACATCTCAATTGCGAATGCAACAACAGAAATTTTCTCGACTTGCGTTCAATAGAAATCGCGGTTCGACTCACGCTGTCATTGACCCGGCAATCGCGCGGCCATAGTGTCCCGCAGCGCACCTCCGAAAGAATTTCCCATGCCGATCCCAGAGCACCGATTCGACAAGCCGCACCCTAGAACGGCATGCGTCGCGCTGAACGACGGGTCGGTATTTTTCGGCACTGGCTTCGGGGCCGTCGGTACATCCGTCGGCGAACTTTGCTTCAATACTTCGATGACCGGCTACCAGGAGATCATGACGGATCCGTCCTACGCCGGGCAGATCGTGACGTTCACATTTCCGCATATCGGCATTGTCGGCGCCAATGCCGAAGATGAAGAATCCCCGAGTCCCGTAGCCGCCGGAATGATAACGAAATGCGTACCCGGCAGAGCGTCGAATTGGCGCGCCGCCGAGGATCTCTCCTGCTGGCTGGCCAAGCGCAACCAAATCGGCGTCGGGGGGCTGGACACTCGCCGGCTAACGAGGGAAATTCGTCGGCAGGGAGCCCCGCATGCCGCGATCGCGCACGACCCCGGCGGCGAGTTGCATCCGGACGATCTGGTCGAAAGAGCCAGGCAGTTCGCGGGATTGACAGGCGCGGACCTCGCTTCGAAAATTTCGGCGAAGGATTCGTACGGGTGGACCGGCTCCGTGTGGAATTGGCCCGAAGGCTACTCGATGGGGCCGTCCGCGAAGTACAAAGTCGCCGCAGTCGACTACGGAGCCAAGCGAAACATCCTGCGGTGCCTGGCGTCCCACGGATGCGAAGTTCGCGTTTTTCCGGCGGTCGCGACAGCGGAGGAGATATTGTCGTCGCGCCCGGACGGGCTTTTCCTGTCAAATGGACCAGGCGACCCGGCCGCGACGGGAAAATTCGCGGTGCCGATGATAAGGCACGTGCTCGAAAAATCGAGCATTCCCGTTTTCGGCATATGCCTTGGGCACCAGATGCTTGCGCTCGCCCTAGGCGCGGCGACAATGAAAATGAACCACGGGCACCACGGCGCGAATCACCCGGTTCTAGACAAGGCCACTAGAAAAGTTGAGATTACGGCCATGAATCACGGATTCGCCGTCGATTCTCGAACCCTGCCGGCAGGCGTATCGGAAACGCATGTCTCCCTGTTCGATGGATCGAATTGCGGCATCCAAATGGATGAGCGACCTGTGTTTTCAGTGCAGTTTCATCCTGAAGCGAGCCCGGGGCCGCAGGATAGCCAATACCATTTCAGATGCTTCGTCGATGCAATGAGCGAGCGGCTAAAGTCGAACAGAATCTAGAACGCAACTCGTTTGGTCCGCATGGACTTCGATTCGGCACCTCCCAACGAGAGGTTCCAAGCGGCCGCTCCGGCCGCTTGGACATTCAGAGGCGATCCGCGGCGACGGCATCCAATCGCGCCTCCCATGCGAATCGCCCCGGCGAACCTTGTTCCGAAAAAATTCGAATCGCTCAGTTCTTTTCCTGGTCGACCAATTTGCCCGCGGAAATCCACGGCATCATGTCGCGAAGCCTTTCGCCGACTTCCTCGATCGGGTGCGAATCGTTCACGCGCCTCGTTGCGAGGAAGGACGGCTTGCCGACCGAGCATTCGCGCATCCATTCGCTAGTAAATCTGCCGGATTGAATATCCTTGAGAATCGACTTCATGCGCGCTTTGGTTTCGTCATAGGGCAGCACTTTCGGCCCCGATACATACTCGCCGAATTCGGCCGTGTTGGAAATCGAATAGTTCATATTCGCGATGCCGCCCTCGTAGATCAAGTCAACGATCAGCTTCACCTCGTGCAGGCATTCGAAGTAAGCCATTTCGGGCGCATAGCCGGCTTCCACCAACGTCTCGAAACCGCATCGAATAAGCTCGACCATGCCGCCGCACAAGACCGCTTGCTCGCCGAACAGGTCAGTTTCGCACTCTTCCTTGAAATCCGTTTCGATAATTCCCGAACGCCCTCCGCCAATCGCGGAGCAATAGGACAGCCCGGTCTCAAGAGCTCTTCCAGTGGCGTCATTTGCGACAGCGACTAGGCAGGGAACGCCGCCGCCCTTGAGGAATTCGGCTCTGACCGTATGGCCCGGACCCTTCGGGGCCATCATGATTACATCGACGCCCGGCTTCGGAGTAATGAGGTTGAAGTGCACATTCAGCCCGTGCGCGAACGCTATGGCCGAACCGTCGCGCAGGTTGTCGTGCACGTAGCGGCTATAGGTCTGCGCCTGAAGCTCATCCGGCATCGTGAACATTATCAAGTCGCACCACGCGGCCGCCTCGGCAATTCCCATCACTTTGAGACTTTCCATTTCAGCTTTCTTGGCCGATGGCGAACCTTCCCGAAGTGCAACCGCCAAATTGGTGGCCCCTGAATCTCGCAGATTGAGCGCGTGGGCATGTCCCTGGGAACCGTATCCCAGAATCGCAATTTTTTTGTCCTTGATAAGATTGATATCGCAGTCGCGATCATAGTATACACGCATGTTCATGTCCTGTTCATTGCCTTGTTTGTAATAATATTCAACATTCCTTGCGAAATAGGTCTGCATTTATTGACAATTCCGGCCTAATTTTGAAATATCTTTCCGAAAATTTCCGTAATAATGAAAAATAAATGACAAAGCTCGATGCGATGGATTTTCGGCTGCTTAGGCAACTGCAAGCCGACCCCGACTTGAAGTGCGCGGAGCTCGCCCAAAAATCCGGCATGTCGCCCGCAACCTGCTGGCGGCGGCTGGAGAACATGAAGCGGGACGGGCCAATCTCGAGATTCGAAGGCAGCATCGACTGGACCTCGCTTGGATACGAAATCGAAGTTTCGCTGCGAATAAAGCTCGACAAGGCAAATCCGAAAGTGTTCGACGAATTCTTCTACGAGGTTCGGAAAATTCCGGAAGTTACCGAAATCCAGACTTTCCTGGGCAGGGTCGACGTTAGACTGACGCTGCTTGCAAGGAATTCCAAGCACTACCGGGAGCTGTACCGCGATCGGATTCTCGCCCTGCCCTTCGTATCCGACATCGAGCCGCTCATGCTAATTTCCACGGTAAAGGACTCCCGGTGCCTGCCGATCTGATCGAACTCGACGACATCGACAGGCGCATTTTGAAATTGCTCGCCGAAAACGCCGATATCCCAACAGTCGAAATCGGGCGACGAGCGTCGATTTCGCAATCCCTCGCGTGGCGCAGGATTCAGCGCCTTAAAGAATGCGGCGTTCTCGGCAAGCGCAGGCTCATCTTCGAAAACGAGGCTCTCGGCTTTACGGTTACCGTATTCCTCGGCATTCGCCTGTCCGCAAAGGGAAGCGCGAGCCTAGCGGAATTTGAACGCGCCATAGTTGCTATTCCGGAAGTCCAGGTCGTTCAGCAGGTGCTTGGAATCTACGACTATAGAGTTCGCATCGTCGCAAGAAACCTAAGCGATTTTGAACGCGTGCTTCGCCGCAGGATCATGGCGCTCCCCGGCGTTAGCGAATTCGAGGCCAATGTACTTTTAAGCGAAGAAAGGAGGCCGGGGCCGATCGGCTAGAGATGCCGGAGGAACGGAAATCCGTTCAGTTCGCGAAGTCCTTTTCGGCGCCTAGCCCGAATCGCATCAGCGGCTGCCGGAGAGCGTCGATTCCTCCGACTGCAGCCAGCCCGAACGTTCTTGCGCGTCGCAATCGGCTTGCCTCCCAACTCGATACCCAGTTCAATACGCCGACGCCGACGCTCCGGGAGAGCGCGGCGGATCTCCGTCCGCGGCTTTCGGCGGCCAGGCGATTCGAAAAATCGCTTGCTGCCAATTCGGATTCTTGAAGCAGCGAGAAAAGCGATCCAATGTCGCCGATGCTTAGATTGAGCCCCTGAGCGCCGACAGGCGGCAGAACATGCGCCGCCTCCGCGATTAACGCGGTCCGCCCCGAGCTGAACCTATTGGCCAATAGGCCGGCGACGGGCCACGAACCAATTTCCGAGATGAGTTCCAGCCGCCCAAGTACGCCGCAGGATCGCTCCGTAATCAATGAATCGAACTCGCGGCGAGGCCGCGAGACGAGCCGCTCGGCGATCGCGGCGCTTTCCATCCAGACGACCGCCGAAGACGGGCGGCCACTGGAATCTTCAAGCGGAACCAGGGTAAAGGGGCCTCCCCTTTCGTGGATCTCTATCGACGCGCCGCCATGCGGCTGCTTGTGCGAAACTGAAAATGCCAAGGCGGTTTGCCGGGACCGGTAGCCGACAACGTCGATTCCCAAGCGATCTCGAATGGCGGAGTTTCTGCCGTCCGCGGCGATTGCGAGTTTCGCGGAAAGACGCGTGCCATCGGACAATTCGGTGATTGCTTCGAAGTCTCTATTCAGAACCCGCGCGACGGCCCGGCCCCGCGTAAGAGAAACATTGGCTAGGCCGCGAATCCGCCTTTCCAGTATTTCCCGGAGGATTCTATTCGAAACGTTCCATCCGAATTCCTGGAGTCCGATTTCACTTGCATCGAATTCGATAGATTTTCGTATTTGCGCATTGCCGTTCGATTCGACGATCCTAAGCGCCCGCAATGGCGTTGCGCCTTCTATTGCGCCCTCCCAGATTCCTGCTTTCTCCAGAATAGATTTAGAGGGGCGCAGAAGCGCGGTTGTTCGAGCATCCGGTCTAGCCGAAGGGCCGGGCTTTGCAGGAATTCGGTCGACGCATGCGACTGTGTATCCGGCCGACCCGAAAGCGGCGGCCGCGAGCATTCCCGCCAATCCGCCGCCGGCGATAAGAATGTCGTATTCCGAACTTTGCAAACCCGCGCTCCCTCGCTACTCCCGATCTCGGGCTACAGGTCGAAATCGCGGGCGAAGCCCGCTCCCATGCGCTGCTTCTTCAGCGCGTCGCGACACGGCCGGGTCGAAGCCTCATGCGCGAGCCACCGCGTCTTCAATATCGCCGAGGATCGATTCAAGTACCGATTGATCTCTGCTTTCAACCATGATTCGGACTACAGGCTCGGTTCCCGACCTTCTTACGACCACGCGTCCTTCGCGTCCCAGGACGTTTCTTGCTCGCTCGATCACCCGCTTCGTTCCGCCCAGCGCCAAAGGATCGCGGTCCGCGCTTACGGAAACGTTTCGCATCAGCTGCGGCACGGGTTCAAATTGCCGAAGAAGTTCACTTGCGGCGCACTTCCTCGTCGCCATTTCCGCCAGGAACTGGAGTCCCGCAATCAACCCGTCGCTCGTCGTCATGTAATCGGACATTATGATATGGCCCGATTGCTCGCCGCCCAGATTCAGCCCGACTTCGCGCATTTTTTCCGCAACGTAGCGGTCGCCGACCGCAGTTCGATGCAGCTTGATTCCGAGTCGCCCCAGGAAGGTTTCAAGCCCCAGGTTCGACATTATCGTGGTGACGATTTCGTTTTTTCTTAGCCGGTTTTCCTGCTTCCACCTAGAGGCCAGCAGCGCCAGAAGCTGATCGCCTTGTCCAAGTTCGCCGCGTTCGTCGATGATGACGACTCTGTCCGCGTCGCCGTCGAAGCAAATTCCGGCATCCGCCCCGGATTCCAAGACTTTCCTGCGCGCGATTCCCGTCGCGGTGGATCCGCAATCGTCATTGATATTGTAGCCGTTCGGGGCAACGGCGATAGATTCCACTTCTGCGCCCAGCTCCCAGAGCACGCTGGGCGCGACCTTGTAGGCGGAGCCGTTCGCGCAGTCGACGACGACCTTGATGCCGTCCAGCTTCTGGTTTTGAGGAAATGTCGTCTTAACGTATTCCGCGTATCGACCTAGGCCGTCGTCAATTCTCCGCGCTCTTCCTATGTCGCTCGGAGAGGCGAGACTGGCCTTCTCCTCGGCGATTCTTTCGATCCCTAGCTCCGCGTTGTCGGAAAGCTTGTAGCCGAACGGATCGAAAAACTTGATTCCATTGTCCTCGTGCCGATTATGGGACGCGGTAATCATAACGCCGAGGTCCGCGCGCATGGATCGGGTCAGGAATCCGACCGCCGGCGTTGGAACCGGCCCGAGCAGCAGGACATTCATTCCGGTCGATGTCAGTCCCGCAGTCAACGCGTTCTCAAGCATATATCCCGACAAGCGCGTGTCCTTGCCGATAACGACGCGACGGCTATTCGACGCCTTGCCTCGGAAATACTCGCCGACTGCCGCGCCGATTCTTAGCGCCACCTCGGCAGTCATGGGTTCGGAATTCGCCTTGCCTCTAATGCCGTCAGTTCCAAAATATCTTTTCTTCATGATCCTCTCGACATGTGAATTGAATTGCCGCGTTCACAAAATTCTTCGGCGCCATTGCCGACCGCCGGCGTCAAGCCGCCGCCCGCGCGGACTCGGAGCGAACAGCCGCATGGCGCCAGGCCGCCGCCCCATTGAGGCAATCTATTGCGACCGCGCTAATCGGAGTTCCTTTAAATTGCCTTGCTGAAAAAGCAAATGCTTCGATTCAAAGTGTTTCCTTGTAAAACAGATGCCGCCCTATACTTGCGGTCTTCTTGAATTTCGACGCCCATTTGGGCCTTACATCGACGGTATGGAAATGAGTTGCGCCATTCGTCAACGGCGAATTGTTTTTTCTGCTTGCCATGAACTCCGAGGCTATGCGCCAGGCGCGTTGAAAGGCTTCTTGCTCATAAATCCTTTCCGACACCCCGTCGCAATAGAAGCTAAACTGACAACTGTTCTTTGAGCCGTTTCCCTGCCTGACGACAGAGCAAATCGAATTCGGATACCTCTGACTCTCCACCCGATTCATAATCACTTCCGCCACGGCGAGCTGGCCATTCCTGCCTTCGCCCCGAGCTTCGAAGTAAAGAGCGTCCACAAGGCATTCCATCTGCTCGAGTAGATTGGGCGGCGGCTGAGGAGGTTCTATCGACAGAGTGTACGAAGCAGTTTCGACGACCGCAGGTTTCGGAACTACAGTTTGAACTTGCGGCTCATCCAACCTGAATAGGCGCCTGAAAAATCCTGGGCTGAGAAAAACGGGGTTCTTGGCTTGCTGGACCGCGGGTCGCGAGTCGTCAATGGTCGGAGCAATAGGCGCGCTATTCGCATTTTGAGAATTCGCACTCGCAGAATCGTCCGCGGAATCGCCTGGCCGCAGTGCGGGTTCGATCGAAACAATCGAAGTATTCAGAGCTTGGCTCGAATTCACGCCCCAGTCCGGCGGCAGCAGTCCTTCCGAGACCGAAGACGCGCCTTCTGGCGGGTTGCTATGACCGGAAAAACTCCTCGACAGCGCGACGCCAAATTTCGGCATTACGGAGTAAACCGTCCTTGCGACGGTTTTCTTCTCGCTCGGTTTCGAAATTTTCCCGCCATGACTGATCGCAAAAGGCCCATCCGGATTAAATTCGGATTCGTTCGTCGCCGACATTGAACTACCGGACAAGCTCAATTTCGTTGCATTCGCCTCGCTTAAACCTCCTCCTCCCTCCGGGCGCGGGGCGGCCGCGGTTTTCGAATTGGCCGACGGCAATAGATTTTTAGAGCTTGATCTTGGTCGCTCCTGGCGCGCGCTCGCAGCAACAACCGGCGGTTGCGGGCTGGATGCGATTGAAATTCCACTCCGCGCTGTAATTCGATGGCGATCGTTGCCATCGATATCCATGGTCGATGGCGCACCTGCGGCCCTCGCGGACTCCAGGAATAATCGAATGCTGGTCTCGCTGGGTCCAAAATTATCAGCGGGTCTTGAAAAAGCCTGCAAATTTGACGCGCCCGGAATTGATTGGTCTGCATTGTCAGTTTTGGTGGCTGCAGCGGCGCTTTCGGGTCGATTGAAGTCAGACTGAAACAATTCCAATTGCTTCAAGCCGCACCCTCCCACGAACGCCACGGAGGCAAGCATATAAAATGACGATCTTGACAACATTGGTTAATTTGCCGAAGTCAGACCAAATTCAATATCCGCTCGTCGTCCAGTCATGCAGCATTCCCTGGAAGTACTTTGCGTAGCCTTAATCTAGCAGACCATTAACACTCTTGTGTGTTAATTACAACAATACATGAATGGCGCGGCTAAAGTTCCTTGTTCAAGCCGTCCGCCACTGGAAAAAGTCCGGGATTCGCTCGTTCAGCTTGCAGCATCGAATCGCCATCGCGCCGTCCGCGCCCGCGACCGACCAGCGGCTGCCGCTCGTCTCGAGGCGTTCGACGACGACATGCTTGCAGCCTCCCTCAATGATGACCGAGCCGATCCTGGAGGGCCTCGGCGGCGATACTCGTCGTAGCGCATTCGGTGCAGGCTGGACCGGCAATAGCCGATAAACTCCGCGACTTTTTCGCGCCTGCCCGCTTCGGGCGCGAGCTCGCCAATCGCCTGCGACGACTTGCCGGCCTTGACCGGCTTCTTCAGCCTCGCGTACGCCGCCTTTCGCTTCGCCTCGTCCGAAAGCATCTCCTTGAGCGCGTCGCTCAGCTTCTCCAGAACGTGGAACTGGTCAAGAATGAAGGTTTGGTCCATGCCCGCGAACACGGCGGCTGCCCATCTCCGCCGATGCCGGAAATATCATGCGCTCAATGCCGGGATCCCCGGCCCGGCGCGTTCTTCCCGCCTTTTGCCATTTGCTCAAGCCTCAACGCCCGTGCTTTAGTCTCGGCGGCGCGCGAGGGCTTCCGCAAGCTGGGCCGAATCGCGAATATTCGCATCGCGGCACTTTCGAATTCGAGCGAATGGCGATGCGAAGCCGGCCAAGCGGAAGCATCCGGGAGCGTCATGCTCCAGAGCTTGCCGGCAAATCTTGCTTGCGATTGCGAATGGCGCACTGCGCGGCCGCGAGCTTGGCAATCGGAACCCGGAAGGGCGAGCAGGATACGTAGGAGAATCCGGCATTCCTGCAAAATTCGATCGTATCCGGGTCGCCTCCGTGCTCGCCGCAGATCGAGAGAACAATGTCCGGGCGCGTCGCCTTGCCGCGCTCGGCGGCCAGCAGCAGCAATTCGCCCACTCCGTCCATATCCAGAGTCTGAAACGGATCGATTCGGTATACTCCCTGCGACACGTAGGCGTCCATGAATCTTCCCGCGTCGTCGCGGCTCAGCCCGTAGGCCATCTGCGTAAGATCGTTCGTGCCGAAGCTCAGGAACGAGGAGCTCTCGGCAAGGTCCGCCGCGCGCAGCGCCGCTCTCGGCGTTTCGACCATGACACCGAGGCGGTAGGAGATATCGATGCCGTTCGAGCTTTCCACGTCGGCCGCAACGGACTCGATCATCTGCTTAATGAGTTCGACCTCGCGATTCGCGGAAACCAGCGGAATCATTATCTCGGGAATAACCGCCTTCGCGACGCGGCGCGTATTCACGGCGGCCTCGAAAATCGCGCGCGCCTGCATTTCGTAGATTTCCGGCATCGTGATGCCGAGCCTTACGCCGCGCATGCCCAGCATCGGATTGAATTCGCGCAGCTCGTCGACCCGCGCGACGACTCTGCTGACGGGCAGCGCGAGAGCGTCCGCCAGTTCGCGGATTTCTTCTCGCCCGCTCGGCAGGAACTCATGGAGCGGAGGATCGAAGAGGCGAATGCAGACCGGAAGCCCCTGCATGATTTCGAACAGGACTTCGAAATCGCTTCTTTGCATCGGCAGCAATTTGTCTAGGACCGCTCGGCGCTCGGCAGAGCAGCCGGCGAAAATCATCTCCCTGACGACGGTAAGGCGATCCTGCTCGAAAAACATGTGCTCGGTCCGGCAGAGGCCGATTCCCTCGGCGCCGAATCCCAGCGCCGCGCGCGCTTCGTCCGGAGTGTCCGCGTTGGCGCGGACTCCGATGTCTTTTTCAGAATCCGCCCATTCCATGAATTTTGCGAACGCGTCGTCCTTTCTCGGCTCCACCAGTACCGCCGCGCCGTCCAGAACTTCGCCGTTCGTTCCGTTCACCGTAATCAAATCGCCCTCGCCGAAGGACTCGCCCCCTCGGCATGTGATCTTTTTCGCTTTCGCATCGAATTTAATGTCGGCGGCTCCGGCGACGCAGGGCACGCCGAGTCCGCGCGCAATCACCGCGGCATGGCTGGTGATGCCGCCTCGACCGGTCAATACGCCGCTTGCCGTATAAATCCCCCGAATATCCTCCGGTCCGGTTTCAGCCCGAACCAGTATGCAGGGGCGGCCCTGCGCGGCCATAATCAATGCATCGGACGCGGAAAACGCAATGCCGCCGGAAGCGGCGCCGGGGCTCGCCGCGGTTCCCCGCGCCAGAACTTTTTGCCCTTCCGTAGGCTTGACCTGAGCGTGCAGGAAACTCACGAGCGCGCCGGGCTCGACCCTGACCAGCGCATCGTCCACTGGCAGAATTCCGTCTTCCACCAAATCGACGGCGATTCGGACCGCGGCCCGGGCGGTTCTCGGCGCCGGACGCGCATCCAGAACGCTTAATTCGCCATCGCGAAAGGCGAATGCGATTTCATACGAGTCCGCGTCGCCTTCTCTGAGAACCCTCAAATTCGATTCGATGGACGCGATGCTGCTGTCATCCAGTTCGCGCAACTGCATTCCGGACTCGCTGTCGCCGAATGCGGGGTCTCTTCGGAAAATCGACGCCGATCCGCTATCGGAATCGGATTTGAAAAACCTGCCGGCGATTGCTCGCCCGCCCGACTGATAGCAGGTGCCGGCCGCATATCCGGTTCCGTTCAAACCCGGACCGTGGCCGGAAACCATGAGCTGTACGATCAAACCGAGACCGGCATCCTCGGGAGCGCCGCGAGCCTGCCGAAGAATTCTCGCGGTCGATCCCTCCCACGCCCTGGCCATGCACCTTAAAACTTCCAGAAGCTGCGTCGAAGGCGATTGGGGAAACGGCTCGTCGATGTCGTCTTCGTACTGCCGAAGCGCGGCGCCGAGCTTCGATTCCGAATCAAGATCTCTTGCCGATATCGCATCGAAAGATTCCGCGTCCAGCCTGGCGACGTTTACCGCATAGGCGTAGACGAACTTGAAATAAGCGCTGGCAGCGGCCTCCGGGCCAATCGCCCGGCTCAAAGATTCTCGCTTCGACTCGTTCATGCCGACGTTCAGAATGGATTCGGCGCCTCCCCAGCTCGTTTGCCCGGGGCTCGCCTTTACTGCCAGCAGATCGCCGTCGCGAAACGGCCCAATAAATCTTTCCGCATCGTATATCCGGCCCGAAGCGATGCCGCGAACAGTATTAATGGAGATCGCGACCGTATTCGGAACGGGCAAGCCGAACCGGAGCAAGTCGGATAGTCGAGCCGCGCGCTCCCCGAACCTGGTCTTCGGCACTCTCGCGCCGACGCGAAGCTTAGCGATGTCGCAGTAGTCTTTCACGGCATGTCGATTTCCGCTGCACGCCGAAGTCGCGGAATCAATTGATCGGCAGATATTGCTTCGAGCATCGGCTGGATACCCTCCCGGCCGCTTCAGCTCTTGATCTGCGACAAATCGGCAACCAATCCGCACGTCGCCCGGACGCGTTGGAGCAATGATAGCCGGTTCAGCCGAATATCGGCTCGCTCGCTATTGACGAGCACATTGTCGAAAAAGGCGTCTATCGGCTTCCGGAGCGAAGCCAGGATCAAAACGGTGGCTTCGGAATCCTCCCGCTTCGCGGCCTGGCGCAGGCCGTTCTCGGCATTGTCGAGCGCTTTCAGCAGTTCATGTTCTTCGTCGCTCTCGAAAATTCCGGGATCGGTATCAACGATTCCATCCGGATCGATATCGTTGGATTTTTCAAGTATATTATTGGCGCGCCTGAACCCTGCGAGCAGGTCGGAACCGTCTCCAGACTTTAGAAATGCGTCGAGCGACCTGACCCGCTCCAGAAGCAGCTGCAATTCGTCCGCGCGCTGCGCGCCGACGCAGGCATTAATGACATCGTAGCGAATGTCTTGATCGCGCAGTAACACCTTGAGCCTGTCGTGGACGAAGTCCATGACTGAAGAGATAATCTCGCCCGAGGGCGCCGTGCTGGAATCCACTGCCAGCAATCCCTGCGCCCGGTACGCGTCGAGGGCGCGCCTGAAAGCGTCGGCAAGAGGGAGACGAATGCCGTTTTCCAGAACAAGCCTGATAATTCCGAGGGCGGCGCGGCGCAGGGCGAACGGATCGCGCGATCCCGTAGGCGCTTCTCCAATGCCGAAAAATCCAACAAGCTGATCGATTCGGTCGGCGATGCCGACCGCGACGGATACCGGCGCCGAAGGCACCTGATCCGACGGTCCCTGAGGCCAATGGTGCTGCTCGCATGCCGCCGATACGTCGCTTTCCAAGGAAAGAGCCTGCGCATAGCGCCGGCCCATCGCGCCCTGCAGCTCGGGGAATTCCCCAACCATTTCCGAAGCGAGATCGGACTTGGCAATGCGCGCCGCCTTCGCCGCCGTTTCCGCATCGCAGCCGCAGGCGGCGGCGAAATCCCGGGCGAGAACCTCGATTCTGCGCGTCCTTTCCGCCATGCTTCCGAGCCGGCCATGAAAATTTACCGACCCAAGTTTTTCGCCCATTCCTTCTAGGCCGATTTCCCGTACGGTTCTAAGGTCGTTTCTCCAGAAGAACATGGCGTCCGACAGCCTTGCCTTTAAAACCTTCTGATTGCCGGCAAGAATCGTCTTGCCGTCGTCCGAAGCGGCAATGTTGGCGACAGTCGCGAATTTCACGATTTTTCCATCGGCGGGTTTTCGAATCGAGAGAAACTTCTGATGGTACCTCATGGAGGTCAGCAAGACCTCCGGCGGCATTTCCAGGAATTCCGGCTCGATGTCGCCCATTAAAACGACCGGCCATTCGACGAGACCCGACAATTCCTCGATCAAATCCGAATCTTCCACGACCTCGAGTCCCTGCGCGAACGCAAGAATGTCGGCATCTCGTTTGATCTGCTCGGCGCGTTCCGAAGAATCCAGAACGACGAACGCCTTCCTCAGCTTTCTTTCATAGTCATCGAATGAAGTCGCGGTGAATGTGCTCCCGGCTAGGAAGCGGTGCCCCGAGCTCTGGCTGCCCGCGCGAAGACCGCCGACTTCCAAGTCAACTGCTCGATGCCCGGCATCGCCGGAAAGTATGCATAGAATTGAATGGAGCGGACGAACCCACCGCAGTTCGCCTTCCCCCCAAAACATGGATTTCGGCCATGGAAATTTCAGTATGGCCTCGCGAACAGCGTCCGCCGCCGCTTCGTCGATGCTACGCCCGGGCGTATGGATGGTCGCGTAAAAATACTCCCTGCCCTTGTCTTCGCGCACTTCAAGATCTTCGCGTTCAAGCCCGGTGGAGCGCAGGAATCCGTCGACGGCCTTTGGAGGGGCATCCGCGCCGGGCCCCCTCCGCGTCGTGACATTGTCCGGACACGTCTCCGGGAGCCCCTCGGCAGCGAAGCAAAGCCTGCGCGGCGTTGAGAAGGAAACCGAATGAGGGCAAAGTATACCGGATTTCGCCAGCTCCCCGACCATGCTCTTCTCTAGATCTTTAGCGGCCCGCCTCTGCATTCGAGCCGGGATTTCCTCGGATAGCAATTCTAATAGCAATTCGGCCATGGTATCTTCTAGCGACGGAACTTGTTGTTGACCTGGTGCCACGCGAAGGCGCGACCGTCCGGAAAAACTGCCGCAACGCGGTCGATGCCGTCGCGGACGTTGTCCTGCACCAAATACGCCTGCGCCTCGCCGCTTTCCAAGGCCTTGCCTATTTTTGCGGCATCGAAGCAATCGAACCACCCCGGCGCGACCAGCGGAACGGGATACTCGTAAACGCTGTAATGCGAAGAAATCGCCTCGCTACTCGCCGAGGCGGAAAAGCACGCCTTGAATTTCAGCGGGCTAGCCTTGCCCTTGATCGCCGTGAATTCCCGAATTCCGAATTCTTCCAGCCCCGTCGCTTCCGAAATGCCCGCCGTTTCATAATGGCCATAGTTCACGACGTACCAAAGAAACAGACCCGTCGCCGCTGATACTCCGAGCAGCAACGCAGTCGCAATTCTTCCGGCTAGCCGAGATCGCTCGCGCTTGGATCCCGCTCCATTCACGGCAAACGGCGGAGCCGAGCCATTCGTCGGCGAAACCTTTTGAAGCGAACCCCCGGTCACTCCCGCCATCCTCCCGGTTCGGTCAGCAAGAACGCATCGGCGCATGTCTTGGCCATCGCTCGTACGCGCCCGATCATCGCTTGCCGCTCGCTGACCGAGATGACCCCCCGCGCGTCCAAAAGGTTGAACAGATGGGACGCCTTGACGCATTGGTCGTAGGCGGGGTGAACCATCACGATTCGCTGGCCGGTCTTAGGGTCGATTTCAGGCTCGTCGAGAATTCGGCGGCACTCGATTTCGGCATCTTCAAAATGGCGCAAGGCCATCGCCGCATCGCACGCGTCGAAATTCCAACGCGAAAATTCGGCTTCCGAATGGCGAAAAACGTCGCCGTAAGACAACGGGATCGCGCAGCCGGGATCATTGTAGGGCATTTCCATTACGTGCTCGATGCCAAGCACGTACATCGCGAGGCGTTCCAACCCGTAGGCGATCTCGCCGGCCACGGGCCGGCAATTGTAGCCGCCGACCTGCTGAAAGTAGGTGAACTGCGAAATTTCCATTCCGTCGCACCAGACCTCCCAGCCCAGCCCCCATGCGCCAAGCGTGGGACTCTCCCAGTCGTCTTCCACGAAACGGATGTCGTGCAGGGCAAGGTCGATCCCTATAGCGGCCAACGAGCCGAGATAGCATTCCTGGAAATCGGGCGGCGACGGCTTTATCAGCACCTGGAATTGATAATAGTGCTGAAGCCGGTTGGGATTCTCGCCGTAGCGTCCATCCGAAGGCCGGCGGGTTGCCTGAACATAGGCCGCGGACCAAGCCTTGGGACCAAGCGAGCGAAGACTCGTAGCCGGATGAAATGTTCCGGCCCCGAGCTCCAGATCATAAGATTGCAGGATTGTACATCCTCTGCCCGCCCAGTAGTTTTGCAGGCGAAGAATAACGTCCTGGAAGCAACTCGGCTTCGAAGGTGCCTGGGACTCCAAACTCATTCTCCGTTCGCTGTTTTCGCGGTCCGCCGCGCATCGATTTCCGATCGGCCTGAATTTTCCCTCGAACCCGGCTAGACGCTAAATTTCGGAATTCCGCTACGCTCAAAGGTTCCAAGCTCGCTGGATTCGCTGGGTTTATCCAAATTGTTCGCGCAATGCCAATATCGAATCAATGCCGGGACGGCACGACCGCTCCAAGCAGGCTCGAACGCGGCTTGAAAGCCGTTCAATGCCAAGGCTTCTCCGCAAAAGGAGATTGAAGCCTCCGGTTCGTCATCCGGCCAGGCTATTGATGTTAATGCGTTTGGGTTAGGAGAAAGATTCTCTTGCAATTGACAAACTTGGGAAAATTGCGCCATAGGCATCGACTTAACCAACGGGTCTATTAATCTACCGAGGCGGGAATGAATTTTAGGAAAGTCGCTATTTTTTGTTTCGGATGTCTACTGGCGTCGGCGGGAGTTTCGCAATCCCAGGAAATGAATTCCTGGGTCGTGATCAGGCAGGCCGATGATTCGCGCTCGGCAACGGGCTATGCCCGACTTTGGGCGCTGCAGGTCGACGGCATCCATGCTCTTCGCGACCAAAGCGGTCGATTCTCGGTCGCCATTGGGCCTCTGGAAGTCGAACAGGCCCAGCAGCTGATTCGGCAGCTAGCGGAAACGGGGCAAATTCCGAATGAAAGTCGCCTTGCATCATCGTCTGATTTTGCCGAGGTCATTTGGCCCCCAAGCGCCGTCGAGCTCTTAAGGAGCCGTCCGGAACGAGACGTTCAACCGGCGCCGATAGACGAGATTACAGTTGAAGTCGACACAGGTGTCATGGACACAGGTATCATGGACAGGGAAGTTCCTAGGACGGAATCACTGGCGGAAGCCAGAGAGCGAGAGTTGTCCCTGCCTTTCGAGGAACTTCTCGAAATACAGCGTTCATTGCGCTTGCTGGGGTTCTATGCGTCTGGAATCGATGGCCGGTTCGGGCCTGGCACGAGGCAGGCGATAAGCGCATATCAGAGGAATCTCGGCGAACCTGAGACCGGATACCTTACCGGGTATCAAATGAACCGCCTTTTTGACGACTATCGTACCGAGTTTAGCAAATTTGGATATTACAGCTTTTCCGATTCAAATGCCGGAATACGGATGACAATTCCGGGCGCGCTTGTTGAATTCGCGAGGTACAGTCCTCCATTCGCTATATTCGAACCATCCGACGACAGGGGCGTCAGGCTTCTGCTAATTAGCTTCAAGGGCGGTACAAGACACTTGGAACATCTTTACGAGGTCGTGACGATGTTCGAAGCCGTACCCGACGAACTCGACGGGGAAAAAAGCAGCAGAGCCTTCGAGATATCAGGCCAGAATGAACAGACCGGCGCGTATGCCTACGCGACGCGGAACAACGGGTCTATCAAGGGGTTTCTCGCGACCTGGCCCGCCGCCGCAAGCGAATTCATGGACAAGTCTATTCCCGTCCTTAAGGAGAGTTTCCAGATTTCCGCCGCCGGAACTCTCGACGACCTGGTTGAAGAAGGTTTCGTCAGCGATTCGGTCGATCTTCTAGCGGGCCTTGAAACTCGAAGACCCGATGCGGCGGCTTCGGGATTTTACTTCGACTCCCGCGGGCATGTCATGACCGTTCGCGATGCGGTCGCGAATTGCCGCCGAATTCTAGTCGAGTCCGGCCATGAAATGTCGCTTAGCAAATCCGGAACGGACAGCATCGCAATTCTTTCGCCGCGGCGTGAATTGTCGCCGATCGAGTACGCGAAGTTTTCGCCCGATGATCCGGGCTTCGGCGATTCGGTTTCCGTTTCCGGATATTCATTTGGCGGGAGGCTCGGCGCGCCTACATTGACGAAAGGCGTAATTAGGTATGCCGGCGAACTGCCGGGAACCGGCCAAACAGGCAGTATCTCCGTAAATGCGCTGGACGGCGACCCCGGCGGACCGATCTTGAATTCATCGGGCGCGGTCGTAGGCATGCTGCTTCCTAGCAATGTCGGCGGGCGGCAGCTTCCGGACGGCGAATTCTTGTTTGCCGGAAGCAAGTCTCTAACTTCGGCGATCAGAGCCGCGGGCGGAAGGGCCGATATCGAAAACGACGTCATTGAACTCGCCTACAGCGACATTAGCCGAAAGGCCGCCGACATGACCGTTCTTGTCAAGTGCTACATGTGAATCGAGCAATGGCCATGTAGCCGGCTTTGTCCGGTCGGCGTTACGGGCGAAATCCGAATTCATCCGTTCCGGGCGCATCCCGCGTCTTGAAGAATGCATTCAGGCGGCCTTGTCGAAATTCCGGAACGATTTCGATCCCTCTCGAAACTTACGCCGCCACTTGTTGCATGGCATCACTTCGATCATGCATTTTACTGCAATTCCGGAAGCGAAACCTCGTCGCGCGACATGCCATTCGATTTTAACTCGTGCCGATAAACCTTGAGCGCGCTAGCCGCCACCGAGCGGATCCAACGCTCCGCCGCCATTAACGCCGTGATCGCATGGAGGCTGGCCGCCCTGACGGTGTGCGGACGCGAGATGCTTCTTCACGGAAGTCGAATTCGCGGCCCTCTCCGACTTCGCGACGGAGCCGCGACTCCCCGGGCCGGACAATCTCGACCGCGCCATGGGCCTAGTCGCCGCGATGAGCGGCCACATGCACCGCAAGCACGACCGGCCCCCGGGGAACGAGGTCGCCTGGATCGGCTACGCCAGGCCGGCCGATTCGTCTGCCTCGACCGAGCGCACCATGTGGCTGGGGGCGGAAAGCGAGGTATTCAAGCTATTGCGGTGTGACTAAATTTATCGCCAATGGCAGGGGGAAGCATGGAGTTCCGAGCAACCGGAATGGCGAACGGCCGCACCCACCGCCTTCTTTATTCAAGCAATTTCGCTAATTTACTGGCTTGCTGCTGCTAAATGGCGACCCCTCGAGGACTCGAACCCCGAACCTGCTGATTCGAAGTCAGCTGCTCTGTCCAGTTGAGCTAAGGGGCCGCGACCAATGCATAACGAGAATTCTTAGAATTCGCCAGCCTGCAAGCCCCTGAATCCTGCCATGGCCGCTACCCGCGCCAATCGCGAACGCCAGTCGGGCGGTTCGTACCGACGGCCGCAACCTAGATTGCAAGTTTTGCCTCTAGTCCGATTTGTCTCCTATAGCCAAGTCCCATTCCATCGAAGTTAAATCCGAAAGGATTTCGATTGGCGATCGCAAAAAATTCAAAGCCAATCGTTCCGGGCTATTGTCAACAGTCGCGCAATCGAACGGATGCAGCCTTCAGATTCAGCGGTTTACCTAACCCATGGCGTAACGACGCGCGATCTATGGAGTCCAGCCAATCGAGCAAGTAAATTTGCAGCGGCAAAGAGCGGCTGAGAACCGAAGCTTCGCGTTCCGGATGCAGTTAGGCGTTTGCCGGCACTGTCGGCGAAAGAAACGGAATTTTATCCTTCGAATTTTCGGCAAGCGCGGAGACGGCGCCGCCAAGTACTGGCGCGGCGGCGATTAGATTTGCATCCGCTAGATCTCAGTTCGCTTCGGACCTGCATGGCGGCGGCGGGCGGTCCAGAATCAGACCTCGACCGCGACTTGCACCCGTTCTTCCAGTGATGCTGCGAACGCATGAAACGCCGGAAACGGCAGTCAAAGACCTTCGCGACGCGCCACTGCGGGGTATCGCGGTGATGGGCTCGCAATATCCATAGCTGCGCCGAGTACGGCGGCGGCCACTTCCCGCTTAAGTTTGATCTACAGCGATGGCTCGCGATTGTAAGCTTGCAAGCAATGTAATCCCGGTTAATTTTGACAAGCTGAATAGGATTTTCCCTAATAAGTTACAGAGAATCGGAAGCAAATGCCTACCTGCAAGCCCAAGAATTCAATTCGGGAGGCAGCCTCGACTTGGCCAATCCCAAGCCGAGAGATACCGCAAATAATCTCGCTCGGCGCCTTGACGCATGTCCAATAGCATTTCTATTCTCGAAGTCATCGATTTTTCGCTTTGATTGGAACAAGGAACCGATAAAATGAAAAGAATTTCGCTACGCGCCGCAATAGCGATCCTGGCATTTTCCATTCCAGCTGCAGCCGATGCGGCCGGGAGCAGCGCTCCGGTCGAAGAGAAGCCCCAATCGTACGAATTGGGGATGGCGGCTGCGGATTCAGAAAATTGGGAATCCGCCATCCGGCATTTCGCGGAGGCGATAGATGCCGACCCCAAGGATGCGGATGCATACAACATGCTTGCATACAGCCAGCGACAAGCAGGCGACCTGGAAAGTGCCTTTGCGAACTATGAAATTGCGCTCGGAATCGATCCCGCGCACGAAGAGGCTTTGGAATATCTAGGCGAAGCATATCTACTTGTCGGCGACTTGGATTCCGCGATTTTGCAGCTTGAGAAGCTCGACGAGATCTGTCGCGGAGGCTGTGAAGCGTTTTACGAATTGCAGGAAGCCATAGACGAATTCCAGGCATCTCGGAATTCGAACTAACCGCAGGACTTCACCAGTTTCGTCAGAATTCGCTTCGGGCGTATTCGCGCTTCCGCATTGTTGAATCGACGTCCCTGGAAATTTTGGCCTCAATTGATTTATTGAAGATTCGTTCGGCGATACTTTCAGTGCTTCCGCCAATTCTCGCCGTATTGCGCACATTGGGCGATTCGCACTTTTGAGTTACGTCCAATATTGGAAATGGGCACTGCGCGTCACTGTCTATTGAATGGTTGCAAGCGATCATTTAGGCATTCGGAGGCTGCAAAGGCGGCGCAGGAAATTGAAGGAGGCTTGTCATGCTTAAGGGAATCCACCCTGATTTAAACGCCGAAATCCTGTTCGCGCTTCGCGCCATGGGCCACGGCGACGATTTGATCGTAGCGGACATGAATTTTCCCGCCGACTCCATCGCTCGGCAGACGAGGCTGAGGCGCCTGCTACGCATTTCGCGAGCAACCGCCGCTGAAGTCGTTGCAGCCGTTCTTTCCGTTTATCCTGTAGACACATTTGTCGACGATGCGGCAGGTCGGATGATGCTCGCGGAAGGCCCGGACGAAATTCCCCCGGTGCAAAGGGAAGTGCAGACCGTGGTTGACGCAATGTCCGAAAAGAAAGGGCCTATGATTCCTATCGATCGTTTTGAGTTCTATGAACGCTCCAAGAATGCCTATTGCGTTATTCAAACCGGCGAGCGACGGTTTTACGGCTGCTTCGCATTTAGGAAAGGCGTAATTGCGCCTTGACGGTAGCAATCTGCGAGGAAACGGAATGCACGGAAGCGGAATTGTCATACTCGGAATATTCGTCGCGGACGCAGCTTATCGCGCCGAACGGCAGCCGCGCATCGGCGAAACAATACTGGGGAAAGAATTTTCCCTGGGACCAGGAGGCAAGGGGTCAAATCAAGCTGTCGCCGCCGCGAGACTAGGCTCGAAAGTAAAATTTATATCGCGCCTAGGCGACGATGCATTCGCGCGGATGGCGCACGATATGTGGCGCCGGGAAAAAATCGAGCCGCTCGTAGTTTCGGACCCGAATAGCTTTACGGGATCGGCCTACATATTCGTCGATGATTCGACCGGCAATAATGCAATTATCGTTGTTCCGGGCGCAGCCTCCGATGTGGGCGTCGAAGAAATCGAGCGAAACGCGGATTCGATACGCGAAGCAGACATTTTTCTCGCTCAGTTCGAATCTCCGATTTCAGCCGCGCGGCGAGGCATGGAAATCGCCAAGTCGGCGGGGACGACAACGATTTTAAACCCCGCGCCGGCAAGCGCGGTCGACCGGCCATTGCTTGAGCTCTGCGATTTTCTTGTGCCGAATGAAAGCGAGGCGGAATTTATCACGGGCATGCCCGTCAAGTCCGTTGACGATGCTAGGCGGGTATCGACGGCGCTTCGCGAAATGGGCGCGAATTCCGTCGTCGTTACCCTTGGCGAAAACGGCGCACTCTTGAATCATGGCGGAGTATGCGAGCATGTTCCGGCATTCGACGCGGGTCCCGTCGTCGAAACGACAGGGGCCGGAGACTGTTTTTGCGGAGGATTCGCCCATGCGTTGCTGCAGAACTCGTCGCCTGTCGATGCCGCTAGGTTTGCGTGCGCAGCCGCGAGTATTTCCGTGACCCGTCCGGGCACCGCGCCTTCGATGCCTGTCGTCGAGGAAGTCGAGGCTATTCTATTTCGCTCAAGAAAATAGTGTCGCGCCGGAATCCGATGTCTAAGGAATCGCGTCGCCTTGGAGACGGGGCTGCTTAGGATTTTAGGATTTCAGGGCTTGCGGGCGGCGAATCTGAGCCGCACGTAGTCGGCGGTCCAATTGCCCGACCTATCCTTTAGCGTAGGCTCCAGCAGCTGTATGACCGTATTCAATACGGACGCGCTCTTTTCCCGTCCTATGGAATTCAGCATGGGCTCGGCGAAGGTTTCGAGCCATCCCTCGATTCCGGTGGGAAGCGGCGTCGGCCTTGGCAGCAGGGCGATTTCCTGCACTCGAAAGCCATGCTGTTCCAGGAGGCTCCCGTACTCCTCCGCTGTCGGAAAGAACCAGGGGTTTTCGAATTCGGACTGCAATCCATTTATTCTCAAGGCGCCGTAGATGGCTGAAACTATCGCCGCTACATTTCCATGGCCTCCAAACTCGCCGACGAATCTGCCGCCGCTTTTCAGCGCTCTAGCGACACCGGCCGCGACGCCGCCTGCATCCGGCATCCAGTGCAGCGCGGCATTCGAAAAAACGGCATCAAATTCTTCGACAAATTCAAGACGCTGCCCGTCCATTTCCTGCGCGCTGACCCCCCGCGCACGTGCTGCGTCCAGCAGGTCTTTGGACGTATCGACTCCTACGACGGTGGCGCCGGCTTCCGAGATCTTCTCGGTTAGAAATCCGTCTCCACATCCCACGTCAAGAATCCTCTCGCCCTCCACCGGGTTCAAAATTCCAATCAAGGGGGATCCGAGTTCGGCTACGAATCGCGCGTTTCGTTCATATCCCGATACGCTCCATTTCTGCGCGCGCTGTACTCTCATATTTTTCGGGTTCCTCCCATCTTTATTGCCGAGGCCGCGGTTTGCCCAGCTAGGATTGGGCAGCGCAGGTCGGATGTTTAGTGCGACGCGATCAATTCGATTCGAAAGTGAGTTGTCTTTCTCGGAGTCAGAAGTTTTTTCAACGGCCTGTCCGTACGAATCAAATTATTTCCGCGAAAAACTTGATAGTTTCATAACGGCGGTTATAAGGCTTCACGCAGCGGAGAGGTGGCCGAGCGGTCGAAGGCGCACGCCTGGAACGCGTGTAGGCGGGGAACCGTCTCCAGGGTTCGAATCCCTGTCTCTCCGCCAACGCCTTAAATTCAACCATCAGCAATCCTCCAATTTTAACTTGTGACTTGAGAGTTCGGGCAGTAGAATTGTTCCGAATTGATGCTAGGATTTTTGCATTTCGCAGTCCCGGCGCCCCATTTCTTTACCATTACTTGGAGACCCTGCCCTCGGCATTTTTACGGTCTAATACCGATCAAGGCCGCCGGATTTTGGCGACGGTTTCGACTTGTTCTCGCTACGGCTGGCGAATATCACCGCAAGCGCGATTTTGTTTAATCCGGCTCGGATAGCGGTGCGTATCCGGCGCTGGTCAAGCATGCGATCTAGCCGAAAAAAATAGCCCCGAAGCCAGTGATCCCGATTCTCGACACGCCTATGGCGCAGCCTAGCGACAAGAGGTCCGCAGGGGATTCGGATTTTGCGTCGAGCACGTAGTCTTTTGGAGTCCCGACATCCGCTTCGCCAACATCGGCTAGGCCGTCCCCGACAGCCGCCTCCTGATCCTGCAGTCGATCGAGGCCAGAAGACCTGCCTTGCATTCGCTGCCGCTGGCGGTGGTGCGCATCGCCCGAGAGTGGGAAGCGAAGTTCGGATTGCAGCCAATCCTCTTTTTTTCATCCATCGGGTCAACCTGCACTGCAAATAATGTGGTTGCTCATAGCGTCACCCTTCGGGCACGAGAACCTGGACCTGCACCGTCGGCGGACGGAAGGTGTCGCTTGGCAGGGTGCACCTCGTGCCGGTGATGGGCGCGCGCCCGCACGAGCTTAGGCGCAGCTATGCAAGCTAATGCGTGATCCAGGGGATTCGCCTGCCGGTCGTGTCAAAGCTGCTGGGTTACAGCCAACAATCGATGACACTTCGTTATACGCACGTCGCGGACCGGGATGTCGAGGCGGCGGCGGCGCGGATCGGGGCCTTTCAACATCCCACTCTTGATTAGTTCAAACGAATCACCTATATCGTGGCCATGCAAATTGGCCTTCGAAAATTCAGTTCCGAGACGATTTCCTGGTTTCGCCGGGCGGTCGGCACGGAAGACCGGACGCGCTGGTCGCTGAGCCGGGAGCTCTGCGAACGCGAGAACTGGCGCGACCGAACGGGAGAGCTATGCGTTTCGGCGGCGGCCTGCGTTCTTCCGCGGCTCGCCGATCGCCTTGGCCTAGCTCTTCCCGCTCCCCGAGAGGTCGACTGGCTCGCTCGGCGCGAGGACGGTTCGGAGTCGGCGTTCCGGGACATCGATGTCGCGTGCTCGCTCGCCGAACTCGGGCCGGTCGCGCTCGAACCGGTGGGCGACGCGGACGACCGCAGGCGATGGGAGGCGATGATGGCCCGCTTTCACAGCCACGGCTGGAGCCGCGCCCCCGGCGGTCAGATGCGCTACTGGGTGCGCGGCGAACATTGCGGCGCGCTCGGCGGGATCAGCTTCACGGCGGCGACCTGGCACCTGCGGGCTCGCGATGCGTTTATCGGCTGGTCGGCGGACGCGCTGGCGGCCAATCTCGACCGGGTGGTGTACAACCAGCGCCTCCTGCTCCTGCCCGGGGTCCGGGTTCACGGCCTCGCCTCGCGCGTCCTCGGCATGGCAACGGAGCGGATCGCCGGGGACTGGGAGGCGAAATACGGGGTGCGCCCGCTGCTCGCCTACAGCTTTACGGAGCTCCGCCAGCCCGGCCACAGCTACAGTTTCGCCCGCTGGCGCCGGGTCGGCGAAACGGAGGGTCGCCGCGCGGATGCGAACGGAGGCGAGCGCGGCGAGCCCCGCGCGGTCTGGGTCAAGCCGCTGGAGGCCGACTGGAGGGAACGGCTGTGCCGCGAGCCGCGCCGCCCGCTCGGCAGCGCGGCCGGCCTCCACGTCGAGGGAGACTGGGCGGCCGTCGAATACGGCCGCACCTTCCTGACCGACGGACGCCTGCGGGCGCGGATCGAGAGCATGGGGCGGGCATGGTTGCAATGCCCCGGCAAAGACATTACCGAGATCTTCCCGGAAAAGGCTTCCCAGAAGGCCGCCTACCGCCTGCTGTCCAATCCGAGGGCCACCATGGACCATATCCTGGCCTCGCACTACGAAGCAACCGTCGAGCGCGCCCGCGGCGAGCCGCTCGTGCTCGCGGTGCAGGATACCACGGCGCTCAACTACAGCGGCCACTCCGCCGCTCGGGGACTGGTTGCCCTCGGCGGCGGCGGCAAGGGCAGTTCCGGGCTGGCGGTCCACGCCGGGCTGGCGATCACGCCCTCCGGACGACCGCTGGGGCTGTTCGGGATCGACGCGGACTTCCGCGCCGTCGGCGGGAAGAAGCGGAAGGGCGAGTGCGAAAGCCGCCGCTGGGTGAACGGGCTCGAGCGGGCCGGG
>Ga0209022_1000881_pt1:0-22500 | contig 34801 bp, 26 predicted proteins | sample PinacodermPK_FD_187300 | JGI IMG/M metagenome (GOLD analysis project Ga0209022, IMG submission 187300) | Host-associated microbial community of the marine sponge Aplysina aerophoba from Gulf of Piran - sponge pinacoderm, lysed by proteinase... | ecosystem: Host-associated > Porifera >...
CCATAAAGCCCGTAAGAACCCTCTCCTTTGGTCAAGATTCTCCCATCCGATACAGAGAGTGATGCATGACCGGTGCCGACATGTTCACCCCACATCCCGTGAGCTTTCATACCCTCGGTGGTAATACTTCCGTCAGAAACTGTAATACCGACATGACCGGTGCCTGTATGGTGTCCATAAAGCCCGTGAGCTTCCATACCCACGGTGGTAATACTTCCGTCAGAAACTGTAATACCGACATGACCGGTGTTTGTCGGGATTTCAAAACTTGCATAAATTCCGTGAGAATTCAGTTCCGCGGTGGAGATGCTTCCCCCCGATACCGATACAGCTACATTACCGGCACCTCTGTGTTGTCCAAAAATTCCGTAAGATAACGAAACCACGGTGGAGATGCTTCCCCCCGATACAGATACAGCTACATTACCGCTGCCCTCATGACGTCCAAAAATCCCGTGAGAAGCCGAGGTGGAGATGCTTCCCCCCCCCCGATACAGATACAGCTACATTACCTTTGCCCTTGTGTTCTCCAAGAATCCCGGAGGAATCTGCTCCCGTGGTTGTGATGCTTCCTCCTGACACTGTAATAACGATATTATTGGTGCCGGAATGTTGTCCATAAATCCCGTAAGAGCGCGCACCCGTGGTTGTGATGCGTCCTCCTTCTTTCACTGCAATACCAATATTACCAGTGCCCTCGTGTTCTCCAAAAATCCCGCGAGAACTTGTTCCCTGGGTGGCAATCCTTCCTCCAGTCATTGAAATTTCGATATTACCTGTACCTGTGCCTTTAAGATATCCTCTAATTCCGGTAGAGAACACATTCGCATGGGCAGTAATTCCTTTTTCAATGGTAATCCTTCCTCCAGTCATTGAAATTACGACATTACCCGAACCTTGATGCTGACCTAAAATTCCGGTTGAGTTCACTTCCTTGGTTGTGATACTTCCATCAGAAACTGTAATACCGATATTACCCGAACCTTGATGCTGACCAAAAATTCCGAAATTACGTCCCTCAAGTTCAGGGGTTCCCATAATCGTTACAGGCAACTTCTTCCCCTGGGTGGTAATACTTCCTCCAGTCATTGAAATTCCGATATTACCACTAGCGTTATTGCGTACATAAATCCCTCTAGTATCAACAAAAGTGGTCGTAATATCTACATTTGTCACTTCAAGATTCACATCTTTCACACTTGAATTACCATAATATATTCTAATTCCATAACCATCCTTACTCTCGTTTTGAATTCTTACCCCAGATAACTTCACGTCGACCTTACCTGCACCCAACTGTCGTACATTAATCCCGTAGGCATAATCACCACTGGTCGTAATGCTACCTCCTGTCATTGTAAGTGCGATATCAGCTGTTGTGCCGCCTAAACGTTCTACATAAATCCCGTGATGATCTTCTCCAGTGGTGCAGATTACTCTATTTGTTTCGTCAATAACTGCGTTTTTTTCTTTATTAATGATGCGGCTGGTGCACGTTTGAGCCGAAACGGTCGATGGTAAAAACACACTCCATGAAACGAGAACGAATAGAACTACCCACAGACCACAACAGCGGCTTGTAATTGATTGAGAACGATGAGGATTATTGACCCTTAAACAATCAATTAAACTCTTTTCAATGGGGGGGGGTGAATGTCTTCATGGAGCTACAGCATCGTTGCTTTTCGGATGCTTTCGCCCTGAGTTGAAATAGTTTCATATTCACAATATCCTTCATAAAATGTGATTATTATTTTCTGATACTAACAAGTCAATAAGGAGTATTGCAAGTCAATTCAACTCATTCCTGAAAAAAATTTGTCTACAAATGGGAATTCTTATGTACAACAATTGCATCAATTATTTATGAATACCTGATTGTTTTTATTTATAGCATATTTGTTTCTCCTTTTTTATCGATTGCATTAGAATCCGGGTGGAGTGCCAAACGCTGCATGTCTTCCAATGCAGGGATACCAAACTCTCTTATGGACAATAATTGTTGCCCATACGAATCCCCACAGATTAACTCTTTGGCTCTTAGATGACAATTCAATAAAAGAATCTACTCGTGACCAATGCTCCTTGGATATGCCTCTAAATGACGAGCCTAATCATCAAGTTAACCTTTTTTCTTAATGGTTTGATTCCCGAAATGCGGATTAACTCTCGAATCTCTAACTTTCAATACCTATAGGTGTGGATACTCATTGATTTATTGAAATTTCAGATTAGATTGAGGCACTAGAGAATTTGAAATTAATTGGGGAAGATGGTGCCAACCCAAAAAGTATTCATAAAAAATTTTGGCTGTCAGATGAATGAATATGACAGTGAAAGAATGTTAGAGTCACTCGCTTTGTCAGGGTATATTGAAACCTCAACCGCAGACAATGCGGATTTAGTTATTTTGAATACCTGCCACATTCGAGAGCGAGCAACTGAGAAAATTTATTCTGAAATAGGGCGACTTAAACCCAACAAAGCTGAAAATCCTAATCTCACAATTGCCGTTGCCGGTTGTGTCGCTCAAGCAGAGGGTGAAGAAATTATTCGCCGACAGCCTATGGTTGACCTAGTATTTGGTCCACAGGCTTATCATCGATTGAGCGACATGATTGCCGCAAGTAGGCAAAGTCCTCAAGTTGAGTTGGATTTTAATCAAGATGAAAAATTTTCAGTATTACCAGCGCAACGAAATAATAAGAGGGTATCTGCTTATCTTACCGTTCAAGAGGGATGTGATAAGTTTTGTACTTTCTGCGTTGTTCCTTATACGAGGGGGAAAGAATTTAGTCGATCTGTTCAAGAGATATATGATGAAGCCAAAAATTTGGTTCAGGCCGGAAGTAGAGAAGTTATTTTATTAGGTCAAAATGTTAATGCCTATCATGGTCAGGGAAATGGCAATTCTTCTTGGAGTCTTGCTAATTTAATTTGGAAGTTGTCCGACATCCCTCAACTTGAGAGAATTCGATTTGTCACATCGCACCCAAATGATATGAGTGAAGAATTAAATGTTGCTTTTCGTGATTGTCCAAAACTCATGCCCTATCTCCATCTACCGATTCAGTCAGGTTCGGATAGAATTCTAAAACTGATGAACCGCAAGCATACCGCAAATGAGTACTTGGATGTCATCAAAAACGTAAGGTCTTACCGTCCAGATATTGCAATTTCAGGTGACTTCATTGTCGGATTTCCAAGTGAAAATGAAGAAGACTTCCAACAGACGATGGATGTGGTTCACAAGGTGCAATTTGTAAAATCTTTCTCATTCAAATATTCACAACGACCGGGAACACCAGCGGCTAACATGAAGCAGGTTAGTAAAGAAATCCAAGAAAAGCGTTTGGCAAAATTACAAAGTCTTCTGTTTGAGCAGCAAAAATTGGCTCTTAGTGATTCAATTGGGAAAGTATCAAAGGTATTATTTGAGAAAAAAGGACGTTATCCGGGACAGCTTGTTGGCAAAAACGAACACTTTCAAGTCGTTCATGCGATGGCTAAAGATGAGTTGATTGGAGATATCTCCACGGTTTGCTATACTGCAGCGAGTTCAAATTCATTGGAGGGTTCTCTTGTCGTTTGAATATCCTGAAGGGTAGGTCTAACAAAAGCCAAAATAGGTTTTCCTCATTGATTTTTCAATTAAATAGCGAAAGAATTATAGGTTAGATATGAGAAATCGTTTTGTTGTTTTGTCTCTCGTCTTGGGCATTGTATTAATGGTTTGGGATGGTTCTGAATCTCGCTTAGGAGCACACCCATTAGTTGACGACACGCCCCGCATTGCTGTGATTTCAGCATATGCCCCGGAGCAGGTTATTCTTTCCTCTAGAATGGAAAACAAAAAATCAACTGAAATTAATGGGATAGAGTTTACAACTGGAACTTTGGCGGGTAAGAAAATTGTCCTTTTTTTAAGTGGCATCAGCACAGTCAATGCCGCAATGTCAACCCAGGTGGCAATCAATCACTGGAACATATCCAAAATAATTTTTTCAGGAATAGCTGGGGGCGTTGATCCATCTCTTGAAATTGGTGATGTCGTGGTCCCTGATAAGTGGGGTCAGTATCTTGAATTGTATTTAGCAAGAGATTTAGGGAATGGAGAATGGGAAACTGATCCTCTGTTTGTCTATCCCTATCCTAATTTCGGAATGATGCATCCAAGATCGGTGGATGTGCGCCGCGAAGGAATCGATGGGATAGAAACCCGGTTTTGGTTTCATACCGACGAAGAACTCTTAAAGATTGCAGCAAGCGCTGTAGAGGGTATAAAGCTGAACAATTGTACCGAAGAAAATGTCTGCTTGAGTGGTCAACCCAATATAATTATTGGCGGGCCTGGTGTTTCGGGAAGTGCTTTTGTTGATAATGAAGAATTCCGAAAATACACTTTTGAGACTTTTGGAGCAAGGGTGCTGGACATGGAGAGTGCACACGTTGCCCATGTGGCATACGCTAACAGCACCCCATTTCTTGCGGTTCGAAGCCTATCAGATCTGGCCGGAGGAGGTTCAGGCAGTAATGAAATAGGTATTTTCTATGCACTTGCCGCCGAGAATGCCGCAAGGGTAGTGCAAGCGATCATTGGCATCTTACCCTAACACATTGAAAAAATAATGAGTTTGTCGAGTGCTTGAAAAGCAGATTTTCAAGCCATCGGGCAGGGTTTGAATTATACAAATCCTTACCAAGGAATGAATGGGCAAAAAATTGAAGTGATAGTTTTCAAAAAAATAAATATCGACAATTGAAAAATTCCTACCCAATTCAATAAAACAGTTTACTAATATAGCTTTGATTCATCTGAAGATTTAGGAATTCAAAATTATGGCAAAACCAATCAAATTTATTTTGGATGGCAAACCGACCGAAGCAATGGAAGGCGAAACGATTTGGGAGGTTGCTAAACGCCTCGGTAATGAAATACCCCATTTGTGCCACTCAGGTATCACTGGATATCGTCCTGATGGGAATTGTCGCGCGTGTATGGTTGAAATCAATGGTGAACAAACTCTAGCAGCCTCTTGTATTCGACGACCTGCAGAAAATATGGATGTATCAACCAATAGCAAGCGGTCGATTCGCGCCCGGAAGATGATTCTTGAATTGCTCCTAACAGATCAGCCAAATTACGATCAATCTCATGACAAGTCGTCGAAATTTTTATCAAGTATAAAAGATGTAAAAGTCACTTCCTCTCGCTTTCCTAAGACCCCTTCACTAAAGCTTCCCGAAGGTGATTATTCCCATCTGGCAATGAGTGTTAATCTTGATGCCTGCATTCATTGTGGTCTGTGCACCCGAGCGTGTCGTGAAGTACAGGTGAATGATGTCATTGGGATGGCAAGCCGTGGGAGAAGCTCGCAAATTGTCTTTGACTTTAATGACCCCATGGGTCACTCAACCTGCGTTGCCTGTGGAGAGTGTGTGCAAGCCTGTCCAACTGGTGCTTTGATGCCAGCAACTGTAGTAGACCACAACCAAATTGGTGATAGCCAATCGTTTGACAAAGAAGTAGTCAGTGTATGCCCGTTTTGTGGAGTCGGGTGTCAAGTGTCTCTAAAGACAAAAAATAATACCATACAATATGTTGATGGTTTTAATGGACCTGCCAATGAGAACCGGCTGTGTGTAAAAGGCCGCTTCGGATTTGATTATATATCCCACCCCCATCGGTTAACCCACCCTTTGATTCGAAGAGATGATGCTCCTCCCAAAGGACTAAATGTCAGTCCCGAAAATTTTGAGCAATTTTTCCGAAAGGCAACATGGGATGAGGCTTTATACAAAACCGGCAAACAATTGTTGTATTCTCGGGACACTTTTGGAGGACATTCTGTCGCCGGGTTCGGTTCAGCAAAGTGTACCAATGAAGAGGCCTATATTTTTCAAAAACTGATCAGGCAAGGCTTTGGTCACAACAATGTCGATCATTGTACACGATTATGTCATGCTTCTTCTGTTGCTGCATTAATAGAAAATATTGGCTCAGGTGCCGTCACAGCAACATTTAATGAAATCGAAAATAGCGATGTAGCAATTATTATCGGTGCGAATCCAGTCGAAAATCACCCCGTCGCAGCAACTTATTTTAAACAGTTTGCTAAAAATGGTGGAACTCTCATCGTCATTGACCCTCGATCCAGTGAGTTAAAACGGTATGCCAAATACATGTTAAATTTTTATCCTGGAACAGATGTTCCGTTACTCAACGCCATGATGCATACAATTGTTAAGGAAGGGCTTTATAATCAGGAATTTATTGAGAAGCATACGAGCAACTGGCAAGCAATTAAAGAGCATTTAGAAGAGTTCTCACCAGAGAAAATGGCCCCTTTATGTCAAGTGGATGCAGAGACCATCCGGCAGGTTGCTAGAGAATTTGCCCAAGCCAAGGCTGGAATGATTTTCTGGGGCATGGGGATCTCGCAACACATTCACGGGACCGATAACTCAAGATGCTTGATTTCGCTATCCCTTATGTGCGGGCATATTGGCAAACCAGGAACTGGATTGCATCCTCTCAGAGGACAAAATAATGTACAGGGAGCCTCAGATGCAGGATTAATTCCCATGTATTTACCCGATTATATGGATGTTACCATAGATGAAAACCGCACTAAGTTTAGCCAGGTTTGGGGATCTGAAGATTTTGATAACAAAAGTGGTTTAACAATCACAGAGATCATTGATGCGATTCATAATGATGTCATTAGAGCAATGTATATTCTCGGCGAGAATCCGGCCATGTCTGACCCCGACGTCGTCCATGCCCGAGAGGCACTTGCCAAATTGAAATTTTTAGTCGTACAGGATATCTTTTTAACGGAAACAGCCAACTATGCCGATGTTATTCTCCCTGCGGCAGCCTTTGCTGAGAAGAATGGCACAGTTACGAATACCAACCGGCAAGTTCAAATGGGACGTAAAGCTGTTAATTCTCCAGGCGAAGCTAAAGCAGACTGGTGGATTACTAACGAAATTGCCAAGCAAATCGGTCTGAATTGGAATTATTGCCATCCCAAAGATATTTTTGCTGAAATGAGACTCACAATGAATTCGCTAGACAATATTACTTGGGCTCGATTGCAAACTCAAAATTCCGTTACATACCCCAGTTTAAGCCCCACCGACCCGGGGCAATCAATTGTATTTGGGAGTGGTTTTCCAACGGCTGACAACCGCGCTTCTTTTACCCCAGCGAGCATAATAGCACCTGACGAAAGTCCAGATAGCGAGTATCCGTTAATCTTAATTACAGGTCGACAGTTAGAGCATTGGCATACAGGCTCAATGACTCGCCGTTCTAAAGTATTAGATGCTGTTGAACCAGAGGCATTTTGTTCAATTAATCCCAATACAATGAAGAGAATGGATGTTAAAAGAGGCGACCTCGTCCTAATTATCACGCGGCGTGGTGAAATCAGTATTTCAGTCCGTGAGGATGCCAACATTCCACCCAATACGATATTTGTCCCCTTTGCTTATGTTGAGGCGGCAGGAAATGTCCTGACGAATCCGTCCATTGATCCCTATGGTAAAATTCCTGAATTTAAATTTGCTGCCGCGCGGTTTGAAAAGCTCCAAGGTGTTAATGCTTAAGTGGGAATTAAAACAACGGTCAACCGAATTGTGTGTATCAATTAATTCAATCGTGAAGCTTGATATAAAGTTTGTTCCATGGATCAGGTAACCGACCACACTATACCGAGTTTACTTGCTCGCAATGCAAGTCAATGGCGAGACCAAGTGGCTTGCCGTGAGAAAGAATTCGGTATTTGGCAAAGCTGGACTTGGCATGAAGTTCAGCAAGAAGTAGAAGAAATAGCCCTCGGTTATCTTGCCCTTGATATTATGCCCGGTGATCATATTGCCATTTTAGGTCGGAATCGTCCAAAACTGTATTGGTCGACTGTTGCAGCCCAGACCATTGGTGCCATTCCGGTGCCTGTCTATCAAGACGCCGTGGGTGATGAAATCGGATATGTCTTAAACCATTGCGAAGCAATAATGGCTGTCGCCGGAGACCAAGAGCAAGTCGATAAAATCATTGAACAGCAGAATCAATCTAAAACCCTCAAGCACATTATCTACTATGATCCTAGGGGACTTAGAAACTATGATCATACGCATTTACATTCGTTTGCTGAAATTCATGAAAATTATGCTGAGAATAAGCGTAATTTTGCTGAAATACTTGAAGAACGCAAGAGCCGAATTACAGCGAAAGATGTGTGTGTAATACTTTATACTTCGGGTACAACAGGCAATCCAAAGGGTGTCGTTCTCACCCATCAAAACATCATTTTTGCCTCAAGAGCCTCAATAGAGTTCGATTCAATAACGCATAAAGATATTGTTCTCGCTTATCTCCCAATGGCTTGGATCGGTGACTTTATTTTTTCCATTGGTCAATCCTACTGGGCAGGATTTTGTGTGTGTTGTCCAGAGTCACAACAGACGATGATTCATGATCTTCGGGAAATCGGGCCGACATATTTTTTTGCTCCTCCACGGATATTCGAAACAGTTCTGACCAATGCAATGATACGAATTGAGGATGCCGGTGTCGTAAAGCGAAAACTGTTTCACTTTTTTCTTAAACACGCAAAAAAAGCAGGAATTCCAATTTTAACTGGACAAAAAGTGAGTTGGCCGGATTACCTGCTGTACCAGATTGGAATACTGTTGATTTATGCGCCACTGCGAAACGTACTTGGTCTCAGCAAAGTTCGAGTGGGCTATACAGCTGGAGAAGCAATCGGGCCAGAGATTTTTAATTTTTTCCGTTCCCTTGGAATCAATCTCAAACAGTTGTACGGTCAGACAGAAGCCTCAGTATTTATTGCGATTCAGCCAGATAATGAGGTTTTTGCTGATTCTGTCGGTGTTCCTTGCCCTGGTGTTGAAATTAAAATTGATGAGAATAGGGAAATTTTCTACCGCTCACCGGGAGCTTTTCAGGAATATTATAAAAATCCCGAAGCGACCAAATCAACTAAGGATGAAGCCAACTGGGTTGCAACGGGCGATGCCGGCTTTCTGAATGTTAAAACGGGTCATTTAACTATCATTGATCGTGCCAAGGATGTCGGTAAAATTAATGATGGACGCTTATTTGCACCCAAATTCGTTGAAAATAAATTAAAATTTTTCCCCGAGGTTCTGGAAGTCGTACTATTTGGTGACGGGCAAGAATATTGTACGGCCATGGTTAACATTGATTTAGTTGCCGTTGCGAATTGGGCCGAACGCAATAATGTCGTTTATGGGTCTTACCAAGAACTTGCTGCCCATCCCGAAGTAACCGAAATCATTAAAAACAACATTAAACAAGTTAATGCAGACCTTGCCAAGGATAGCGAGCTGTCGGGGTGCCAAATCAAGCGGTTTTTGATACTTCACAAAGAGTTAGATGCTGACGATGGTGAGTTGACACGCACCCGCAAAGTTAGGAGACGAGTAATTCAACAAAAATACAAAACTATGGTGGAAGCACTGTACAATGGAAGTCCAGAGGTTACAATTAAATCAGAAGTAACTTATGAAGACGGGCGTAAGGGATCTGTGACTGCCTGCGTTAAAATCACTGATATCGACTCCGAGCACGGTAATTGAATGAATCGAACACCGCTTTCCATTTTAAGAGGCTGAGAACTCTATGGATACACCGCTCATGGACATCAAAAAAATTACCCTTCGCTTTGGAGGTGTGATTGCTTTGGAAGATGTCTCATTTGATATTAAGCAGGGAGAAATACGAGCGATCATAGGTCCAAACGGAGCCGGAAAATCCTCAATGCTGAATGTCATCAATGGGTTTTATACTCCCCAAAAGGGGGAAATTTGGTTTAAAGGCAATTTACGTCCGCAGCTAAAACCGCATCAGATAGCCAATCATGGAATATCTAGGACCTTTCAGAATATCGCTCTATTTGAGGGAATGAGTGTGTTGGATAATATCATGACGGGTCGTTCCACTTTCATGAAGTCAAGTTTGCTCAGTCAGTTAATTTGGTGGGGTCGTGCCGAGAAAGAAGAAACCCAGAACCGAATTATTGTTGAAAAAATCATTAGCTTCCTTGAAATCGAATCAATTCGAAAAACTCCAGTGGGTCGCCTTTCATATGGCTTACAAAAGCGTGTTGAGTTGGCGAGAGCTTTAGCTGCTGAACCACAACTACTATTGCTTGATGAACCGATGGCTGGGATGAATAATGAAGAAAAAGAGGATATGTGTCGTTTCATCTTGGATGTCAATGAAGATCTCAGCACTACCATCGTTTTGATTGAACATGATATGGGGGTTGTTATGGATTTGGCTGACCGTGTTGTAGTCATTGACCATGGCATTAAAATTGCTGATGATATGCCTGATAAAGTTCGTAATGACCAGAACGTAATTGATGCCTACTTAGGTGTGACCGACTAATTGAAAGAGAGAATATGCAGACTTTCCTATTTGCCTTAGAAGTATCATTGAATGGTTTAATGGCGGGTGTACTGTATTCGCTTGTGGCACTCGGATTTGTTCTCATATTTAAAGCTTCGGGTGTATTCAATTACGCCCAAGGTGTCATGGTTTTGTTTGCTGCTTTAACCTTTGTTGGCTTGCAACAGGGTATCGTACCATTTGAACATTTAATTAATACGATTTTTGGTACCAATATCCACGGCTTTGGGTGGACATTACCCACTTTTTTTGCCTTGCTACTGACTTTGGTGACGATGGTTATTCTAGCATTACTCGTTGAACGAATAATTCTGCGCAATTTGGTCAACCAAAATCCAGTCATTTTGTTTATGGCAACAATTGGACTTGCATACTTTTTAGAAGGATTTGGCGATTTAATGTGGGGTGCCGATGTAAAGAAGCTTGATATCGGTATTCCAATGGGAATTTCGGACACGGTTGAGCGATTCACCTTTGAGACCATAGGCTATGGTTTTTTTATTGACCGGCTTGATATTACAGCAGCAATATTCGCTACAGTTCTTGTTGTTGGGCTGATTATTTTTTCGCAATATTCAAAAATGGGGATTGCTCTTCGTGCCGTCGCCGATGATCATCAAGCCGCTTTATCGGTAGGTATCTCGCTTCAGCAAGTTTGGGTTTATGTATGGTGTATTGCTGGTTTTGTCGCTTTAATCGCAGGAATCTTCTGGGGTAGCAAATCAGGGGTCCAATTTTCTCTTTCATTCGTTGCTTTAAAGGCTTTGCCCGTACTTATGTTGGGTGGGTTGACTTCGATTTCAGGGGCCATCGTAGGCGGGTTGCTCATCGGCGTTGGCGAAAAACTTTTTGAGTTCCTTGTTGGTTCCCTGATTGGTGGAGCTACGGAAAACTGGTTTGCCTATGTCGTGGCGTTGGTTTTTCTCTTATTTAGACCCCAGGGTTTATTCGGTGAAAAGATTATTGAGAGGGTTTAATAATGTTTTATCGTGAGGTCGGGAATTTTAAATCCTCTTATCCCGCTGATAGTCAAACGTTTCCGATAAGTCTTGATAAATATGGCTACTACATCATCGTATTTATTGCGTTTGTCGTCATTCCCCTTATCATCAATGACTATTGGGCCAACGCCGTTATGGTACCTTTATTAGTGTGGGCTATTGCGGCTTTGGGCTTAAACATATTGTCGGGTTATTGTGGGCAAATATCTCTAGGTACTGGAGGCTTTATGGCTGTCGGTGCTTATTCATGCTATAAGCTAATGACCGCCTTTCCAGATCTAAACATTGTTTTTTGTATCCTTCTTTCGGGAATCATTACGGCCCTGGTTGGTCTAATATTTGGTATTCCTTCCTTGAGGATAAAAGGGTTTTATCTCGCTGTTGCAACATTGGCATCGCAATTCTTCTTGGTATGGTTGTTCAATCGGGTCCCATGGTTCTACAACTACTCGGCATCAGGCCAGATTTCAGCTCCAGAACGGACAATATTCGGTATTGCGGTTACTGGTGCGGATGTGAGTCCTTGGGCACAATATATGATTTGCCTACTATTCGCTTTTGGCTTGGGCTGGGCCGCACGTAACTTAACTCGAGGTGCATTGGGAAGAAGCTGGAATGCCACAAGAGATATGGATATTGCTGCTGAGATCATCGGGATCAATTTGCTAAAAGCAAAATTTTCAGCCTTTGCAATTTCGTCATTTTATATTGGTATTTCGGGGGCTTTATTCTTTTCAGTTTATCTTGGAGCCGTTGAGGCAACTGAGGCTTTTGGGATTAATCAATCATTTTTAGTGCTGTTTATGGTGATAATTGGTGGCCTTGGGTCGGTCCTCGGATCATTTATTGGTGCTGCATTTATGGTATTGTTTCCTGTGCTTGTCAAAAATCTGTTGGTCGGTTGGATGGGATGGGATGCCGCTTTAGCAACGCATCTTGAATTTATTGCGGTCGGAAGTTTGATCATTTTATTCTTAATCCTTGAGCCCCACGGTTTAGCTCAGCTTTGGCGACTCACCAAGGAGAAGATGAGATTGTGGCCTTATCCTCATTAATTTGAACTCGGGAGCGACCCCTTCAAGAAATTGCAATCACAAACATTGTCGGAAAAGCGAAATTGGTGTATGATTTTAATGAGTTTTTTAATTTCACCAAAACGAATTAATTGATTATTACAACACGACATAGCTAATGGAATTTTTGAAAGAATATCATTTGCTAGGTTTGCTGTTGAAAGTGAATGTGATGTCAAGCGTTTTTAGTGGTTTGGCTTTGACTAAATATAGGAGGAAAAGATGAGAATAAAAAAATTATTGATAGTAATGGTAACTACCATTTCGATGGTCGCACCACCCGCACTAGCTGACCTTGTTTTACCTTGGTTGAGTTATCGAACTGGGCCATACTCTGCTGGGGGCATACCGACAGCCGATGGCTTTTTTGACTTTTTCACGATGTTAAATGAAAGAGATGGGGGTATTGGTGGAGTTCCAGTCCGATTAATTGAATGTGAAACCGGATACAATACCCAAAAGGGTGTGGAGTGCTATGAGTCTACTAAGGGAGAAGGGTCATTAGTTTATGTTCCCTTATCAACAGGAATAACTTACCAACTTATCCCTAAAGTTTCTGCTGACCAAATTCCTCTTCACACAATGGGGTATGGGCGAACATCAGCCAAAAAGGGAAGTATATTTGAATGGGTATTCAATTTTCCAGTCAATTACTGGGATGGGGCATCCATAGCCATTAAGTACCTTCTTGAACAAAATGACGGCGATATTAGTGGCAAGAAAATTGCCCTTGTATATCATAATTCCGCCTATGGTAAGGAACCAATTCGAACCTTGGAGGAACTATCAGCAAAGCATGGCTTTGAGCTCTCATTGCTTCCGGTTGACCATCCTGGACTTGAACAAAAATCGCAATGGTTAGAAATTCGTCGTAACGCGATGGATTATGTATTGATGTGGGGTTGGGGAGTCATGAACTCTGTCGCTATACAAGAAGCAGCAAATATCCGCTTCCCTATGGAGAACTTTATAGGAATTTGGTGGTCTGGTTCGGAAAATGATGTTCTACCTGCCGGGGAACGAGCGCACGGGTATAAAGCCTTAGCAATGCACCAAGTAGGGACAGAATATCCAATCTATGATGACCTAAAAACCTATGTTTACGACCGGGGTTTAACCACGGGCGATGGCACTAGTATTGGCACTGTGAACTATAACCACGCGATTTACAACTCAATGCTGTTAGCAGAAGCAATCAAGACGGCACAACAGATTCATGGGGTCGGAGATATCACTCCACCAATGATGAGGGATGGTTTAGAGAGCCTTGTGATGTCAGAAGAGGTTATGGATGCATGGGGCTTGCCGAATTTTGCCCCCGCTTTTGAAGTATCCTGTGAAAATCATGGTGGTAATGGTATTGCTTTAATTCAGCAGTGGGATGCCGAAAATCAGGAATGGAACATCATTAGTGATTTTATCCAGTCCGACCAAGATGTAATTGCACCATTGATTGAAGCCGATGCGGCAGCGTATGCTTCAGAAAATAATTTAACACCGAGGTGTTAAAGCGTCTCATAAAAAGCCCGGTTCAATTCAATCGGGCTTTTTTCTGAATTTTATTGCATTATGAACGGGCCGAATTCTTGCGATGCTCTTCTGAGTGTCAACAACATTGAAGTTATCTATAACAAGGTGATTTTGGTATTGAAAGGTGTTAGCCTCAATGTACCGCATGGGTCAATTACCGCTCTGATGGGAGGAAACGGCGCCGGCAAAACAACAACCCTTAAAGCAATATCTAATCTTTTAGGGTCAGAACGGGGGGAAGTCACTAAGGGAACAATCAAATACCACGGTAAAACTGTTCAAAATTTAAATCCATCCGAACTCGTGAAAATGGGGGTCATACAAGTTATGGAGGGACGGCATTGTTTTGAACATCTCACCATTGAGGAAAACCTAATGACTGGTGCTTTTACCCGCCGAGAAGGAAGAGACTCTGTAATGGAGGATCTGGAATTAGTCTTTGAATATTTTCCACGATTGAAGGACCGTCGTGGTTTGCAGGCTGGCTACACATCAGGTGGAGAGCAGCAAATGTGTGCGATTGGCCGTGCATTAATGTCTCGTCCGGAAATGATTTTACTTGATGAACCTTCAATGGGTCTTGCCCCCCAACTTGTTGAAGAAATTTTTGAAATAGTCAAAAATCTCAATGAGGAAAAGGAAGTCAGTTTTTTGATTGCCGAACAAAATACCAATATGGCTCTCAAATACTCTAACTACGGATATATTTTAGAATCTGGTCGAATTGTCATGGACGGCCAATCAAGCGAAATGCGAGAAAATCCAGACATCAAAGAATTTTACCTTGGAATGACTGAAACGGGTCGCAAATCATTTCGTGATACCCGAAGTTATCGACGTCGTAAACGTTGGCTGAATTAAGTCAATCAGAAGTTGAACACCGCTTTACACCATATAAACATCTGCGTTTAGGAATAGCTTGATGAACTATTATGACAATAAAGAAACTCGCTCACACGATGAACGAGTGGGGAGCTATAATGCTGTTTTACCAAAGGTGCTTAATAATGCTGTTCGTTATTCTCCGTCCTACAAGCAACTTTATAAGGGAATTGACTTAAATGCTGTTCAAACGATTGATGAATTACCAAATTTACCTGTTTTAAGAAAATCTGATATAGCAAAATTACAAGGCAAAGTTCCGCCACTAGGAGGGCTCAATAAACATTCTGTAAATCATTACGATTATATATTTCAATCTCCTGGGCCCCTGTATGAACCCGGAAATTTTACCAATGATTGGTGGGGAGTCGGACGGTTTTTATTTGCCTGTGGAATAGGGCAAGGAGATATAGTTCAAAATTGTTTTTCCTATCATCTCACACCAGCAGGGCATATTTTCGAAAGTGGTGCCCGGGCCGTGGGTGCAACAGTTATTCCAGCAGGAACTGGAAATACCGAATTGCAGGTAAGAGTCGCTCACGATATCGGTGCCACTGGTTATGCTGGAACTCCTGATTACCTAAAAGTTATTTTGGATAAGGCTGAATCGATGGGAATTGATTTATCTTCAATCACTAAGGCCGGAGTCGGGGGCGGGCCTTTATTTCCATCTTTACGCCAAGCATATGCAGACCGTGGTATTAAGTGCCTACAAAATTACGCAACGGCTGAAGTCGGTAATATCGCTTATGAAACCCTTCCAGATGTCGGACTCATTATTGATGAAAACGTGATTGTTGAAATTCTACAACCAGGTTCAGGGCACCCTGTTGAAGAGGGAGAAATTGGTGAGGTGGTTGTAACGACTTTGAATTTTGACTTTCCTTTGATTCGTTTCGCGACTGGAGACCTTTCTTCGTTTTTACCTGGAATAAGTGATTGCGGCCGTACAAATGTTCGCTTATCAGGATGGAAAGGGCGTGCCGACCAAACGACGAAGGTTAAAGGCCTTTTTGTTCGTCCCGAACAGTTGGCTAATTTCAAGGAAAAACACCCTGAAGTGATTAAAATCAGAGCGGTAGTAACTAGAAATAACGATCAAGACATTTTGACTGTCAAACTTGAGACACCACAAAGTGGGGCAACGCATCAATATCAAAATTCTTTACGAGAAATTTTAAGGTTGGGAGTTTCAATTGATATCGTTAGCAAAGGAACACTCCCTAATGACGGCCTCGTCATTGACGATCAAAGGAAATTTGAATAATCCCCGCATAAAGCGAGCCACTTAACCTTGGCGAGCTTTAAATCTTTTTTGCTGTTTATTTATAACATAAACTCGGCCACGCCGGCGAACAACCCGACACTGCTGATGTCGTGATTTTAATGATCTCAGTGAATTTTTAACTTTCATTATCTCAATCCTTTGCACCATCAAGGCGTAATAAGATGGTGGGCACGACTGGGTTCGAACCAGTGACCCCTACGATGTCAACGTAGTGCTCTACCACTGAGCTACGCGCCCCAAGTCACAAACCTCCAATAGGAGCCTAATTTTTTGGTTGGATTGATATAAGAGTTCAGAGGGTTAAATTCAATATCCTGCCAATAATTGTTTGATCGATTGCTCTGCAATCGTTGAAAGGAATGAGAAATAAAGAACAATTAATGCGGTATTATTTCAATGCCCGTCCACTGATCAGTGCATCGGCACCATACTTTTTTCTAATACTATCGCTGACTAATTCGGCCTTGATCTCCAATTTTTCGAGTGGACTTAGTAAAAGCTCATGATGATGAACCGTTGTTTCATCGATCAAGTCTTTTAATCCTACACCCAACAGACGAAAAGGACCTTGCTCATGTGTTTTCTTCAGCAACGACTGAACCACTGGAAATAACTGACTCGCTAAATTGGTTGGAATATGAAGGGTCATTTGGCGAGTTAATACCGTGTGGTTTGTTTTCTTCAGCTTCAGGATAACGGTTTTACCGACACACTTTTTCTTCTTTGCCCGGTCTGAAACCTTGACTAACAGTCGCCAGGCATGCCCTTCAAGTTGAGCTAAATCAGACAGATCTACCGAAAATGTTGTTTCGTTTGAAATACTTTGAATGGAACGACTGGTTTTCTGTTTTTGAAAATCAATTCCTCTCGCAACATGCCAAAGTCTTGCTCCGGTGGAGCAAAACCGTTCTTCCAATTCTTCTTGGCTTAACGCCTTAATGTCAGCTATTGTGTACAAGCCCTGGCAATTGAGGGTTTTCAGGAACGTCTTGCCTATCCCAGGAATAACGCGCAATGAGAAGCTAGGCAAGAGGGTCTCAATTTCTGACTTTCCTATAACTGCAAATCCTTTAGGCTTGTTTAGATTAGAAGCAATTTTTGCCAAATATCGATTGTAGGATAAACCAACCGACACAGTTAGACCTAGTTCACTTTCTATACGCTTTGTCAGTTTGACTAAAAGCAGAGCAGGATTTTTTTTATGCGCGGAAAATCTCCCTCCGAGGTCAAGATATGCCTCATCACTGGAGACAAATTCGACCGAAGGTGTCAGGTGAAGCATAATCTTCTTAATTTCTTTAGAAATTGGAGTGTAAGTATTCAACCGTGGTTTAACGACCACAGCTTCAGGGCATAATTGTAGAGCTTTATACATCGGCATCGCCGATTTAACCCCTTTGATTCTTGCAATATAGCAAGCTGTGGATACGACACCCCTTTGACCAAACCCAACGATGACTGGTTTGTCTTGCAAGCTTGGGTTCAGCTTTTTCTCCACTGATGCAAAGAAGGCATCGCAATCAACATGGGCAATAGTGAATTGGTTAAGTTCTGGATGAGCTATTACTAGGGGTGAGTGACATCGCGGGCAACTTCCATCGTCTTGGAATTCAAATTCACAGGTTCGGCATAAAGAGATCATTGAAAATTAACTCATTAGGAAGAAATTGAACTGATGATCCTTTCAATCATTAATGCTGGGTTTCGTGCTGATGTAATGGCTCGACCCACAACGAGATAGTCAGCCCCGGCCTGGATTGCCTGTTCGGGCGTGGACACACGTTTCTGATCATCATGGGAAGATGAGCTGAGTCGGATTCCCGGAGTAACAATAAGTTTTTTTTTGGATAAGTGAGATGATCTGATCAAGTCGACCTCATTGGGTGACGCAATGACGCCATCTGCACCAGCCGAGAGGGCACGTTCAGCTCTTTTCAGGACGATTTCTTCAACCGATCCCTGCGTGCAAAGTGAGTTGTCTAAATCATTGCGGTCCATTGAAGTCAGCACTGTTACAGCAAGAATTTTGGTTGACGATAAACCGCGACCTTTTACAGCCGCTTCAACGATATGAGGGTCGCCATGGACAGTAAGAAAATCCAAATTGAGTGCGGCCAAGTTTTTTATTGCTTCACTGATTGTATTGGCAATATCAAATAATTTAAGGTCAAGGAAAACTCGCTTGGAATATTGGGACTTAAGTTCTTGACACAATTCCAAGCCCCCATTGGCTAGTAATGACATTCCCACTTTGTAGAAGTTGATGGAGTCGCCAATTTCATTGACAAGTTGTAAAGCCTCTTCACAATGACGGTAATCCAAAGCAACAATAATTCGTTTATTCATTACTAATCCATGTTAGAAACAATTGGTTCCTAAAATAGCATACAAATAGGATTGGGCGTGGCTGGGAATGTGCAATTTAATTCGTCCCCTTGAAATTGCCGAAAAATGCCCAATATATTGTGTATTCCCCTTAAATTTTCCGCACGTTCATTTTAATATGGGTTGGTTATGAATCAAAACTTTATTCCAAAGTATACGGCAGAAAAAATCAACAAAGCCGCAGAGATTTGTAAAAAGCAAAAGCATGGAACAGTATCGGAATTGCACCTTCTATCAGTACTTGTAAAGGATCAGCAATTCAAAAATCGAATTATGCAAATCGGTGGCAATCCTGATCAAATAAAGGCAATCACTGATAAGTTGCTGTCCCAGCTGTCTCCAGCTGATAGTAGTGAATTAAAATTAAGCTACAACTTAAACAAAATAATTTCCCGAACCATTGAGCTCACGCAACAAAAAGGAGAGCAAAATGAGATTGACCATCTCTTTCAGGCATTGCGTGAAGTGCCCTCTCCAGCAAGTGACTTGATCAGTGGTCGGCCGTTAAAGTCCAATGGTGAGAGTGATCCAAGAATCCATTATTGTGAAAATCTCATTGAAAAAGCAACGAATGGAAAAATTGATCCGATTATTGGACGCGATGAAGAAATACGTCGAATCATTCAGGTATTGTGTCGTCGGACTAAGAATAATCCAGTCTTAATCGGGGAACCCGGAGTTGGCAAAACGGCAATTATTGAAGGGCTGGCATTACGTATTGTTAACGGGGATGTTCCAGAAACTTTGCAGAAAAAGGGGCTTTGGACTCTTGATCTTGGAGGTCTTATCGCCGGAACAGGCGTTCGTGGTGAATTTGAAGAACGTATGAAATCAGTCATTAACTCCTTTACCGAGTCTGCTGGTGAGGATATTCTGTTTATTGACGAGATGCATACACTTATTGGAGCGGGAAGAGCCGAGGGTTCTGTCGACGCATCTAATTTACTTAAACCTGCTCTGGCACGTGGTGACTTACGGTGTGTTGGTGCTACAACTTTGGATGAGTACCGGAAGCATGTTGAGAAAGACGCAGCTCTCACGCGTCGATTCCAACCCGTTTATGTCAAGGAACCAACTGTTGAAGACACGATTTCTATCCTTCGTGGTATCAAGGAAAAATATGAGCTCCATCATGGGATAGGGATTTCTGATAATGCCCTCGTTAGTGCTGCCAAACTGTCAAGTCGCTACATAACTGATCGTAAGCTTCCCGATAAAGCCATTGATCTAATTGATGAGGCAGCAAGCCGCTTTCGAATGGAGATAGACTCTAAACCCGATGAGTTGGATGCTCTTGACCGGCGCATTCTCCAGATAAAAATAGAGATAGAAGCATTGGAAGGTGAAAGTGATTCAACTTCAGCAGCTAAAGTTGTCTTACTAAAGGAGGAGCTAGCCGAGTTAGAAAGGAAATCAAAGATTCTGACTGAAGAATGGAAAGAGGAGAAATTCAGACTTTCGAAAATTAGGTTACTAAAAGAAAAACTTGATCAGGCTCGCATTGATTTCGAGCATGCATACCGCGAAGGTAACCTTCAGGAAGCAAGCCGACTGCAATATGGTGTGATACCCGAATGTGAAAAAGAGCTTGCTGAAAACGAGATTTCAAACCAAAAAGATGACAAAGTAACGACGGAAATGGTTGCTCAAGTCGTAGAGAAATGGACAGGAATACCAGTTTCACGGTTGATTGAAGGAGAGAAAATAAAACTTATCCGGATGGAAGAAGAAATTGGAAGAAGGGTAATTTCTCAAAAGGAGGCCGTATTGGCAGTGTCCAATGCGGTCAGAAGATCGCGCACTGGATTAACAGATCCAAACCGCCCAGTGGGTAGTTTCCTATTCCTTGGTCCAACTGGGGTTGGAAAAACTGAACTATGCAAAGCATTAGCGGAATTTATTTTTGACGATCCCACAGCTATGATAAGAGTAGACATGTCCGAATATATGGAAAGGCATTCCGTGGCTCGTTTGATTGGGTCACCACCAGGGTATGTGGGCTATGATGATGGTGGTCAGATTACTGAACTTGTTCGTAGGCGTCCATATCAGGTGGTTCTTTTTGACGAGATTGAAAAAGCTCACAGTGATGTTTTTAATCTTTTCCTTCAGCTTCTTGATGAAGGAACACTGACCGACGGGCATGGAAAAACAATTAGCTTTAAGGAAACAATTGTTATTTTTACGTCTAATCTTGGAACCTCAGAGATTACAAATTTAGGTGCAAATTATAACTACAACAAAGCGTTGGAAATCACTATGAATGAGGTCAAACGGTTTTTTCGGCCAGAATTTATTAACAGGCTTGATGAGATGATTTTATTTCATCGATTGACTGCTGCTGATATGGTTAAGATTGTTGACATTCAGTTGGGGGCTCTAACCCAAAAGCTGACCGAAAAAAATGTGGAAGTTGTCATCGATGATAGCTGTCGAGAATGGTTGGCCAAGGAGGGTTTTGATCCTGATTTTGGTGCTCGTCCACTCAAACGAGTGATTCAGAAATCGATCATTAACAAGCTTGCTGAGCAACTACTTTTAGGAACGATTAGCGAGAACCAAAAGGTAACTATTGCTCACGAAAAGGTGGGTGGAATAAGCTTCAACAAACAGTTGGTGGCGACGCCACAATCATTTGAACCCACTAACGAGACAATTCACTAACGGGTTTGTATCCTTTTCCCTCAAGCCGATTTAAGCAAAGCTAATATCGTTAGTATTTACGATGTCCAAAAGTGCAATTGTATCCATGACTATCAGGTTTCTAATTTATGCAGAATTATTTTTTTCAGTACTTTTTGAACTAAACCAAGACCTGAGAGCATAAGAAAAAATTCAATACACGGGCATTCAAGCTAGAAAACACTCTATCTTTTCTAACAAGAATGTGATAAATCCTACATTTAAAATGTGAATTAGTGCTTTATTCTTTGCTCATCCTAGCAGGGGCTGTTGAGTAGGGGAAATTTAGGAGAGGAATACCCGTGGCAAGAACATTTAAGTCTAAATATCAATATTCCGACATTACCGCCAAATATTATTGGCTCAATCGGCGAGAGTTTATTGCCAGTGGTCTAGCTACCTTAGGTTTGGCATCGCAAGCGTTAGGTTCAGTTGGTGACGAATATGTTTTGTCAGCTTTTTCTAAGAGCCAATTTTCAACTGATCAAGAGCCGAATTCTCTTGAGGATATAACGACATATAACAACTTTTATGAGTTTGGAACGGGTAAGAAAGATCCTATGAAAAATGCCCATAACCTGACGACCAAGCCATGGGAACTTAAGGTTGATGGACTATGCAACAATCCAAGCACTTACTCCATTGAAGAGTTAATGGCTAAATACCCACTTGAAGAAAGAATCTACAAGTTACGATGTGTTGAAGCTTGGTCAATGATTGTCCCTTGGATTGGTTTTGAACTCAATGGATTGATTCGCGATAGTGAACCAATGAACCAGGCACGTTATGTGTCATTTGAAACCCTCGTCCGACCCGAGGAAATGATCGGTCAGCGAAGGGGAATATTAGAATGGCCGTATCGTGAAGGCTTAAGGATTGATGAAGCCATGAATCCATTGACGATACTTTCTGTTGGTCTGTATGGTGATATTTTACCCAAGCAGAATGGTGCCCCAATCCGCATCGTTGTGCCATGGAAATATGGATTCAAGTCAATCAAGTCGATAGTTAGGATTTCCTTCACTGAACAAATGCCCGCAACGACTTGGAATATGCAAAACCCCAGAGAGTATGGGTTTTATTCCAATGTCAATCCTAATGTCAACCATCCACGTTGGTCACAGGCATCAGAAAGACCAATTGGTGGTGGGCTATTTGCTAGTAGAATTCCAACAGAGATGTTTAATGGATACG
>Ga0209022_1000881_pt1:27500-34801 | contig 34801 bp, 26 predicted proteins | sample PinacodermPK_FD_187300 | JGI IMG/M metagenome (GOLD analysis project Ga0209022, IMG submission 187300) | Host-associated microbial community of the marine sponge Aplysina aerophoba from Gulf of Piran - sponge pinacoderm, lysed by proteinase... | ecosystem: Host-associated > Porifera...
ACTAGAGGCTGGGGTCACAAACTAGGGGGTGGCGACTGTTTACTAAAAACACAGGGCTCTGCTAAGCCGCAAGGCGATGTATAGGGTCTGACGCCTGCCCGGTGCCGGAAGGTTAAAAGGAGATGTGCAAGCATTGAATTGAAGCCCCGGTAAACGGCGGCCGTAACTATAACGGTCCTAAGGTAGCGAAATTCCTTGTCGGGTAAGTTCCGACCTGCACGAATGGCGTAACGACTTCCCCACTGTCTCCAACGTGGACTCAGCGAAATTGAATTGCCTGTCAAGATGCAGGCTTCCCGCGGTTAGACGGAAAGACCCCGTGAACCTTTACTACAGCTTCGCATTGGCAACAGGCTTGTGATGTGCAGGATAGGTGGTAGGCATGGAAATCAGAGCGTCAGTTCTGGTGGAGCCACCCTTGAGATACCACCCTTGACATTCTTGTTGTCTAACCGCAATCCGTCATCCGGATTCGGGACCGTGCGTGGTGGGTAGTTTGACTGGGGTGGTCACCTCCTAAAGAGTAACGGAGGTGTGCAAAGGTGGGCTCAGAGCGGTCGGAAATCGCTCGTAGAGTATAATGGCAAAAGCCCGCTTGACTGCGAGACTGACAGGTCGAGCAGAGACGAAAGTCGGCCATAGTGATCCGGTGGTTCCATGTGGAAGGGCCATCGCTCAACGGATAAAAGGTACTCCGGGGATAACAGGCTAATGGTGCCCAAGAGTTCATATCGACGGCACCGTTTGGCACCTCGATGTCGGCTCATCTCATCCTGGGGCTGAAGCAGGTTCCAAGGGTATGGCTGTTCGCCATTTAAAGAGGTACGTGAGCTGGGTTTAGAACGTCGTGAGACAGTTCGGTCCCTATCTGCCGTGGGTGTAGGAAACTTGAGAGGAGCTGTCCCTAGTACGAGAGGACCGGGATGGACGTACCACTGGTGGACCTGTTGTGGCGCCAGCCGCAGTGCAGGGTAGCTATGTACGGAATGGATAACCGCTGAAAGCATCTAAGCGGGAAGCCAACCTCAAAATAAGGTTTCCCTTGAGGAATGTGGTAGACCACCACGCGATAGGCCGGAAGTGTAAGTGCAGCAATGCATTCAGCAGACCGGTACTAATTTTCCAATCGGCTTGATTTGATCTAGTAAAAGCTGAGTACAATTTAACTTGGTAAGTGTTTTCATTTGGTTTGGTGGTCATAGCGCGAGTGAAACACCCGATCCCATTCCGAACTCTGTGGTTAAGCACCGTTGCGCCGATGGTACTGCGTCTTAAGGCGTGGGAGAGTAGGTCGCTGCCAAACTTAATGAAAACATGTTTGCAGTATTCCTGCTTCACACGAAAATGATCGGACACAAAGTAACTAGCGCGGGGTGGAGCAGTCAGGTAGCTCGTCAGGCTCATAACCTGAAGGTCGTAGGTTCAAATCCTGCCCCCGCAACCATATTTAACTTTCTTTTTGGTACGCTTTTGAGGGCAAGTAAGCCCGCATAACCGCCTTGCACCTCTGCAATCAACTTTTTCTCGTTATTTTCAGTGACAGGGCGCAGGATTATTGAGCGCGTCTTGCCATTCACTTTTTATCAAATTCTTTAGCGGTTGATATGGCTTGATGCAGGTCAATCTTGCGTTGTTCCGCGGACTGGAACCGCTGCTCTATGGTCGCCGCCGTTCCACTCTCAATTCCCGTCTGAGTCGTAGTCGCAATCGCACGTTTCCCTCAGCCCGTGCCATCCATGATTGGCTGTCCCGATGTCATGACGCCGCGGCAGCCCAGGTCCGAATCAAGGGCGAGGCCTCTATTTCACCACGGGCACCGGTATGACAAAACTTACACTACATCACACGGTATTGGTCCAACAGCAGATTGCCGCCCACGGTGTGACGCATCTGACCATTGATATCGATGCGACCATTATACCATCGGGTCAGAAAGAGTGCCTTTCCACCTACCGTGCGGCAACGGGTCAGGTCCCCTATGTGAAGGGCTTTCAAACCCTGATGGGCTAGCATTGAAGCTGGAAGTATTCAGAATGATCTTTCTTTTAAGGACAGATTATCATTTTTTGACAAGGCGTTAAGGGAACCATATAACTTTGATGATTTTGACCTCGTTTTTTTCCGAGAGGGGTACACGTTCGCCAGAGCTGGGGTATTCAGTGTGCAAACATTCCTTGGAATTGTTTGCGTAGGATATTTTTTTGAACCTTGCCCATAGTATTACGAGGCAGTTCTTCGAGAATAAGCAGCTTGCGGGGATGCTTGAACCGAGCCAGAGAATGGCGAACGGTCTCCATTATCGCATCGGTATCCGGTGTGACACCGTTCTCAGGGACGATCACCCCCAACACGGTTTCTCCGAAATCAGGGTGGGGTACGCCAATCACCGCGCTTTCGAGAACATCAGGCTGACCGTCTAGAATGAGCTCAATTTCCTTGGGGTAGATGTTGTAACCGCCTGAGATGATCAGGTCCTTATTGCGGCCAATAATTTGGATATAGCCATCTTCGTCAATTTTGCCCAAGTCTCCGGTGATGAAAAATCCATCCTCGCGTAATTCAGCGGCGGTCTTCTTGGGCATTCCCCAGTAGCCTTTAAAAACATTTGGCCCGCGCACTTCTATTTGTCCCACCTGGCCGTTTGGAACAGTTCCACCAGTGTCGGGATTGGTAATCTTGATCTCTATTCCAGGTAGCGGAAAGCCCACTGTCCTTGCGCGGCGTTCGCCCTCATAGGGGTTGGACGTATTCATGTTGGTTTCGGTCATACCGTATCGCTCAAGAATCCGATGACCTGTGCGCTTCTCAAATTGAACATGGGTTTCGGACAGAAGCGGGGCCGAACCGGATACGAATAGGCGCATGTGCGCGACGAGGTCTTTAGTGAAGCGCTCATCGTTCAAAAGGCGTGTGTAGAAGGTCGGAACCCCCATCATGGTGGTTGCTTCTGACACCTGGCTAACGATCTGGTCTAGGTCAAACCTAGGCATAAAAATCATGCTGCTACCTGCTACGAGTGTAACATTGATGGCCACAAACAGCCCGTGTGTGTGGAAAATTGGTAAGGCATGCAAGAGGATATCTTTTGACGTAAAACGCCATTCCTTGGCCAAGGTCTGAGCATTCGAAAGTAGATTGTTTTGTGTCAACATGGCACCCTTGGAACGACCGGTCGTTCCAGAGGTGTAGAGGAGGGCTGCCAAATCATTGCCCTGACGGTCGACGGTGGCAAAGCTCATAGGCATTAGCGCTGCCAGAGCCATAAAGGTTCCGCCGCCATCGGCATCTAGCGTTTCGATCTCAACGTTGAACTTCTTAGCCAAATCACCCAGCTTTTCTTTGCTTTTACTGCCGCAAACGATTAGTGATGCACCGCTGTTTTCAATGAAATAGCTGAGTTCATCAACCGTGTAGGCCGTATTAAGGGGTAGAAAGATTAACCCAGCCTGTGCACAAGCCGCATAGAGCATCAGCGATTCCGGGGATTTTTCGACCTGGACGGCAACGCGATCGCCGGGCCGCAACCCAATCTGAGTCATCACATTGGCAATCTGTGCGCTTGTTGCAAGGAAGTCCATGTGAGTAATTACTTGACCATCAAGCAGACGCAAAAATGGCGTAGTTTTTCTAGCATGAATACCGAAGAGAGCATCGTAAAGAGGATTAGTCATGAGTTTTCTTAGCTACAAAAAGTGTAATAGGTTTGGCCAATGTCCGAACTTCGGACGAAGCAACAACTTCGCGTGTGTTGGCGAAATTTTCATGGTTCTGTATGGTCTGTGGTAGGTCGTAAAGATAGCTTGCCATGGTACCGCCTGACTGGGATCGACCTTTTTCTGAAAGGTCGGCATCGGCATGTACGGCGTGAACAGTGGCTCCATTGCCAAGGTGGAACCGTGCCACCGGGTCAAAGGGAAGCCCACTACGGGATTTCGCGTTTAGTAGGTAATGCGCAGCCAATGCCTTCATATTATCAGGTTCATCCGTGTTCCAGGTCAATCCCACCTGCTTTAGCCATTTTGTCAAACTGGGTATGGGTGACAGAGTGACAAAGATATCCAGCCCAGATAGCTCTGCTGACAAATCTGCGGTGACCTGTTTGATTAAAGAGTTTCCAAACGAAATACCAGCGAGCCCAGCTTGGCAGTTAGAAATTGAATAGAACACTGCGGTATTCGCCTCGTCAGCAGATATTGTATTGCGATCTTCAGCCAATAGTGCCTGTACTGATCTGGGGATGCCCTTGGTCAGGGCAACCTCGACAAAGATCAGCGGTTCATCTGGCATTGACGGATGGAAGAACGCAAAACAGCGGCGATCCGTTGGTTCCAACCTGCGGCGCAGATCATCCCAACTGTCGATGGCGTGTACTGCTTCGTAGGCAATGATCTTTTCCAAGATGTGCGCAGGGCTTTCCCAGCTGATCGGACGCAAGACAAGAAAACCGTGATTAAACCAAGAGGTAAAGAGGTGGCGGAAATCTAGGTCAAGTGCCTGAAGCTCCGAATACTTGCCACCTAACCTCAGTAAGTCGGCTCGCATCTTAACCAGATATTTTGTAGCATTCGGCACGCTATTCAAACGACGGATCAGTTCTTGCCGTGCGGGCTCTGCAGCGACAACGAAGGCATGATAACTGACTTTGGATGGTTTTCGTTCGTATTCTTCAAGTGCTGTGCGTACAGCTTCCGGATCAATGTTCATGCTAGAGGCGATGTAATGGAAAAACTCATACTTTTCCGAATCACCTAGTTCGGCAAACCTAGTCAGAATCTCTTGAGCCAACATAAGCCCTGAAACCTCTCCCATCGATCCGACTAACGCGGTGGTTATTTCGGTCAGCGAACGATCACCCTCAACCATCTCCGGTGTTTCGCGGCGATAACGCCGCTCGAACACCGTGGAAAGAAGATCGGCAAGCAAGCTCATACTGCAGCTCCCATGATTACATTTGGCAGCCAAGTAGCGAGGTCTGGAAACAGACTAAGCAAGATAATCGCCAACACCATGCAAGCTACAAAAGGTAGCGAACCAGTGAGAATGGTCTTCAAAGAGATATCTGGCGCAATGCCGTTAATCACATAAAGATTCAAACCCACAGGAGGCGAGATGAGGCCGATTTCCATATTTATCGTTAGAATAACTGCAAACCAAATTGGATCAAACCCTGCGGTCGTTATTATCGGCAACAAGATGGGTGCAGCCATAAGAATTACAGCGACCGGTGGAAGAAAGAACCCAGCAATCAATAGAAAGATGTTAATTGCAATCATCAATACCCAGCGATTTACTTCCAAAGTTCCTATCCATTCTGCTATTGATTGAGTTATGTAAAGGGAAGACAACATGTAGGAGAACACGCCAGCCGCAGCGATAATGAAGAGAATCATCACGCTTTCCTTGGTACTGTCACGCAGGACAACCCAAATCGCACTAGGGTGCCAAAGCTTGTATATGATGATTGCAATCAACAAGCAAAGTAATGCACCTACAGCAGCAGTTTCCGAGGGGGTGGCGATTCCTCCATACATGGCATAAAGTACACCTAAAATGATTGCAAGGAAGGGTAAGACGCGTGGCAGAATTTCGAGCTTTTCTTTCCAAGTGTAACTGACTGATCCAAGGCGTTCCGCATCACCTGACCGCCATGTCGAATAAAGCGACCAAGCCATGAATAACCCCACAAGTAATAGGCCAGGAATTACACCTGCCAAGAACAAACGACCAATCGATGTCTCGGTTGCAATTCCATAGACGATCATTGTTACAGATGGAGGTATTAGAATGCCCAAAGTCCCGCCAGCAGCAATGGATCCTGCTGCAACGGTATCTGGATAGCCACGTTTGCGCATCTCTGGAATGCCCATTTTTCCGATCGCGGCACAGGTTGCTGGTGATGATCCCGACATGGCCGAGAACAATGCGCAAGCCCCAAGATTTGAAACTACGAGACCTCCAGGTACACGTGTGAGCCATCGTTCTAAAGCTTCATAAAGATCGGCTCCAGCCCGTGTTGAAGCAACTGAAGCTCCCATGATGATAAACATCGGAATCGAGAGAAGCGCAAAATTGTCGAGTTTACCGAACAATATCTCGGGCATCAGCTCCAGTGAGCGAGGTCCATCGAAGATTATAAGGAATACCCCAGATACGATCAGCAAACCAATGGCCACGGACACACCAGAAAATAGTATAAGAATGGTGGCAATTGCCACGATCCCACTGAGCAAAATTGGGTCCATTAGTTGTCTTCCAGACCAAACGGTTTGTCCGCACCAATCAGAACGGCGATGAAATCAGCAATCAATTGCAATAGCAACAGGCCAAAGCCCACAGGGATGGTCAGATAGGGAATCCACAGGCGAACGCCCCATATGGTATCCGACCGCCAGCCACGTTCCCAGGCGATATGCCAGTATTCGTAACCGTAAAACAGCATGACCGAGACGATAGCGATCGATAGTACCGAGGTTAGGATAAACATAAAGAACCGACTGCGTGGTGACAGCAAGATGGGGATTAAATCAACATTGACATGCCCGCGCAGGCGCTGCACGTACGGCAATCCGATCAATGTTGCAGCAATGACAAGATAGATAACGGCTTCGGTTTGCCAAACGGTCGAACCGTTCAGGACAAAGCGTATAAAGATCATCTGGCATGTGATTGCGACCGCAGCGACAATCATTCCAGCAGAAATCCAGCCAGCCAAAGTTGAAAGTGCTGCAACAGCTCGCAAAAAAGGGTTGTTTCCGACACGAGAAACAAAGGAGGTAGTTTGATTAGACATCCTCAGATTCTTCTTTTTTAATTTTTAAGGTAAAGACGTTAAGGTTTTGGGGCCGGATCATACCAGCCCCAAAACGGTCACTCAACAGCCAACGCCATATCAAGCAGAGCTTGTCCATCTTTGACTTCTTCGACAAACTTGGCGTAAGATGTTTCTGTCGCCAGCGCACGCCAAGCATCGAAATCTTCTGCACTCATTTCAGCTATCTCAACACCCGCTTTTCGGAAAACTTCCGCAGAGGCCGCATCTTGCTTCTTTGCTTCTTCGTAACTACTCAGGTAGTCTAAATACCCCTTGATTATTTTTTTTCTAGTTTTTCGTTGACAATATGGTGGTATCTTTCTAAATTCTATGACCAATCGGCAATCCATGTCGAGCAGTCTAATAATATCAATAATTCATGTCCCGTCTCTCCTACACATCTTTGCTGTCCGAAGTTTCCAAGTTAAAGGCACTAGTTGTTGACCTGACGGAAAAGTGGAATCTGGTCGTCGCCAAGTACAACCAGTTA
>Ga0209022_1000887_pt1 | contig 34631 bp, 34 predicted proteins | sample PinacodermPK_FD_187300 | JGI IMG/M metagenome (GOLD analysis project Ga0209022, IMG submission 187300) | Host-associated microbial community of the marine sponge Aplysina aerophoba from Gulf of Piran - sponge pinacoderm, lysed by proteinase... | ecosystem: Host-associated > Porifera > Sponge >...
ACAGAGATATGCGTAAAAAAACTGTGAGTCATAGAGTTCGGTCAGGGTAAACCCTGATGCAAATTGGAATAACATCGCTGGCAAGGCAATGTAAAAAACGAATTTTGTAATCCACGCAATTGCTTCGTTTGAGAAGAAACCTGACTTTGCCGTTCCATATCCGGTAGCAACAACCAAAAAAAAGGGAACAATTCCTAAGAAAATTTGGAGGATTTGCATGAGCTAATATTCATTTTGGATGACAGTGTGACAAACGATATTATTTTTAGGGGGTATATTACTTATGTGACCAAAACATCATTACCACTTCTGGAAATTATTTATTTGGTAATCATTTCCAATAAATAAGCATTAGGAGATTGTAATGGCTGAAAAAACACCAAGCCACCTCCACAAAGAATTAACCCTCTTTGATTTACAAAAAATGTTTCCCACCGACCACGAAGCCAAAAAGTGGATTGAGAACATTAGGTGGGTGGATGGTCTTAAATGTCCACATTGCCAGGGAACAAACATTCAAACCATTGTAACTCACAAAACAATGGATTATCGTTGCCGTAGTTGCCGTAATTGGTTTTCAGTTCGAACAGGCACCATTATGCAGAAATCCAAATTGCCTCTTCTTCATTGGGTTTATGCGGTCTATATCCAAACATCCCGTTCGAAAGGAAAGGCCCGTATGCAGGTGCATCGGGAGTTGGGTATCACTCCAAAAACTGCTTGGCTCTTGTTGCACCGGATGCGAAAAGCATGGGAAGAAAGAGTTGGAATGTTTTCCGGTCCGGTAGAAGTTGATGAAACCTAATTTGGTGACAAGCAAACCAACACACATGAAACCACGAAACTTAAAGCTGTTCGTGGCGGTGTTGGTCAATCGGCCGTCGTAGGAGTTAAGGACCGTGTTACCAACAAAGTTAAAGCATGAATTCAAGGAAACCAACCTTACAGTGCTACATCAAAGTGAATGTTGAACCCGAAGCCGAAACATATTCTGATGATAATTGAAGATAGTGGAAAAGTGCAGAATCTTGTATTATGGTTTAGGTACTTACCAACCATTCAATTGTTCGGCAAGTGACCATGTTGAGAAACTCATTCCCAAATTCGAAATAAATGTCTATAGGAGACTGTTTTTTATCAACTCTAATAAATTTAGTGCACTATAGATCTTATGATGGAAGAAAAATTAATCAAAACAGAATAACAGGTACCAAATAAACCACCCTTCATGGAGTGGGTGGATTGCGATTTCATAGTCAATCATACGGAATGTCTACGGTATTCACAAAGTTTAAGGTCTAAAAAATAATCTAAATAGAATTACCCAATGCCCAAAGTAAAAACAAAAACGCGTGGTCGTCCAATTAAGAATGAATTGGCAAAATCAATGAATGATACTCCTGAAAATGTGATGATGGCTGTTCTTCAATCAAAGCCAAAAGCAACTGCTTAATTGTATGAAAGAAAGTCCGTCAAAAGCCAAAGTAAATCTTGACAAGGTTCACTTAAGTTTAATATTCTCAATTTAATTTTAGAATACAAGGAGAAAAGGATGGTCGCTTCCATTCGAGGGATAGATTTTCAGGAAAACGATAATAACGATATGGGGTTGGAATTTGTAAACCTCAGCCATCCCTACGGTTTCCAATGCCCTAACTGGCCTTATTTTCGTGATGTTCTAATTGAACGAAAACACTACATGGCCAAATCAGGAGTATTATCGCAGACAATTACCACTACAATGCATGTCACAACACACATTGATGCCCCAGCTCATGTCGTGCAAGGAACTCCATTTATCAATGAGGTGCCTCTACCACATTTTTTTGGTTCCGGGATAGTTGTGGACATTCCCAAAAAGAAATGGGAAAAGATTACTGCAGACGACCTTGAGAAGGCGTGTGGACATGCTATTCGTCCAAACGATGTTTTGATAATCAATACCGGTTGGCATAAGCAATACGAAGATGGAGACTATTTTCCCTATTGCCCCGGACTGGTTTCTTCGGCGGCAGATTGGATGATTGAAAAGGAAATCAAAGTTGTTGGTCATGACACCCAAGCCAATGATCATCCATTGGCAACTGCCATTGGTCCTCAGCGGAATGGTCCCATACTACCACACTTGGAAAAAGAATATCTTGAATGGTCCGGAGGAACACCATGGGACGTAGATTTTCCTGAGTGGGAACCAGTCCATAACAAACTTTTTTCCAAGGGTATTCTGGGAATTGAAAATGTTGGTGGAGACTTGGACAGGGTGACAGGTAAAAGGTGTACATTTGCATTTTTCCCATGGAATTGGAATCGAGGTGATGGTTGTATCATCCGTTTGGTCGCCATAATGGACAAGGGTCAGCAATATCGCATTGAAGCAGGCGAGAGTTTCTGATGAAATTGAAGCGCTTCTCGGAAGCGGAAACATATGAAGCACCAAATCATTGGGGTGTCACAGGACTAAGGCTCCAAGGGTTTGAGGAAGGTGGACCCGAAAACCAATGGGTTGGATATTCGCAATTCCTTCCTGGGGGTGGTGCAGGACCGGATTCAACACCCTTTGAAAAGGTGTATATAGTCTTGGAAGGTGAAATGACGGTTTTGATTGATGATCAAGAAATAATTCTCTATCCCCTTGATAGTTGTACGATTGCACCTGGCGAGGTACGGAAAATTGAGAATCGGACAAATCATGTCTGCAAAATGCTTGTCGTGATTCCATACCCTAGTGGCAATAAATCGGAGTAGATTCATGTCTCTAGAAGATCCACTGTCTCTCTTTGATGTTTCGGGCAAGGTTGCGTTAATTACAGGAGCTTCAGGTGCATTTGGCAGAATTGCAGCAAAATGTCTTTCCAGTGCCGGTTGCAAGGTTGTTTTAGTTGCAGGAAATGCCAAAAAATTGGGTCAGGTTACCATGGAGTGTCCCGGCAAGGCCCATCAAATCAATGCGCGACCAGATAATGAAAAAAGGTGCCAAGAAATTGTAGACGAAACAATCAAGGTCTTTGGGCGAATAGACATACTTGTTGTGGCATCAGGCATGAACAAGGTGGCCAAAATTGATGAGATGACCGTCAATACCTTTGAATCTGTAATGAATGCTAATGTAACCCAGAGTTGGATGTTAGCCCGAGCCGTTAGCAATCAAATGATAGCTCAGGGTAATGGTGGGAAAATAGTCCTAATGTCTTCTGCTCGAGGATTATTGGGTCACCCTGCTGGCTACACGGCTTACTGTTCATCAAAGGCAGCTGTGGATGGGATTACCAAAGCCTTGGGTTGTGAACTTGGTCCAACTGGCATCACGGTCAATGCAATTGCTCCTACGGTATTTCGATCACCGCTTACGGAATGGATGTTTGCCGATACCGAGGAAGCCGAGGCGGTTCGTAAAGGTTTTTTAACCCGTGTGCCAAAAGGGCGTTTGGGTGAACCAGAAGATTTGGTAGGACCATTGCTATTTTTAACGTCTAAGGCGTCAGATTTTTATACCGGTCATATCCTTTATGCCGATGGTGGTTACACAGCGGGATAAAATATGAAAAAATCCTACAAAATAGCAGTTATTGGAGCTGGTTTAATGGGGCATGGGATCGCCTTGATTCTTGCAAGGGCAGGGCATCAAGTCAGGATTTACGATCCCTTAGAAGATATGCTCAAATCAGTCCCGGAACGAATAGCCACAAGTCTCAGCTCATTTGTAACCACAAAGGATGAGATATCAAGGACACTAAACCAAATTGAACTTTGTCGCACTATTTCTGAAGCAGTTGAGGATACGATGTTTATCTTTGAAGCTGCACCTGAAAAACTGAAACTTAAACAAGCACTTTTTAAAGAAATTGAAAAACATGCCCCTCAGCAGTCAATATTGGCTTCGAATACTTCGGTAATTCAAATTACAAAAATAATGACTAACCTCAATAATCGAGGTCGGGCTCTTGGGACACATTGGTGGAACCCTCCACATATGATCCCCCTTGTCGAAATAGTTAAAACGCAATGGACAGATGACACTAAAGTAGAGGTCATGTTTGATCTGTTGAAAAATGCTGGCAAAACTCCTGTGATAGTCGAAAAGGATATTCCTGGGTTTATAGGGAACCGGCTTCAGCATGCATTATGGCGAGAAGCTATTTCACTTGTAGAAAAAGGTATATGTACTCCTGAGGCGATAGATGATGTTGTAAAATCAAGCTTTGGCAGGCGATTGGCTGTACTAGGCCCCATGGAAAATGCTGATCTTGTCGGGATTGAGTTAACCCAGGATATTCATAACCAGGTTCTTTTTGATTTGGAAACTACTCAAACCCCTTCGGCCCTACTCCAGGAACTTTTGGATAAGGGGCGAACCGGTATGGCGGCTGGTGCCGGATTCAGAAACTGGAATTTGGATGACCTTGCCAAATGCAAATACCGTATTGCAGAGCATCTAATAAAATTGGATACTATATTACCAGAATAAATTTAACTAGGGAGATGATTATGAAATTCAAATCAACAAGAAGACAGGTTGTTGGAGGATTGGCAGCCACATTAGCTGTTCCAGCGGTTATAACTACACGTGCCTATTCCGCCAATCCGACAATAAAAGTAGGACATGTAAGCCCACGAACAGGGCCGCTCGCTGGTTTTGCCGAGGCTGATGATTTCGTGCTTAAAGGCATCCAGGATGCTCTCGCCGCTGGAATTGACAACAATGGCAAGACCTATGCAGTTGAAATAATCTCAAAAGACAGCCAATCCAACCCGAATCGTGCTGCTGAAGTTGCCGTAGATCTAATGCTCGGTGAAGAAGTGGATATCATTGTTGCAGCTTCTACACCCGATACGACCAATCCGGTGGCTGATCAGGCAGAAATCAATGAAGTTCCCTGTATTACTACCGATTGTCCTTGGCAGCCATACTTTTTTGGCCGAAACGGTGACCCAGCTACTGGATTCCAGTATACATATCATTTCTTTTGGGGATTAGAGGACGTAATTGCAAATTTTTTAAGTTTGTGGGATCATCCAGATGTATCCAAGTCCATTGGTGGACTGTTTCCAAATGATGCTGATGGGAACGCATGGGGACACCCCGAGTTGGGCTTTCCCAAGCCCTTGGCTGAAGCCGGTTTTACATTAACTGATCCCGGACGCTATCAACCACTGAATGATGATTTCTCGAACTATATTGCGGCCTTCAAGGAGGCTGAGTGTGAAATTGTTACAGGTAACATGATACCGCCCGATTTTGCTACATTTTGGGCCCAAGCTGCCCAACAAGATTTTCATCCAAAAATTGTAACTATCGGTAAGGCGTTGCTCTTTCCTTCAGTAATAGAATCACTTGGAGATCGGGGTGACGGGCTTACATCTGAAATCTGGTGGACACCATCACACCCTTTCAGTTCTTCACTCACAGGCGAAAGTGCCATGGATTTGGCCAATGGCTATACTGCTGAAAATGGCCGCCCCTGGACCCAACCCATTGGATTTAAGCATGCTTTGTTTGAAGTTGTTCGTGATGTAATCGCTCGGTCAGCAGATCTCGAAGATCCTATGGCAATACTTGATGCGATAAGGACAACAGATCTTTCAACTATCGTTGGAGATGTTAACTGGGCTAATGGACCAATAGCAAATGTTACCAAAACACCGCTAGTGGCAGGACAATGGCAGAAACAGGACAATGGATTTGAACTTGTTGTTACCACCAACTCCCAAGCACCGCAAATCTCATTGGGTGGTGAATTGCAACTCCTGAATTAGACGAAATATTGGCTTTTCTGACAGTATCAGAACTGAGTAAATCATTTGGCGCCGTTGTGGTGGCCGATCAGATAAGTTTTGATATAGAACAGGGGGACGCAGTTGGAATTCTAGGCCCGAACGGAGCAGGGAAAACATCCCTTTTCAATTTGATTACCGGTACCCTTCGTCCCGATAGAGGTCGCATTGAGTTCAAGAACCGGGACATAACGTCTTTAAGTGCCGCCGCCAGGTGTAAGCAGGGTATAGCACGATCTTTTCAGATCCCGCAACCTTTCGGTGGTCTAACAGTTTTTGAAAATGCTCTGGTTGGAGCTACCCAAGGAGCTGGGATACGTGGTCGAGAAGCAGAGGACCATGTGTTGTCCGTTTTGGCAAATACTGGCCTTTTACCAAAAGCAAATGTTCAGGCGGGGCAGTTGACTTTGCTTGAACGAAAACGGCTTGAAATGGCCCGAGCCCTTGCCGCAAAACCAACCCTTTTGCTCCTAGATGAAATTGCCGGTGGATTGACAGAGGCGGAATGTGGTGCTCTTATTGAAACGATCAAACGTATAAATAAGGGCGGCACAACCATTATCTGGATTGAGCATGTCGTTCATGCTTTGCTTGCAGTTGTTAAACAATTGATTGTGATCGATTTTGGTAGAAAAATCGCTGAAGGAGATCCCAAATTCACTATGGATAGGGCAGAAGTTAAGGAAATCTATCTCGGGGTGGATCCAGATGGGTGAGCCGCTCCTGTCCTTGAATGGGTTAGATGCATATTATGGTGATTTTCAGGCACTTTTCGGTGTTTCCTTGGAGGTCAATAGTGGTGAAATCATTGCAATAATTGGTGCTAATGGTGCAGGAAAGACCACACTCATGCGGTCAATTTCGGGATTAATCTTTAATGAACCGACACAAATTTCGTTCAAAGGCATTCCTATTGGGAGATTAAGAGCAGACCGGGTCGCTTACTTGGGAGTAGCCCTGGTCCCAGAAGGTAGGCAATTGTTTCCATCGCTTTCCGTTGAAGAAAACCTTAAGTTAGGAGAGAAAGTAGGAAGAAAGGGAACTTGGTCTCTTAACAAAGTCTATGAGCTGTTTCCAATACTAGGGGAGCGGCGGAGCATGCCTTCAACATCCCTGTCCGGTGGTCAACAACAGATGGTTGCAATTGGAAGGGCATTGATGGCCAACCCTGATCTGATATTGTTTGATGAAATAAGTTTGGGACTTGCTCCGGTGATCATTAAATCAATTTACGAAACCCTTCCAAGTATCATTGCTGATGAGATGACCGCTATCATCGTTGAACAGGACATTACAAAAGCCCTTGCAGTTTCATCACGCGTTTATTGTCTCCAAGAGGGAAGAGTATCCTTGGAGGGTAGCTCAGATCAAATAAGTCGAGAAGAAATTACGGCAGCCTATTTTGGAATAGCTACATGATTGAGTGGATCAACTCACTCGTTCAGGGCATCCTGCTTGGTGGGCTTTATGCCTTGTTTGCTGCAGGTCTGTCCTTGATTTTTGGGGTGATGAGACTTGTAAATATCGCCCATGGTGATTTGATCGTATTGGCTGCTTATCTTGGTCTGAGCACGACAATACTTTTGGGAATTCATCCCCTTGTTGCATTATTAATTGTCATTCCTCTCATGGCGGGTATTGGATATGCACTGCAACGTGGTTTACTGAACCAAACCCTTGATGGCGATATTTTACCTCCCCTCCTGGTTACATTTGGGCTTTCTGTCATTCTTCAAAATGTTCTGTTAGAAGGATACTCTGCTGATCCCCAGAAACTGTCTGGCGGAGAAATAGAAACCGCCAGTCTAAATGTTGGTGGTTTGGCTGTAGGAGTTTTACCTCTTCTGACATTCGGGATAGCTGTGATTACAATAGCTTTTCTGCAATGGATATTTTTCAGCACCAGTATAGGTCGTGGATTTCGGGCTGTTTCAGATAATCAAGATATTGCCCAGTTGATGGGATTAAATAAGGCTCATGTATTCGGCTTGGCAATGGCTTTGGCACTTGGGGTAACAGCTATAGCGGGTATTTTTTTAGGGATAAGGACAAGTTTCGACCCTTCTACCGGTGGGGCGAGGCTGATATTTGGTTTTGAAGCTGTCATCATTGGTGGGCTTGGCAATCTCTGGGGAACTTTGGCTGGTGGAATTATCCTAGGTGTTGCCCAAACTCTGGGTGCAAAGATTGATCCTGGTTGGCAGTTATTGTCCGGTCATCTTGCGTTTTTAGTTGTTTTGGCGATACGCCCCCAAGGACTTTTTCCACGAGTGGAACATTGAACAGAATCGTTGTCAGTCGTATCACTCCGGCATCAAGATTGGCAATGATAATTGCTGTTATAGCTCTTATTATACTGGCAGCTGCTCCCTGGTGGGCGGGCAGGGCTGATATGAGATTGATGGGCGAGATTTATCTATACCTTTCCTTGGCTTGCCTTTGGAATTTGATGGCTGGATATGCTGGGTTAGTTTCTGTTGGGCAACAAGCTTATGTGGGTTTTGGCGGATATATGCTTTTCGCATTGACTATTTTTGGCGGATTGCACCCAATTTTTGCAATAGTTCTGGCTGGTGTTCTTGCAGCGTTATTGGCAGTTCCAGTTGCCACTTTGATTTTTCGATTGCGAGGGGCCTATTTTGCCATTGGTACTTGGGTGGTTGCAGAGGTATTTCGCCTTAGTTTTGCCCAAGTAGGCGCTCTAGGGGGCGGCTCAGGTTCTTCTCTACCAGTTAATATTGTCAAGTCACTATCCGCTACAAGATCAGGTCGTGAAACATTGAGTTATTGGATTGCACTTGGTGCAACTATAATAGTTATTGGCTCTGTCTATCTGTTTCTCAGGTCACGCCATGGACTTGCACTCACTGCTATTAGAGATAGTGAGGTTGCGGCTTCTGGACTTGGTATCGAAATTTGGAAAACAAAGCTGATTGTGTATGTCGTTACTTCTGCATTCACAGCGATTATTGGTGGGTTGATCTTTCTCCAGAAGCTCAGAATTTCTCCAGATGCGGCATTTTCTGTAAACGACTGGACAGCGTTTGTAATTTTTATTGTAGTGATTGGGGGAATTGGTACCCTTGAAGGACCTATAATCGGCACTCTGATATTCTTTATACTTAGGGAAACTCTAGCAGATTTTGGAACCACTTATCTGATAATCTTGGGGGCTGTAGCGATTGTTATAATGCTTAAAGCTCCCAAGGGAGTCTGGGGGCTAATCAGAGAGCGATTTGATCTGGAACTATTTCCACTTAGTTATCGAGTAAAACAAGTCAAAAACAGCAAGGAGTAAAATCATGTCAAAGAAAAAACCAATCATCATCACATGTGCAATTACAGGTGCGATCCATACACCTACAATGTCGGATGCGTTACCCTATACTAGCGACGAAATAGCAAAGCAAGCGATAGAAGCTTCAGAAGCGGGAGCATCCATATTGCATTTGCATGCCCGCAACCCGAAAGATGGATCACCCTCGGTGGCCACAGAGGATTTTGCCATTTTTTTACCTCGGATCAAACAGGCGACGAATGCGGTGGTGAATATTTCAACAGGTGGTTCATTGACACTCTCAATTCAAGACCGAGTAAAACCAGCAAATACTTTCAGTCCAGAAATGTGTTCCCTGAACATGGGATCAATGAATTTTTCGTTTCATCCACTGGCAAATCGATATACTGAGTGGAAATTCGATTGGGAAAAAGACTATGTGGCCGGGTCGGATGGCAATATTTTTCGTAATACCTTTCGGGACATCAAGGAAGCAGCTGAGACACTTGCCCCTCACAACATAAAATTCGAACATGAATGTTATGATGTCGGACACCTTTATAACCTGAAATTCTGTATGGATATTGGGCTATTTCAGGCACCTATATTTATTCAGTTTATTTTTGGTATCTTGGGAGGAATTGGACCCGAAGTGGATAATCTGGTCTTTATGAAGCGAACAGCTGATCGATTGTTTGGTAATAATTATCAATGGTCAGTACTTGGTGCAGGTGCCGCCCAAATGCCCCTAGCTACAACTGCTAGTCAGATGGGGGGTAACGTGCGGGTTGGCTTAGAGGACAGTCTGTATATTCGTCGAGGAAAATTAGCAATATCCAATGCACAGCAAGTTGCCAAAATAAGTAAGATCGTTCAAGATCTCGGGTCTAGAGTAGCTACACCGGATGAAGCCCGGGAAATACTTGCTCTAAAGGGAGGTGACAGAGTAAGCTTCTAATCCATTTTGTGCCTGTTTAGACAAAGCACAGATAACCAAATACTTTTATGGGATTTATCAAAATAATCAACTTCAGGGAAGTCTTACTCCATATTTTTCAAAGTTTTTACTCTGAAATTCTTTAAGTTCATCCCACGTATTCTGCAATTTTGTTTTAGAAGGCATCTTCATTTTCATCAGGGCATTTTTTAATTCTATAATTGGCTGTATTGGCCATCTCTTGACAAATTGCAACTCCAAGAAATCCCCTAAATTTCTAATATCGCCGTAACACCTGTAGAACCAGCCCATCTTTAACATTAAGTGCTCAAAACCAATAGGAATAGGGGGGGGGTGTTAAAATTCAAGGGGCACTACCAAGTTGCACTTTCGGCACTTGAGCACCTCAATAATGTTCTGAGTGTCGTGCGGGTTTCATCCCGCCTTGTACCACATCAATTCCCGGTCAAACCACTGACTTTGCGTACATTCCTAGGCGGTGGTGATAGTCCCATGTCCTGATCGATCTTGGTTTGGAAAGCATTAGGTGTCGCGGTCGTTCGAACATGGAGGGTCGCGTTATCCGAACAGGCACAACGTGTCGTTGTCCGCGGCAAGGTCATTGGCTTGACCGATTGACCATGCCGTGAGTTCTCAACCAGTCGCTTGGTTATGAGTGATGAACCGTCTGTGGTGGTTCCTGTTTTGGTTGCTCTGATCAACATGTTGGAGATTGAGTGTTGGTGTGTGGCGGGTTCAACCCCCTAAAATAGAAGGGGTGGCACTACTTGAGAGATTTTAGAGGACCCTCGGACACGTCACTATCGGGTCTAGGGTAATAGTTTAAATTAAGGGTATGTTAAAACAGTTGAATTGAGCCGTAATTTACACTTTTTGGAGAGAAAAATGTTGAAGATGAGTTAACTCCGTTCATTTTCTCCTTCGCATCCTAGAAAGATTCTCTTGCGTTTTTGCCTAGTCATTCAGCCCAGAGATTTTTAGCCAATACTAGGAACTGAACCATAAATTCCGTTAATGTAATTCGCAAAGAAATTCTCGTCTCGTCGTACACCTTTTATGTCAGCTAGCCTTACATAACGTGTTTGTCCCATTGAATTTTTATCACACAGTAGAACTTCTTCTTTGGTTAAATCGGTTAGAATACTCACAGCGTGCGTTGACATAATCAACTGCGCTCCATTCGGGTTCGTTTTCTCATTTCTGAACATACGGATAACTTCCAAAAGAAGATTTGGGTGAATACATGAATCGATATCATCGATTATAGCAATACCTCCGATGTCAAGAGGCAATTGGATTAGAGGAAAGATTTTAACAAATTCCCTTGTTCCGTGGCTCTCCATTAAAAAGTCAATTGGTTGGTCTAATCCTTTGTGCCGGAATTGAATTGAAGTTGGGCGGTGGGGAGGACTATCTTGAACATCTGTTATTCCTAAGTCAAATTGTTTTAATATTGGCCGGATTTTATCCCTGCCATATGGATTGATAGAATACCATCCTATTATCTCTCGGTCTCCAGCTGCAACTTTGGTAATAAAAATATTCGTGTGAATTTTTCTTAGGGATTCAATAATTATTTTTGCAAATTGATGTGTATACTGATTGTTTAGTATTCCTAGTGTGGAAATCACACTTATTCGAGGTTTTAGAATTGACTTGAGAGATTGATATTGAACCTTGGAAATAAATCCTTTGGCAAACCGAGTGCGTTCCGAATTTCGTTTAAACAAGGTTGTCTGTTTTCCAGATTTTTTGGGTTGGTAAGACAGTTTTTCAAGCACAACTGTGTTGGAATCTATCACTAACTCATATTTATAAGGGCATTGAAGGTTGGAATTTTGGAGATCATTAAAAGAAACTGGCCCAGTAAAGTACAACGCAATTCGAGTTGGTTTATGTTGCATCTCTTGATTGAAGAATTTCTCGTAAGGGAGAGGATAGTTATTATCATCTAATTCAAAATTGTAAGCGATGAACCACTGGATAAATGAGACGGCTTTCAACAAGTTTGATTTCCCAGCTCCATTGGCACCAAAGAGAGCCAGTACATTAGGGCAACGTTCAGCGGAACCCTTATAAATTGGTCCCAAACGACCGAGTTCATCTTTAACCGACTTTCTAACTCTCAGGTCAATAACTTGGCGGTCGCTTATAGAGAAAAAATTTTCCACTTCTATTCTGTAAAGCATTAGATACCCAAACTTTGAATAATATGTTCAATATCAAGAAAGATAATAAAACCTAAATAATAACTGTCGAAAGGTGACCGTTAAATATTATTATTAACATAATACCAACAAAAATGGTATTATATTGTTTGTCTGAATTTTGTTATATCATCATAAAATTTAGGACTAATCGAGAAAAAAGAGGGCTTTCAATAACTGAACCCTTAAGTAGCAGTTCTGCCATTTAGAAAGCCATTGACATTATTTTGAACCGAAAATTGCAAAAGTTTGGCAATTCGGAGAGAATTCAACTTGACAATTCAGGATTTTGCAACTAATAATATACTTCACATTTTGTTGATTAGAGGAGTTCTTTTATTATGAAATATATTCTTAGCCTAGTCGTGTCGTTAACCCTAGCAGGAGCAGTCAATTCAGCCACTCTTGACGATGTTATGGCACGAGGAAACCTTGAGTGCGGTATATCAACCGGACTCGTTGGTTTTGCCAGCCCTGACGCCAACGGCGAATGGGAAGGTTTTGACGTCGATTATTGCCGTGCTCTTGCGGCCGCCTTATTCGGTGACAGCAAAGCAGTCAATTTCACACCAGTAACCACCAAGCAAAGATTTACTGCTTTGGCTTCTGGTGAATTTGATATTTTATCAAGAAATACAACCTGGACCTTTTCACGTGATACTGATCTTAAGCAAACTTTCCTTGGGATTAACTATTACGATGGTCAGGGCTTTATGGTTCATGCCGATTCGGGTGTTTCTTCGGCCACTGAATTGGACGGAGCAAGCATTTGTATCCAAACAGGTACAACAACTGAGTTGAACTTGGCTGACTACTTCCGTGTAAACGGTATCTCCTATGAGCCCGTACCAATTGAAACCAACGCTGAAGCAAAAGAGCAATTCTTTGCCCAAGCATGTGACGCCTACACAACTGACCGTTCTGGCTTGGCGGCCACACGTGCCAGTGCTCCCAATCCCGATGACTATGTTGTCCTTCCAGAGGTCATTTCTAAGGAACCGCTTGGACCATTAGTACGTCATGGTGATGACCAGTGGGCTGATATTGGTCGATGGGTATTGAACGCATTGATCGTTGCTGAAGAAAAAGGAATTACTTCAGCCAACGTACGTGAAATGGCTAGTGCACCAACTAATGATCCCGAGATTAATCGACTTCTCGGAACTGAAGGTGAGTATGCGTCAATGGTAGGCTTACCGAATGACTGGGCCGTTCATGCAATTGAACAGGTAGGAAACTACAGTGAGATTTTTGAACGCTACATAGGCGTAAACACTCCAGTAGGATTGTCCCGTGGTGTCAATGCTCTTTGGACAGACGGCGGTCTTCTTTACGCACCTCCTTTCCGGTAATAGGTGATTCAGGGCAAAATCACGAATTAACTTGATTTTGTTTTGATAATTGTTGAAAGTGATAACCCTGAGATGAAAATCTCAGGGTTTCTTTTTTTGAAATGAAGATTGTTTGAGTGTCCATAGAGCAACCTAAAACCCAATTTAAATTAAGCATGCTCCTGTACGATACCCGTTACAGGTCGCTCACTATCCAGATATTTGCTCTTGTTGGTGTCATGCTGTTGTTTTCTTGGCTCGTAAGCAACACTGTTTATAATCTCCAAACGCTCGGAAAAGGTATTCAGTTCAGATTCCTGTTTGAACCGGCATCATATGATATCAATCAGCATATAATTGACTACACCTCACGGTCCACTCATTTACGAGCTGCTTTCGTTGGCTTAATCAACACCTTAATTGTTGCTATTTTAGGTTGTGCTACGGCTACCGTTCTCGGAGTAGTCATCGGTGTATTGCGATTGTCAAAAAATTGGATTGTTGCTCAGATCATGACCTGGTGGGTTGAAGTGTTTAGAAACGTTCCAGTGTTACTTTGGATTGTGTTCTTCATGGCAATACTCATTGAATCTCTTCCTCGACCGGCTGCTTTTCGCGGTGAAAACCCTGAAGCTAGTTTGTTGTTATGGGATTCGGTGGCCATCACAAATCGTGGAGCATACATACCGGAACCATTATTCAGCAACGGTTTGGGTGATATCAGTATCTTTGGATTATTTGCTATCAGCTTAGATTTAATGGCCTTAATAGTAGTTGTCACTATAGGGATTATTATCTCAAAAAAGATCGCACAAAACGCTGATAGAAAGCAGGAAATAACTGGCATAAGACCAACCGTTTGGCCGCTTCGAATTGCAGTCGTGGTTATTCCACCAATTATTCTCTTATACCTATTGGGGTTTTATCTAGGTTATCCCGTACTAAAAGGATTTAATTTTGCCGGTGGAGTTTACCTTCGAAACTCATTAATAGCTCTTTGGCTAGCCCTTTCGTGTTATACATCAGCATTTATTGCTGAAATCGTTCGAGCTGGGATATTAGCCATTAACAAGGGTCAAACTGAAGCCGCTTATTCGTTAGGGATTAAGCCTTCACCAACAATGAATTTGATTATACTACCGCAAGCTCTAAGGGTCATTGTCCCGCCATTAATTTCGCAATTCTTAAATCTGACCAAAAATTCTTCATTGGCAATTTCTGTGGGTTACATGGATGTAACGGGTACTTTGGGTGGAATCACCTTGAACCAGACCGGGCGTGAGCTTGAAAGTATTTTATTGTTGATGTTAGTATTCTTATCGGTTTCACTGACCATTTCGGCGATAATGAATTGGTATAACTCCAAGGTAAAAATCAAGGAGCGTTAGGTGCCAAATACTTTATTTGTACGAGATACTATGCTTCCATCGGCGCCCCCTCCGAGTGGCGAAGGAAGTGCCATAGGTTGGATTCGTCATAACCTTTTTGGCAGCCCGCTCAACTCCATTATTACAGTCTGCTTTGTTGGGTTTATCATCTTCCTGTTATGGCAAGTAGTTCCATGGATTTTTCTTTCCTCATGGTCAGCTCAATCCCTGAGAGAATGTCGAGAAGCTATAACTTTGGCTTACGGGGAAGGAACAACGGGTGCTTGCTGGGCTGTTATTCGGGAAAGATATCTACAACTCCTCTACGGATTTTACCCTAGTGAACTTTACTGGCGGGTGAACTTAACGTTTATTCTTATGTTAGTTGCCCTAGCTCCGGTCCTTTTCACCAACCTGCCTAGGATACTTCTGGCGGTCACATGTTTGTATCCGTTTTTAGGCTATTGGTTATTGTGGGGAGGAACTGTTTGGACGCCGGTGTTGACTTTTGCTGGTTTGGCGGCAGGGATATACCTCATCAATATTTTATCGCGGCGTTATGGATTACTCCTTGGGATGGTCTTAGGGGTGGCGTTTATAATTCTTTACCTTCTTTATATGGTTGTTCCTTTAGCAACGTTTTTCGTATCCCAAATTGCTCCGCTATCGATAAGGGTTGTTGACAGCGACCAGTTTGGAGGATTTACCTTATCAGTAATTATTGGGGCAACAGGAATTGTAGCGTCTCTTCCGTTAGGAATATTGTTAGCATTAGGACGTAAATCCGAAATGCTTATTGTGAAGTCCCTTTGTGTTGGATTTATTGAGTTTATTCGCGGTGTACCACTCATTACACTGCTATTTGTGGCATCAACTCTCCTGAATTATTTTTTACCTCCAGGAACTAACTTTGACATCATTCTCAGAGTTATCATTATGGTTACATTATTTGCCGCGGCCTATATTGCGGAAGTAGTCCGTGGTGGGCTAGCTGCACTCCCGAGTGGTCAGTATGAAGCTGGTGACGCTCTTGGATTGGACTACTGGCAGTCAATGCGGCTTATTATTTTGCCCCAAGCTCTGAAAATATCTATTCCGGGAATTGTTTCGACTTTTATAGGACTCTTCAAGGATACCACTTTGGTGTCAATAATTGGTCTCTTGGATCCTCTGGGATTATCGGGGGCAATTCGTTCGGACAGCGCTTGGAACGGAATTGTTTGGGAACTTTATGCGTTTGTTGCTCTCGTCTTTTTTATATTTTGTTTTTCAATGTCTCGGTATTCATCGTACCTTGAAGAAAAACTTGCAACTGGACACCGATAAGGGGGTTGATTGTGCAAGAAAACGTTATGGAAAAAAAGCCAAATCAAGCTAAAAGTAAAGAAATAGCTATTGAAATAATCAACGTGAATAAATGGTTCGGCAAGTTCCATGTTCTGCGTGATATTAACCTGACTGTTTTCAATAAAGAGCGAATCGTGATTTGTGGACCTTCAGGGTCAGGAAAGTCAACTTTAATTCGGTGTATTAATCGTCTTGAGGAACATCAGGCAGGTCAAATTATTGTTGAAGGAACCGAATTGACCTCCGATTTGAAAAACATCGATATCATTCGATCTGAGGTTGGGATGCTTTTCCAGCACTTCAACCTATTTCCTCACTTGACAGTTATGGAAAATTGTACCCTCGCTCCCATCTGGGTCCGCAAAATCCCTAGGCATGAAGCCGAGGAGACAGCACGGCATTACTTGGAGAAGGTCAAGATTCCTGAACAAGCATTAAAATATCCAGGTCAGTTGTCTGGAGGGCAGCAGCAACGTGTCGCGATAGCCCGTTCACTATGTATGCGCCCACGGATTATGTTATTTGATGAACCGACTTCAGCTCTTGACCCTGAAATGATTAAGGAAGTTCTTGATACAATGATTGAACTTGCCGAGGAGGGAATGACCATGCTGTGCGTTACACACGAAATGGGTTTTGCAAGGCAGGTTGCTGATCGGGTGATATTTATGGATATGGGCCAAATTGTTGAGTCAAATAATCCCCAAGAATTCTTTGATAATCCTCAAAATGATCGTACAAAGCTCTTCTTAAGCCAGATCCTTGGGCATTGAGAAAGATTGACTAAAGATTCCGAGGAACAACAAAGTCAATAAGATTGGCTTTGCCAAATTCACAATCTTGCCACGAGCTAATGTTTAATTCACACACTACCGTCGCGCAAGTTGGGAAACGTGAAAATTCCAGACTATGGGGTCTCTGACGAAGAATATTCCCGGCAAAACTAGCGATAGTCGGATTGTGTCCTAGGAGGATTACGGGATCAAATTCCTCGGCTTTCAAGTGATGTAATAGATCACCAGTAGTTCCCCCGTAGATTGCCGAACAATAATTTATGTTCAAGGGTTCATTGAGGTGTTCACTCATTAATTTCCATGTCATGCGATTGCGCGTTGCGGTTGAACACAACACTCCCTTTGGCTGGTGATTATTTTGTGCTAACCATTTACCAATTTTCCCAGCCGCCTTGATCCCTCGTGGACTCAATGGTCGATTATGGTCTTGGTGATGGGTTTCCCAACTTGACTTAGCATGACGTGAGATAATGAGTTTCATGATTCTTATTATACTTATCCAGAGACACTTTTGAAATAGACATAAAGGCTATCTAAAAGATTTATACAAATAACCAACAGGAACTTAAAAGATTGACTGGGTTTGCTCATTTTGATTCCAGAATAAAGTATTACGCGTTCAAGCGGAAGTTTAGTGCCATTGATTTGTCCAATTTTACTTTACTATTCCCCGTTTGAGTGATTGCTTATAATTGGGTACAATCTCGGACAAAAGGTTATTGATTTGTTGCCGGCTGTTTTTTGTTCAGATAATGTGGACTGAATTGTTTCTCCGGTATAAAGATTTTAAATGTGGTCCCTGTTGACTCAACTTGGTGGGCATCAAAATTACGGGTTTTAACTAGCTCTATGTCGCCACCCAATCGAGAGATTTGCTGTTTGCAATAGTAGAGACCAATACCGGAATCAGCATCAAAAGCATCAACTCTTTTTGTATCACTTCCCCCGAGTTCAAACTTAAACAAATTCTTTCTTTCATAATCTTCAATACCAATCCCGTTATCTTCAATGGTAATTACTGACATGCTGACCTTTTGATACCTATTGTCTATTATTTGGGTCACTTCAGCTTGGTCTGCGGAGAGGCGAATTAGTCCCTTTGCACCTTCAATATTAAAGACTTCTTTTTCGGCTATTTTGCGTAGGTTGATAGCTTTAACAGAGTTTTCAATGAAATTGTAAACAATGTCTTGGAGATCCTTCTCAATAGCATAAACAACATGCTGCTCGTCTGTTGCAGTCCAAACAATATCAATTGGGGGTAATGAATTGCTACTGATTTTAGCAATAGAGTCAATGTCAAGAACCATTGCTTTTACTATTCCTCGCTGCCTCACCTCATCAAGAAGAGCTTTGAGAGGAAACTCTTTGAGATCAGAAAATTGAGTCTCAGAAGTCGCGTATCGAATGAGTTGCCGTAGTTTGAATTGAATTTCTTCGTGCTGTTTTTGAACCAAGCTCATAAGCAACCTAACAGGATACCCATCGTTCGGGTCTGAATTGCCGATTTTATCAGGTAAAACAAAGTTTTGCTTGCTGATCCTTTTATAGTCTTTAGGATCAAGTTTCCCAGTATACTCAACTAAAATGCGGATCAGCTTACTGATGTTTGAGTAGATATTTCGTGTATCGTGAAGCGTGCTTTTTTCTTTAATCGAAATAACATCAACTGGATTGAGCCGGCTCTCAAGTAGAGACAAATCCCTTTGAATTTTGCTGATTTCTTTAAATTCTTTTATAACGGTCAACCGTGGTCCATGTGCGTTTTGACCAGAACGATAGTTTTGCAATCCTTTTGATATTTTACTGCCTTGACGTTTTGCTTCTTTTTGGTGAGTGGAAACCTGAACAGAAGAGTCTCCTCTAGAAATTGAGTTGCGAATGTACTTGATTCTATTTGATACCTCTTGAAGTGGATGTGAGATATAAATTACGGTAATCATCGTTATGAGAGCTAGATTAAGTACGAGGATAAATAAAGAGGGCACAATGACCACTTCAAGCGAGTTTTGCAGAGTGTTGAGTGACTCATTAGCAATGGTATATTCAAACACATAAGTACCTCCCGAATTTGGCAGGGAAGCAAAGGTTGCTTGAAACAAGAAATCAGGATTAATCATTCGATTAATCAGCGATTGAAAACCCAGGTTTAATTTTGCGAGTACGCCACCTTCTTCTAGATTAATTTCAAGAATAGTTGTATCAGGTGATAATATTCCCACGACAATATCATCAGAAATAATGAAATTAGACCGGCAATTTTCGACCTCCTCAACTTGGAAAGAAACAATGACGTTGATTATTCCCAACGGCCTGAGTTGATTAAATAAATCATCATCAATTGAATATGTGCTTTCACCTGTTATGGGCCTTTCCGGATCAAGTATTTCACTTTCGGGTGCAATGATTTCTGGACATGGGGTTTCGGTCGCAACATTTTGTTCATGTATAGCCTGAATCTCTTCGGCTAAAATGACCAGTTGTCCCCTTTCCATGGCTACTCCAGCGAGGAGTAAAAACATTCCCTCAATTAACATGATCATGAGAAATGAGAAGAGCAGAACAGATCCGAGGAGGGAGGGATTTCGGATTTTTTGAACAATTGCCATATTCAGATAACTAAATGTTTAACATAGATATAATTAATCAAGGCAGGAGGAGATGGAAACGCGTTAAAATGCAGGTGAGTTACCAATCATATTTCCCTTAATGATTTATCCAGAAGTGATGCATCAATTTATAATATTAAACTATTCCTCAATTAATAACTTGTCTGAATCGCAACAATAATTCCGCTGTAATTTCAGGTTAATCTCTGGAGTGTATATAGTTGTTTGAATCCATAAACAATTCGTTATATTGTTGACGGATTTTAGTCAATGCCGGTCAGTATTTTTCGAAAGCTCACCTTGAATTGAGCCCCCGTAATGCCTCCAATTATGGTTGTCATTAGCAAATTGCAGCATAGAATATCGGCAACGTTTTTCTGCTGCACGATGATTTGTACTTTTATAATTGGAATGACCATGCTTCTTGGTCCACCGAGCATCCAAGTCCTTTTGCAGTAATTTATCTTGACCCTCTTCCCACTTCCTAGCCCATCTTTAACATTAAGTGCGTGAAAGCCAATAGAAATGGGGATGTTAAACTTCAAGGGGCACTACTAAGTTGCACTGGGGGATTGAGAACTCTCTACATTGGGTTCTTGATGTGACCATGAATGAGGACCAGCAACGGATCCGAACCGGTCATGGGCCGCGAATATGTCCTGAATGCGACGCATGGCGGTCACTATGGCACGCGTGGTACCGGAGAAGAAGAAGTCCTCCATGCGAAGTACGTTGAAACGAGCCGGATAGAACAATCACTTTCGACTGGAAATCATCATATGGGCCAAAGGACAACTGAATGAAAATGAAAAAGTTCAAAAGTGCTAGCCCTATCGTTTGCAGAAAACCATTGCTCGGTTGTATCATTATCAAGGAAAATCTTGGACCCATGAGCCAAGGGAATGGAAGGTCAATGATGCTAGCAGGTACTTAATGTCATTTCCAATATTAATTTTCCCATAGTCATCTGCTTGATGATCAGCACACACGAGTTTTGGGGAAACTAGGTTTTAATCCCCCTCAAAATGACGGTTCATAATTATCGCGATCATCCAGTTCGGGTGGTTCCGGTGTCGGTGGTACATGCGTCGCTTGATAAATCATATCGTACGTCTCACTCCCCTCTTTGGTCATCTCTAATGGCCGCCGATTGCGATGGTCACGTAATTGAGGAGCCGCTCCCTTATCCAAGAGCAGCTGGGTAATCTCAACCCAGTCATTCTGAGCACTTAAATGGAGGGGTGTCCGACCCCAATCATCCACGGCATTGATATCAGAGCTATGCGTTAATTGGTTCATGACTTTAGTTTTATCGCCGATACACACACAACTATGTAGAAGTGTTCCCGTTCGCGCCACAGCAAAGGACTGGAGCGAGGGGATTGGACATTTAAAAGTATTTCCAGGGCCTTCAGGGTCTGTGTCAATAAAACCGTGGTGCAGAAGGTAATTGAAACTCAGTGCTGGCAAAGGGGTAGTCGTGATAGTTTGGTCCCAGTGGGGCTTATTGACGATGCGACTTATCGCGATAGTTATATCAAACACTTGGGTCGGATTTGGTCCGAGTTGAGCCATGATTTCACCAATGATTTGTGGGTAATGATCATACCTCCCAAATCGCTGCAAATAGTATTTGCAACGGATTTCCGCCGCACAATGCTTCACCATCCGAGGGTTGACCGTTGTTAAATCACCATGATTCATCAAGAGCTGTTCACCCACCGCTGCTTGCGCGTTTTGTACATGCTTAGGCCACCCATCCGCCCAATCAACAATGCGCTCTGACCACTCATTGGTCACCTCAGGGGTGGAGGCAATATTGAAATAGTCCACAAACTTGGTAAAGGACTCCTTAATCTCATCACGGGCTAAGGGAGGTAATTGATGCTCAGAATCACTGGCAAGACGCGATATTTTACGCTCTGAGAGAATGTCCGGACTCGTCGATAACCCAGCCATGATTGGCAGTATTGGCAAACCGTTACTGCCAGTATGAAGCCGTAAAAGAACACCAGCAGCCTCCTTGGATACCCCATGAATTTCGTCAATCATAAGTATGATTGATAGTCCCTTGGGAATGATGGGGTCGGTTGAAGTGTTTTCGCGAAATCCACGCGAAAAACCTCCAACTGAAACACTCGCTAATGATTTGAGAGTATTTCTAACAGTATTCTTAACACCACCATTCGTCAGGAAGGGAAGGAGCTCTGATATTGTATCATGAATTCGTCTACCAAGATACTCAAAAGATAAGTTTTCGGGGTCGTTGAGCATAACCGGAATGGTTTTGGGACCCGGGGTATCGTTGTTCAGCTGGTCAATGCAGTTTTGCCTGATTTTTTCTAATAGTGAGGATTTACCAATCCCAGGTGCTCCGCAGATGACTTGCGTCATTCCATTGGCAACTCCACTGACGTTTTCTTTGTGACGTTGTAAAATCGTTTGATTCAATTTATCAATTTTCTTTTGGTACACTTCCCGGCCAACGAAAAAGGGATTGATAACCCGGTCTCCAGAATTTATGAATTGGTCTAGTTCTTCGGCTTTGAATTCATCGGGCATATCTCACTCCTTTTATTTTGAATATACACTAAGTGGTTAGGGGATGCACAACATTTAACCTTGAGGGTTGAGATCAATGTCAAAAACTAGAGAAAGATAAAAGGGATCCTCTTTCTTGACAATGTGCCGCGGTTCCTAGATTTCTAATCCTGACTTTATACTTTTCTTGTCGCTTGAACCAAACAAATGGTTAATCTTTTTTTATATATACAAGGGGCAGTCACTCTTGCTAATTTTTAAATTCTAGCGAATAGAATTCTGCTAGAGACACTATTTATCGGTTTTCTTCAATAAGGACTCGATTATTGTTTGGCTCAAGCGAATTACAATAAAAAAGATTACGGTGAAGAAAAACCAAGAATTATTTTCTAATTCGGAAAAATATTAATGCCCTTAACAACATAATGCCTGAAAATAATCTTTTTGAATGTCACTGTTTTTTTCGCAGAATATTGACAAAGATAGGAATTGCTGCCAGAGCACATAAACCTAATATCGGGCCAAGAATATACCATTCAAAGATAATACTGAGGTCGGGAGCTTCGTCCCGAGCAAAAATTTCACCTAATCCAACTCCAACCCAAGTATAAACCAAAGCACCTGGGATAATGCCAAAAAAAGTTGTGAGGACAAAGTTTCTAAGTTTGACACCAACCAATGCAGGAATTAGATTGGCAACAAAGAATGGAACTGCGGAGACTAACCTGAGCAAAAAGAGAACACTAATCTCATTTTCTCGAAGGCCATCGCGTAATTTTTGAACGGTTCCAGAACCTGCGTCAATTTTCTTGGATAGGTATTCACCTAATCCGAACCGCGCAGCCAGAAAAATTACTGTCGCACCAATTGTTGCGGAAAGGACGTTAAAAAGAGTTCCGGGGAACAAGCTGAATAGGAATCCTCCGGTCAGCGATGCAAGTGCAGCACCTGGAAGCGAAAACGATACAATAATAATGTATATTCCAATGAACACTAACGACGTAAGTACATAGTTATTGTCTTTAAACTGAATCAAAGCCTCCCGATTTTCACTGAGAACTTCAAAAGAGAGATAGTTTCGGAGAAATATAAAACCCAATAAGGCAACTATTATGATAATCCCAATAGGAATCAATTTTTTGATACTGAGTGAACCATCTGATGAGTTTTTCACGCGTATACCTCACAAAATACTGGGGAAACAATAATCATCACTGTGTTATTTCTATCAACGGTGAATTTCATTGTTAATAATGGTAAGCGATTTCTTCCAATTTCAACACCGTCATACCAACTAACGTGCAGAAAAATTCTGCTGAGATTACATAAACATATCACGTCTGAAATGAAATTCAAATCTCGAATTGGGGTAAAGATTACTTTTTTCGTACTTGAATAATGGCTATGGAGTGCTAAATCAAAATTTCGCAAAAAGAAAATTAACAGTGGAATGAGGAAGTCATGAAGAGAACTTTTCAGCCCAGCAATCTTGTCCGCAAAAGACGGCATGGATTTCGTGCCCGCATGGCAACTAAAGCAGGAAGAACAATTATCAATCGCCGCCGGGCTAAAGGACGAAAAGTTCTCACCGCCTAGCTAATGAAAGATAATCGCTAAAAAGGGATGCGTTGTTATTATTTCGCTTAAACCAGCGATTAGTCAGCCTTACAAAATCAAGACACTCAAAAAAAGAGCTGATTTTCTCGCGTTATCAAGAACCAAGTCTGTTCGCACCCCAGCATTTTTATTGCAATCACTCTACCGCGGTGAGGAGTCGAGTGAGTATATTCGCGTTGGCATAACGTGTTCTAAAAAACTAGGAGGAGCAGTCATTCGTAATCGAGCAAAACGCAGGTTGAAGCATTTAGCAACTATTAATCTACCACTTTATGGCCGACCACACTGGGATTATGTTCTGATTGGTTTCAAAGACAAGACTGTAACACGCAATTATAAAGCCATGACTAACGACCTAAAATGGGCACTTCAGAAAATCCACTCCACTGAGTAGTTTATGTCACCATTAGCCTTCATTATTTCTCTTCCCATACGTCTCTATCGAATCGTAGGGAGTCCGTTCGTTGGAATGCATTGCCGCTTTCACCCGACTTGTTCCGCATATGCCCTAGAAGCCCTTCGCAAACACGGGGCTATTAAAGGAACTTGGCTGACTATACGGCGACTTGGTCGATGCCATCCTTGGGGTTCGAGTGGAGTCGATGAAGTTCCAGATTAAAATACTATTTGCCATTTGTTATATTGTTCCATGCGTCCACTATTTCTTATTTCACTGAAGCGATGATGCGATTGGGTCTGCCTATCAAGATCGTGTTTTAATAATTCGGGCAATCCAATCCGAGACAATAAGGTTTAATCAATGGATAATGATCAACTCAAAAATATGCTGTTAGCTGTCGTCATCAGCTTTGCAGTTATTCTGATTTGGTATTTGCTATTTACCCCGCCAGAACCGACACAACTTGCCGTACAACAGGAACAAGCTGGGACTCCTGTTAACGAAGAAATTGCTGCAGTTCCTCCAGCAACTCAAGGTCTAGGGACTGATATTTCAAATATACCTTTGGGATTAGTTAGTGTTGATGATGTCCTTGAAGAGGGCAACCGTGTCAGGGTTGAGACTGACGACCTTACTGGCTCAATCAGCCTAAATGGTGGACGTATCGATGATATTTCGTTGAAACGATATAATCAAACCCTTAATGAAGGGTCTGATATTGTCAGAATGTTCACTCCACCAGGTGTGGCCGAAGCATATTATGCCCTATTTGGTTGGGCTCCAGCTGGTAATCTAGGCTTTGGAGATGTACCAGGGTCCTCAACAAATTGGAGCTTGGAAAGTGGTCAAGAAATAAGCCCGGATAGTTCAGTTACCCTCGTATGGGACAATGGCAATGGGCAAACATTCAGGCGCACCATTGAGGTTGATGAAAATTATCTTTTTACCATTACACAAAGTGTAACTAACTCCACCAGCAACCCCATTAGGATGGCACCTTATGGTATTGTTGCCCGCCACGGCAAGCCCCAAAATTTGCAGAGATTCTTTATATTGCATGAAGGTGTCGTTGGAGTTTCGGACGGGAATCTAACTGAACGAGGTTATAATGATGTCACGGGGCTCACCTACGACCCCCAAGAACGTGGGAATATCCGGAAAGTTGAAGTCCAACAAAATGGTTGGATTGGCTTTACAGATAAGTATTGGATGTCAACACTTATTCCACAGCCCGGCACTCAATTCACCTCTGTTGCCAAATACTCTGCTGGTTCAGACATTTATCAAGTCGAGTCACGGCATCCAACCATAGACGTTTTTCCAAATTCAACTGTCGCGGTTAAAACATATCTGTTTGCTGGAGCTAAGGAATGGACCAAAATCAAAAATTATCAAAATAATCTGAGCATTGACCGCTTTGTTGATTCCATTGACTGGGGATGGTTTTTCTTCCTAACCAAGCCCATTTTTCAATTGCTGTATTGGATTAATGGATATGTCGGCAATATGGGATGGTCAATTATCTGTCTTACAGTTGTAATAAAAGCTTTCCTTTTTCCACTTGCCTATAAATCCTATGTATCCATGGCTCGCATGAAAGAATTGCAGCCTGAGATGGAGAAAATCAAAGAGCGGGTGGGCGATGACCGCAAACGTATGCAACAAGAAATGATGGAGATGTATCGCACCAAGAAGATTAATCCTGCTGCAGGTTGCCTACCTATACTGCCTCAAATTCCTATATTTTTCTCTCTATACAAGGTTATCTTTGTTACTATTGAGCTGCGTCATGCCCCTTTCATTTTATGGCTTCGAGACTTATCAGCTCCTGACCCCACATCAATATTGAATCTCTTCGGGGCATTACCTTGGGGGGCACCTGCGGCCGGCAGTTTGTTGGCAATTATTTCCTTGGGAGTACTCCCGATCATGCTTGGTGTATCAATGTGGTTGCAGCAAAAGCTTAATCCGGCACCAACTGACCCTACTCAGGCAATGGTTTTTGCTTGGTTGCCATGGGTTTTTATGTTTATGCTCGGTCAATTTGCAAGTGGTTTAATCCTCTACTGGATTGCCAACAACTTAATTACATTCCTGCAACAATATCTCATTATGCGAAGCCAGGGAGTAAAACCTGATATATTGGGGAACATAGTGGCAGGATTCAAGAAAATGAGAAAGTCAGCCATGACACCAAAACAAAGCGAACCCAAAAAGGACACTCCCAAAAAGGACACTCCCAAAAAGAAGAAGTAATGGCCGTTGGCTTACAAATGAGAAATTTTTGCTCTGCCTGAAGCCTTTTGGGGATATTTGATTGGCTGATTTGAAAATCAAATTTAATCCGCTCCTCAGTGATACTGAACTTGAAGATGGGCGCCTTTTATTCTCTCGGCAAATCAATTTCTTAAAAGGTGTTGTTCAAGCAGAAGATTTACCTGAGCAAAATCGTGTTGAAATATCCTTTTGTGGGCGGTCAAATGTTGGTAAATCCTCATTGATAAATGCACTGACTCAACGAAAGAACCTCGCGCGAACATCTAACACTCCTGGTCGAACGCAGGAGATCAACTATTATTCTTTATCGAATAGCCACTATCTAGTTGATTTACCGGGGTATGGCTATGCAAGAATGCCACCAAAAATTAAAGTCAACAGGCAAAGATTCTTATTTGATTATCTACGCGGTCGAGCCACACTACGACGAGTTTTTGCACTGGTTGACTCCCGTCATGGCCCAAAGCAAATAGATCACGAAACCTTTGAGTTGCTCAACACCAGTGCAGTTTCATTCCAAATAGTATTCACCAAAGCAGATAAAATCAAAGTGACTCAACACCAAGAGCTTTTAAGCATGGCTAATAAAGTGATTAATAAATATCCTGTGGCACTCCCTGAGATCGTCCTTACGAGTTCTAAATCCAACTTAGGTATTTCATATCTGAGGCAATCCATTGCCGTGATTAGATAGTGCGTAGGTTTTAGGGAACCGGAGAGTTGAGCGGGGTTTGATTATAAGCCTTAAACCGCAAGGATAAGGCTCTAAATGGGAATAACATTAGCAGAGCTGTTCCTTGCTTTACCGCATTGTCGGCAATCGCCATGCTTACCCAATAGGGAAATTCAGGGCCAATATCAAATAACATCCTCGTTGTGTTGGCCCATGTTACATCAGCCGCGGGCTCAAGAAAAGCGAGTTGACTTGAAAAAGCAATTGAGAAAAAAGCGAACGTATCAATTGATGCTCCAACCATAGAAGATATAAGTGGTGCTTTCCACCAAATTGAACGTCGTAATAGGTCAAATATTTTTACATCAATAAGCTGAGAAATTAAAAATGCTGCTCCTGATCCAAGAGCTATCCGAAGGGTAACATACGGCCCATTTGCATGATAAATTTGAGAACCGATCAGCGAACAAACCACGCCAACGGAAAATCCTACAATAATAACTTTTCGTGCTGTTTTCGGCCCATAAAAGCGGTTCATCAAATCAGTAATCAAAAATGCAATCGGATAAATAAAAGCTCCCCATGTAAGCCAATCATTTATGAAGAACTGAACTAAAATATTGGAAGTAATGACGATAACCGCCATTGCCAAAACACCAATAATTAATGGTTTTTTTGAAGCTATTGATTTCATTGGAACGGAGTAATTTAAATTAGAAAAAGTATTTTGGATGGGAAAGAAGAAAGTTTATTGGGTGTAAATGGATATCACATCCCCGATGCCACCATTGCTTGAGCCATGTAAGGGATTGACTCTTGGGATAAACCAGCAACATTTATTCGCCCATCCCCGACGAGATAAACACCATGTTCATCACGCATTCTGAGTACGTGCTCTGAATCACATCCCAATAGTGAAAACATTCCTTTATGGGATTGGAGAAAGCCAAATCGATCGGAACCCGTCACTTTTTGCAATTCGGATGATAATGATGACCGAATGGCGATGAGATTGTGCCGGATATGGGTGAGTTCATCACGCCAGATTTGGGTGAGTTCGGAATCTGTCAGAATCGTTGAAACAATGCGAGCACCATGATCAGGCGGGAATGAAATACTCTGGCGATTCAAATGTGCTAAGATACCTTGCATTTTGGTTTGGGTGGCTGTATCCTGTGTCGACGCTATCAATATCCCAGTTCGCTCACGGTAGATACCAAAATTTTTTGAACAGCTTGCTGCAATCAAAGTTTCTGGGCATTTTGTGGCTACCATACGTGTAGCTCTGACGTCCTCCTCAAGGCCATCACCAAAACCTTGATAAGCAAGATCAATAATTGGATTTAATCCTTTGCTGATAATGAATTCAACTAACTCTTGCCATTGCTGAAAGTTTAAGTCAGCACCTGTAGGGTTGTGACAACACCCGTGCAAGACGATTGAATCACCACGCACCGCCTTTTGCAAATCGCCCATCATCTGATCAAAGTCAGTCACTTTCGATTCAAAGTCAAAATAGCTGTATCCATCAGAGCGCATTCCAATAAAGTTTAAAATTGATTGGTGGCTCGGCCAACTCGGTTTAGGAATCCATACCGTACTCGTTGGATTTGAAAGTCGAGCAATTTCGAAAGCCATCCTGACGGCTCCGGAACCACCAGTTGTATGAGCAGCCGCAATGCGGTCAATAGGCACCGAGTCTCCGAGTACTAACCCAATCATTGCTTCATGATATTCGGGAGCACCAGCGAGGGCGGTATAAGTCTTGGTTATTTCCTGTTCTAAAAGGATTTTTTCAGCTTGTTTAACCGCCTTCATTATCGGCGTCGTACCACTCGCATCACGGTATACGCCAACGCCAAGATCTATTTTCTGTTCACGCGGGTCGTCACGAAATAGCTGGATCAACTGAATGATTTTATCAGGCGGTTGTGGTGATAGGGAGTCAAACATCATTGTTTCCTTAAGTTAGGTTGTCGATAAACTTGCACAAGTTGAACACGCTATGGCTATCAATTATTTTGAACCCCATTCAGCCCAAGAACCATCATACAAAGAGTGGTTATCGTGCCCCATTAAGGTCAAGGCCAAACTTAGAACTGCGGCAGTGACGCCCGACCCACAAGTAGTAATTACGGGATGTGCCAAATCAACACCAGCCTCAGCAAAAGTATTTTTGAGTTCGGGTACTTCTTTAAATGTCCCGTCGTTGGTGAGTAAATCCTGAAATGGCAAATTTTTTGAATTTGGAATGTTGCCAGACCGAAGCCCTTTTCGAGGTTCCTCCTCCAACCCTCTAAATCTTAAACTTGATCGGGCATCAATAATGACTGACGTACATTCTTCTGAGGCCTTTGCAACCTCTTCGTATGATTTGACTAGATGGGATTGTTTGCGAACCGTGAAATGGCGTTTGCTTAAGTGTGGTAGAGTGTCTGTAACTAATCGGCCTTCGGCAAGCCATTTGGGGTAACCTCCATCAAGGACTGAAACCTCATTGTGCCCCATGAGTTTGAATAGCCACCAAACCCGTGCGGCCGAGAAAACGCCCGATGTATCATAGACTACAATTTCGTGACCATCCCCAAGCCCGAGTTGGCTGACCTTTGAGGCGAACAGTTCAACGGGTGGAACCATGTGGGGAAGTGAAGATGATTGGTCGGAGATTTCATCAATATCAAAAAACACGGCTCCTGGAATATGGGCCTGGAGGTAATCACTATAGGGATCACGGTTTGCTGATGGCAGATACCATGAAGCATCAACTATCCGCAAATCTAAATCATTGAGATGATGATTTAACCATTCTGTAGATACAAGAGTTTGTGGATTATTTATTGTCATCGTTTTTCAACATCGTGAATGAATTGAGAATTCCTTAGCCTCAGTTAGGAAACGAATTTACTAATCCTAATCAATGAATTTGTTTCCCCTGAGTTTAAATCAATAATGACATTAAAATCATTGGAATTGAATTGCAATGAGCAAGAGATTCGGTCACAATTGGTTTTTGGTATTTGCGTGGATCTAATCTCGTATACTCTCGTTAATACTAATATTGCCATGACCAATAAAAAATAAATTAAAAAAAACTGTTTGATTGCCTGTGAAAACAGCACTCCCTGATTTAATCACAACAAATTACTCCCTCAACGGAAGAACATAGTAATGGTAGTCAAAAATCACTTCCCTTCAAGGCAAAATTGTCCTCTGGACAAGATATAACTTTTTTTTGGTGGTCACCTTCCATAACAAAAGATTCTGATTAACAAAATAATTCTTTTATATCTTCCTAGCCCATCTTTAACATTAAGTGCTCAAAAGCCAATAAAAACGGGAGTATTAAAATTCAAGGGGCACTACTAAGTTGCACTTCCAGCACTTGAGTCTCTTAATAATGTTCTGAGTGTCGTGCGGGTTTTATCCCGCCTTGTACCGCATCAATTCCCGGTCAAACCACTGACTTTGCGTACATTCCTTGGCGGTGGTGATAGATCTTGGGTAGGTTAGCATCAGGTGTCGCGGTCTTACGAACATGGCCGGTCGTATTATCCGAACAGGCAAAACGTGTCGGTGTCAGCGGCAAGGTCATTTACTTGACCGATTGACCATTCCGTCGGTTCTCACCAGCCGATGGGTCATGCTTAGTGTACCGTCTTTGGTGGTTCCTGATTTGGTTGCTCTGATCAACATGTTGGAGATTTAGTGTAGGTGTTTCAACCCCTAAAATAGGGGCACTACTGGAGAGATTTTAGAGAACTCTCGGACACGTAACTCTCGGAAATATGGTAATATTTTAAAATTGGGGTGTGAAAAAAAGTTGAATTTAGCTTTAATTTACTCTTTTTGGATAGAAAAATGTTAAAGATGGGCTAGAATGAATCAAAAGCAAAACAAAAATTCCAGGAAAAAAATGACTGAGTGGAAAAAAAGTGGTAAGAATTACCTTATTGGAATAAATAGACGTGCCCTTATATTATAGAGATAGACTTAAATTATTTAGGAATATTTTAACAAAAAATAATTCGGTGTTCATCATGTTCAAAGGTCTTAAGAATTTACTGCTTGTGGGAATTTTGTTTTACGGAATTAATGTGGGATTTGCTCAAGAAAAAGTGGAACTTGCTCAAGAAAAACTGCTGGGTCAAGCCTATGAGTTTAGTGGGCTAACAAGGTTTGTCATAGCTCCATCTCAAATTTTATTCGGAAACGATGTGTGGGATAAAGCTACCATTGTATATGGATATGATGTTCAAAGCTTGAACAAATGCATAGATGAATTAACCGATTCAAATTATAAAGTACTTTCGCAAGAAGATAACACTGAATGGTGGAACCAACCTATCTATAACATTAATGAGATACCGAAAAAAAAATTAGACATTATAAATGATAATAATAATGAAGTCTTTATCCTTGTTTCTGAAGAAAATTTGTCTCAATGTCAAGCGGATGATATAATAAATAAAAAATTTGTGGTTAATATTGATAAATTGCTAAAATAGTATGAACAGGTACACATTTATCCTTCCAATAGTAGATTTTTGAAACTCCCATGATATGCGATCAAAAAAATATAAAACCTGTTAGATTAACTGTAAAAAAGGCATTGACATGCTATTATCACGACAATTTAAACTTAACCCAATGGGAGATCATTATGGTATTTCAAAATAACTCCAGTCAAGCCCCAATTGATCCCCAAACAAGACACAACACCCTGTGGTGGTGTCCTTCCGTTTTTGAAGATTGCGTGTAATCAGAAAATCCTTCATCACCTCCCGGGTGATCGCACTCGGTCTCAGTGTTGGTTGGACGCTCTGATGGTTCTGAGTATCATGCTCTTGAACATTTTAGACTTTGACCTGGTCGCGGATATTGATCAACTGTAGGATAACAAGGTCTTGGGCACGATGGTCTGCCAACTGGAACCACGGCTCTATGGTCGCCGCCGTGCCACCCTCTGATTCCGTTTCCGTCGTGGTCGCTAGCGCACATTTCCCTCAGCCCGTTCTATTCATGATTGGCTGTCTTGTTGTCATGACGCCGCTGCGGCCCTATCAATTTATCACAGAGTTAAGTGTGATAAATTGATAGGCGTGAAACGCGACAGAGAAGAGAAAAATAAGTCAGAATTAAGTTGTTGAATGTGAACTAAGAATCAGGGAAAAGTAGTGCCCTTTTTTGAAGGGTGACTCTTAATTTACTGGAGTTTCAGCGATTACATGTCTGAAGTCAAAAGTTGACGACAATTGTGTATAGAAAGGAAAGAATTAAGACCTGGGAATAACAAGCAAATGGCAGAAAAAAGCCCATCAAAAATTGCCGAATTAATTCACCTTTTTTGCCTGCTGAAATTATGAGTCCAAAAATGATTGAAATTATAAAACATAATGGAAGTATAGAAAGAAGAAAAATACCTGATGGAACTTTAACATAATCAACTGTATCTTGTCCTATAAAATATTCGGTATGTGATATAGTCACAACTAGAAGGACTAAATGAAATAAAAAACTTCCAAAAAAAGAGGTTCCAAATCTCCGAATAAATCCATAGTTATTTTCACCTTCGTCATAGGATGCATCCAGTATGCGGTCAATTATTATTCCTAACATATCTTACACATAACCAATTCTATTAACTCTAGAATACTAAGAGTAAGTGGAGTATTGAGGGTATATTACAAGCGTATCTAAACAAAAATTTTTCTTTAGTATATTGATTCAATCTTATGGTTTACCTCCATTACATGCTTCAACCATTTGTTTCGGGTGTTTGGTCAACCAAAAATGAAATTATTCCGCGATCAAAAAATGGTATTATATTTTTTGAATCGTGCACTAGTATCACGCCTTGATTGAATTGATGGGTAAAGTGACTTAAATTTAATCCGTGCATCTTCGGCTCTGAATTGCCAATTGCTTAATTTGGATTCCTTATTCCGATATTCCGCCCACGCTTTCGTTTCTTGAACCATACTCAACCGGTCTGTAATTCACCTTCCGAAACCAGGGCTATCGCATTTAAACTTTTTTAATTTCATTCAGTTGTATTTTAGCCCCTATTATGAGTTCCAGTAGATAGCTATCGTTCCATCCGGCTCGTTTCAACTTGCTGCGCATGGAGGACTTTTTCTGCTCCGGTACCACGCGTGCCATATTGACCGCCATGCGTCGCATCAAGGCTATATTTTAGGCCCCCATAACCGGTTCGAGTCCGTTGCTGACCCTCATTCATGGTCACATCAAGAACCCAATGCAGTGAGTTCTCAATCCTCCAGTGCTTCCGTACCTTAGTCAGCAATTGATCTGGTACCAGAGGTTCGCTCAGTAGAAAATACCGGGTCTCACGGGTGGTCTTGCCCTTGATATTGCGTTCGGTCTTCACCGCACCACAGGCCACCAACCCCGACCATGCATGGCGCTCCTGAATCCCGCCAATATCCGTCGAGACCCAAGCCCGACGGGTTTCAATCCGCCCATGACCGGTTTTTTCACCGCATCCGAAACGAACATCTTGGCCGCTGAGGATGGCTCTTCCATCACAAGACGGAAATCCTTATGAAGCGTTCCTTGGTTGCCCTTAAGAGCCAGAACATAGTGACCTTTCTGAGCCAGGATCTCCTTGGTCGTACTTCTTTGGGTGTGCATGGCATCAAGGGTGTCCGTCTTCCCAGTAATGGACAGAAGGTCCAGCAGTGTCGGAAGAGCGGCCATTTCATTGGATTTGTCCGAAACCCGAACTTGTCCAAGAACGACACCAGTTTCCGTGGCAAAGGCCTGGACCAGATGAAGGGGCGAGCGCTTGGACGCAGCGGTAAAAGACCGACGCAAGGCATTCCCGACTATCGCAATCACATCGTTCCCGAAATAATCCTGTCATCCTCTGACCAAACGGAGCACAGCTGTTTGAAGCCCCTTGGGGTCAATGCTTCTGAACAGGTTGAAAAACGCATCATGACTGGGGATACCATGTTTCAACTTGAGAAACGACCGGAGGAACTCTTCCTTTTCACGGCCAAAGACGGACATGTCGGCACATCCTTCACCCCCACAGATGATGGTCATCAGACCGATGACCAGCATGTCATGGAGATCATGTTTGGTTGCATGACTGGTACGAGAGCTTTCAACTCACTCAAAAAGGTCGGAAATAGTCTGCATTGTTCTGCCTCGTAAATTGTATATTTTTGATAGAATAGGAGAAAATGCAGGTGGAAACAACTGAAAAATTTTAAATGCGATAGCCCTTGCCCCTTCCTCTATTCAATGTGGTCGGATAACATATATCGGAAGAATGAAAGCTGGAAATATTATGCGACGTAATAAAAATTTCCTATCCTCTCTTTAAGAGTCTATTTTGTTGCCGGTTCCAGTCCCTTTTTTGTTGAACCTGTCGTTTGTCAACCAACTTTTTGCCCTTGGCAACCCCAATTTTGATTTTGACCTGTCCCTTATGGT
>Ga0209022_1000891_pt1 | contig 34511 bp, 33 predicted proteins | sample PinacodermPK_FD_187300 | JGI IMG/M metagenome (GOLD analysis project Ga0209022, IMG submission 187300) | Host-associated microbial community of the marine sponge Aplysina aerophoba from Gulf of Piran - sponge pinacoderm, lysed by proteinase... | ecosystem: Host-associated > Porifera > Sponge >...
AAGCGGCTTGCGTCATCTGGCCGACGTGATCACCGACGTGAGGTTCATCGATGGGGTGAAAGAAAAAGAAACCGGCAGGGAGGCCGCTGAACTCAGGACGGCCATACACAACATTTGACAGTAACTCCTTATTTAGAGAGTAGAGGGGCCGCCCCTCTCGACTGGAACGGCAACCCCTCCCGCATTGGTCGGGTTTGACCCCCTACCCCCCTTGTCAGGGGGGTAAAGGCGATGCCCCCCGACGAGGGGGTGAAAGAAAAGCCCCCTGAGGAGGGAGGTATAAAAAGGCGATGCGTACCCGCCGGGCAGAGGGGACTTTGCTTTTTCTTGCCCCCCTGACAAGGGGGGGTTGGTAGGTGGCGGGGTTACTCCTTTCGAGAACAGCACCCCCCCCTACCCGGTTTGATTTCGAATATTCTCCTCCGCATTTGCCCTCAGTTGCGCATATCGCGCGTGAAGCAATTTTCGCTACACTGGCTCGCAAGGCTCGCCGTCCGTGGCGGTTCGACAACTTGCGGGCGGGGGCGTTTTCGGGAGAGCATCGAGAGCGGACCAGGGAGGTGGACGATGAGGCGAAGCGGTGGTGAATTCCAGACTTCGAACAGGGTTTCCCGAACGAGGTCCGCAGGCGCGGAGACGCCAACCGGAATTTCCGTAAATTTCGATAAATATAGATAAATTCACGGGGTTTTTCGATAAATTGCCGTAAATTGAATTCCTGGGATATGACGCCCGGGGGCCGCGACGCAGGGGAATTCTGCCATGGCCCGCGCCTTCCGCGATAACGGCAAATGCGGGGAGTTGCGGGGGTGGATGCGCTTACAGTGAAATATACGCGCAGGCGTCATAACCGGCTGATAATTAACGTGTAACCTGAAAAGGAGAGCATTTTGGACTTGATAGGAGTGGGACTTTTGGCGCTGGGCGCCATCGTGGGCACGCTCAACGCGGCGACCGGCGTGGGCTGGGGCATCATCATGATGCCCGTGCTGTTCCTCATCCCCGGGCTCACGCCCCAGCAGGCGGTGGCGGTCTCGATTCTCGCCTATCTGTTCAACTCGCTGGTCGCCTCGTTCGAGAACGTGCGAAGCGGCCTAATTGTCTGGAATTACGCGGTTTATCTCAGCATCGGAGCTATCGTCGGCGGCGTCCTGGGTGCGCATCTTCTCCAGACATTCTCGGCGCTGACGCTCAAGAGAATCGTGGGCGTCGTGGTGATCGGCGCGGGCGCGAGCCTGCTCATCAACCGCTGAAAAGAAAACCCCCCGCTTTCGCGAGGGGTTTTATTCTGCTTGCCCCTTACAGGCTCCCGACTATACTGCCAAGGAATATAAATCACACTAAATCAGCGCCTTAACGTAATCTGTTTCATGCGATACATCGGCCGGCTATCCCAGCAGCTTCCTCTTCATCCAGCCCAAAGCCCGCGCCACGGCGGAGAACAGCCCGCCCACTCACGTGGGGCAGGCCGCTTGTTCCGGCGACGTTTGGCCCTTATCGTCAATCTTCTCCTGCGTGGGGTTCGGCATGATTCAGCCCTCTCCTCCCTGCGAGCTTTCGGCGCGTCCGGGGGCGATATCGTAAAGATAATCAAACGAATATATCCCTGAGCCGCAGCCGCCCCGCCAGATGAAATTGATGGCGTAGCGCCCCACCATCTCCACGTTCTCGAGTTCTGTCGGCCCGCTCGGCCCCGAGAGGACAGCGAGGGGGTTTTTCTCGCGCTCCTTGCGATCCTCCTTGCAGTTCGCGCACGGACAAAGGGCCGCGAGATAATCAAAGCCGTAGGCGCTCTTCTCCCCGCTCGCCCACTCGACGCGAAACTCGCGGGCGGGCTTGTCCACCGTGAGGTCGACGGGATGGGCCTTGTCGACAGGTGTGTTCATAAGACGTTGATCCCCTGAAGGTTATTGCGCCGCACTATCTCGCCTTCATCCCGTATTTCTCATACTTCTTCGCCGAGGAGGTGCCGAGCTTGGCGGATTGGGGCGTCTTGAGCTCCAGCAGCCAGGGCCGCTCGGCCGAGGTGGCCCGCACGGCGTCCAATAGCCCCTGCTCGTCACCCTCGTTTTCCCAATCGCCTTCTTCGAGCTTCACGAAAACGGGTTTGCCCTCCCCGAAATCGAGCGTGGGAACGCCGAAAATACCCTGCTCGGCCGCGTCCTCATGCTCCTGCGCGATGAGGGGGATGGTGGCGCCGTTTTTCATGTCCTCCTCCCAGCGGTCGACGTCCAGGCCCACTTCCACGGCGATATCGCGCAATACCAGTTCGCTGGTGATGTCCTTGCCGTCACGGTGCCTCGCCCGGTGGAGCGCCACGTGGTACTTGTCGAACTGCGTCTCGCCCTGTAAAGCCGCGCATTTGGCCGCCTGATGCGGGGGCAGATCCCTGCTCGGGAAGGTCTTGTCCTCCCAGGCCTTCCAGTCCTCTCCGCGCGAGGGGCCGAAATTCGCCTGCTCGAGCACGAAGGCCTTATAGTCCACATTCAAATCGCTTCTTTTCTCCTGAAGACGAACGAGCCACTCCATGGCCCTGTAGGCGTAGGGTCAGACGTAGCAGTTCCACATGGTGACTTTCATGATTTTCTCCTTAACATACCGGGACATAAAGAAACATTGCGCGCCAATCATACACCACAAGAACGCCGATGAAAAAGCAGGGCAAAGTCTTTTGAAAATAGCCGTATTCCGCTATTTTTCAGGCGTGAGCGCCTTGTTCAGCAGGTCTTGCGCACCCGCATTCAAGGATAGCTCCCTGGCGGCCTCCTGCCCGCGCACGGACATTTTCGCCCAAGTTTTCCGCAAGATGCCGATGATTTTCTCCTCATCATGCAGGCGGGAGAAATCCCAGAAATAGCTTTCCAGAAACACCAGACAGGCGACATCCTCGAGCGTCTGGGTTTCCGTGTCTGTCTTCAAGCCCTGCTTTTTCAACAGCATCCGCACACGGGCAATCGTTTGCTCATCGTAGCCCACCTTCTCGAGTATCTCGGCCGCTTTCTCCCCATGATAGTCGTAAAGGCGGATCCGCCATTGATGATATCCCTTCCGGCCCAGTGGATATTCCGAACGTGGAATCTCCCATCTGCGTATGTGCTGGCTCCGCACAGCCAGGCGCAGGGCTTCAGAGGCTTGCGGCTCTATGGCTTCGAGCCATCTCGTCATTCTCATCGAATACAAAAGCTCTTTGGGGTATTCTTCGCCCTCGAAACTCTCGGTATTCGGATCCACCAAATTCGCCTCATCGATGAGGCGCAAAGCATCTTCAAAACGCGTGGGTTGTTCATTCATGATTCGCACCTTCTAAGTAGCGATAGGCACCAACTGATTCGTTCCAGACAAAACAACTCAAGAATAGACACTTCTCTGGGTTGACAAAAGCGGGAAAGTGAAATATTTTCTGAAAAAGTTAAGTAATTCACTTAACAATAAAAAGAAATTTGAACTTTATACGGGAAATTCTCATGTATCAAGGTAAAGTACAGATAGTCGGAGCAGGCCCCGGAGATCCGGACCTGCTCACGCTCAAGGCGGCGAAAGCCCTGTCAAACGCAGACGTGGTGGTATGCGATCGCCTCGTGAACCCTGAGGTTCTTGAACTTTGCCCGGAAAACTGTCAACTCATCAATGCGGGAAAATCAAGTGGTCGACACACCATGAGCCAAGATGACATCAACGAAGCTCTGATCCATTTCGCAAATCTCGGTTATCAAGTGGTGCGCCTGAAAGGCGGAGACCCCTTCGTATTCGGCCGTGGCGGCGAGGAAGCCCAAGCACTGGCCGAAGCAGGTATTCATTTTGAAATCATACCAGGCATCAGTTCCGCCCTGGCTGTGCCCGCCTATGCCGGCATACCCATTACACACCGAAATCTCGCCTCGTCGTTCACGGTCGTAACAGCCCATGAAGATCCCGGCAAACCGGAAACGCAGGTGGATTACACGCATCTGGCGAAGAACAGGGGAACGCTCGTTTTCCTCATGGGCGCACGCTCCATCGGACGCATCTCCGCCGCTCTGATAGAAAACGGCATGTCAAAAGACACGCCCGCCGCCATCATTGAAAATGGAACCACAAACAGGCAATTGGTATATCGTTGCTCTCTGGAAGAAGCATCGAGCCTCGCGCAACGCGAAGAAATATCCCCACCCGCTGTTTTTCTCGTCGGCCCAGTCGCCGGTCTTGAAGACCTTGTTTGGTTCGAGGCCGATGAGAGCCAAGAAATCTCCTGGCGCTGTTCCCCGGAAGAATCCCTGAGCAAAGCCATTTCGTAAAGCCGGGCTTCAGCCCGGCCCTAGATTCATCATCCAATATGTATGTAGCTGTTCACGTAAGGAGCAAGTGATGCACGAAGAATCACGAAAATCCCTGTCTCGGGAACCACTGGGCGTCATTCCGGTGATCCCCGAAGAATTCGATGATTTTGAAACACAAGCCACCAGATTTCGAAACGGTCAACTCGATAACGGCGAGTTCCTGCCTTATCGGCTCAGGCGTGGCGTATATGGCCAGCGTCAGGCGGATGTCCAGATGGTGCGCGTGAAAATACCTTTCGGCGGCCTGAGCGCTTCTCAACTCGAAGCCCTGGGCCGCGTATCTCGCGATTACACGCCGTTGGGAAAAGGCCACGTGACGACACGGGAAAACGTGCAGTTTCATTTCGTCCCCCTTGACCAAGCTGCTGACGTCTTGAGGCTTCTGGGCGAAGTGGGCCTTACCACACGGGAAGCATGTGGAAATTGCGTGAGAAACGTTACTGGCTGTCCCTATGCGGGTGTTTGTAAGGATCAGGTTTTTGACACTACGCCCTACGCAGGCGCGTTTGCGCGTTACTTCGTCCGCAAGGACTTCACACAGGACCTGCCGCGCAAGTTCAAGGTGGCTTTCTCGAGTTGTGGTTCGGACTGCGTGGTCGGCGGAATCCATGACATCGGTTTCATACCGGTCATCAAAGAGATGGAAGGAACTCCCGTGCATGGCTTCAAGATGCTCGTCGGAGGTGGACTCGCCACTTTCGCACGTACTGCCGAGGTGCTTTACGAGTTCGTTCCGGTGTCCGATTTCCTGAGAGTGAGTGAAGCCCTTATTCGGGTTTTCGATCAAGCTGCTGAACTCCGCAAATCCCGTTTCAAGGCGCGCATCAAGTTCCTGGTGAGCAAGATAGGGATAGACGGGCTGTGTGAACGCGTCGAGGAAGAACTCAAAAAGGACTGGGCGAAAGATCCCGTCAGTCCCGAACCCTATCTCTGGAAAGATGATGAAGAAAGCGACGCTCCACCCGTCTTGAATACTCTGAACGGAGCGGGGGCCAGTCCGAATGGCGACGCGGCGGATTATCACGCCTGGAGAAAAACGAACGTTACCGCGCAAAGGCAAGAAGGCTATTTCGCCGTCGAGGTCAAACTGCCATTGGGAAATATTCTTACGGATCAGTTCTTCGCTCTGGCTGACCTCACCCGACGCTACTCGAGAGGACGCGCCAGAACGAGTTTCGAGCAAAACCTCGTGCTCAGATGGGTGCGTGAAGGGGAACTTTACCCCCTCTGGAAAGAACTTCAGAGAATCGGGCTCGCCGAAAAAGGCGCCCGAGAAATATCTGACGTGGTTTCCTGCCCGGGAACGGATTCATGCAAACTCGGCATCACCTCTTCCATGGGACTGGCCAGCGCCATTCGTGAATCTCTTCATGAAATCGATCAGGACCCGCTAACACGAGAGATGCACATCAAGATGAGCGGTTGCCCGAATTCTTGCGGACAGCACCACATCGCCAACATCGGCTTTCACGGGGGAACACTCAGGGCGAACGGCGCAATGCTGCCCGCATATGAAATTTTCCTCGGCGGCCAATACGACAACACCGATGGAGAAATCCGCATCGGCAAACGCATCCAGATTCGGATTCCTGCAAAACGCGTTCCCGCTGCGCTCAAGAAAATGTTGTCCCACTACCAGGAGAACAGGTACGAGAATGAGCGGTTCAACGAGTTTTTGGGCCGCGTAGGCAGCGCGTCTTTCATTGATTTGCTGCAAGAATTTCACCTTGCCGGTCAGTTCAACGACGAACCCGATTCCGATTTGTTCATCGACTGGAGTCAGGACAGGCAATACGTATTGGAGAGAGGAGAAGGCGAATGTCTAGCCTAGAAAAACAATTGGAATTTTTGGACGAGACGCCTGAGGACCAGGTGAAAACGGCGGTCTTGCTCGTCGGTCACGGCAGCCGCGCCCGAAACGCCAACGATGCGCTTTTCCACGTAGTGGACCATTTCCAAAAAGCGTGGCCTCATCGCATATTAAGTGCCGCTTTCCTTGAGATCAGCCCTCCCTCCATTCCCGAAGGAATCGACTTATGCGTGGGAGAAGGGGCCGAGAGAATCATCGTTATCCCTTACTTCCTTTTCAGGGGCAATCACGTGAAAGTGGACTTGCCCATCTTCATCAAAGAAGGCCGGAAGAAATTCCCGGATATCGACATCATTTTGGGCCCGCATCTCGGCTTCCATCCCAAGATGATCGAGATTGTAGATGAACGAATCCAACAAGTGCTCGATACGCTAAAATTCGAGGAGAAAGCGCTCCCATGACCGATCGAAACGGATCTGTCCGTCCCATCGCCATTTACTATGAACACCCCGAGTGGTTCAAAAAGCTTTTCGAGGAGCTCGACTGGCGGAATATTGCATATCAAAAAATCGAAGCCCACAACCATCGCTTCGACCCGACCGAAACCGAATCACCTTATTCGCTGATTGTAAATAGAATGAGTCCGTCCGCATGGGCGCGCGGGCACACCCATGCGATTCCCTACACACTCGAGTATTGCGCGCACCTCAAGGCGATTGGCGCCAACGTGATCAATGGCTACGAGGCCTACCTCCATGAATTCTCAAAAGTGCGCCAAACCCGCCTGCTCAAAAGCCTGGGCGTCAACCACCCGAAATCAGGGGTGATCAACCACCCCTCCCAGGCTCCGGCGGCGGCTGAGGGATTCAGTTTTCCCGTCATCACGAAGGCGAATATCGGCGGAAGCGGAGCCGGTATACAAAAGTACGATACGCCTGAAGAACTCCAGAGAGCGGCGGATGAAGCGAGTATTGATTTCGGCATCGACAATGTAGCACTCGTTCAGGAATACATCCCGCCGCGTGGAGAGCAAATTGTCCGTGTCGAGGTTTTGAATAGTAAGTTTCTATATGCGATCCAACTGGCTTTGGTGGATCCGAACTCGTTTAATCTCTGCCCGGGCAGTTATTGCCGCCGCAACGAGGAAATTGCATGCGGCGTGAACGGCAGGAGCGCGTTGATTGAGAAGGTCACACCCCCTCAAGAAGTAATTGAAACGGTCGAGAAAATCATGCAAACAGCCGGCATAGAGATCGGCGGCGTCGAATATCTGGTCAGCGATAAGGATGGGGAAATATATTATTACGACATAAATGCGCTCTCCAATTTCGTGGACGATGCGCAAAATGTGATCGGTTTCGACCCCTGGCCGATGATGGCCGACTTCATCCTTGATCGCGCGCAGCACCCAGCTTCTGCACTAAGTGTTTAACGCTCTGAACCAAAGCGCTATGATGGGCCTTCATACTTCTCTATAATGTGGTGTGTTTGAGACAGCCGCCGTATACGCACTCATATCAGCAGTTCTGCTTGCGCTAAGGGATATTTTCGGTCGCTTTGCGGTTCGTGGTATAGACCCCATCACCGGAACGGCCTTTACCGCCATCATCGGCCTACCCGTTCTCTGGTTTGTGTCCGCTGTGAGGGGGGATTTTTCAGACCCTTGGCCGGGCTTGGGCTGGCCTCTTCTCTTCATCGCCATCGCGGGAATTTTCAGGGTCTGCTTTGCGCGCACCATGCTATTCGCCGCCACGCAACACATCGGGTCCGCGCGCACGAGTACCATCGTAGCGACGAATCTGATTTTCGCCGTAATCTTCGGCATCATCTTTCTGGGAGAGGCGCTTACATTCACAATTGGAATGGGCGCCTTTCTGGTGTTTGTCGGATATCTTTTCATCGCCAGGAGCCACACCAATCACAAGCGTGGGGGATCCCAAAATTTCCCGTATGTCGGAATGGGACTGGCACTCGGCTGTGCACTGGCCTTCGGAGCGGCCGCGGTGCTTGTGCGCCCGGCGGTGGGATTCTTCACCTCCGCCAATGAGGCGAACTTTTATTCCAACACTTTCGCGGTAGCGGCCTTTATGCCTTTCCTTTTCCGTAAAGGAAAAATTAACGAAATCAAAAGCTGGACTCCGAGCAACTGGAGGTTTCTCGTTCTGGCCGGTCTATCCGCGAGTCTCGGCGTTACGTTTCTATATCTCGCGCTGGCGAACGCTCCCGTCGTCTACGCATTTCCCATCTCACAATCAAGGCCTTTGTTCGTTATTGCGATATCATGGGTATTCCTCCAGTCTGATGAGAGAATGAACTGGCGGGTAGTGGCGGGCGCGCTCGCCATTTTTACGGGCACAGTTACCCTGATTTTCAACGGATAAGGCATTTTCGCAGCTTCACGAACAACCTCTGGAATCAACCTTTCATTTCCAGCCGAAAATCGCATGTGGTCCCGGGAGGAGCAAAAAACAAGTTGCGGAAGACCATGCCTTGGGCTAAAGTTGAATAAAAATACCTAGTTGCCCCTCCATCAAGGAGAATTCCACGACATGATGAACATTGGGGAAGAAAAATCGGATTCTGTGGTCATCGTTGCGATTGAGGGACGTGTCGACGGCACCACCGCCCCGGAACTGGAAAACCGGATATTGGAAGTCGTCGATCGTGGTGATGTGAATGTTTTGCTTGATTGTGCAGGTATGACATATGTCAGTAGCGCCGGGCTGCGCATTTTTCTCACTAGCGCCAGAAAATGCCAGCAGAGCGGGGGCAGGTTGATGATCTGCTCGCTGCAGCCCGATTGCAAGACAGTTATAGAAACCAGCGGTTTCCATACCGTCATCGATTGCCACGACAATCGTGAGGCAGCCCTCGCGACGGTTTCATAAAGGAGTGCTCCATGCTGACATTTGTCGATGAAATCCTATTGCTTATGCTGGATGACGAGAAAGGTTCGTTCCTCCCCATTCGCGAAAGCACGATGGGATATGTGCTCGCGGGCGCCGTACTCATGGATCTGGCGTTTGCAAACCGCATCGACACCGACCCCAGCCAGTTGATGGTTCTGGACAAAACCCCGATTGGCCACTCGCCGCATGACCGGATTCTCGAAAACATTACGACTTCCAACGAAACCAGGGACACCAAGGCTTGGATCGAAACGATTTCCCGAGAGGCCAGTGAAATCCGCGAGCAGTCCCTCGCTAGCTTGGTCGATACCGGCATTCTGGAATCCCAGGAGGAAAAGTTCCTGTGGGTCTTCCGGGCGCGGAGATATCCGACGATCGATGGCCGCGCCGAGCGCGAAGTAAAGCTGCGCATTACGGGCGTGTTACTGTCGGATGAAACTCCGGATCCCAAAGATGTCGCTATTATCTGTCTTGCCGATGCGTGCAATATCCTGCGCGACGTGTTTTCCGAAAGGGAGATCAATCGGATCCGTCCCCGTATCGATCAGATCCGCAAGCTGGATCTCATCGGTCGTGAAGTCAGTGGAGCGATTCAGGAAATTGAACAAGCGATAATGGCGGCTATGACGCATGCCCACCACTAATCGTCAGGAAATTTGACCGCCTTCTGATGTGAAGGACACAGGAACTTACTTTTATAGACGGTCGATGAGAAATAGGCTTTCCATTTCACTTAATCACAAGCGTCATGCGCGAATGTGCCACATGCCTCTTGCCTAAATACTACCGTTATTCCGTCTGCGCACCAAATTCACGGAGCGTATAGAAAGCACCAGTTCGTTATCCTGGTTGAAAGTCTTGAAATCCATGAGGACAATCCCGCGTTCAGGCTCCGAGCGGGACGCTCTTGTCTCGATGACTTCCGCTTCGACCCGCAATGTGTCACCAGGACGAACGGGCTTCACCCAGCGGATGGAATCCATGCCGGGTGAACCCATGCCCGTGGTCCCGATGACGCCCGTATCGATGAACAGACGAAACGAGGTTCCGATCGTATGGAACCCACTGGCGATAATGCCGCCGTATGGAGACTCGGCAGCCGCTATCTCATCGATATGGAACGGCTGCGGGTCGTACAGTTCGGCGAATTCTATGATTTCTTCTGCGGATAGCGTTTTTTCTTTCGTGTGAATTTTTTCGCCGACCCTGAAATCCTCAAAATATTTTTCTTCCATCAAAGACATCCTTGAAGTCTCATGTTATCGCGAGGCGCCGGGGTATTTCTTCTCTGCTTCCTCGGCCCCTTGCGCCATGTTGTAATCTTCATCCAACTCCCCCGTTCCGGCCGGGAATTTCACAGTGAAGAAAGTAGCTTCCCCACCGACGGCCCTGCTCCTGTGGTTCGTATACCTGGGGATGTGAATCAAATCCCCACGCTCCACGATTTTGTCTTCCTCATCGAGTATATAGTGCAACTTGCCATCCAGAATGAGCGTGAACTGCTCTTCATTCGGGTGCATGTGCAGTGGGGGACCCTCCCCTTCCGGCTTCGTGACGATGCCGACTTTCATGAATTCGCCCACAACGCTTTTCGCCCTGACTTTGGGATTCGTTTTGCTGTTGCTCTCCTTCATTCCTTCAATTTCGTAAAAAGGCATGCGTATTTATCTCCGTTTGTTGGAAAAATCTATAATTCTTCATACTCACTGATAGACATGGGTAATGGGACCGGCTCTTTTCGTTTCGCGGAAACGTCCATCGCCATGGTGAGCAGGAGATTACTGTGTCCGTCCTGCACGGTAGCGTGCGGCGTGTCGAGCCCCGTGTAAACGCGGCCGAACCAGGCGTTGGTTTCTTCCCGCATCGGGCCCCAGAGTTGCTCGAAAACAACATCTCCAGGAGGATAGCTCGTCAGAAAATCCACATTTCGCTTCACATCGGGCGTGTAGCCTGCCGGTTGCGCATTTTCACTGGCAAGAACCAAATCCCTATGCGTGTCGTCGATAGTGAGAACGCCCTCTGTGCCCACGATGCCGATTTCCAGGCTATAGACAGAGCCGGGCCAAACCGTCGGCAACGCCCATGAGATATTCATGCTCCATATCGTGCCATCATCAAAACTAAAAATGCCCAAGGTCGCGTCTTTGGTGCCATAGGACGCGCCAAGCGCCTTATCCATAGAACGGGCATAGATTTCGACAGGCGTTTTCCCTTCCATCAGCCACATGCAGATATCGAGGCTGTGCGTTCCCGAGACGACCATCGGCGTGAGTATGCCTCGGTATTCCGTTTTTTCCACTGTAGCGATGGGCACCAGACGGTTCATGAAGGCTCTGGTAACGACCGTGGTGACGTCCCCCAGCTGGCCGGTGCGAATCTTTTCCTTGGCGACCAGAAATCTTCTTCTGAAACGCTGGGTATAGCCAATTACCGCATCGAGCCCCGCATCTTCGATGGCTTTAAGTACCCGGGCCGAATCGGCCGCATTCGTAGCCAGCGGCTTTTCAATGAACATATCATGGCCCCCATCCACAGAAGCCAAGATGGGGCCGACATGCTCGTTCTCTTCGGTGGCGATAATCGAGGCCGTCACTTCCGGCCGGGCCAAGAGTTCCTTGTAGTCCGTTGTGAAAAAATCGGCATTCGTATCATCGGCGAGTTTTCTCCCCACTTTCTCGTTGATGTCACAAAGGCCCAGCCACTCGACGCCCGGATAATCACGGGCGAATTCAGCACGAACTCTTCCGATAGTCCCGCAACCAACGATCGCCAGACCGATGGGCTTCCTTTTTCCATTTTCAGTATTCATTCACTACTCCCTGATAGGTACGATGAAATACTCATGATATGTGCTCCAGTCTGACTTCCTAATCAGCGGGAAAACATAACAGGCACGCAAAATCGCCATATAATCAAAACTAGTCTTTGATCTCTACGCGAATTGCTTTGAGAGGTTTGTCTCCATGATTCTCGACTGCGTGCAAACCCTCTCTGCCCAACCAGAAAGGGATACCTTCTTTGCGATCTTCGCTGATGGCGCAGGGCTCGCCTTTCTCGTTGTAATAGGTGAGTTTCGGAAAACTCATGATGGTGAACACGCTCTCCCATTTGTGCGTGTGCTCTTTTTCCAGTTCACCAGGCTGAATCGTCACCCGCAAAACGCGAACCCGTTCGTTTTCGAAAATAATTTCGTGATTGTCAGGGGCCGCGATTACGGCATCCAACTCTTCAGGCGTTCCGGGAATGTATGGAGGCCTACTTCCTGTAGCATTTTCGCTCATGTTCTAACCCTCCTATGAGATTACAATCACGTAAATCACGTGAATAATGATTTCGGCAGCATGGCGTGAACTCCTTTCACGCCGTTTACGATTTGAGTAACCCTCAAGTCAACGGCGAGGCTGCAAAGCGTATAAGCATCATCCTTGCTCATGCCGCGCAACTCTCCCAGGAATTTTATCGTCTCCCGCAGCGCCATTTTGGCCGCATTATCGAGGATGGGGTCGAACCCCATCAGGATATAATGCGTGTCGGTTTCTGCGCGGGGATTTTCCAGGCGCATGTCTTTTCTAAGGATAATTTCCATCGTTCCCGAGAGGCCCGTTTCAATGGCCGTCAAACAGGCTTCCCCGTCTCCCTGGCAGCCATGCCCGTCGCCTACGGAAAACAATGCGCCATCGTTGAAAATCGGAAAATACGCTATGGAACCCGAGATGAGTTCCTTGTTGTCCAGATTCCCGCCCCAGGCGCTTGGGGGATAACTCCCCACACGGCCTACGGCAGGTGGAGGCGCAACGCCGAAGTTTCCGAAATATGGCCTGAGGGGCACCTTGACGCCCGCACCCCAGTCTCCCGTTTGCGCTTCCAAATCGAGGTCCACGATTACGGCGCGGGTATACGGAAAATCCTCTGGCAATCCGCCCATCATCGGCCTGATGGCGTTATATCCCCAGTCATACCGCGTCTTGACCTCATGGATGCGGACTTCGAGCACGTCCCCAGGTTGCGCGTCTTCGATGGCGACGGGACCCGTCATGATATGGGGGCCAAGCTCTTGGGGGACCCGTGCGATGATATCTCTCAAATTCTGGGACGCACGGTCCCCGAGTTGCGCCAGATATTCCTCCCGGCCCGATTCTGTATGAACCTCCAGCGTGTCGCCAGAGCGAATCCGCATCACCGGCTCAAGAGAAGCATCGTAAAAACCCCAATGGACATTGTCCGGGTTCGCGATAAGTTCATGAGTCGCCATCAACACACTCCTTCGTCAAGAATACTCTTCGGCAGCATCGCATGAACGCCTTTTACCCCGTTCACAATCTGCGTAATGCGCAGATCCACCGCCAGGCTGCAAAGCGTATAGGCATCATCTTTGCTCATGCCGCGAAGTTCCCCTAAAAACCGAATCGTTTCTCTTAGCGCCATTTTGGCTGCATTATCGAGAATGGGGTCGAACCCCATGAGGATATAGTGCGTGGGCGTCTCCGCGCGGGGCATTTTCAGACTCAAATCCTTTCGGACGATGAGTTCGATCCTTGCGGACATACCGCATTCCAGCGCCGAGAGGCAACTCTCCCCGTCTCCCTGGCAGCCGTGTCCATCGCCTATGGCGAACAAAGCGCCATCCTGGAATACGGGAAGATATACGCGAGAGCCGGCGATGAATTCCTTGTTGTCCATGTTTCCGCCCCAGATTCCCGGCGGAGTAGACGGAACACGGCCAAAATCGCTGGGTGGAGCCACACCGAAATTACCGAAATAGGGCCTGAGCGGCACCTGCACACCTGCTCCCCAATCCCCTGTATTCGCCTCCTTGTCGATTTCCACGATTACTGTTCTTGAATACGGGAAATCCTCAGGCAAGCCACCCGCCAGGGGCCGGATGACGTTGAAGCCCCAGTCATAGCGCGTCCATATATCTAGAAATCTCACCTCCAGGACGTCCCCGACCACGGCCCCTTCCAACGCGATGGGACCAGTGAGGATATGGCCTCCCAGGTCTCTCTTTCCTCGATCGGCGATGTCTCGCAAGCTTTGAGACGCTCTTTCCCGAATCGGAGTCTCCAGAGTCCGTATGCCCGGTTCGGTGTGAATTTCTATCACATCACCCGAATCGACAGTGAGAACCGGAGAAAGACCGGCATCATAATAACCCCACTGTATGTTGTCGGGGCCTTGCGCAATCACATGTTCGGCCACTGGCGGACCCTTCCAGAAATGGAATTCATTCGAACAATGATTTTGGCACCATGGCGTGAATCCCCTTGGTGCCGTTCACGATTTGGGTGACACGCAGGTCTACCGCCAGGCTGCACAACCTGTACGCATCGTCCGGGCTCATGCCACGAAGCTCACCTAGGAACTGAATCGTCTCCCGCAAAGCCATCTTTGCCGCGTTATCTAAAATCGGGTCAAACCCCATCAAAATGTAGTGAGACTCCGTCTCCGCGCGTGGGGTCTTGATATTCATGTCCTTGCGGACGTTCATCTCGAAAGTGCCAATGAGGCCCATCTCGATTCCGTTGATGTTCGCCTCGCCATCCCCCTGGCAACCGTGCCCGTCGCCTACTGAGAACAAGGCGCCTTCGTTGAAAACCGGCAAATAAATCGTCGAGCCTGCCGTGAATTCCTTGCAATCCGTATTACCACCCCACTCTCCTGGAGGAGACGACGGTACACGTCCAAGCTCCGGTGCGGGCGCTATTCCGAAGTTTCCGAAAAAAGGTCCGAGTGGCACCTTGACTCCCGCGCCCCAGTCACCCGTTCCACTCTCCTCGTCAATCTCGACAAGTACGACTCTGGTATAAGGAAAATCCTCCGGCAGACCACCCACCAAGGGCCTGAAGCCATTATAACCCCAGTCATAGCGGGGTTTGACCTCTTGAACCTTGATCTCCAGCACATCGCCGGGCTCGGCGCCCTTGACCGCCACCGGACCCGTCATGATGTGCGCCCCGGGCCCCTGTTCCATTGTCTCCAGGATCCGCCTTAGATTTCCCGAAATTCTCTCGGGATGTTTTTCCAGAAAATCCTTGCGTCCAGATTCGGTTTTCACTACGAGCGTATCGCCGGAAACAATCGTCAAGACGGGAGCAAGGGCGGCATCATAAAAACCCCAATGGCAAGTATCGACGGTGGTATCCAGTTCATGCGTGGCCACAAGCACCCCTCCCCTTCATTCACAGTGATACAAAAAATATCCTGGAAGGATATCGTCAGGCGTCCATTGAATCCCCGGACAATTATCATCCGGTTATATGTTCTGGATTCGCCGTCGACTCTATCATCCAGGGACTTGAAGATCAAAAATCCACTTGTTGAATATATTCAAGCAAGAACTGCGTTCACGAGCGCAGGCAACACATTGCCCGTTTTTCCTTGAATCCGTATGTCCGCTTTGGCATCGAAGCGTGTGGGGCCTTCGTTCACGATGATGAGGCGCGCCCCTGCTTTTCTAGCGCGCTCGGGCAAGCCGCCTGCCGGCCTGACCGCCAATGAGGAGCCGGCAACCAGGAATACTTCGGCCGCTTTGGATGCTTCAACGGCTCTGGACAACTTTTCCGGGGACAACCCCTCTCCGAAGAAAACAGCATCCGGCTTCAGCAAGCTCCCACAATCCTCACATTTTGGTATCGCTTCGCCGCCCTGAACCCGCGCGTGCACCTCGGGACGAGGCAATTTCGCTCCACACCCCACACAAACACATACATGACTCGTTCCGTGCAACTCCACAACCTTTTCCGGATCATGACCCGCTTTTTGGTGAAGTCCATCCGTATTCTGCGTCACGAGCAATTTCAGATGGTCGTGCCGGGACAACCTCGCCAGGGCAAAATGCCCACTGGAAGGCGGGGCGTTTCGAACCAAGTTGTACCCATCCTGAGCCACCTCCCAGTAGCGCCTTCGTATGTCCTCCGAAGCGAGCCAACGACGAATTTCGAAATCCTTGGGATCGAATCGATCCCAGATCCCACCTTTTGACCTGAAATCGGGAATACCGCTTTCGGTGCTAATGCCAGCGCCGGTAAGGCACACGGTCGAGTGAGATTCCACAACCCATGCCGCCGCTTGCTCGATGAGTTTTTCCTGGAAATCACCCAATCTTCTTCCCCGGGTTGAAATAAATAATAACAATAACAACAATGAGATGTGAAATTCAGCCGTCAATTGATGTATGGTACGCAAGAATAGAGCATGTGCAAACAATAAGTGATGAATCGTGGGGATAAGAAAATTGTCTGACGCGAAAAAGCACTTGTTCAGATCAACAACACTTTTCACTCTTCTCGCCTTGGGGATGGGCTTGTCCGGCTGTGCAAATTCCCTTCTCCCTAAGGTGAATGAAAGTTCCGTTAAAATCCTGAAAACCGCCATTGTAGTGGAATTTACCCAACTGACCAGCGAATTCGACCAACTCGACCAAAGTGGCGATCTGGAGCTTTGCGCTCCCCTGCGATTCGGAGTAGCGCGTTATGCCGTTTATCAGGCGGTAGAGGAGAAAAGAACCGCCTCTATGGCGCAACTGACTCGATTCATCATGAGAGCGCGGGCGGCCATCAAGCGCGCAGAAGAGAAAATGCAAAAAAAACAATGTGTCGATAAGGATGGGGATGGACTCACTGACCTTACGGAATACCGGAAATATAAAACGAAACCTGATAATTTCGACACCGATGGGGATAAAATTTCCGATGGCGAGGAAATCCGCCGGTTTCGAACCAACCCGCTCAAAGCGGATACGGATGGCGATCTTCTCGACGATGGGGACGAGATATCACGCGGCTTGAGTCCGCTCCTCGCCGATAGCGATGGGGACGGATTCATCGACGGCATCGAAATCGCCAATGGTTCGAACGCGCGCGATGCGTGTTCTCAACCCCTGGATGCGCAAAATCTCGACCGACTGCGCGAATGCGGCCCAAAACAGATTCCCGCCAAACCGGTTCAAGTTCAAACACCGAAAATACGAACTCCGTTGCCCGCACCCAAAGTAAAACAAAATTCGAAGAAGAAAAGGAAGCTCAAGGCCCAAAAACCGAAAACGAGGCCCTCCCCCAAGCCTCCCGGAGAACGAGCCTCAAACATCGAAAAAGTGAATTTCAAAGAGAGAAAATCAAAACCTACCCTCAATGGCAACGGCTCGCATCCTGAACGGAAAACTCAGGTGAATCGAACCCGCCAGGCCAGCGTGGCCACTCCTGCAGACAAAGAGTCTCAAAATGAGATCACAGATGCGAAAAGAAATCATCTTCCTGAGAAACCACAGGATGCAAATCTACAGATCTTGAAGAAAGTGAATCCATCGGGAGTACAAATAAAAACAAATCCCGAAGAATCACCGAGCCTCACACCCAATTCGGCTTTACTCATGGAAAACCAGGGAAAAACGGATAATCCAGCTACGGTTCCGCCGACACCCGAACCTCCAAAGCCAGCGAAGAAAAAGAACTTTCCTTCTACGCATGAAGCCTTCCCCTCCACGATTTTTTTGAGGTTGTGGTAGAGTCAAAACTGATGTCTCTGGTAAATAGATACGCCTTAATCTTTGCGGCCACATGATGCGTATGATTCGGCGCCGAACGTTGAAAATTATCGCATTGCGATTTGTATTGTTTTCATCAGCTGGAAAAGAAGAGAATAGGAGAAAAGAACATGACGGAGCAGAAAACAGTCCTGAACCGATTTAGCCGGCGCATCACCCAGCCACCCTCGCAGGCCGCCTCTCAGGCTATGCTCTACGGTGCGGGTCTGGATGAAATCGACATGAAAAACCCCCAGATCGGTATCGCCAGCATGTGGTGGGAGGGAAATTCCTGCAATTTTCACCTCAATCGGCTTGCTGAATACATCAAGCAAAGCGTGAACGCCGAGAAAAAAATGGTCGGACTCATTTTCAATACGATCGGAGTGAGCGACGGAATCTCAATGGGCACAGAGGGTATGAAATACTCTTTGCAGTCTCGAGATCTCATTGCCGATTCGATCGAGACCGTCGTCGGCGCGCAATGGTATGACGCTCTGGTTACATTGCCCGGGTGCGACAAGAACATGCCCGGCTCCATCATGGCCATGGCGCGGCTCAACCGGCCCAGCCTGATGGTTTATGGCGGCACCATCAGCCCTGGGTTTCTGAATGGAGACAAGCTGGACGTGGTCTCCGCCTTTCAAGCCTACGGCGAATACTTCTCGGATAAAATCGACGAAGAACGTTTCCAGTCGGTCATCCGGCATGCCTGCCCGAGTGGCGGCGCCTGCGGGGGCATGTACACGGCGAACACGATGTCCTCATCCATCGAAACGCTAGGCATGAGCCTGCCCTACAGTTCATCGAATCCCGCCATGAGCGAGGACAAGAAAAACGAGTGTCTCGACGTGGGAAAAGCCATTTATCACCTGCTCGAAAACGACATCAAGCCCAGCGATATCATGACAAGAGAAGCATTCGAGAATGCGATCACCATCATCATGGCGCTCGGCGGCTCGACGAACGCCGTCCTCCATTACATCGCCATCGCCAAGGCTGTCGGGGTCGAATTCACGATCGACGATTTTCAGGAAATCAGCGACAGGACGCCATATGTCGCGGATTTGAAGCCCAGTGGACAATTCGTCATGGAAGACCTACACGACGTCGGCGGCGTACCGGCCGTCCAAAAACTTCTCTTGAAAGAAGGCCTGCTTCACGGTGATTGCCTCACCGTCACGGGCAAGACACTCGGCGAGAATATCGAAGCCCTGCCCGACCTCCTTTCCGGCCAGAAGATCATCGTGCCGCTTGCCTCCCCTATCAAGAAAACGGGACACCTCCAGATTCTCTACGGGAACCTCGCGAGTGAGGGCGCTGTCGCCAAGATTACAGGTAAAGAAGGCGAGCGCTACGAGGGCCCTGCGCGCTGCTTCGATTCCGAGGAAGACGCTCTCAAAGGACTGGAAGAAAACAGAATTCAAAAGGGAGACGTCGTCATCATCCGCTACGAAGGACCCAAGGGCGGCCCCGGAATGCGGGAGATGCTGACGGTTACGTCCGCAATCATGGGAGCCGGACTCGGGAACGACTTGGCCCTCATCACGGACGGCAGATTCTCAGGTGGCACGCATGGTTTCGTCGTCGGACACGTCACGCCCGAAGCCCAAACCGGTGGTCTGCTAGCTCTCATTGAAGACGACGATATTGTTTTGATTGACGCCCAGAACCGCGTCATGGAGCTTAAGGTGCCCGAGGAAGAGATAAAGCAGCGACGGCAGAACTGGAATGCACCTCCGATAAAATTCACGAAAGGTACACTCTACAAGTACGCCAAGTGCGTATCTTCCGCGTCGGAAGGATGCGTGACGGACGAGTAGGCACAGACCCAAAAAAGAGGGGAGTCGTTTTCTCCCCTCTTTTTTGGATGCAATGCCGTCTACGATCCGCCGCTGTTCTTACTCCGGTTGGCGAATTCCTTAAAATACCCTCCGATGGAGGAAGCAGCCCAGTCAAAACCAATCTCCTGGGCTTTTTGCAGCACCTCGTCTCCGCTCAAGTCTTCTTCTTCGGCCAGATGAACAAGCGAGCAAATCCCGGCTCGCCCAATGCCTTTTCAGTGAACGTATACCGGACCGTCTTTCCTGGCCTCACGGAGCGCTTCATGGATTTGTCCCGATAAGGCATCATTCATGTTTGCGGCGTTCACGGGAATATTCACAAAGTTCATTCCTAACTCTTGGGCCGCCTCCTGCTCCGCATCGGGCGGCAACTCCGGTTCTTCCTCATCGGCGAAACGCAAATTGACCAGGGTTTTTATCCCATTATCCGCCAGATGCTCCAGATCCTTCCGCCCTGGCTGGCTTCCGAACACCAGATTTTCTGCCAACTCAAAGTAGTCCATACCTTTTTCCCTCAACAATATAGTTAGATTCGTTGCACCAGTTCCCGACAACGAAGCAGGCAGGTCGCTTTTTCATCTTCTTCGTCGCGCTTATAAATTCCAAGAAGATTGTTGATCATTCTCTCCACGATACGGCGAGGAGGGGTTTCCTGTAAAAACCGCATATCGAAATGATACCCGAGGCTCCGCACAATCGCCGCGCAATCCCCTACGCTCAAGCGCTTCCCCCTGTCGAATGGATCTAAAAATATGGGTTGCTCATCACCTTGGTATTTCACGATAAAATGTCCCGGCATTCCAACTCCGTGAAAGGGAAGCCCCAATCGAGCGGCAAGAATCAAATACAATGCGGAAAGCGATATGGGGATTCCGAGCCTGCGCGCCAAAACGCGATTCATGAAACTGTTCTGCGCATCATAATAATTATCCCGCTCGCCATCGAAACGAAGCTCCCCGTGTAGATACTCCACGAATTCGTCGACAATGGCGTCGGCTTTAGTTATCCCCTTCAATCGACTCCGCAAATGATTTTCCATGCTGAGTAGTTCGTCTTTTTTCATCTCCATGTTTTCAAGCGGATGGCCGAAAGACGCCAGCAAGAAGCACGCGTCTTCCAAATTCACATCTTCCACCGAAGAAAGAGACCAACCCGAAAAAGCAGTTTCGATTTGCCCGTAATGGAATTCCATGAGCGATGGCGGCAGTATCACATGACCCGCATCATTTTTTTTCAGTATGCCCAGGAGTCTTTTTTGCTCATCGGCCGAGAATTCCGAAACCTGGCGGTCCAAAGCTTCCGTCACGCCCGGTGAATCATCGCCCAGCAAATGACAAATGGCCTCTAATTGCGAATCACTTAATGACAAAATAGCGTCCTTAGATTGAGCAATTGTCTCCCACCCTACCCATGCCTTTGAATTATGGTATTATCATTCGAACTTATCCACAATTCGCGCTCGACGGGAGTAATCGCATGTCCACGTATGCCGATGTGGTGGCGGAGGTTCTTCTAGATGCGGGTATCGAATTCATATTCGGTGTTCCTGGAAGTTTAAGTTCCGTCGAACTTATTGAGGCTGCGAGAAAGCGGAACATTCGCTACATCCTTTGCAGCAACGAGAGCAGTGCGGCCGTGAAGGCGGGCACGTACGGCATCATGACGGGACGACCGGGAGTCGTGAGTACGGGCGTCGGGCCGGGGGCGGCTGCCGTCCTCCACGGCGTGGCGAACAATTATCTCGAACGCGCACCCTGCCTCATTTTGACCGACCGTTTTTCAGATGAGCAGTTCCACCGTGAGGGTCGGCAAAAACTCGACCAGGATCGGTTGCTGCGCCCTATCACGAAAGCCACCATCAAGCTCGCAAAAGACAACGCCGCGGTAGCCATCAGGCGCGCACTGGCCTTGACCGTAGAGGGAAGGCCTGGTCCCGTGCATGTAGACCTTCCCTACGACGTCATGCTGGCGAGCGCTGAAGAAAACGATTTCCCCCCTAAGGAAGCCCCACAAAAATTTATCCGCCGCACCGGCTCGGCTCACCCTGGCATCGTCACAACTCTCGACGCAATCTCGGAGTCGAAAAACCCGATAGTGATAGCAGGCCTTCAGATAAACCGCTCGGGAAGAGAAGCAGAAAAGGAATTCGTATCTTTCACCGAAAAACTCGGAGCGCCCGTACTCGCCGCACCGTCAGCTAAGGGCATTTTGCCGGAAAACCATCCTCTCGCCATGGGCACCTTCCGGGGCGCACCCTCTGAGCGAGAATTGATAGGCAAGTCGGACCTGTTCATTCTGGTGGGCTTCGACACGGTGGAAGTGTTCGCCCCCGGAAATTGGGAATATCCCCAGAAAGTGATCAATTTGGATGAAGTGCCGCATCTCGATGATTTAATTCGGCCGGAAATAGAAGTCGTCGCTCATCTCGCCGATATTCTTAGAGAGTTGAGCGCCTCCGTCACCTCCAACCATGTCTGGAACACAGAGGAGATGGACTCCTATAAGAAAATGAGGCAATCCGCCTTGTTCCCTACCGGAGAAGGCTTGATGCCCGGCGCCGTCATTCGGATTGCGCGGGAATGCCTCCCCGACAACGGCATCATGACTGCTGATGCGGGAAGCCATAAAGTACTCGCCAACGACATATGGGAGACGAGGCGCCCTCTGGGTTATCTGACCTCCAGCGGGCTGGGTTCGATGGCTGTTGCAACGCCAGCCGCCATGGCCGCCAAATTAACCGAGCCGGGCACGCCTGTTGTCTGCCTCACCGGCGATGGAGGTTTTCTCATGCGGATTGGCGACATGGAAGTCGCCGTTCGAGAAAATATCCCCTTCGTCACCGTCGTATTCAACGACCGCTACCTGAACCTGATCAAAATCAAGCAGGACAACCGATCTTTCCCGCGCCTTGGCACCGAGTTCCGCGATACCGACTATTCATCCGTGGCGAAAGGACTGGGTTGTGAGGGCGAGAGAGTTTCTTCTGAAGAAGAGTTGAAAGATGCACTAAAGCGCGCATTTTCATCCGATAAACCCTGGGTCATCGACGCCGTCATCAATCCCGACGGTTATGTAGCTGTAAAAGACGTACGCGCGGAATAATGAAAATTTTTTGCTTGACACAATTCTCTCAACAACGCATGTTATACACTATCTCGTTCTCCAAGATGGGGGAAAGCTGCATTTCCCTGTGAATCAGAGCCCAGGCAGGGGGCTGGGCATGATATCCTCGACCTCTTGAGGGGTCTCCGCGCGGGAGGATTGTAGGTGCCAGAAGGAACAGTTAAGTGGTTTAGCGACAAAAAAGGGTATGGCTTCATTTCTCGGGAAGATGGCGACGACATCTTCGTTCACTTTTCCGCCATTGTTGCGGATGGATTCAAATCACTGAAAGAAGGTGAAAAGGTCACATTCGAGATCACCCAAGGTCCTAAAGGACTTCAGGCGGCGAATGTAACCAAACTAGAAGAATAACTTTCCTCCTTATCATCGTACATCTTATCGGGTAAATGTTACTCACAGGCCTCGGTATACTTTAATATCGCCTGAGCGGCATTTTCCCCGCTTCTCACCGCACCCTCCACGGTGGCCGGCAGGCCCGTGCGAGTCCAGTCTCCAGCCAGAAAAAAACCTTCTATCGGAGTTTTCGTATCTATCCGGTACCTTTGCTCCGCGACTCCGTTCCCCCAGGTGGCCGCACGCTCCCGCACCACCAAAACATCCCGAATGGGGTTAAGGGGAATCATGCGTTTCAGGCAATCACGTGCAGACGACTCGATGGTCGACCGTTCTGCGGATGCGATGGAATCCTCCGCTCCGGCCAACAGACACACCAGATTCTTCACGTCTACTCCACTTGCCTCCGGACGAAACAGCCAGTCCCACTCCTCATTAACAATCGCTTCGAAAGGAGGCCCCTCATCCGGTTCTTCAAGCCAGCAATATGCGCTGGCAATAGGCCCCGGGCGCAACTTTCCCAGATTCGAAAAAGGCGCCCGCTCACCGAGTTCTCCACCCAGCAGTCTGCCAAGGGCGTCGGGCGGCACAGCGGAAATGACTGCGGCAGCACCCAAGGTCTCGCGCTCTTTCAAAATCACACCTTTGATTGTCGAATCATGGATTTCAAGACCGACTGCGGACTGCTGAAGCCTCACTTCTCCACCGAGTTGACGGATGCGTTGAGCCGCTCTGTTCGCCCACATAGTACCCAATGCCTTCATCGGGACTCCCAGGGCGGCTCCTTTCGGCCCATCGGAGAAGGCTTCCCGAATCACTGCCTTGAACAATGCCGCACTCCCATCCTCCAATGGCAAGTTCAACACCGCGCGCGCAAACGGCTCCCAAAACCAGCGCACCGTTTCTTCCTTCTGGCCCAGTCGCCCCAGCATTTCACGCATGGATTCATTCGGGTATTCATCATTCGAATTGGAAATAATCTTTGACAGACCTATCAGAAGATTCAATTTCGCCCATAACCGGGGGCCTCGCCATTTAAGCAAGCCCTGAAGTTGCGCCAAAACTCCTCCATCCTCCGGAAATGACAATTGCGTCCGTCTGGGTGACTCCGCTCCCCGAATCCGGTAATTCACCTCCAGAGAGGGTGAGAACAAAACATCATCTACGGCGCCCACCCTCTCCAGCAATGAGCGCAGCGCCGGGTTGGCTGCCATGAACAAATGCGGGCCCCAGTCCAACTCCAGGCCCGTGGATGAGTGCATGAAACTGCGCGCCCGGCCGCCGAGAAGCTTCCCCGCCTCGAGCACGATGACTTTGACCCCCGACTCGGCAAGACGCAAGGCGGCGGACAGGCCCGCTGCTCCGGCTCCGATGATGATAACCGGCCTCTCGAATCCGCCAAGCTCAGTCATTTACGCTTCCAGGAAACAGCGAAGCGCTTCTAGTAGTTTTTCCCTGGACTTCAAAGAGGGGCGATAATGCATGTGCCGAAAATGATTCTTCTCCATCTCACTCAGAAGTCTCCGATAAATCCGGCCCATGATTCTGGCGGGAAGAAGGTTCTCTTTTTTCTCATGGCGCAAGGCTTCATTCGCCCGCTCATAATATATACGCGCCTGATGCGCCAAGAACCGAAGAAGGCTCAAAACTTGAGAAGTATCATTTTTGTCTTTCAAATCGGAGACGGATACTCCATATTTCTCCATTTCACTTCTCGGAATATAAATACGCCCCTCCTCGGCATCTTCCCAAACATCTCGCAAAATGTTCGTCAACTGCAGCGCTCGTCCCAAACAAACAGCGTATTCTTTCGCAAATTCCGATTTCGCACAAAAAATTCCCAGGCACGCCAGCCCTACTGCGGATGCCACTTTGTCACAATATTTTTCAAGGTCCGAGAAATTTTCAAATCTGCTTTCTTCCAAATCCATCGCCACGCCATCACAAATCGCCCGAAAATGCTCCGGCGGCAAGTCGAATTTCCGCGACGCCCAAGAGAGTTCCCCGATTATCGGGTGGGATGGACTTTCCTCGCCAAACCGATCCAGCGCCTCTTTCCATTCGGCCAGCGAGGTTTTTTTGCCGGATATCTCGCCCGGTTCATCGGCGATGTCGTCGGCCATGCGGCAATATGCGTAAACTGCTGTAATGGCACGCCTTTTCTCCGCAGGTAGGCTGAAAAAAGACAGATAAAAATTCGACCGGCTCGCCCGAATGAACCAGCGGCAGTAAGCGCGGTTCAATGTTTCTTCTGCCTGCCGATCTACATTGGATTCGAGTCGATAGACCGGGCGAAACGCAGCAAGCAGTGACTTGGCCTTATCCCGGCCATTCAAAAGCGGCGAGCCTGCGCAAACATTCCAATTCTCACGGGAAACCGAGTCAAGCGCCGCGACGCCGCCACGCCAAATCGCACGAAGTTCACGGCCCAATGCGCCGCGGGTCAGGTACAAAAGGGGCAGGCCCTGCTTGAAGAGGTGCTTTGTCCTCTTTATCTGAAAGACCAGGAACGCGCGCAGTTGAGGCGTCGCCACGTCCGCGATCAAATCTTCTTCCGAGACGGCGAACCGTTTCATCTCATCCTGCGGCATGTAGACGATGCCGCGTTCGGCATCTTCTTTCACGTCTTGTAAGTGATTCGCAATCTGCAATGCCGTGCAGATGGCATCCGACGCGCGAAAGGCCTCGTCATCACGTATCCCGTGCAACATGAGAACGATTCTTCCGACAGGATCCGCCGATCGGCGGCAATAATCGAGCAAGGCTTCATAATTCGGGTACCGGAGAACCGTGACGTCTTGTTTGAACGCCGAAAGCAGATCCAGAAAAGGTTTCAAGGGCAATCCGAATTGTTGAATCGTGTGGGAGAGCGCTATGAAAATATCTGTTTCAGCGACACCCTTCTCAGCCAATAACAGCTTCTCTTCCCATACATCCAGGCGAGCAAGGCGCTCATCAATGGGCCTTGTCGTATCCGCGATATCATCGGCGCCTCTGGCGAATGCGTAGACCGCAGCCACGTGCGGCCTTATCTTCTTCGGCAGCAACTTCGAGGCGACGGGAAAATTCTCGTAGTGGCCGACTACGATTTTCATGCACGTATCATAAGCGGCGCTTAAATCAGCCTCAGAACTATTCTTAACCTCTTTGCCTGAATCCTTTATTCCCTCGCCATTCATGAGAGATTCTATCAACTGCGCATCCGCCGGCAGGAATTCAAAATCCCCCAATGAGGCAGGATTCACCCATTCATGTCCCGCCACTCCCAAATTCTTCGCCACTCCCCTTTCCCATTCGCAACCATAAAAGCGAAGATGAACATCTCTATCGGGATAACGATGGCGGGTCTCCCAATGAAGACTGCCAACACGCACTTCGATGCCCAGTTCCTCGCGAATCTCCCGTTGCAAGGCTTCACAGGGATCCTCACCATCTTCTATTTTACCGCCGGGAAACTCCCAAAAACCCGGCATGTGACCACCCGCCGGACGCTGACAGATGAGAATACGCCCCTCGTTCCAGACAATACCGGCGACGACGCTTAGCTCTGAAGCGGCGGCTTCGCTCTTCATTCCGTCTCCATGGGTTCAATACTGCGCATCTTGACTCTGCGCATCTCCGATAATCGGTCTAAGAACGCTTGAAAATACAATAGGTTCCGCCAGGGGCACCGCTTCGGCCAATTCTTTTTCATTCTCAAAATACTCGCCCGGCAGGACCAATCCCGGCATCCGCAGCTTGATCGAATCCTCTGAAAACGGCCAAGGAGATATTTCCAGATCGTCCATCTTAGCGGTTTTCACTTTCAAGCCACTTTGCCTCAAGGGGTGGATGGCGTCATCGGGTGGGGTGATTTCCGGCGCCCGGCACGCCAATAGGGATAACGTATCGCAAACCCTCAGCAAAGACACGGAATTTTCGATTGCTCCTTTGTGCCCCGCTTCAATCAGGGGGTCCAACATTTTCTGCCGTTTCGATTCAGTGCGTATGAACCCGTTCAGTACTCTGGACACTTCACCGGGCGAACCCCTTCTCCCTCCCTCGGCGAGCGAAGAGAAGTGAATGCTGACCAGATAACCAGAAAACGGATGAAATGACGCGCAGGAATCAATTCCCTCCGACCAAATCTCAACCGCCTTGTCCGCCGTTATGCCGAAAAAACTGTAGGGCAGTTTCGTCATTTCATCCCATCTCGGCGTAGCATCCGAGCGGCACCATCCAACGTCATGGTTATCGATGGCGAACAACACTTTTTCTCTGAGCTCATCCGGCGGTGAGGGAAGCGATTCTATTCCTATCCAATTTCGCGCAATCGTACCCGCGGCCCGGGCGTGGTCATGTTGACTGATGAGGCGAACATGGTTATCTCGCGGACAAACTATCATTTGAGACACCAATAACGGCGGAGATTACATTCCCAATCCGTTGAATCAACTGGTACAAGACTCAGGAATATTTTATTTCGCCGATGAAAAATGTAACAACCGCCATAACGACAAACAAGAAAAATCAAGTTAACTCATCATCCACTTGAACAAACGTGTGCAAAACACATAATTTTGCTACAAGTCAGTATATATTCTTGTCCTGGAAATAAGGAAATCGCGCCAAACCATGAATCAAAAAAATTCCCCGCAGGATCCCGGCTCTGTCGGCCTCACGAAAACGCGGACCATAGCCCTTCCCGAGCCGTTTCGGACCGATTCCGGCGAAACATTGCCCGATGTCCAGGTTGCCTATGAAACATATGGAGAACTCTCTCCCAGCGCCGATAACGCCGTTTTGGTCATCCATGCGCTCACGGGCGACGCACACGCAGCCGGCTTCCACAACCCAGACGACCCGCGCCCAGGCTGGTGGGACCCGATGATCGGCCCCGGCAAAGCCATCGATACCCGAAAATACTTCGTCGTCTCCTCGAACAACCTGGGGGGATGCTCGGGCACCACGGGGCCCACTTCGATCAATCCCGCTACGGGCAGAGCCTACAACACTGCTTTTCCCGTCACCACGGTAGAAGATACCGTTCGCGTCCAAAAACTGCTTCTCGACCATCTGGGCGTCAAACGCCTCAAAACGGTCATCGGCGGCTCGCTCGCCGGGATGCAAACCCTCGAATGGGGCCTGCGCTACAGCGATTTTTGCGATTCCGTCATACCGGTCGCCGGAGCCGCGCGCCTGGACCCGATGGGAATCGCATGGGATAAAATCGCCCGCAGGGCCATAACTGCCGACGGCGCATGGAAAGACGGCGACTACGCCGCCGGAGAAGGACCACGCAAAGGTCTGAGCGCGGCGCGCATGCTGGCCCACATCACCTATCTGAGCCGAGGGATCATGTGGGAGAAATTCGGCCGCGAAATCAGGGATAAGGACAAAATGCTGGACGACATCGACTCGCGCTTCGAGGTGGAGTGCTACCTCGATCACCAGGGAGACAAATTCGTCGATCGTTTCGACGCCAATTCGTATCTGTACATTTCCCGCATGATGGACTTATACGACGCCTCCCTGGGTTTCGAGAGTCTCGAGGCGTCGCTGTCCCGGCTGAAAACCAAATGCCTGCTCGTATGCTTCATTTCCGACTGGCTCTTTCCGCCGGAAAGAAGCATGGAGATCACTCAAATCCTCCAAAAACTCAGGCATGAAGTAGAGTTGCATACGGTGGAATCCACCTACGGGCACGATGCTTTTCTGGTCCAATACGACAAGCTCACCGAAATCGTCGGTGGTTTTCTTGAAAGGCTCGAAAACGGAGGCCCGATCGGCATCAACGCGGCACCCATACCCCGGGGATGCAAGCGGCTGGTTCTCACTGTGCCGGGCCATCTCGTGCAGAAACCCATTTTGTGGGAACTCGGCCGAAAATACTCGTTTTCCATCAACATTATGAGAAGTGAGCTGGATGCCCAATCCGGGTGGCAGGTATGCGAATTCGATGGAAACGAAGAGGAAATCGCACAAGCCGTGACGGAACTCCGGGAAATGGGAGTGTGGGTCGACCCCGGGGGGCATGACGCCATCGACCATGACCGCGCCGAAGTGGTATAAACCGGAAAATTGCCGCCTGGATATAAGCTCGCCGGTATTTTTTAGAGATTCGTTACAAATCAGACGGAGGCACGCCATGAGCAAGTTGAAAGAACCAATCGTTGTGGTGAAATACTCGGATTACACATGACCTTTTTGTTACGTCGCCACCGTAGGTGGTACACCCGTGATTGAAGAAGACCCCGACGTCGTCGTCGAGTGGGTGAGTTGGGAGGGGAGACCACCCGGCCAGGAGTTCGCCGGCTACTCGCCTGAGAAAAAACAAGAAAGTTACGAGACGAATCACAAACCTCTCGCCGAGAAGTACAACGTGCCCATCCGGGTGGCGGGGGGCGACTACCGCACCACCAATCTGCACATGGCCACCTATTACGCCCGCGACAAGGGAAAGTTCAAGGAATTCCGGAATCGCTGCTACAAGGCCCGCTGGGAGGACGACCTGAACCTGGAGGATCTGGACGTTATCGCAGGACTCGCCGAGGATGTCGGCCTGGACGGCGAGGAAATCAAGGCCGTCATCTCCGAGGGACGCTACATCGGCGCATTGCACAGCCAGCGCGCCCAGGGAAAAGGCCTGGGTATTTTCGGAATCCCCACGTTCGTGGTGGAAGGAAAGCTCTTCTGGGGCAAAGACGTCATCGACGACGTCAAGGACGAGGTCGCGCGCGTGAAGCAAGAGCGGATCGAGAAAGAGAAACAGGAGAGCTAGCCCTCGCCTCACCCGTATGAATCAGGCGCCCGCTCCCGCGGGGTCGCTGAACCGCCCCGTTTCGGGGCCGGGCGGCCCGGGCGGGCGGGTTCGCCGCGCGGGGAAATGCGGGCAGTTGCGGGGGGCGAAAAAAATTTTCAATTCGATACATTTCGATAAATCACTCATTATCTGCTTTATGTTATCCCGGTAACCGTTTGAATAAATATGAAATATAATTTTTCGTTCTATCCGATAAATTTCCGGGAATTTATCGAAAAACCCCGTGAATTTATCGATATATCCAGAATTTAAAAATTAAGTTGTTGTTTTTAAGCTAGTTATAAATTCATTAGACTAAATGTAATCAAAACGAAAGCGGATTCATTATAACCCCAGCGCACCCTGGCGGGATACTGTCGAACGCCGGTTGGTAAGGATTCGGTCGTGGGGTGATAGAACGGACCACAGACTCTCCTGAGTGGGTGTTAACGACGCGGGCCAATGTCTCCCACGTTCAGTGAGAATGCTGCTGATTCACCAAGACCACCTGAATATCCTGCCACTGCCGAAGTGGTGAGGGCACTGCTCTGGTCCGACTTCTTTCGGATAATACTTCATTTAGGCACTGATTTCGGCACGGCCATCACCTTGCCACCGAATGCTTACGGGTCGGGGTAACAGTTCGGCGGTGGGGTGATGAACAACAAGAATTCGCTGACCCAAAACGTATACGCAAAGCTATACCAATAACTGGCTCCGTATCTTCCGCCGTTATCGCCCCACCAGCGAACGTGCAGCCGCCGAATGGAGCCGGCTTGACGCCGGCCTTCACGAGATGAAAACCGGGCCGGAGACCGCGGAGGCTGGACGCGCTACGCCTCGCCGAGCCCCGGCATGCTGTAGCCGACGCCACGCGCGTTGATGATGAGAGCCGGCGATGCGGGGTCGTCGCCGAGCTTCCGGCGGAGCTTCTTCACGAAGTTGCGCACCGCCTGCACGGTGTCGTGATCGAGGCTCGTCCCGATGCGCCCGATGGCCTCGATCAGGCTCGATATGCGCTCTCCAGAAGCCTCCGGCACGCGCCCCGGTTTGTCGCCTCCCTTCATCGCTCGCGCCTCCCGGGAGATGACGGTAGAAAAAACGCATAATACACGATAAAGGCATGGAAGGAAAGAAATAGGATATAGATTAGATATATGGCTTTTGGTAAAATTGGACCAAAGATTCCACTGGCAGGGGAGCGGGCCGGCTCCCTCGCAAGGAAGCGCAAGAGAGGGGAGAAAGTACCCGTATCATGAGAAAACGCGCGCGGGGAGCCCGCGGGGGCCGTCCGGTTCCCGTTCCGAACCAGGATGCGCCGCTTGCGCGCGGCGCGCTTCGATCATCCGGAAATACGTATATCAAGGAGGGAAACGATGAGGCTATCGGAGATAAATTCACCGGGGTTCCGCTCGCCCGCTCGTCTTCGCCGGGCGGCGGCTGCGGCGGCGTTTCTGTTCTTCGTATCGGCGCCGGCGTTCGGCCCGGCTCCGGCGGGGGCGCAGAGCGCCGACGATAACCGCCTGCTCACCATCACCGGCTGGTCGAGCGACGGCAGTGCGGGCGAGGTTCGCGCCCTGCTCGGGCGGGGCGCGAACCCGAACGTCACCGACAGTACGGGCCGTACGCCGGTGCACCGCGCCGCCTCGATCACGAACTCGCAGCGGACGCTGCGGGTGCTTCTGGAGGGGGGCGGCAGGACAGACCTGAAGGACGGGAACGGCGATACCCCGCTACACCTCGCGGCTGCGGCCTCGCCGACGTTGTGGGAGAGCGATTCCATCAACGCCATCGAGGTATTGCTCTCCCACTCGGCGCAACCGGACGCCGCGAACCGCAAGGGCGAGACCCCGCTGCACATCGTCGCCCGCACGCATAGTAGCTCGACAGACGGCGTCGCGGCCCTCTTGAAGGCGGGCGCAAGCCCGAACCGGGCCGACGCGCGGGGGGACACGCCGCTGCACGCCGCGATCGGCGAGGGGCGCATGAGCGCCGTCGTTATCGGGGCGCTGCTGGACGGGGGCGCGGACCCGAAGAAACGAAACCGCGCGGGCCTGACGGCGCTTCAGCTGTTCGTCCTGAGAGGGTGGAGCGACGAAAGCGTCGTCGCGATGCTGGTGGCGGCGGGCGCGGACCCGAACCGCAAGTACCCGGACGGGGACGCGCCGCTGCACGCCGCCGTCCGGAACTCCGGCAAGCATGACGTTGTCGAGGGGCTGCTCGGCGGCGGCGCCGATCCCTGCGCCAGGGATTCGGGGGGAAAAATCCCCTGGCGGATCGCCGGGGGGAAGGGTGCAGCGAGACTAGCTGCTGTGCTTGCGGGTGAAAGTCCCGCCGGCGCAATTCTCAGTTTGGCGCCGTAGCCATATCCGGCAGGCATTCGGGGCGACCCGGTGACCTGATAGCCCGGAAGTAAAAGCCTCGGGAGGCCGGGGAACCTTCGGGAACTCCAGGCCTGGTCAGCCCGGTGAGGCGAGCGAACAGGAGGGCCGTAGCGAGAGCGAACGGACTAGACGCCGAAAACTGCGACCCGCGTGAAGCTGATTCGAGCGGGGTTATCGGAGTTGCCAAGGGTTTCTCCTTCCTACCTGATGGCCAGTGTCGATACGGAAGAACTGAGGCGCACGTATCGGAGCTCCCGGCGTAAGCTGAAGGCGGCAATCCTGGAAAGTACAGCAGTGAAAGTCCGGAAGGTGTGGAGGTTGGACAGGATGACCCTGTGAATGTCGAAGACCGTCTCTATAACCGGGGGGCCGGGAAGTGAGACGGAGACCCCCACACTGGCGGATGAGGTCGCCAAGCGATGAAGGGTGGGACAACATAACCCACCCGGAGCGAGGACCTCTGGGCACAGGCGGCGGAGCCGTTATGAGCATCCCGCACACAGAGGCGGGTTAACCGCTCTCTCAAATGGTGACGCCTGAGGACGGAGTAAACGTTGGACTCGCCGAGGTGTATGACGGGGTCGGTCTTAACCCCGGCGGTTCCGCGGAAGGCTCCGCTCCAAACTGGGAGGTGCCTGTTGCTTGAAGCCGTACCCGGGAAAACCGGACGTACGGAATTTCAGGGGGGACGCTGGAAACGTGGTCTATGGTGGAATTGCGCACCCACCCGCAATCGAAAGAGCGGGGTCGGACAAGCCTCCACCTAAGGATGCGCGCGCCAGCGTCCTACCCGACAGGAATCCGTAACCGATGATGAACGGCATGGAGAAGTCAGACTCGGTCATAGTAGCGATGAAGCCGACGAACAAAGGGATGTCCGTCCCGGCGGAGTCGGTGGAGCGAAGGGCCGGGCCCGAGGGGAATCCGGGAAGCCAAAGCACGCGCCGGACACAGGGCCGGGGAAGCGTGTCACAAGCGGTCGACCGGATACGGCAATTTGTTGGGCGGGAACCACGGGAGCGTCTGACGGCGCTTCTCCACCACGTCACGGTCGATGCGCTGCGGTGGGCGTTCTTCGAGTTGAAGAGGGACGCTGCGGCAGGTGCGGACGGGGTGACGTGGCGGATGTACGAGGAAGGGCTGGAAGGCCGTCTGGCCGACCTGCACGAGCGCGTACACACGGGAGCGTACCGGGCGACGCCGTCACGGCGGGTGAACATCCCCAAGCCCGACGGCGGGACACGACCGCTCGGCGTCGCGGCCATCGAGGACAAGATAGTCCAGAAGGCGGTGATGGAGACAATCCTGACGCCGATTTACGAGGCGGAGTTCCTGGGGTTCAGCTACGGGTTCCGGCCCGGACGCGGGGCGCATGATGCGCTCGACGCGCTCGCGGTCGGGATAACACGGCGCAAGACCAACTGGATGGTGGACTGCGACATCCGCGCATTCTTCGACACGGTGTCGAGAGAGTGGCTGGTGCGCTTCCTCGAACACCGAATCGGGGACAAGCGGGTCATCAGGCTCATCATCAAGTGGTTGAGGGCCGGTGTCATGGAGGCTGGAGAGTGGCGGGACGACCTGCGGGGAACGCCGCAAGGCTCGGTGGCATCACCGATTCTGGCGAACGTCTACCTGCACTACGTCCTCGACCTGTGGTTCCAGAAGAAATGGCGCAGCCGCGAGGTCGAAGGCGACGCAATCATCGTTCGCTACGCCGACGACTTCGTGGTGGGCTTCCAGTACAAGGAGGACGCGGAGCGTTTCCTGAGCGCCGTGAAGGAGCGATTCAGAAACTTCGGACTGGAGATACACCCCGACAAGACCCGGCTCATAGAGTTCGGGCGGTCTGCCATGGAAGACCGACGGAAACAAGGGCTTGGCAGACCGGAGACCTTCGACTTCCTGGGCTTCACGCACTACTGCACGAAGACCAGGGAACAAGGCAAATTCCAGTTGGGGCGCAAGCCGGTGGCGAAGCGGATGGTTCGTACCCTGAAACGGATAAAGGAGGCGTTGCGCAGACGGATGCACGAGAGTGTCAGGGACACGGCGCAATGGCTGGGAAAGGTGGTTGATGGATGGCTGAACTACTTCGCCGTCCCAACGGCCTACCGGTATCTGGAACGCTTTGTCCTCCGTCTGAAGCGAATGTGGCTCCTTGTCCTGAGGCGAAGGTCGCAGAAGGACCACTCCACATGGGCCGACATCGCGCGACTAACAGCGCAACACTGGCCCAGGCTGGAAATCAGACACCCGTGGCCGGACCGGCGATTTGCCGTCAGAGCTGGCGTGGGCGCAACCCAAGGGAGGAGCCGGATGCCTTAGCGGGCACGTCCGGATCTGTGCGGGGGGCGCCGGGCAACCGGCGTCCCTACCGCAATCGCCTACCGGGAGGATTCCGCCCGGACGGACAGGGAACCGGATGCATGGATGTGGATTTCAAACGCCTTCCAGCCGCCGGGCTCCAGGTTCACGGCGGGGGATCGC
>Ga0209022_1000904_pt1 | contig 34073 bp, 32 predicted proteins | sample PinacodermPK_FD_187300 | JGI IMG/M metagenome (GOLD analysis project Ga0209022, IMG submission 187300) | Host-associated microbial community of the marine sponge Aplysina aerophoba from Gulf of Piran - sponge pinacoderm, lysed by proteinase... | ecosystem: Host-associated > Porifera > Sponge >...
CCGATCTATCGTCTCACCGTCACCGCCACCGGGCTCTCGCAAAAGGCCGAGTTCGCCAAGGAGGAGATGGACCGCTCGGCGCCGACGCCTGAGACCGAGCGGCTCGTGGTGTTCGACGAAGATCCTGAGCCGATCATGACCCCGATCTACGACCGCGACGGTCTGCACGCAGGTGCGGTCGTCGAAGGGCCGGCAATCATCGAGCAGCTCGATTCCACTGTGCTCGTGCCGCCCGGCCTCAAGGCCGAGGTCGACCCCTGGCACACCATCGTGATGCACATCCCGCAAGACGAAAGCTGACGCAGAGAGCGAGGAGAAGAAGATGAGCAAGAACAGGGAAGGCTACACGCTCGACCCCGTGACCTTCGAGGTGCTCAAGAACGCCTACGTCAACATCGTCGACCAGATGGCCGAGCAGATCTTCCGCACCTGCTACTCATTCGTCATCTGGTCGCGGGATTTCTCGTCCGCGATCTGCGACACCGAGGGCAACACCGTCATGCAGGGCTCGGGCGACATCGCCGCCCACGTGGGCACGCTGCACTACACGGCCCAAGCCGTGATCAACAAGTTCGGCGACGACATCCACCCCGGCGATACCTTCGTCGTGAACGACGTCTACCAGGGCGGCACCCACTTCAACGACACGCGCATCGTCCGCCCCATCTTCTACAAGGGCATCCACCTCGGCTTCTCCCAGGCCAACGGCCACTGGGCCGACGTCGGCGGTGCCGTGCCGGGGTCGTTCAACGTGAGCGCGCTCGACCACATGGCCGAGGGGCTCCGCATCACGCCGGTCCGGGTCTACAGCAAGGGCCAATACCTCTCCGACGTGGCGGAGCTGATCGCCAACAACACCCGCGCGCCCGCCGACATCATCGGCGACCTGCAAGCCCAGGCCGAAGCCTGCAACGTCGCGGAGCGCGAGGTCGGCCGGCTCTGCGACAAGTACGGCGTCGACGTGATCCAGACCTCCTTCGCCGAGGTGCAGGACTACGTCGAGACGCTGACCCGCCAGCGCATCGCGAAGCTGCCCGACGGCGTGTGGGAGACCGAGGACTATATCGACGTGGACCCCGTCGCCGGCGAGGGGCTGATCCCGATCCGCATCAAGATGACCATCGACGGCGACAGCGTGCACTACGATCTCTCCGACTCGCATCCGAAGACGATCTCGACCTTCCTCAACTGCTGCTACGGCGGCGCGTTCGCGGCAATCGTCGCCGGCACCAAGATGCAATCGCCGGACATTCCGCTCAACTCGGGCTTCTACCGGGTGGTCACCGTCGATCTCGGGCCCTTAGGAACGGTGGTCAACGCGGACTGGCCCACGCCTGTCGCGGGCTTCTGCTCCGGCCCCTTCGAGAAGATCATGAACTCGGTGTTCGAGCTCTGGGCCGAAATCATGCCCGAGCGCGCGATGGCGTGTACCTTCAACCTCGAGTACCTGCTGATCGGGGGGCGCGACGGCCGCAAGGAGGATCGCCCCTACTTCATGTGGTACGACTGGATGGTCGGCGGCTGGGGTGCGCGCAACGGACGCGACGGCTGGGGGGCGACCGGGCCGGTCTTCGGAGTTCAGCTCGGCACGCAGCCCTTCGAGGGGCAGGAGCGGCTCGCCCCGGTGCTGACCACCGGCCACGAGCTCATCGTCGATTCCGGTGGGCCCGGCAACTCGCGGGGTGGCCTCGGCGTCGAGAAGGGCGCGATCCTGACCAAGGCGGAGCGCTCGGTCGTCTCCTACTGCTGCGACCGCGAACGCTCGGTGACCTGGGGGCTCTGGGGCGGCCTGCCGTCGATCCCGCACGGCGTCTGGGTCAATCCCGGCACCCAGGGCGAGCGCTACCTGGGCTCGATCTTCTCCGGCGTGCCTGTGGAAGCCGGCGACACCGTGACCCGCCCGTCCGCCGGCGGCGGCGGTCTCGGCGACCCCCTCACCCGCGATCCCGAGACGGTGTGTGAGGACGTGGCCGACGGCTACGTCTCCATCGCGCGGGCGAAGAAGGACTACGGCGTCGTGGTCCGCGAGATCGATGCCGATCTCGCCGAGTTCGAGGTGGACGAGGCGGCGAGCGAGGCCGAGCGCGAACGCATCCGCGCCCAGCGCCACGGCTTGCTCGACGTCGATGCCGAAGCCATTGCGGCCAAGTACCGCAGCAAGGAGCTCGACGCGCTCGACCTGATCCGCCAGTACGGCGTGATCGTGGACTGGGGCACGGGCGAGCTTCTGCCCAACACCACCCGGCAGTTCCGCGACATGCTAAGGCGCCGCACCGCGGCCCACTGGGAGGTGCCGGGACAGGCGCGCAACGAGCAGCCCACGCTCCGCGTCGCCTGAGCGGCGTCAGCGGGCGTCGCCGGCAGGGCCGTGAGCGTCGTCCTCGTCACGGGCGCCGATCGCGGCATCGGCAACGCGCTCTGCCGCGCCTGTCAAGCGCGCGGCGACGACGTGATCGCAGCATGCCTGGAAGACTCGGACGAGCTACGGGCGCTCGGGATCAGGGTCGAGTCCGGCGTTGACGTGATTTCCGACGAGGCGGTGCAGGGCCTCGCCCAGCGACTCGCCGATGCGGACACGACCATCGACCTGCTCATCAACAATGCCGGGATCGCGGTGCGGGACACGCTCGGCGCCCTCGACTACGACGCCATCCGCCGGCAGTTCGAGGTCAATACGCTCGGGCCCCTTCGGGTGACCGAGGCGCTGCTGGAGCGCCTCAAGCCGGGGTCGACGGTCGCCTTCATCACCAGCCGGATCGGCTCGCTCGGCGACAACCATTCGGGCGGGCTCTACGGCTACCGCATCTCCAAGTGCGCCGCCAACATGGTCGCGGTCAACCTCGCCCACGATCTGGCAAAGCGCGGCGTCGCCGCCGTGGTCCTGCACCCCGGCATGGTGGCGACCGCCATGACCTTCGACGACGAGCGCCATGCGGCCCGCCCACCCGAGGACGCCGCCGCCGCCCTGATCGAGCGGATCGATCGAGTGGAGCCTGTCGAGCCCGGCGCTCAGCCTTCCTTCTGGCACGCGCCCGAGCGCACGATCATCCCGTGGTGAGTAGGCCCGCCTAAGCGTCGAGGCCGAGGCTCCGGTGGAAGGCCTCGACCGCGCCAAGCGCCGCGTCTGCCGCGTCGTCCTGCTCCGGCAGGGCGCCGCAATAGGCGGTGACCGCCTGGCGCGCTAGCGGCATCCACTTCTCGATCCAGCCGCTGAGAACGGCGGCGTTGGCTTCGTTCTCCAGCGAGAACGCAACCAACGCGGCGCTCCAGCGCCGCGAGCGCTCGCTGTCCCGCATCTGGTTGTCGGCCATCAGCCCGAGCAGCCCGTCGTCGAAGCGGCGCCCGATGCGGCCGAGCTGGCGGTGCGCTTCGTCCGCCGCCGGCTTCGCCACCAGGTTGAGCGCCACGAAGTGCTCGCCCCAGTCGTAGGTGGCGAGGGTCTTCTCCAGCAGCTTGCGGAAGCCCTGCCAGGCGGGCTCCTCCTCCCAGGTCCGGCGCTCGGTCGTCCCGAAGCCGCGCGAAGGATGCGCGCGCTGAAGCTCGCGCGCACGGTAGGCGCAGCGCGAGAGCCAGCGAAACTCGTCGCCGTCCTGAAAGCCGGCGCAGGCCGTGATCGTGCTCGCCGGGGCGATCTGCACCAGATAGGCCGCGCCCATCTGCAGCGCCATCTGCAGGAAGCGCCGGGGCGTGTAGAGCCGCTCCAGCACGTCGAGCCAGGCGTCGGTGAGCGTCGCGTCGTGGCCGATCTCGTTGTGCTCGTCGAGCAGGCCGTCGACGTACTGCTCCTGCTGGTCCTGAATCCGCGTGTAGACGCGGTAGATCATCTCGTCCGGATCCCGAAAACCTTCCCAGTCCGGATGCTGCAGCGGGCTCTCCGAGACGTTGCGCTTGTAGAATTCGTTCATCCCCAGGTCCGGCGCCGGCGAGAGCTCGTAGGCCTGGTCCGGGTGCCGCGTGCGGGTCTGCAGGTTGGTGGTGACGACTTCGTACTCGCTGGGCCGCCGCCTCTTCTTGGCGAGGCCGCTCCACGTCTTCATGCCTTTGACTTCGACCGTCACGGTACTGCCCCCTAGCGTGCGACGAACCGGATGCCGTCCGGCTCGGTGCGAATGAACCCTGCGAAGCTCGGCATGTTCGACTCGATGTCGCCGAGGGTGACGGTGCGGCCGAGGACGTCGCCCACCGTCTCGAAGCGCACGAAGCACTCGTCCGCGACCTTGATCCTGATGTAGGACGCGTGGATCTCGGTGATGACCTCGCGTCCCTCGTTGTCCTCCTGGATCGCTTCGAGCACCGCGTCCGCGATATCGCCCGCGCGCATCACGGGACCCACGAGATTGCCGGCGTCGTCTGCCGTCGTCATGCTCGACTTCTCCTTTGGAAACGCGTTCAGCCGGCGCGGTAGATTTCCACGGGCTCCATCTCGACGAAGCCGGCGTCGGCGATGGTGAGCTCGTCGGGCAGCGGGTCGTCGCTGCCCTGCACCCTCACCTTGAGGACCGCATCGGGCGGGAAGGGCGCCACCAGAACGCCAGCGACCTGGTCCGCGACCTTCCCGGCCAGCGTGGCCATCGTGTCGCCGGTGTCGAAGACCTGCACCTTGTAGCCGTAGTCGCCCTCGAGCAGGACGGCGAGCGGGATATCGGACATTGCGAGCCCCCTACTCGGCCGCCGCCGCGCGCGGAATATCGTAGCCGTCGATCCACTGATAGTCGTAACCGCAGACGCCGCGCTCCTCGAAGCTCTGGCCCATGTACTCGTAGAACCCGTCGGGGCCCGGCGGCACGGTACCGTCCAGCAACCGGTCGATGATGCTGCGATGCCCCTGGTAGCGGGCGGGCTCCAGCTCGAAGACCCACTTGCAGGGCTCGGAGCAGAAGTGATAGCGCCGGCCCTCGTGGTCGAGGTGGAAGTCCGTGGCGTTCCATGTGCGCCCGTTCACCTGCCGCCCCACGCCGGCGATGCCGGTCACCTCCAGCCCGCACATGTTGCAGATCAGCGGCGGAACTTCCGGCACCGTCTTCTCGAAGCGGCCCTCGCGGATATTGTCGATCACCACGTCCCAGCACTTGCCGTAAGTATCGTTCCAGCCCGGGTATTTCTCCTCCAGCCAGTCACGCTCGGCCGGCGAGACGCAGGCGATGGGCCGCCACCACTGGGTCGCGCGGTAGACGTAGATACCGATCTGCTGACAATGGTGGAAGGTCTCGATGTCGTGCAGGAAGTAGTCCCAGTACCAGGGCAGGTCGAGGCCGATCGCCTTCATGTTGCGGGCGAACTGATCGACGATCCACTCGTGCATGAACTCCTTGAGCGAGTGCTCGCGGAACTCCAGCGGCGTGTAGTAGTCCATGGAGATACCGCTCAGCGCGGAGAACTGCTTCCAGATGCGCCAGAAGCCGATATCGACCAGCTGCTGCGCCTCCGCCTTGCGCCCGTTCTCGATCATGATGCTGATGAGCGGGGTGCCGATCTGCGCGTGCCGCGCCTCGTCGGTCTGGATGCTTTGCAGCATGGTGGCGAAGGTGTGATCGCCCGCCTTCGCCGCGTCCGCCGAGAGGCCGATGAATTGCAGGTTGGTGAAGCCCTGCTCGAAGGCGAAGTTGGTCATGATCGCGGCGCTGATCGCATCGCGCGTGTGCTCGACGTCGTCGAGCGCATGGCGCAGGCTGATGATAATCCAGTTCTCGGTCTTGGACGACTTGTGCGCCCAGTCGAAGACGCGGTCCTGCTTGATGAACTCGTAGGCGAAATACATCTGGATCTGGCCGTGACGCATCTCGTCGAGGGTGCCGAAGGTCGCCATGTTGCGCATCCCCGGCGCGCGTGAGAAGCGCGTCATGCGGGCAAAGGCCGACGCCGAGTGGAACTCGGCGAAGCCGATCGGGCTGAAGTGCAGCGCGAGCAGGGCCTTCCAGTGCGGCGTGGTGTTCTTGAAGTAGTCCGCCCGTGCCAGCGCCGACTTCACCGAATAGGCGCCGATATCCTTGTCGCGCTGGGTCTCGACATAATCCCGGTAGCAGACCTTGTAGGGCTCGTCGAAGGTCTCCCACTTCTCGACCGGAATCCCGAAGGGATCGCTGAGTTCGGGAGGGAAAATCTCATCCTCGGCGACGTAGCCGGGAGTCCAGTTGGTATCCCGCGCGAGGTCGTACCATTCGTGCATCTCGAGCAGCGCCATTCGATCGTCTCCCTGGTCGGTACCGGGCGTTGCGGGCAGCGCCCCTGTGGCGCCGCCCGCACTCCAACCTTACCCGCCGAGCGCGTCCTTGAGGATCGAGCAATCGATCCCCGCTGCCGGCTCAACCGTCTGGGTCATCAGGCCGAAGGTCAACCACCACTTGTTGGTGAGCTCCCAGTGGTCGGTGAGCTGTCCGTTGCGCTGGCCAAAGGGCGGCTCGCCCTCCGCAACGCCGCAGAACTGCGCCGATTCTTCCAGACTGTACATATAAAGCGTGCCGTCGTCGGGGTTGTTCACGCCGCCGAGGATGGGCTCCACGTCGGGCACCCCCCACTGTAGCACCTCGGCGATCATCGCGTTGCCCTCCGTCGGGTTCTCACGCCACCACTCGACCGCCGCGTAGCGGGCCTTGGTCACCGCCACCAGCAGGTCGCGATGCTCAGCGATGAACGCGTCGGAGACGAACATGGCGTCGGCGATCAGGCCCTCCTTGAGCCAGTATTCCTCGCCGGAATGGCTCATCTGGCGCGAGCCGGCAAGCTCGTCCAGAACCTGCGGGCCGTAGGGGTCCCACAGCTCGGCGGCGTCGAGCTGACCCGAAATCATCGCGGCGGCCGCGGCATCCGGGAAGAGGTTCACCATCTCCACCTCGTCCCACTTGATGCCCTGCTGCTCGAGCCAGATCGCCATGTAGATCTGCGACAGCCCGCCTTCGATGACGCCGACCTTCTTGCCCTTGAGGTCCTCGGGCGAGGCGATGTCCGGCCCCACAATGATGCGGTCCGAGCCGTTGCCGAGATTGGTGAGGCCGAGCAGCTTCACAGGCATGTTCTCGGCGAGAGCGATGGGGCCGAACTCGATGGTGCTGGTCACGATATCGAGCTGACCGCTCGCGAGCAGGCCCATGCTCTGCACCGGGTCCTCGATGATCGAGATCTCGAGGTCGACATTCTCCGGCAGCATGCCCTTCGCCTTGGCGATATGGAGGAAGCCGTAACCCGGCCAGCTGAAGTGCGCGACGCGGACGGTGTCCTTCGCGCTCGCGGCACCGACGATGCCGAGCGCGAGCGCGCCGGCCGCCAGTGTCATGATGGATGTTCGCCACAGCATGTTGGTTTCTCCCTTTCCGTGCCGTTGACCGTGGAGGCGGGCCCTAGCTGACCCGTCCCCGTATCTCCTCGCGCATCATCGCGTAGAGCCGCCGCTCCATGTCGACGTAGCCCGGATGCACGAGCATCTCCTCTTTCTTGCGGAAGCGGCGACCTTCCTTGAACTCCATGGGGAGGTCGGCTTTGATCCGCCCCGGCTGGCGTGTGTAGAAGATGATCCGGTCGGCGAGGTAGATCGCCTCCTGGATGTCGTGAGTGACCACCACCACCGTCTTGTTCTCGCGCTCGATGATCTCGATGATCATCTCTTCCATTTCCCAGGTGACTTGGGCGTCGAGCGCGCCGAAGGGCTCATCCAGCAGCAGCAGCGCCGGATTCTGTGCCAGCGTGCGCGCGATGGAGACCCGCTGCTTCATGCCGCCGGAAAGCTCGGCCGGATAGGACTTGGCGAACCCCTCCAGGTGAACCAGCTCGAGGAAGTGCTCGGCGCGCTCGCGCCGCTCCGCCTTCGAGAGACCCTGGAGCTTCAGCCCGTACTCGATGTTGGCCCGCGTCGAGAGCCAGGGGAAGGAGGTATAGGCCTGGAACACCATGCCGCGCTCGGGCCCCGGCCCCAGGATCGGCCGGCCGAACATCGTCACGTCCCCGCGCGAGGGGTATTCGAGCCCCGCCATCAGCCGCAGCATGGTCGTCTTGCCGCAGCCCGACGGGCCGATCATCGCCGTGACCTGATTGGCGTGGACGTCGAAGGAGACATCGTCGAGGGCGATCACGGTGTCCTTCAGGTAGGTCTTGGTGACCCGGTTGGCGCGGAAGGGCGGCGCACCCTCTATCGGGGCGTTCGCACCCGTCTGCGCCGCCGCCCTTCGCCCAAGTCCGAGCACCGCCATCCCGCCGGCTCCTAACGCCTGACCCGCAGGTAGGGGAAGAGAATCCGGCTGGCGATGCGGAACGTGATGTCGGTCAGCACGCCGAGCACGCCGATGGTGAGAATGCCGCCCATCATGACGTCGACATGGAGGAAGCGTGCGGCCCTCATCATCACCGCGCCGATACCGTCGGTCGCCACGATGATCTCCGCGATCACCAGATAGGTCCAGGCGACGGCAATCATGTTGCGCATGGAATCGAGGATGGCGGGTGCTGCGGCGCGGAAGGTGATGCCCACCACCTGCCGCCGCTTGGCCCCCATGGTGAGGCCAGACTCGACCAGCTCGCGCTGGACCGCGAGCGTGTTGTCGAGGATCAGCGCCACGAGAAAGAAGAAGCAGCCGAGGAAGAGCAGCGCCATCTTGGCGAAGTCGGTCGGCCCGAACCACACCAGCAGGAGCGGCGCGAAGGAGGCCGCCGGAAGATAGCGCCAGCCCCCGGTGGTGGGGCTGATGAGGGCGCGCGCCTTGACGAAGCAACCCATGAAGACGCCGAGCGGCACGGCGATCAGGCTGGCGACGAAGAAGCTCGCATAGATGCGATAGAGGCTGGTGCCGACATCGGCGATGAAGTTCTTCTCGGCGAAGAGATGGGCGATTTCGACCACCACCTGCTCGACGGCGGGCAGGAAGCGCTGCTTCTCCTCCGGCGTGATGTAGTGGGCGACCTCCCAGACGGCGAAGAAGATGATGACGCCGATGACCCCCAGCACCACGGTGCGCCGTTGAGTGAGCGCGCCGAGCACCTCCAGGAAGGGCTGGCGCGGCGGCTTGAAGACGGGCGCGGGCGCGGCTTCGCCCGGACGCGTCATCGCATCGGACGGCGGTGTGCCCCCGGCCTGCCCCTGCGCCATTCATGTCACCCCGGAGGCCGGCGGACATATGCTGTACGCATGGCCCGCATCATCCGTCCACCACGGCAATCGCCTCGACCTCGATCAACAGGTCCTCGAAGGCGTAGCCGTCCACGCGGACCGCCGTCGCCGCCGGCCCGAGCGGCGGGAAATAGCGGCGCCGCACCTCGGTCATCTTCTCCCAGTACTCCGTGGGCGAGACGCCGGCGCCGTCGTACTGGTAATAGGTGTTGAGCTTGACCACGTCGCTCATCTCGGCGCCGGCCTCCTTCAGCACCGCGATCAGGCTCTCGAACACGTTCTCGGTCTGCCTGGCGATGTCGCCGGGGCCGACGGTCCGCCCCTTCTGGTCGGCGGAGATCTGGCCGCCGGCGAAGACGACGTTGCCGACCCGCCAGCCCTGGGAGAAGGGCACCGGCATGCTCCAGTCCCAGTGGCCCTGCGGCATGATGCGCCGGCGCTCCTGGCCGAGATGCGCGATGCCTTCAAGCTGGATCAGCTCCCCCGGGTTGGAGAAATCCTTGACCCTGAGCCCGGTTCCGGCTGGCCCCGGGTTCGGCAGGTGCTCCATGCGCACCCGGGTCAGTGCCTCCCAGAAATCCGTGACGTCGTCGCCCCTGCTCTCGTGCCGGTAGTAGGTGTTCAGGCGCAGGAGATCGTCCATGGAGGCGCCGGCCTCGGCGAGGACGGCCGCCATGCCGTTGAAGCAGTTGCGGGTCTGCGCCGCGATGTCGCCGGCACCCCTGAGCGAGCCGTCCCCGTTGAGCGAGCGCTGGCCGCCCACGAAGACCCAGTCGCCGGCCTGCCAGCCCTGCACGCAGGCGATGCCGTTGCCGCGCGACCAGTGGCCCTCGGGCATGAGCGGGCGTTTCTCCGCCCCTACCACGGCGAACGCGTCGATCTCCAGAAAGAGCCCCTCGTAGGCGAGTCCCGAGACCGGCGTCTCGGTCGTGACCGGCCCGGGCGCGGAAAAATACTCGGCCTGCACCGCGTCGATCCGCCGCACGATCTCGGCCGCCGGCGGACTCTCCTCGTCGACCACGTAGTAGACGTTCTGTTTCACGATGTCGCCGAAGTCGGCGCCGGCCTCGTGCAGCACGCGGCCGATGAACTCCATGATGTTGCGGGTCTGGGTCTCGATGTCGCCGCCGACCGTGCGGCCCTTGTCGTCCGACGAAATCTGGCCGCCGACCACAACCAGGTCGCCCAACCGCCAGCCCTGAGAGAGCGTGACCGGCATGCTCCAGTCCCAATGCCCGGCGGGCATGATGCGGCTCTTGCTCATGGCTGATCGTCTCCCTTTTTCTTCTTATTCGTTGGCCGCTACCGGCTATTGCGCCCGGCTGCCTTGCCGCTGGCGAGCGGCTTTTCCCACTTGAACAAGCTCTTGTAGAGCCCGAGCCCCATCATCGGCTCGACCTGAGCGATGTCGTCCGAGCCGTAGCAATGGGCGTCGAGGAAATCGCGCAGCTCGTCGGGCGAACCGCACACCACCTCGGCCAGCAGGTCGAAGCGCGCGGCGACGCGCATGACGTAGACGACCTCCGGCCGATCGCGGAAGTGGGACGCCACCTCATGGGCGCTGGCGCCGCGGGCGACCTTGATGCCGAGCATCGACCATGCCGTGTAGCCCAGCGCCAGCGGGTTCACCACCGTGATGAAGTGGATCAGATTGGCCTTGTGCATCTGTCCGACGCGGGAGCGCACGGTTCCCTCGGAGACACCGAGCTCGCGGGCGATCGAGGAGAAGGGCATGCGGCCGTCCTCCTGCAGCAAGGCGACGATCTCCCGGTTGAGCCCTTCGATATGGGGGATCGACGAATAGGCGACCGCATCGCCCTGCAGGTCCGCCATCCCGATCTGGCGCAGGCCCATGACCGGCGCGGGCTCTGCCTCTGCCAGCGCGCGGAGCCGGGGCTCCCGGCTGCTCCCTTTCCCCTGCGAAGGTGGTTTCGAGGCGCTCATGCCGCCCTCCAGCACGGTCAACGGATTCCGGCGTTGAGAATGGCCACGTCTTTCGAAATCCTCGAACGAGTTTATATCCATCCTGGAAATCCGTCAACGAAAGCCTTCGAATCCACGAATTTCGTAACCTTGGATTTGCTCCAAGCCGCGTGTAAGGTCGCCGCAACGGTTGCCGCGAGGAGAGAAGCGATGACGCTCAAGCTGATCGATAACCCGGTGCCGTGGCCGGACGGGGCGCGCTGCGCCGTGGCCATCACCTTCGACATCGACACCGACAGCATCCTGCACCTCGATTTCCCCGACAAGGCCGAGAACATGCTCGCGGCCAACTCGTTCCTGAAGTACGACGAGGTGGCGATCCCGCGGATCCTGAAGGTCTACGCGCACTACGGCATCAAGCAGACCTTCTTCTACCCGGCCTGGTGCATGGAGCGTTATCCGCATCTGGTGGATGCGATCCTGGAGGGCGGACACGAAATCGCGGCCCACGGCTACCTCCACGAGAACCCCAACGACGAATCCCGCGACCGCCAGGAATACTGGCTCGACCGGCAGATCGACGTGATCAAGCGCATGACCGGCCAGCCTCCGCGCGGCTGGCGCGCGCCGCTCTACAACGCGTCCAAGCATTCGCCGACGCTGCTGGCCGAGCGCGGCATGCTCTACGACGCGAGCCTGATGGGCGACGACGTGCCCTACGTGCTGAACACGCCCAAGGGCGAGGTCATCTGCCTGCCCTCCCACTGGGGCATGGACGACTGGCCGCACTACATGCACAGCCTCGACTTCCACTACACCATGACCATCAAGTCGCCGGACGAGGCCATGCAGGTCTTCGATTCCGAGTTCGAGGCGATGTACGAGAACGGCGGCATGCTGATCACCGTCTGGCACCCCTTTGTCTCCGGCAGGCTCGCCCGGATGCGCCGCGTGGCCGCCTGGATCGAGGCGCTGCAGAAGAAGGGCGGCGTCTGGTTCGCGACCATGGACGAGATCGCGCGCCACGTGCGCCAATGCATCGACAACGGCTCGTGGAAGCCCCGGGTCGAGCAGATGCCCTACTACGACGGCCGCATCCCGGAATGGGAGCCACAGGAGACCGCGGCCGCCGCGGAGTAGCACCGGCACGCAAGTAGCGTTATCGGGAGGCCGGAATTACGAGGTGCCACCCATGACCGACACGCCTGAGAGCACTGAAGCGAAGCCGGCGACAGCGGCGGAACCTCCCCCGAACCGGGGCTTTCCGAGCCCCTTCGAGCTGCCCACGCCCGATGGCGCCGATGGCTGGGAGGAGCTTTATCCCTACTACTGCCTGATCAGCGACGAACGTCGCGAGATGGAAGAGGGAAAGTTCTGGTTCTTCGACGGGATGCACAACCCGGAACCGCTCTATCCCTTCGACACCATCATGACCGAGAACTGGTGGGTGGCTGCCAGCCAGATGGCGAGCCGGGTCTGGCCCATCCCGGTCGCCATGGGGATCGATCAGCGGCTGGTCAACGGCTACATCTACGTCAGCCCCAACAGCGTCACCGACCCCGACCAGATCGCCGCGCGGCACGCGCACTTCGCCCGCCGCGCCGGCCACTACTTCGAGAATTGGGACGAGATCTACGGCAACTGGGTCGAGAAGGCGAAGGACTGCATCGCGCGCCTGACCGAGATCGAGTTCCGCCCGCTGCCGGAGCTGGAGCCCGAAGAGAACGTCTTCGGCCACCGCGGCGTCTACTCCTCCCACGACCTGCTCAGCGCCTACAACCGGCTGATCGAGAACATGCTCGAGATGGGCTCCTACCATTTCGAGATGCTGAACCTCGGCTACGGCGCCTACCTGACCTTCCGTGAGTTCTGCCAGCAGGCCTTCCCCGGAATCACCGACCGCACGCTCACGCAGATCGTCTGCGGCATCGACAACCTGCTGCTGAGGCCGGACGACAAGGTCCGCGAGCTGGCGGAGCTGGCGGTCGATCACAACCTCGCCGACGTTGTCCTGCAGCACGACGACCCGGACGCGATGCTGGCCGCCATGGCCAAGGCGGAGGGCGGAGCCGAATGGCTGGAGGCCTTCGAGGCCGCCAAGGAGCCCTGGTTCCACTTCTCCACGGGCGTCGGCTACGACCACTCCGATCCGGTGTGGATCGACGACCTGCGGCTGCCCTTCATCGCGCTGCGCGGCTACGTCGAGGCGTTGCAGCGGGGCGAGGACATCCGCCGCCCGCTCGAGAAGCTGCTGGCGGAGCGCCAACGGGTGACGGAGGAGTACCGCGCCCTCCTGCCCACCGATCGGGACCGCGAGGCCTTCGACGGCCTGCTGGCACTCACCTGCAAGGTCTTCCCCTACGTCGAGGATCACAATTTCTACGTCGAGCACTGGCATCACACGATCTTCTGGTCGAAGGTGCGGGAGCTCGCGGATGTCTTCGTGGCGCACGACTTTTTCGACGACCGCGAAGACCTCTTCTACCTGCACCGACACGAGGTCTATGACGCGCTTTACGATCTGCTGATCGGCTGGGCCACGGGCACGCCGCCGCGCGGCGAGGTCTACTGGCGGCCCATCGTCGCGCGGCGGCGGCGCATACGGGACTCGCTCTGCAAGTGGACGCCACCGCCGGCACTGGGAACCCCGCCCTCGGTGGTCACCGAGCCCATCACCATCATGCTGTGGGGCATCACCGAGAAGACGATCGAGGAGTGGCTGGGGGTCGACCCCGCCGCCGGCAGCGATGTCCTGCGCGGCGTGCCTGCGTCCGCCGGCAAGGTGACCGGGCCGGCGCGCGTGATCACCCGCTCGGAGGATCTCTACAGCGTCAACGAGGGCGAGATCCTGGTCTGCCGGATCACGGCGCCGAGCTGGGCGACGGTCTTCTCCCGCATTGGCGCGGCGGTCTCCGACGTCGGCGGCATGATGGCCCATACCGCGATCATCTCGCGCGAGTACGGGCTGCCCGCCGTCGTCGGCGTGGGTTTCGCCACGGCGACCATCCAGACCGGCGACCGGGTCGAGGTCGACGGCAACGAGGGCACGGTGACGGTTCTGGAGAGAGCCGCGCCGTGACCGGCGATCCCCACATTCTGTGGCTGGATCAGGAAGGCGCGCCGGATAACCCGCTGCTCGGCGGCAAGTTCGCGAGTCTCGCCGCGATGACCGCGGCTGGCTTCGCCGTCCCGCCCGGGTTCGGCGTGACCACAACGGCCTATCGCGTCTTCATGGCCCGCGCGGGCCTCGATGGTAAGGCCGCGTTCGTGCGGGAGGCTGCGCGACGCGAGGCGCTTGCGGATGTCGGAAGCGCGCGGACGAGGCTGGTGGAGGCCATCGGCGCGGCCCCGATGCCGGATGAGCTGGAGACGGCGATCCGGCGCAACTACGGGATCCTTGAAGAGAGAACGGGTCGGGCCGCCGTGCCGGTGGCCGTGCGTTCCAGCGGCGAGGCGGAGGACCTGGCCGATGCGAGCTTCGCCGGTCAGTACGACACCTACCTCTGGATCACCGGCGCCGACGCGGTGCTGCGCCAGATCAGGGCATGCTGGGCCAGCATGTTCGGCGATACGGCCCTCTCCTACCGGGCGGGCGTCGACGACGCAGCGAGCGCGGGCGGCGACGGCATCTGCGTGGGCGTTCAGCAGATGGTGGAAGCACGCGCTGCCGGCGTCATGTTCACCCTCGATCCGTTGAAGGGCGATCGCTCGAAGATCGTCATGGAGGCCTGCTGGGGCCTAGGCGAGGGCGTGGTCAAGGGCGACGTGACGCCGAGCCGCTTCACCGTCGACAAGGTGACGCTGGAGATCGTCCAGCGGGAGATCGTGCCGCAAGCGGAGGAATACCGCTTCGATGCGGCCTCGGGCAGGGTGAGACTGATGCCGCTACCGTCCGAGCAGGGGCAAGCGGCCTGCATCGAGGACGCCGAAGCGCTGGCGCTCGCCAAGCTCGCCAAGCGGATCGAGGGGCATCGCGGCGCAGCGCAGGATATCGAATGGGCGATCGGCTCGGACGGCGAGGTGGGGATCCTCCAGGTCCGGCCCGAGACGGTATGGAGCCAGCGGGAGAGCGCCGGCCTCGTCACCGAGAGCAGGAGCGCAGTCGGGCACGTGCTCGCCAGGCTCTCGGGCGGCCGGGTGGCAACGGCGGGTCCCGGACAGAGAGACCGGTGAAGAGCGCCGACTTCGCCTACCACCGCCCGGACGATATCGCCGAAGCGGTGCGCTATCTGCAGGACTACGACGGCGCGGCGCGTATTCTGGCGGGCGGCCAGAGCCTGATGCCGATGATGAACATGCGGCTCTGGCGCCCGGATGCCCTGATCGACATCAACGGGCTCACCGACCTCGCCCAGCTGGCGGCAGACGGGGACGAGACGCGGATCGGCGCGCTGGTCCGCTACAGCACGCTCGAGTTCTCGCCGCTGGTTGCGGAGCGGCTGCCGCTCATCAAGGCGATGGTGGCCTTCGTCGGCGACCGCCAGGTGCGCAATCGCGGCACCATCGGGGGCAGCCTGGTGCAGGGCGACCCGACGGGCGAAATGCCGCTGGGCTGTCTGGTACTCGACGCAACGGTCCACGTTCTCGGGCCAGCCGGTGCGCGCACCATCTCCATGGCTGATTTCTACGAGGGCGCTTACGCCACCTCTCTCGCGCCCGACGAGGTGCTGACGGAGATCCGCTTCCCCCCGCATCCGCCGCACTTCGCCTTTCGCGAGTGCTGCCGCCGGCACAACGATTTCTGCGTGCTCTCGGTGGCGGCGGCGGGTTGCGTCTCGGACGATGGCCGCTGGAGCGGGCTCCGTATCGGGCTCGGCGGGGTGAACGACACGCCGGTTCTGGCCGAGGCCAGCATGGCTCTGCTGAGGGGAAGCCGCCTCGACGACGCGGACATCGCCGCAGCAGACGATGCCGCGCTCGGCGCCATCGACCCACCCGACGATATCCGGGGCTCGGCTGAATACCGCGCCCACCTCGTGCCGCTCTACGTCGCACGGGTGTTGCGCGACCTGCGCGCCTCGGCGCAGACGGCCGCGCGATGAAGTACCGCCACGCGTTTCGCGTGCCGGAGCCCAGCACCAGGGTCTGGCGCTTCTTCGAACAGCCGCTGGCGGTTGCGCGCTGCCTGCCCGGCGTCGAGGCGGTGGAGCCGCTGGAAGGCGAGGACGAGAGCTTTTCCGTCCGTGCGACCCAGAAACTCGGGCCCATGTCGACGACCCTCCGAGCCAAGGTGCGCATCACCGAGCGCGTCGCCGGCGCGCGCATCGCCTTCACGGCGACCGGCAAGGCCGTACGCGGCGCGGTCGGGAATTTTCGGTCGCAGAACGTGGTGACGCTCGCGCCGGAAGGCGGCGAGACCTGCGTCACGGTGGAGGGCGAGGTCGCGCTCGCCGGCGTGCTCGGCACCGTCGGCAGCACCGTGATCAACAAGCACGCTGCGAAGGTGACTGCGGAATTCGCCTCCAACTTGGAGCGGGCGCTCTCGGCCGCAGACGAGCCGCACGCCGGACCCCGGCCCGAGGAGACGGCCCTTGAGCGGCAATGAGCGCGCCGTCTCCTTCCGCCTGAACGGCGAGGCGGTATCGGCCGAGGCGCCGGTCCGCATGCACGCGGCCGACTTCCTGCGCCATCGCCTGGGCTGGACCGGCACCCACGTCGGCTGCGAGCAGGGCGTCTGCGGCATGTGCACGATCCTGGTGGACGGCACCGCCATCAAGTCCTGCCTGATGCTCGCCGTGCAGCTCGACGGGACGGAAGTGACAACGGTCGAAGCCCTGGCCGAGGGCGACCGCCTGAGTGCGGCGCAGGAGGCCTTCAAGCGGCACCACGCGCTCCAGTGCGGCTACTGCACGCCGGGCTTCCTGATGCTGGCGGAAAGCCTGAAAGCCGACGGGCGCACGCTCTCGCGCGCCGAGATTCGCGAAGAGCTCGCCGGCGTGCTCTGCCGCTGCACCGGCTACGAGAACATCCTGCGCGCCGTGGAGGAATACCTGAACGCGAACCGCACCGCGGGGCAGCCCGGCGGCGAGGAGTCGGATTGAGCGCACCCCGCCAGAGCCTCATCGGCGCCTCCCTCCCGCGCAAGGAGGACGATCGCCTGCTGCAAGGCGACGGCCTCTTCACCGACGACGTGCAGCTGGCCCACCAGCTGGAGATGGCGGTCGGCCGCTGCCCCTTCCCCCATGCCGCGATCGGTTCGATCGACGTGGCGCAAGCCCGCGCCCTCCCCGGCGTCCGGCACATCCTGACCGGCGCCGACGTGCGGGCCGCGAGCGAGCCGCTGACGGTGCTGCGGCCCGTGCCCGGCGCGCCCCTGCTGCCCTACTACGCGCTGGCGGGCGACGAGGCGATCCACGAGGGCCAGCCGGTGGTGAGCGTGGTGGCGACCAGCCGCGCCATCGCCGAGGACGCGCTGGAGCTCATCGACATCGACTATGAGCCGCTGCCGCACGTGACCGATACGCTCGGCGCGCTCGCCGACGACGCGCCGGTGCTGCATCCCGAGACGCTGCCGTCGAACCTGCTGACCAGCAACGTGGACCGCGCGGGCGAGCCGGAGAGCCGCATGGCCGCGGCCCCGGTCGTCGTCGAAGGGCGCTTCCATGTGAACCGGGTGAGCGCGCTCCCGATGGAGGGGCGCGGCATCGTCGCCCAATGGCGCGCCGGCGCCCGCACGCTGGAGGGTTACGCTTCCACCCAGACGCCGCACCTGATCCGGCAGCAGCTGGCGGAGTGCCTGCCCCTCGACGAGGGCTGCATTCGGGTCATCGCCTCCGATGTCGGCGGCGGCTTCGGCATGAAGCTCGGCCTCTATCCCGAGGACGTGCTGGCGGTGCTGCACGCGATGGCGCTCCGGCGCCCGGTCAAGTGGATCGAGGATCGCCTGGAGTTCTTCCGCGCCAGCACCCAGGCGCGCGAGGCCGTGCACGACCTTCGCATCGGTGCCGAGGCCGACGGCCGCATCGTCGCGATCACTAACCAGTACACCACCGACCTCGGCGCCTGGAACTCGACCTACGGCTCGGCGCAGCTCTCGAGCGTGGTGTTCACCGGCCCTTACAAGGTGGCCGATGCGGCGGTCGAGCGCCGCGTCGCGCTCACCAACAAGACGCCGATCGGGGCCTATCGCGGCTACGGCCAGCCGGAGGTCAACTTCGCCCTGGAGGTCCTGATCGACCGGCTGGCGCGACGGCTCGAGATCGACCCGCTGGAGCTGCGGCGGCGAAACATGCTGCGGCCGGAAGACCTGCCCTGGACCACGCCGAGCCGCGCGGTCTACGACAACGGCGATTACCTGAAGACCCTGCAGCTGGCCGCCGACGCGGTCGACTACGACTCCCATCGCGCCGGCCACCGCGACAACCGGGACGACGAGCGCCTGACGGGTATCGGCTTCGCGTCCTTCGTCGAGCGCACGGGCTATGCCAGCGCGCGCTTCCTCGCTGGCCGGGGCTCGCGCTTCGGCGCCCACGAGAGCGTGACCTTGCGGGCGAACCGCTCCGGCGGCATCGACCTCTACACAGGGGTCTCCAGCTTCGGCCAGGGCAGCGAGACGGCCTTCGCCCAGGTCTGCGCCGAGGTCTTCGGCATCGACTACGCGGCGATCACCGTCCACGCGGGCGACAGCGGCACGTCGCCGCTCAACACCGGCGCCTTCGCCTCGCGCACCCTGATCGCGGCTGCCGGCGCCATCCGCGAGGCCGCGGACGCCTTGCGCGACAAGACCCTGCGCATCGCGGCCATGGTCCTGCAATCGACGCCCGACGCGCTGGAGGTGAGCGGGCGCGCCGTGCGCGTGGCAAGCGAGCCCGGCCGCACCGTGCCGCTCGCCGACATTTTCACCCGCGCGATCATCGGGCAGGGGATTCCGGAGAACGAGGAGCCGGGCCTGGAGGCGGCCGCGCACTTCGAGCCCACGCACGCGTCGTTCTCGTTCGGGACCGCAGCGGCCGTGGTTTCGGTCGATCCCGAGAGCGGCGAGTTCGACGTGGAGCGTTTCGTGATGGCGCACGACTGCGGCGTCGTGGTCAACCCGCCGCTGGTGGAGGGCCAGGTGCGGGGCGGCCTGGTGCAAGGGCTGGGCGCGGCGCTGGCGGAGGAGCTTCGCTACGACAAGAGCACCGGCCAGCTCGTGAGCGGCAGCATGCTGGACTACTTCGCGCCCACCATCATGGACGTGCCGCCCATCGACCTGCTGCACACCGAGGTCCCCTCCACGGTCACGCCCTTCGGCGTGCGAGGCGTGGGCGAGGTCGGCACGATTCCGCCGGCGGCGGCCGTCACCAACGCCATCTGCGATGCGCTGGCGGACTACGGCGTCGAAATCTCGACCCTGCCGCTCACGCCGGAGCGCGTCTGGCGGGCGCTGGCGGAGGCGCGGGACGCCCGCGCGGGCCACGAGCCAGGATGAGGTAGCCGAGATGGACTATCCCGCCCGCGGTCGCTACGCGAACGCCGCGCTCTCTCCCCTGGAAGACGACGCCATGGAGTGGCTGGACGGCTTCTACCAGCTGGAGCACCTGATCGCGACGCGGATGTGGGCGGTCAAGATCTGCCCGGAGGCCTCGCCCGAGCTCAAGTTCGCCGCGTTGACGCACGACGCCGAGCGCTTCTTCCCCGGCGGGCCATCCAGCACGCCGACCAGCGGCTTCGACGATCCCGACTATCTCTTCGCGCACTCCACGCGCTCGGCGAATATCGTCGAGGAATGGCTGCGCAGCCGCACGCCGGCGCCGGACGAGGCGTTCATCCGGCGCGTACGCCGGCTCATCCTGCGGCACGAGATCGGCGGCGGCTGGGAGGCCGACTTCGTGCAAGCGGCGGATTCGCTCTCCTTCCTGGAGACCCTGGACTGGATTACCGTCGATTGGGTGCGGGAGGGCCGCTACACCATCGCGCAGGCGCGGGAGAAGCTGGACTTCACCGTGGAGCGCATCCGGCCTTCCGTCGCCGTCGCCGCGGCGCTGCCGCTCTACGAGAGCGCCGTGCGTGCGCTCGATGCCGCCGAAGACTGCACCATGGACCTGAAGCGGCGCCGAGAGTTGGCGAGCAGCCGGCGTTTCCTGTTTGGACTGCCGATCCCTCAGACCGAATGACTCTCGCCATGGGGCCGGCACTGGGTTGGGACGCTAATTCGGCATAGTCTGTGCCGCCATGTATCCAGCGCCGATCGACGCCTACTTCGTGCCGAGAACCATCGATGAGGCGCTGACGTGCCTTGCCGAGGCGGGCGACGGCGCCATGTTCATCGCCGGCGGCATGAGCCTGATGCAGGCCATGAAGGCGCGGCTGATGACGCCGCGCGCGCTCATCGATCTCAACAAGGTGGAAGAACTCAGCGGCCTCGCCAAGGGGCCGCGCGGCGTGACCGTGCGTCCCCTCACCCGCTACCGCGAGCTCACCGTGACCTCGGCTCTGCACGGCGCCCTGCATGCGATCGGCGATGCGGCGGCGACGGTGGGCGACCGCCAGGTGCGCAATGCCGGTACCATCGGCGGCAGCCTCTGCTGGAATTACGCGGCCTCGTGCCTGCCCAATGTCTGCCTCTGCCTCGATGCCACGCTTGTTCTCGCCTCGCTGGCCGGTGGCGAGAGGACCGTGCCCATCGAAGAGTTCCTCATCGGGCCGCTCGAAACCGCGCGGCAGGACGACGAGCTCCTGATCGAGATCAACTTCCCCCCCGCGCCCTATCGCGGCGTCGGCAGCGCCTACCGAAAGAACGGCGCGACGGTGGACGGACTGCCGATCGTCGGCATCGCCGCCTCGATCGAGGTCGACGAGGCCGGGGTCTGCACGGACGCGCGCTTCAGCGTCGGCGGAGTTCTGCCGACCGCCCAACGATTCGATGGCGTCGGCGAAGTCCTGTGCGGCCGGCCGGCGACTCCCGAGGCCTTCGCCCAGGCGGCGGGCGCGGCAGCCGACGCCATCGAGACGCAAACCGACACCCTCGCCAGCGCCCACTATCGCAAGGTGCTGATCCGCACCCTCGGCCGCGATGTGCTGACCCGGGCCCATGCCCGCGCGACGGGAGCCTGACACCGTGGAGAAGACGATCACCGTCACCGTCAACGGCAGGGCGTGTACGCGAACTGTTCCCCTCCGCCTCCTCCTCGTCGACTTCATCCGCGACGAGTGCGGCCTCACCGGCACGCATGTCGGCTGCTCCTACGAAGGGCGCTGCGGCGCCTGCACGGTGCAGATCGACGGACGCGCCCACAAGTCCTGCATGAAGCTCGCGGTGCAGGCTGACGGCAGGGAGATCACCACCATCGAGGGGCTGGCCGGCAGGGACAAGCTGCACAATCTGCAGCAGGCGTTCCGCCGTTATCACGCGCTGCAGTGCGGTTTCTGCACGAGCGGGATTCTGATGAACGCGGCCGACTTCCTGGACGAGAACATCAACCCGACCGAGGACGAGGTGCGCCGCGCCCTGGTCGGCAATCTCTGCCGCTGCACAGGCTACAGCCATATCGTGGAGGCGATCCTCGCCGCCTCCGCCGTTCGCCACGGGGTGAAGCCGGTCCCGCCGCCGGCGGAGACCGAGACCCCGTCATGACCGCGAGCGGCGAAGCAGGCTGGATCGGCCGCTCGCTGGAGCGGCGCGAGGACCTGCGCCTCCTCACCGGGCGCGGCGAATATCTGGCCGACCTCCGCGTACCCGACTGCCTGCATCTCTGCTTCGTCCGCTCGGACCATGCGCACGCCAGGATCGGGGACATCCGGCTCGAAGCGGCACTCGCGATGCCGGGCGTGGCGGGCGCGATCACCGGCGCCGAACTCTCGCAGGAGATCCAGGGGCAGAAGATTCCGGTGCTGATCCCCGCCTTCGCCGCCAACTACCGGCAGTACTGGCCGCTCGCGGTGGACGAGGTGTACTGGCACGGCGAGCCGCTCGCCGCGATCGTCGCCGAAGACAAGTACGTCGCGGAAGACGCCGCCGCCGCCGTGGAGGTCGACTACGAGCCGCTCCCCGTCGTCACCGACGCCGAGGCTGCGCTGCGTGAGGGCGCGCCCCGCGTCTACGACGACTGGGACAGCAACGAGATTTTTAGCACCAGCTACACCGGCGGCGTCGAAGCGGATCGGATCGCCAGGAACGATGCCGAGGTCGAGGCGTTGTTCGCGCAAGCCGACGTGGTGCTCAGGCAGCGCTTCCGCACCCAGCGCTGTGGCGTCTGCCCGATCGAGACCCGGGGCGCGCTCGCGATCTGGAGCGAAACCGACGGACTCACCCTTCACCTCACGACCCAGCGCCCTCACATCGAACGCCTCGCGCTCGCCGACCTGCTCGAGCTTTCGACCGCCGAGGTCCGGGTCGTCGCGCCGCGCGATCAGGGCGGCGGCTTCGGCGTCAAGGCGCCCTTCTACCGTGAGCATGTCGTGGTCTGTCATCTCGCGCGCAAGCTCGGGCGCCCGGTGCGCTGGATCGAGACCCGCGAAGAGCACCTGATGACGGTCAGTCAGGAGCGCGATCAAATTCATGATCTCGAAGTCGCGGCAGACAACGAGGGACGCATCCTCGCGCTCCGCAATCGCGGCATCGGCGACGTCGGCGACGGCCGCCAGGGGGTCTACTGGGGCTTCGTCATGCCCTCGCTGGGCTCGGTGATGCTGCCCAACGCCTATGCGATCGACCGCGCCGACATCAAGCTGCGTTGCGCGGTCACCAACAAGACCTGCCTGAGTCCCTCACGCTCCTTCGGCGCGCTGCCGACGCGCTTCGCGCTCGAACGCGGCCTCGACATGCTGGCGCGCAGGCTCGGCATGGAGACGGCTGCGCTGAAGCGCAGGAACCTGATCACCGACTTTCCCTTCACCAGCGTGACCGGGGTCCATCACGACAGCGGCGACTACGTGAAGGCGTGGGACACGCTGATCGAGAGGGTCGATCTCGCCGGCTTTCGCGCGCTGCAGGAGGAAGCCCGTGCCGACGGGCGCTGCATCGGGATCGGCTTCGCCTGCGGCGCGGAGTTCTCCGGCATTCCGTCGGACGTTCTCGTGCCGCTGGAGAACCAGCCCGGCTACGGCGTCGTCATCATGCGCATCGACCCGCGCGGCAAGGTCGCGATCCACGAAGGCGATGCGCCGCAGGGCCAGAGCCACGAGACCACCATGGCACAGGTGGCAGCCGACGCCTTCGGCATTCACCCCGACGACGTCAGCGTGCGCCACGGCGATACCGGCACCACGCCGCTCAGCTCAGGCACCGTCGGCGCGCGCGGGGCGTCCTATACCGTCGCCGCCATCGCCGAAGCCGCCAAGGCTCTCAAGGCCAAGATGGCGCGCTACATGATCCACGATCACGGGCTGGAGGGCGCAAACCCGGGCGATTTCAGCTTCGCGGAGGGCGCGGTGGTCTACCAGAAGGACGACAACATCCGCCGCGATTTCGCCGCGCTCGCGGATCGCATCGTCATGGGCTCGATCAACCTGCCGCCCGGCGAGGATCCGGGGCTCGAGCGCACGGCCTATTTCGAGGCGCCCAAGCCGATGATCTGCTTCACCGCGCACGCCGCCAAGGTGGAGGTCGATATCGAGACCGGGCAGTTCACCATCCTCGACTACGCCACCTGCGAAGACGTGGGCACGGTCATCAACCCGATCGTGGTCGAGGGCCAGGTTCAGGGCGGCGTCGTGCAGGGCATGTCGAACGCGATGTTCGAGGAGTTTCTCTACGACGAGACCGGCCAGCAATTGACCGCCGACTTCGAGACCTACCGCCTCGCCTCCGCTGCGGATGTCCCGAACGTCACCGTCGGCCACGCACCGACGCCCTGCCCCGACCACCCCTTGGGCGTTCGAGCCGTGGGCGAAGGCCGGCCGGGGCCCGTGCCCGGCGCGCTCGCCAACGCCATCTGCGACGCCCTCGCGCCCTTCGGCGTCGAGATCACGACGCTCCCCCTCAAGCCCGAAAACATCCTCGCCCTGATCGAGGCGAGGCGCGCCGGTATGGCGAATCGCGAAAATCCGCAGTGACGCGCACCGACTACGGACTCTCTTGCCGAGGTCCGGGACGGTCGCTGCACGGCCCTTGCATGCCGTCCACACTATCGTTGCAGGGTGCCGGAACAGGACCGGTAGACCATTGCGGCAGTGACCGCCGGCCCTCGGCGCGAGCACCGCGCCGCCAGTGCTGCCGGCAGGTGGAATTATGCCCAAATTCAAATGTTTTATGCCGCTACGGCATTGGCGCCCGGCAGCCGTTGACTCCGGCTCCACGGTCGCAGGGACTGCCTCCGCTCGCACAGTCGCGGGCATCGCGCGGAAACCGCGCGACACAATGGAGGTAGTAAGTACATGGGTATCGACGTTGCGTGGATCCTGGTTCTCTGGATCGTGATCCCCTTGGCCATAGGATTGGTTGCCAATTCCAGAGGCCGGAGCTTTATCGGCTGGTTCCTCTATGCGCTACTGATCTGGCCAGTCGCGCTGATCCATCTCCTGCTTATCGGCCGCACGGAGAAAGGCTGGGAGAGAAAGGCGCGGGTCGAGGGCCGCGTCCACTGCCCGCACTGCGCCGAGTTCATTCAGCGACAGGCGCGGGTGTGCCCGCATTGCCGCAAGGACGTGCGCAAGAGCCCTGCGACCACCGCCGCCGGCCAGCCCAACAAGCGCTACCGAGGGGTGGCCGGCTATCCCGGCGCGAGAATCTGACCAACCGGCCTCCAGCGGGCACCGCACAAAATGAGGAAACAGCAATGAAACGCCCGGTGTTACCGGCGGCACTGGCGGCGGTTGTCGCCGCGGGGCCGGCGCAAGCTCACATGTCGAAGGGTTAGGCGCAGCGCCCTTCGCTCCGTCGGCTACCGTCTCGACTCTTGCGTACGGGCGGTTCATCGTTCATCGAGCCCCTGCGAGGTGATCCCATGCACGACGGCGATGCTCGCGAATTCGCCGGCAGCGCCGGGCCGTCCCGAGGCGCGTCTGCGCGGAGCGGGCGGTGGGCGCCATGACGGTGGTCCTGGCTTCGCGCTTCGACATCACGCCCGAGGCAGTGCTGGCCGTCGCCTGGAGGGGCGAACCGGTGGCCATCGATGCCGCGGCTCTGAGTGGGATCACGGAGTCTCGGGCCTCTTTCGTGCGCTACCTCGACGAAGACCCGAATGCGTCGGTCTATGGCGTGAACAGGGGGCATGGCGAGATGGTCGGGCGGACGCTCGACGAGGAGGATCGGCGGCGCCTCGCCCGCCTGAAACCGCTGGCCGCGGCCGTGGCATTCGGCGAGCCCTACCCGCGTCGCGTCACGCGCGCCATGACCCTTGCGCGGCTCGCCAATCTGCTGGGCGGCCACGGGATGGCGACGCCGCGGCTGGTCGAGGCGCTTGTCGGGATGTTGAACCGCGGCCCCATTCCCTGCGTGCCGAGGCAGGGTCAGGGCGGGCCGGGCGAAATCCTGGTCCTCTACACACTCTTCGCCGCGTTGTCGGAGCGGCTCGAGTTGCAGGCCGCAGAGCGCGGGGCGCTGATCAACGGATCCCCCGCCGCTGCCGCGGTCCTGGCCGATGCGGCGCTGACCGCCGAGCGGCGGGTCGCGGTGGCCGAGGAGGTGCTGGCGCTGGCGATCGTGGCGTTCAACGCCCCGGCCGAGCACTACGAGACGGTTCTGGGCGAGCTGCTGGGCGGCGCGCACGACCGGCGGGCCTTCGCCCGGCTGGCGGCCCTGCTCGACGGCATGACCGACTGCGGCGAGCCGCGGCCCCATCAGGGGCCGGTGAGCTACCGGATCGTGCCACACGTGCTGGCGCAGGCCCATGCGGCGATCGGCTTCGCTCAAGAGCTCGCGGTGCAGAGCCTCTCGGCGGTGACCCACAATCCGGTCTATCTGGCTCCCGACGAGACCCACTCCCGTGGGCGCTGCCTGAGCACCGGCGGCTTTCACAACTCGGTGGCCGCGCCGGCCATGGACGGCATTGCCGGCGCCTGGGCGGACCTCTGCCTGCTATGTCTGCGTCTCTGCGCCGGGCTGATGAACGGGCGCGTGTCCGGATTTCCCGATTTCCTGCTGGCGGGACGCGGCGCGGGCGAGACCGACGGTCACGGCGCCGTCGGATACCTGCCGATGGCGATCGCGGGCTTCCTCGAAGAGGCGCGCGCAGCCGCCACGCGGACCTTCATTCCGGCCGCGGACGCGAGCGTCTTCGGGCAGGACGATGTGGGCGCGCCCGCGTTTCTCGCCTGGCCCAAGTGCATGGCAGCAGGTCAATCGCTGGATTCGGCGCTTGCCGTTCTGGCCGTCGCAGCCTCGCAGGCGCTCCATGTCCAGAGCCGCGAGCGCGTGCCGAACCGGCTTGCCGACCTCCTTGCCCTGGTCCACAACCGTGTGCCGCCGGTGGAAGGTGACCGGGTTCTGGGGCCGGAGATGCAGCGCCTCGCGGGCGATCTGACGGCGCGCACCTTCGCCGACGACCGCGTCGGACAGGGAGTCAGGGCATGACGACGCAACACCCGCAATCCATGCGCGCATTCCTTGCCATGGCGGAGGAGGCCGGCGGGTTGACCCGGATCGCGGAGCGGGTCGATCCGGTCCACGAGATCGCGGCCTGGCTGTCGCTGCTCGATGGACGGGGCCCGGTGGTGTTCGAGAACGTCGCCGGGCACGCCATGGCCGTGACCGGCAATCACCTGACGACACGGGCGCAGGCGGCGCGGGCGCTGGGAGTCGAGACCGATCGGTTGCAGGCCCGGCTCGTCGATGCCGCGCAGAGCCCGCTCGCACCGCGCATCGTTGGCGGCGATGCGCCGTGCCAGGAGGTTGTCGAGCGGAACCCTGACCTGGCCGTCCTGCCGATCCCCACCTTCTTCGAGCACGAGACCGGACCCTACATCACCGCAGGTGCGATCGTTGCGAAGGACACCGTCACGGGACGCGGGAATCTCTCGATCGCACGCCTGAAGCCCCTGGGCGGGAACCGCGCCTTCATCGGCATTGCCCCGAACCATCATCTCGCCGTCCTGGCGCGCGCCGCACAGGCGCGCGGCGAGCGGCTGGAGATCGCCGTGACGCTGGGCAATCACCCGGCGGTCATGCTGGCGGCCTGCTTCTATCTGGGGCTCGGCGACGACGAGTGCGAGGTCGCCGGCGCGCTCTTCGGCGCGCCGCTCGAGGTGGTGCCGGGCCGGGGCGTCGATCTCGCCGTACCCGCGCACTGCGAGATCGTCCTGGAAGGCGTGCTCGATCCCGGCGAGACGGTCGAGGAAGGTCCGGTCAGCGAGTTTCACGGCATGTACGAGCGTTATGGCGCGGGTTATGTCGTGACCTTCTCGCACATGACCCGGCGCCGGGACGCGATTTTCCAGTGCGTGCTTCCAGGCTATGCGGGCGAACACATTCTGCTCGGTGCGGAGGCGATTGCGGCCGGGCTCCGGCGATCGCTGCACCGGGCCCTGCCATCGGTGCGCGAGGTGGCCGTGACGGCGGGTGGCGCGGGCCGGCTGCATGCCGTCGTGAGCCTCGAGGGCGCCCGTGAGGGAGCGGCTCGACGCGTGATCTTCGCCGTCTGGGCCGCGGTCAGCCTCGTGAAGCAGGTCACGGTGGTCGATGGCGACGTCGACCCGTGGGACCCCGTTGCCGTGGAACATGCGGTGGCGACCCGCATGCGGCCCGAACGCGACCTGATCGTCGTGCCGGGCGTTCAGGCGGACCGGGCCGAGCCGCTGGAGAAGGACGGCGTCGTCGGCAAGCTGGGGATCGACGCCACCACCACCGCCGCCGACCGCCCCGACTGGACACCGGCACGCCCGCCCGACGCGGTGCTGGCGAGGGTTCGCGAACGAATTGCCCACCAGCTTGGGGCCCCGAGCGCCGCGACTCCGCGCAAGCCTCCCACCTGAAGGGAACCAGGACAGGCAGAATGCCCCCCACTGCCGCCGGCCCCCGCCGCACTGGTCAGTACATTTCAGTCCGACACAAGTCTCTGGCTCACCCCGCCACCACCCTTCCCGCCAGGTAGAGCCACCCCGGCATCGGACGCTCGAGTTCCCACAGTATATTCGTGGGCCACAACTCGTTGATCTAACGGGAATGATGTAGGCAACGGCACGACGCAGGCAGCTGGTCTGCAGCAATGGCAAGCTCAGGTCTTCCCGGTTCGGCGGCTGCCTATCGCGAGGCGTGTTTTTCGTCGGGAAGGAGCAGCAGCAGCGTTTGAATGATTTCGGCGACGAATTCGGCGCGGCCGCTGACCCCGGCCTTCGCGTAGATGGCGGTGGCCTGCAGCCGGGTGGTGTTCTCCTTCACCCCACGCGCCTCGGCGATTTCGGCGAAGCGATATCCCTTGATGATGAGCCAGGCGACGTCCTTCTCGCTGGTTGTCATCCGCCACTCGTCCATCAGCTCGCCGATGCTGTCGGCAAGTCCCTGGGACACCGCCTTGTTCCGCTTCTCTTCCACGTCCAGTCGTGTACGCAACCGGCGCAGATCACGCGCGCCGAGCAGGAGCGCCATCGTGACACCGAGAAACACGATCAGCTCGACAAAAAAGTGAAACGTGCCGAATTCATTTTCGAACACGATGTCCACAATCAGATCGTACAAGAAGAACAATATCGTGATCGCGAGCGCCCCTAACGCAAGTAATCGGCGCTGGACAACCTTTTTCGAAGAGTCGTGCATTTGGCCAGCAGTCCCCTCTGGCTGCCGAAAATTCGCTGCGGGCCCTCGATCATTCTCACCGCCCGCGGTCCCAGGTCCGGCACTGCCGCGGCAAGGATGCACCGGCGCGTGGGCTCCTGGCGAGCCGGGTGCACGGCCACGCCGATGGCACCATAGCTCATATAACAAACCTCAGGACCCCTGTTCGTATGGCAATGGACCTACGGGGGGCGCCTCTCCCTATAACAAACCAGTCTGGTGGCCGTTCCAGCGAGCGGTTTGACTTGGCGTCCAGTCCAAATCGAAGGGGACGACCGCCATGAAGCCGCGCACCGCCATCCACCCTGCAAGCCGTCGGTTCCACTACGAGCGCTCCACGACCTCATCCCGCTGGTTCCGAGATTGCCGTTGGCAAAGGGAACTGCGTGCTCACGTGACAACGCGCCTCAACGCCCTCCTCGGGTCCGTGTCGGTGCTGACTCTCGAAATGGTGGCGAGGTCGGGGCAGCGATGGCCACGGTTCGCCAATCCGAAACTCTTCGCAGCTCTCACCTGTGCTGCGTTCCTTCTGAACGCGTGCGGCGGCGGTGGTGGTGACAGCAAAGAGCTGGCCGTTCTCCACGGGCAGGATACGCGCCTTCAAACCGGGACAAGTGTGCTTGCAGAAGGCGGAGACGGGGATGGCGATGGCGACGGAGACGGAGACGGAGACGGAGATGGGGACGGGGACGGAGACGGCGACGGTGACGGCGACGGTGACGGGGATGGCGACGGAGACGGAGACGGAGACGGAGACGGCGACGGCGACGGTGACGGGGATGGCGACGGAGACGGAGACGGAGACGGAGACGGTGACGGCGACGGTGACGGGGATGGCGATGGCGACGGAGACGGAGACGGAGACGGAGACGGAGATGGGGACGGAGACGGAGACGGTGACGGCGACGGCGACGGTGACGGGGATGGCGACGGAGACGGAGACGGGGACGGCGACGGCGACGGTGACGGGGATGGCGACGGAGACGGAGACGGGGACGGGGACGGAGACGGCGACGGTGACGGGGATGGCGACGGAGACGGAGACGGAGACGGGGACGGTGACGGGGACGGTGACGGGGACGGGGACGGTGACGGGGACGGTGACGGGGACGGTGACGGGGACGGGGACGGGGACGGCGACGGTGACGGTGACGGCGACGGTGACGGGGACGGGGATGGCGATGGCGACGGAGACGGTGACGGGGACGGTGACGGGGACGGGGATGGCGACGGAGACGGAGACGACGACGATGACGACGATGACGACGATGATGACGATGATGACGACGATGACGACCATCGGAACTCGCTCACGCGTTCCGTCGGTGCGTTCGTCATTGCGGCCGATCCAGGTGCGCCGGCGCTCAGCAGTACCGGGATCGTCAGCAACGAAGGAACGACGAGCTATCAGGTCGTCAATTCGGGAGGCCGCTACTCCGGCACCTTCTCGGGAACGCGCACGGAGTACTCGTTCGACGATTGGGGCCACTGGGCGACGCAGGGCTTCGAGACGCTGTTCAAGGCGTACATCAGCGGCAGCGTAGAGAACGGCTCGTCATACACCCTGCACATCGAAGGCACTCCGACCGGCAGCAATCCGGTCAGCGGCTCGGCAGTTTGGTCCGGGGGCGTTCGCGCGTACGACACCCATCCGGATACCCTGGGCACGCCGGTCAGCGGCGATGCGCGGGTAGAAGTCGACTTCGGTACGGTGACGCTCGATGTCGACTTCACGAACTTTACCGAAGGCCATGGCGACATGTCCTGGCAGGACCTGAGCATCGTGGATGGAGCGTTTCAGCACAGTGATGGACTTGATACGCTCGACGGCGCGCTTTATGGGAATCAGCATCAGGGAGCTGCCGGCACCTTCGAGCGCGACCGACTAAGGGGCATCTTCGGAACGCTGCGCCAACCGGAGCCGAAGCAGTAGAGGCCATGCAGCACTTCACCAGAATTGCTGAGGGCGTGAACACCGGGCCGCTGCTGGCGGAGCTGGATGCCGAGCCGGAAATGTGGCTGGCGGATACCAGCCGTCAGCGCAAGGTTCGCTGCCAGCGCAACACCCTGAACATCTTCCTCCGCGCGCCCAAGAAGCCGCTGCCGCCCGGCGCCAAGAACGCCAACGACGTCCACGAGAGCAGGCGCATGCGGGCGGCGGCGAAGTTTCCGCGCACCCTGGCGTTTTGCCAGAGCATCGCCGAGGAGTGGGGAGCAGCGCTCGGGCGTGCGACTCTGGTAACCCTGCTGCCCAAGAGCCGGGTTTATCCCCATATCGACACCGGAGCTTACTACCGAATCAGAGACCGCCTGCACCTGGTGTTGAGAAGCCCCGGGGGCAGCCCGCTCGCCGCCGGAGAGGAGACCGTCGTGATGCGCGAGGGAGAGCTCTGGGTGTTCAACAACAAGGTCAAGCACTGGGCGGAAAATCTTTCCCAAGAGCCCCGCGTTCATCTGATTTTCGACCTGCTGCCAGCTCCAGGACGCGGGTACTACGCTTATCCTCTCGACGACACGAATGACGCGGCGACGGCATTCGGCGCGGTTGCGTGAACCCAGTCGCGTTTCAGGGGTTACAGCGGTCACAGCCGCTGCGCTCAGCCATTTCAGCTAGGCGGCTCCAGCACCGAACTCCAAGGGCTTCAAAATCTTGATCGCCGCGATAAGGGCGTGAGCGGCCGAATCGACGCGCACGGCGTTGTCATAGACCTCGGTGCGGAGCGCACCCATGACGCGCCTCCTCTTGGAGACGTAAAACGCGTCGCGCTCATCGCGGAATTGCAGTTGGCGCAAGGAGCGCAAGCCACGCTGGATGGCCCGGTCATAAGCGTCGGCGCGAGGCCCGTCTCCGACCGCGCGGGCCAACGCCACGGCGCCGGCCAGCCCTTCCAGATACGCCCCGGTGGACGCCGCATGCGGTGGGCCAAAGTCCTGTCGCTTCGGATTGTAGAAGCGGCCGCGCAAGTCCGGCATCAACCCGTCCCACTGTTGCATGGGCAGCAGCCAGTCACTGATTTCCAGCACGAAGTCGGATAACTCGCGACGTCCCGATTGCGCAAACAATGATGCGCAGGCTTGTGCGTGCCACGGCACGAAGGCCGGGTTGCGCGCCTGGTAGTGCCGGGCACGGCATCGCTCGAAGGCCGCGGCGCAATGGTCCAGCGGCGGCGCGCACTCTGCTCCCAGGCGCCGCGCTTCGGCCCAGAACAACAGGGCCTCTCCGGAATAGAAGTTCCAGTTCTCGCCGTCGCGCTCCGGCGGAAAGAAGAAGGTCCGAAAGCCATGCTGCTCGTCCGCCAGCGATTCCACACCGGCCGCCAGCTTGGCCAACGCGGGCGCAAACTCCTGCCGCGCCGGACTCTCGAGGATGGCCAAGGCGGCGAGAGCCGCGGCGCCGAGCTTGGCCCCGGTCCGTTCCACGATGGCGCCGCGCCCGCCGCCGATGTCCTGGTAATAGCGGTCCAGGTTGAAGCGCAGGTTGCGTCGGGCTGCATCCCGCATTTCCGCACTGCCGCGAAGCTCCGCCAGTTGCGTAAGCGCACGCGTTGCGAGAAAGCGGCGAATGGCATTGTCCGCCGGCGACTGCTTGCCCCGGCTCGGCCAGTACTTGTAAGGCAGCGCACCGTCTGCGGAGAGATTGCCGAGCATCCAGCAGCCGATGCCGTCGGCCAGATCGGCGGCCCTGTTTTCGTCGGGCGACGGTGTCGGCTCGATCAACGTTCCACCGCGATGGAGCTCGATCGCCTGGCCTTCGCCGTCGCCCGGCAACAGGAACTGGCGGGCGGAAAAGGAGCGCAAGCCGCCGTCGACAGCAAAGTCGTCGACCGTGGCGCCCCGCCGTTCCAGGAACTTCTCCAGTGCCCGATCGAAGCGGAGGTTGGCGGCGAGCATGCGCGTCGGCGCGAGGCTAACCGTCTCCCCACGAAAGGTGATCTCCACGCCGAGCAAACCGCGATCCCGCTGGCGGAAGGAGTGGGACAGCCGGTCCAAGGCGACCGGACGGAATTCGTCGACGACGCAGGCCTCGACCACGTCGCCTTGGCGTGCGCCAACACTCTGGGGCAGGTCGGCCAGGGAGACGTCGCTTATCCACCCGGAACGCTGCGCCGCGCCGCCTTTTCGAACGCAATACCAGGTCAATGCGGGCTGTAGGGGATCGTCTTCCCTCATTATTCGGCCCCAGGCGTCGAAACTACAACCATGGCTGCCTTTGCTCGAACTGCGTGACCATGGGACACGCATGCCGAACAAGTCTGACCGTCACGGGTCCTACGTCGCAGCCCTATCATCCGTCAAACGGCCCGCTGGCCGGCGCAGGCCGTGCGCTCCCTTCCGGCACTTTCTCCTCCACGTGCCCGCGTGCTTCCAGGGCTGTCGTTAGGCGCAAAAGTTCGACGCCGATCAGCGCGCGAACCCGTTGATTTCATTTGATTCTAAGGGAGCAAATCTGGGTGCCGAACAACACCGAAGGCCCTGAGACCGTCGGTCAACATCGCCATCGCCAACAGGAGGATGCGCCACCCGCCGGCAGCGTTCAGCGCGATGGTCATGATCAAGGCCTAGTCCCGTGCCACCACCGTCGACCATGGCGTGGGGCAAGAAACGGGATCGGGCGCGGTTTAGGTCTTGGGCGGCCCGGCGTCGGGGCGTGTCAGCACATCCATTTCTTTCAAGATCATCTCGAAGGTGTTGTCAACGCGCACATAATCCATGTAGCCGAGCCGCCCGATGGGATCGAGGCGAGCAAAGTCTACACGCCCGTCGACGATACAATCGTCTTTGATGTGCACGCCAACGACCTCGCCGAAGATGGCGTGAAACGGATAGTCCTGGTCATAGCTTGGTAGGCGCACGGTCTTCAGGAGGCGGCATTCGAGCTTGACCGGCGACTCCTCGACCATGGGCGGACGTACCAGCCGGGCGGAGACCGGTGTGACGCCGGCTTCCTCGAACTCGTTGACAGCGCGGGGGAAGCTGGTCCCCGACGTATTGACCGCGTCGCGCAAGGACCAAGTCGCCATGTTGATGACGAACTCCCCCGTGGCCTCGATGTTGACGACCGTATCCTTCTGACCACCTTCGCTATGCGGCCCGTTCGGGCACAGCACGATCGTCGGCGGCGTATAGCCGACGCCGTTGAAGAAGCTGAACGGCGCCAGATTGACGACGCCGCTTTCGCTGATCGTCGAGGTCCATCCGATTGGACGCGGCAAGAGGCACGCCGAGAAGGGATTGAAAGGAAGCCCGTGATCGTTGTGGCGCGGTTGGTAAAACATGCCTACCCGTCCGATGCCGAACTGCTAGTGTTCTGTCTGATTAATTAATTGAAGTACGCTGTTCACTGATTCGATGATTTCGTCGGCGGATTTGGTCCATCGGAATGGCGTTGGCTGTTCGTTGTGCATCTCTAGGTAGCCACGGATCGCC